>Ga0180223_1000043_pt1 | contig 306293 bp, 273 predicted proteins | sample eDN5th30CKraftOP_FD_151337 | JGI IMG/M metagenome (GOLD analysis project Ga0180223, IMG submission 151337) | Enriched Organic Plus compost microbial communities from Emeryville, California, USA - eDNA 5th pass 30_C Kraft OP (version 2) (version 2) ...
CGCCAGTTGCTGCACTTCCTCGACGACCAGGAATAACGGAAACCCCCGCCGTGGCGTAATGCTGTTCACTTAAGAAAGGATGCTGTTTCTTTGCCTGGGGGAAATGGGATTTTCATATGGCTGGGACCATGGCTTGGCTTGCGAGCGCGGAAACCCAGTTGCCTCGGCTTGGGTGTTTCTGCGCCGCACCGAGTCTGCCCGGCCGTCTTGTTTCGCCCCCTCGGGCGAGTCCCTTTTGTCAAACGCCACAAAAGGAACCAAAAAGGCTTGCCCCGACATACGGGCCCGATGGAGCCGGGCTACCCTCGCGAATTCCCCCGCCACGGAGGCCCGCCCCGAGGGTACGTCCCTGTAGCCCATCGGGGCTCTCGCGACATCCATGTCGCATGACCTCCTGAGCGCGGGTTTCGTTCGGCCTTCTGAAGGGGCGTTCCGGTGCGCTCGGGTATTTCTCTGGAAGTCCAAAAGCCAGAGCCAATGCGCTTTGGCTTTTCGTAGGAGCGAGCTTGCTCGCGAACCCAGGGTTCGCGTTCTCGGGAATGACGAGAGGAGGTAGGCGTTCCGGGATGACTCCGAACTCCCCGCACGCTCCGAACAGCCCCCTCTCCCTTTGGGAGAGGGCTGGGGTGAGGGAGCGAGGCCAGGCTGGTGCACCTTCGCTGAACCACCACATATCGCTTAAGTGAACAGCATTACCGCCGTGGCGGGGGTTCCGGAGTGCGCCTCAGGCGGCGACCACGCTCAGGCGGTTGAGCAGCGGCACCTTCGCCAGCAGGGCGAACAGCGGCTCGGTCAGGCGCACCAGGCCGGCGCTGGCCCAGGCGGCGAACGGAGTGAAGCAGCTCCAGGCCAGGGCCAGCAGGGCCATCTGCACGCCGCCTATATAGTCGTCCTGGCCCCAGTGGGCGCCGGCCACCAGGCGCGGCAGCATGAACAGCAGGGCCAGGGCCCAGACCACCAGCCACTGCACGGCGTTGCGGGCGAACAGGCTGAGGAACAGCGCCCACACCAGCAGCACCGAGGCGTGGTCGCCGGGGAAGCTGCGCGCCGACTCGTCCTTCACCTCGAAGAGGGTGTCCTGCCAGCCGCGGAAGAAGTCTTCCAGGCGCACGGCGTCCGGAGCGACGGCGGAGATGCTGGCGTGCTGCCAGCCCAGGTGGTGGGCGATCTTGGCATAGAGGGTGCGCACGATCATCAGCACCACCATGGTCACCACCATGCCGAAGGTCGCGGCGCGCACCTGGCCGGCCTTGAAGATCCAGTCGCCGCGGATCAGCAGCAGGAGCAGGATGACCCCGACCAGAATGTCGAACGGCCGGGTGCTGGCCACCGCCCAGACGTTGCGCCAGGCCTCGTTGGTCGCCAGCGGCGCGTTGAGGGCGTGGAACAGGCTGAAGTCGAAGAAGTCGATGGCGGTGCGGCTCGGCGTCCACAGCCAGAGCAGCAGCAGGACCAGGGCCAGCGCATGGCAGGCGATGAACGGGCGCCACGACCAGGTGGCTTGGAACGGCGAAGCTTTCTCCATAGAATCGATTCCCCCTTACTGAACCGGGCGGCTGTCGCAAAGCGCGCTTTATAGGCCTTTGCCATCAGCTTGTCATGTATTTGTGCCTCAGCCAGCGTTGTGCCCAGCATGTCCCAGATCGATCAAAGTCAGCGTTTCCTCTTCGACAACACCGACGTTCGCGGTGAAATGGTGGCGCTCGAACGCAGTTTCGCCGAAGTGCTGGCCAAGCACCCCTACCCGCAGCCGGTGGCCCAGCTGCTGGGCGAGATGCTCGCCGCCGCGGCGCTGCTGTGCGGCACCCTGAAGTTCGACGGCCTGCTGGTGTTGCAGGCGCGCTCCAGCGGCGCCGTGCCGCTGCTCATGGTGGAATGCTCCAGCGACCGCGAAGTGCGCGGTCTGGCCCGCTACGACGCCGAGGCCATCCGCGACAGCGCCGGCCTGCTCGACCTGATGCCCGACGGCGTGCTGACCATGACCGTGGACCCGAAGAACGGCCAGCGCTACCAGGGCATAGTGCCGCTGGAGGGCGCCTGCCTGGCGGACTGCCTGTCGTCCTACTTCGCCACCTCCGAGCAGTTGCCCACCCGCTTCTGGCTGGGCGCCGACGGCCGCCATGCCCGCGGCCTGCTGCTGCAGCAACTGCCCGCCGACCGCCTGAAGGACGCCGAGGACCGCGAGGCCAGCTGGCAGCACCTGACCACCCTGGCCGACACCCTCAACGTCGAGGAGCTGCTGGGCCTGGACAACGAGACGCTGCTGCACCGCCTGTACCACGAGGAAGCGGTGCGCCTGTTCGAGCCGCAGCCGCTGGTGTTCCGCTGCAGCTGCTCGCGGGAGCGCTCGGCCAACGCCCTGGTCAGCCTCGGCAAGGAAGACGCCGAGCGCCTGCTGGGCGAGCTGGGCGGCGAGATCACCGTCGACTGCCAGTTCTGCAACCAGCGCTACGCCTTCGACGGCAGCGACATCGCCCAGCTGTTCGCCGGCGGCGGCAGCGCGGCGCCGTCACAAACCCGCCATTGATCGGCGCTATCGGGGCGATAGCCGAACCATTGACGCCCTCGCCGGATCAGAGGCTGCACGAGAACCGTTCTTTTCTGGCATAATCCCGCGACTTTTTTCCGCTGTAGTGGGAATTAGAAGTCACTACGCAATGTTTGGAGGACTCGGCTCCGGCCGATGGGGACCCACATGACGCAAGCCAACAAAGCCGTGTACACCGATATCAGCGTTGCCCAACTGGTCGAGGAAGCCATTCGCCGCGGCGAAGGTCGCCTGGCCGACAACGGCTCGCTGGTGGTGGAAACCGGCCACCGCACCGGCCGCTCGCCTGCCGACCGCTTCATCGTCGAAGAGCCCGGCAGCAAGGACTCCATCGCCTGGGGCGCGATCAACCGCCCGTTCCCGGCCGACAAGTTCGACGCCCTCTGGGAGCGCGTCCAGGCCTTCAACGACGCCCAGGACCACTTCGTTTCCCACGTGCATGTAGGTTCGGCCGCCGATCACTACCTGCCGGTCAAGATGACCACCGCCACCGCCTGGCAGAACCTGTTCGGCCGTCAGCTGTTCATCAACCCGGAAACCTACAACCCGGCCGGCCGCGACGAGTGGCAGGTGCTGAACGTGGCCAACTTCGAGTGCGTGCCCGAGCGCGACGGCACCAATTCCGACGGCTGCGTCATCCTCAACTTCGCCCAGAAGAAAGTGCTGATCGCCGGTATGCGCTACGCCGGTGAAATGAAGAAGGCCATGTTCTCGGTACAGAACTACCTGCTGCCGGAGAAGGACGTGCTGCCGATGCACTGCGCCGCCAACATCGGCGAAGCGGGCGACGTGACCCTGTTCTTCGGCCTGTCCGGCACCGGCAAGACCACCCTGTCGGCCGACGAAAGCCGTTACCTGATCGGTGACGACGAGCACGGCTGGGGCGAAGGCGTCGTCTTCAACATCGAGGGCGGCTGCTACGCCAAGTGCATCGACCTGTCCGAGAAGAACGAGCCGGTCATCTGGAAGGCCATCAAGTTCGGCGCCGTGCTGGAGAACGTGGTTCTCGACGACGCGCGCGTCCCGGACTACGCCGACGACCGCCTGACCCAGAACTCCCGCGCGGCCTACCCGCTGGAGCACGTCGAGAAGCGTTCGGAAGCCAACCTGGGCGGCGAGCCCAACGCGGTGATCTTCCTGACCTGCGACCTGACCGGCGTACTGCCGCCGGTGTCGATCCTGAACAACGAGCAGGCGGCCTACCACTTCCTCTCCGGCTACACCGCGCTGGTCGGTTCCACCGAGATGGGTTCGGGCGGCGGCATCAAGTCGACCTTCTCCACCTGCTTCGGCGCGCCCTTCTTCCCGCGCCCGGCCGGCGTCTACGCCGAGCTGCTGATCAAGCGCATCAAGGCCTTCGGCTCCAAGGTGTACCTGGTCAACACCGGCTGGACCGGCGGTGGCTACGGCGTCGGCAAGCGCTTCAACATCCCGACCACCCGTGGCGTGATCGCTGCCATCCAGAGCGGCGCGCTGGTCGGCGCCGAGACCGAGCACCTGGACATCATCAACCTGGACGTGCCCAAGGCCGTCCCGGGCGTCGAGACCAACCTGCTCAACCCGCGCAACACCTGGGCTGACAAGGCCGCCTACGACGAAGCCGCCAAGGGCCTGGCCAGCAAGTTCATCGAGAACTTCAAGAAGTTCGAAGTGAGCGAAGCCATCAAGAACGCCGGCCCGCAGCTGTAAGCGCGCCCGTTCGCCGAAAGAGCCGCCTCCGGGCGGCTTTTTCATTGGCCGACCCCTGTAGGAGCGCGCCCTGCGCGCGAATCGCGGACAAGGTCCGCGCCTACCTTAGCCCCGTAGGATGGGTTGAGCGAAGCGATACCCATCGCCACGACCGCATGGGTTTCGCAAGCTCAACCCATCCTACGAAAAGCGCCTCGGCGCAGCCGGTAAGACAGTACTCCTGCGGGGGCGACCTTAGGAGCGTGCTTTCCGATGAACCGGACCCTGCTCGTTCGCGAGCAAGCCCGCTCCTACAATGGCTACCCCTAGCATGGCGTTTCCACCCATGACCGGTAAGGGAGATACCCGCATGCACGACACCCTCGAACGCGTCTTCGGTTTCCGCCAGTTCCGCCCCGGCCAGGAGGCGGCGGTCAGCGCCGTGCTGGGCGGGCGCTCGGCGGCGGCGATCTTCCCCACCGGCTCGGGCAAGTCGCTGTGCTACCAGTTGCCGGCGCTGCTGCTGCCGCACCTGACCCTGGTGGTGTCGCCGCTGCTGGCGCTGATGCAGGACCAGCTGGCCTTCCTCGCCCGCCACGGTATCGCCGCCGCCAGCATCGACTCGGCGCAGAGCCGCGAACAGGTGGTGCAGACCATGGCCCGCGCCCGCAGCGGCGAGCTGAAGGTGCTGATGATTTCCGTGGAGCGCCTGAAGAACGAACGCTTCCGCAACTTCATCGGCGAGGTGCCGATCTCCCTGCTGGTGGTCGACGAGGCCCACTGCATCTCCGAATGGGGCCACAACTTCCGCCCCGACTACCTGAAGCTGCCGGCCTACCAGAAACAGTTCCGCATCCCCCAGGTGCTGCTGCTGACCGCCACCGCGACGCCGGCGGTGATCGCCGACATGCGCGCCAAGTTCGCCATCGCCGAGGCCGACGTGGTCACCACCGGCTTCTACCGCGCCAACCTGAACCTGCAGGTGGAGCCGGTGGCCAGCGCCGCCAAGCGCGCCCGCCTGGTGGAGTGGCTGGGCGCGCGGGCCGGGCAGCCGAGCATCGTCTACGTGACCCAGCAGAAGACCGCCGAGGACATCGCCGCGCACCTTTCCGAGCGCGGCATCCCGGCCCGCGCCTACCACGCCGGGATGGACCACGCCGAGCGCGAGGCCATCCAGCAGCGCTTCATGGCCGGCGCGCTGAACTGCATTGTCGCGACCATCGCCTTCGGCATGGGCATCGACAAGAGCGACATCCGCAACGTGGTGCACTTCGACCTGCCCAAGTCGGTGGAGAACTACAGCCAGGAGATCGGCCGCGCCGGGCGCGACGGCCAGCCCTCGGACTGCCTGGTGCTGGCCAACCGCGACAGCCTCAGCGTGCTGGAGAACTTCGTCTACGGCGACACCCCCGAGCGCGAGGGCATCCGCAGCGTGCTGGCGGAAATCGCTGCGGCGCCCAACGGCCAGTGGGAGCTGATGCTGACCGCGCTGTCGGACCAGTCGAACATCCGCCAGCTGCCGCTCAAGACGCTGCTGGTGCAGCTGGAGCTGCGCGGCATCATCGCCCCGCGCTTCGCCTACTTCGCCGAATACCGCTTCAAGAACCTCATCGAGCCGGATGCCCTGCTGGGCCACTTCGAAGGCGAGCGGCGGCAGTTCGTCGAGGCCATCCTCAGTACCTCGGCGCGGGCGCGCACCTGGTCGACCCTGGACTTCGACGCCCTCTACCAGCGCCACGGCGCCGAGCGCGCGCGGGTGGTCAAGGCCCTGGACTACTTCCAGGAGCGCGGCTGGATCGAGCTGGAAAGCAAGCAGATGACCGAGGTCTACGCGGTGCGCGAGGTGGGCTTCGACATGGATGCGCTCAGCGACGAGCTGTACGCCTACTTCAAGCGCCACGAGGCCAGCGAGATCGCGCGCATCGGCGCCATGCTGGAACTGTTCGCCAGCGACCAGTGCCTGAGCCGTCGCCTGGCCCGCTACTTCGGCGACGCGCGGGCGCCGGAGCACTGCGGGCACTGCTCGGTCTGCGCCGGCCGCGTCGCCCACCTGCCGGAGCTGCCGGCCCTGCCGCCGCTGGACGGGCAGACGCTGCAGAGCCGTTGCGCCGCCTTCCTCGACAAGTACCAGGGCGCCCGCGGCATGTCGCCCAGCGCCGATTGCGTGACGCGTTTCCTCTGCGGCATCAGCGTGCCGGCCTTCACCCGCCTGCGGGCGCGCACGCTGCCGGGCTACGCGGCGCTGGAGGACTACCCCTACGCCCAGGTGCGCGCCTGGGTGATGGCGCAGCTGGCGCAAGGGTAACGCCGCGGCGGCTCCACCCATCCTAGGGTGGGGCGCCGGCCGGCGGCGGCCCTTGTAGGGTACGGGGGAGGAAATTCCTCCTAGACTCAGCAAGGCGTTGTCCGCCACCGGCCGAGGAGCCCCCATGTCTGTCGAGCACCTGGATGTCCTGATCGTCGGCGCCGGCCTGTCCGGTATCGGCGCCGCGTATCACCTGATGAAGCACTGCCCGGGCAAGACCTTCGCCCTGCTCGAGGGCCGCGAGGCCATGGGCGGCACCTGGGACCTGTTCCGCTACCCGGGCATCCGTTCCGACTCGGATATGTACACCCTGGGCTACAACTTCAAGCCCTGGACCGACGCCAAGGCCATCGCCGACGGCCCCTCGATCCGCCACTACATCGAAGAGACCGCGCAGGAAAACGGCATCGACCGCAAGATCCGCTACCGCCACCGCGTGCTCAAGGCCGACTGGAACAGCGACAGCACGCGCTGGCTGCTGACCGTGCAGCGCGGCGACGAGCCGGAACCTGTGCGCATGAGCGCGCAGTTCCTGCTGATGTGCACCGGCTACTACCGCTACGAGGCCGGCTACACCCCGGAATTCAAGGGCCGCGACAGTTTCCGCGGGCAGATCATCCACCCGCAGCTGTGGCCGGAAGGCTTCGACTACGCCGACAAGCGCGTGGTGGTCATCGGCAGCGGCGCCACCGCCGTGACCCTGGTGCCCTCGCTGACCGACAAGGCGCGCCACGTCACCATGCTGCAGCGCTCGCCGTCCTACGTGATCAGCCTGCCGCAGAAGGACCCGATCTCCAACTTCCTGCGCCGCTTCCTCCCCGAGACCTGGGTGTACCGCCAGGCGCGGGCGCGCAACGTGACCATGCAGATGGTCTTCTTCCTGTTCGCCAAGACCTTCCCCAACCTGGCGCGCAAGGCCCTGCTGGGGCTGGCCAGGCACCAGCTGGGCAAGGACTTCGACATGCGCCACTTCAGCCCGCGCTACAAGCCGTGGGACGAGCGCGTGTGCTGCGTGCCCGACGGCGACCTGTTCAAGGCGCTGCGCAAGGGCAGGGCCTCGGTGGTCACCGAACACATCGACAGCTTCTGCGAGAAGGGCATCCGCCTGAAGTCCGGGCAGGTGCTGGAGGCCGACGTCATCGTCACCGCCACCGGCCTGGACCTGGTGATGTTCGGCGGCGCGGAACTGGCGGTGGACGGCAAGCCGTTCCAGGTCAACCAGAGCATGGGCTACCGCGGCATCATGCTGCGCGACCTGCCCAACCTGGCCGCGGTGGTCGGTTACACCAACGCCAGCTGGACGCTCAAGGCGGACCTCTCCAGCGAGTACTTCTGCCGGCTGATCAACCACATGGACGCCATCGGCATGCGCCAGTGCACGCCGCGCGCCGGCGCCGGGCAGGTGAAGGAGGAACCCTTCCTCAACCTCAACTCCGGCTACATCCAGCGCGCCGCCGACAAGATGCCCAAGCAGGGCGACCGCACGCCCTGGAAGCTCTACCAGAACTACGCCCTGGACCTGGCGCTGCTGCGCCACGGCAAGGTGGAGGACGGCTACCTGACCTTCACCTCGCCGCGCGCCCGGCAGGACGACGGGGCCTCGTTGCAGGCGGTGTAGCGATTCGATGATTCCTATCGGGAAAACCGCGGCAAGCCTGCGCCCGGGCGGTTTACCATGGCGGACATTTTTCGCCGTCAACGAAAGGAGTCCCCATGCATATCGACGAAGCCATCCGCAGCCGCCGCGCGGTCAAGGGCTACGACCCAGCCTTCAGCCTCAGCCGCGAGGAGAAGGACGAGCTGCTGCAGCTGGCCATGCTCGCGCCCTCGGCCTTCAACCTGCAGCACGTGCGCCTGGTCGAGGTCAGCGACGCGCAACTGCGCGCGCACATCCGCGAAGTGGCCTGGGGCCAGGCCCAGGTGACCGACGCCTCGATGCTGGTGGTGGTCTGCGCCCAGCTCGACAGCTGGAAAAAGAACGCCCGCCGCGTCTGGGAAGGTGCGCCCCAGGAGGTGCAGGACTACATGGCCGGCGCCATCGACGCCTACTACCGCGGCAAGCCCCAGGTGCAGCGCGACGAGACCATGCGCAGCTGCGGCCTGATGGCCCAGACGCTGATGCTCGCCGCCCGCGGCAAGGGCCTGGATTCCTGCCCCATGGACGGCTTCGACTTCGACGCCGTGGCCAAGCTGATCAACCTGCCGGAGAACCACGTGATCGGCCTGATGGTCGCCGTCGGCAAGCAGGCCGTGGCGCCCAAGCCGAGGGTGGGCAAGCTGGCGCTGGACGAGGTGGTGATCCGCGATCGGTTCTGAGGTTTGCCGATGGCCAATGAACGCGCCCTCGGGCGCGTTCTGCTTTTCGTGGGGGCGAGGGGGACGCCTCGCGGACGGTACGGTTCCAGGAGGCACCCGTAGGATGGGTTGAGCGAAGCGATACCCATCACCGTGACCGCATGGGTTTCGCAAGCTCGACCCATCCTACGAAAAGCATCTCGGCGCAGGCCCTACGCCCTCGGCGCCGCCTCCTGCATCCGCCCCAGCAGCCACTGCAACGCCACGTCGCGTTCGCGCTGGGCCAGGTACACCAGCTCCAGGTGGAACTGCCCGACGTCGAAGGGCAGCTCCAGCACCTGCAGCGGCAGCAGTTTGGCGAAGTACTCGGCCAGGCGCGTCGGCAGCACCGTCAGCAGGTCGGTGCCGGCCACCAGTTGCGCGGCCTGCAGGTAGTTGGGGGTGACGTAGGCGATCTGCCGCTTCAGGCCCTGGCTGGCCAGCCACTGGTCGACCATGCCCTTGGTCTGCCCGCCGGACACCCACAGGTGGCGCTCGTTCAGGAAGCCGTCGAGGTCCAGCGGGCCGTTCACTCGCGGGTGAGCGCGGCGCGCCAGCAGGCGCAGCGTCTCGCTGGCCCAGGGGCGGCGGGCGAAGCGCGCCGGGATGTCCTCGAAGCGGCCCAGCACCAGGTCCAGGTGGCCCTTGTCCAGCGCTTCAACCGGCAGGCTCGGGGCCAGGTGGCGCACGTCCAGGGCCACGCCCGGCGCCTCCGTGCCCAGGCGCTGCAGCAGCGCCGGCATGCACAGCAGCTCGGCGTAGTCGGTCAGCGCCAGGGTGAAGCGCTGGCGGCTGCGCGCCGGGTCGAAGCGCTCGGTGCCGCTGAGGCTGTGGAGGATGCGCTGCAGCGACTCGCGGATCGGCGCCTCCAGCTCCAGGGCCCGCGGCGTGGGCTGCATGCTGCGGCCGATGCGCACCAGCAGCGGGTCGTCGAGCAGCTCGCGCAGGCGGCCCAGGGCGTTGCTCACCGCCGGCTGGCTCAGGGCCAGGCGCTCGGCGGCGCGGGAAACGCTGCGCTCGCGCAACAAGGCGTCGAAGACACGCAGCAGGTTCAGGTCGAAGGTATTTATATTCATTAGCTAAATACTGCGCATCACAAGACTAAATTTCAAAAATAATCCGATCTTCCCTAAGGTGACTGTCACTTTTTTGCTCGAACGCCCGTTTGATAACAAGAGGAAGACCATGAGCCAGATTCCCCCGATTCGCAGCGCCGCGGTGATAGGCGCCGGCACCATGGGCCGCGGCATCGTCATGTGCCTGGCCAACGCCGGCGTGCAGGTGCAGTGGCTGGACAACAATCCGCAGATGCTGCTGCAGGCCCAGGGCGCGGTGGCCGACACCTACGCCCACAACGTGCGCCAGGGGCGGATCGACGAGGCTGAAGCGGCGGCCCGGCGGGCGCGCATCTCGCCTGTGGACAACTACACTGCGATCCGCGAGGCGGACCTGGTGATCGAGGCGGTCTACGAGAACCTGGAGCTCAAGCAGGCGATCTTCCGCGAGCTGGACGCGGCGCTGAAGCCCGCGGCCATCCTAGCCAGCAACACCTCCTACCTCGACGTCGACGCCATCGCCGCCGTGACCAATCGCCCGTCGCAGGTGCTCGGCCTGCACTTCTTCAGCCCGGCGCACATCATGAAGCTGCTGGAGATCGTGCGCGGCGCGAAAACCGCGCCCGCCGTGCTGGAAGCCGCCCTGGAGCTGGGCCGGCGCATGGGCAAGGTCAGCGTGGTGGCCGGCAACTGCCACGGCTTCATCGGCAACCGCATGCTGGAGAAGTACGTGCAGGAGTCGCGCCGGCTGATCCTCGAAGGCTCGCTGCCCTACCAGGTGGACGCCGCGCTGCAGGGCTTCGGCTTCGCCATGGGCCCGTTCCGCATGTTCGACGTGGTCGGCATCGACCTCGAATGGCGCGCCCGCGAGCTGGCCGGCAAGGGCCAGGACGCACCCACCGTGCAGGTGGACAACCGCCTGTGCGAGATGGGCCGCTTCGGCCAGAAGAGCGGCAACGGCTTCTACCACTACGAACCCGGCAGCCGCCAGGCCGAGCACGACCCCGAGGTCGACGCCCTGGTGCTGCGCGAGTCCGAGCGCCTGGGCTACGCCCGCCGCGACATCGGCCCGGAGGAAATCCTCGAACGCTGCCTGCTGGCGCTGGTCAACGAAGGCGCGAAGATCCTCGACGAAGGCATCGCCAGCCGCAGCGCCGACATCGACACCGTCTACCTCAACGGCTACGGCTTCCCCGCCGACAAGGGCGGGCCCATGGCCTGGGCCGACGCCCAGGGCCTGTCGAGCATCCTCGCGCGCCTGCGCGACCTCGCCGGGCAGCACGGCGCGCACTGGCAGCCGGCCGCGCTGATCGAGCGCCTGGCCGCCAGCGGCGGGCGTTTCGCCGATATCCACAAGGAGCACCACGCATGAGCTACCAGGCGCCCCTGCGCGACATGCGCTTCGTCCTCCACGAACTCTTCGATGCGACCGCTCACTGCGCGCTGCTGGGCAACGGCCTGGACCGCGAGCTGATCGACGGCGTGCTGGAAGAGGGCGCGCGCTACACCGGCGAGGTGGTGGCGCCGCTGAACCGCAACAGCGACGAGCAGGGCGCGACCCTGCACGACGGCGCGGTGACCACCCCGGACGGCTTCCGCGAAGCCTACAAGCAGTACTGCGACAACGGCTGGGCGAGCATGACCGGCCCGGTCGAGTTCGGCGGCCAGGGCTTCCCGCAGCTGGTGGCGGCGAACTTCCACGAGATGCTGATGGCCGCCTCGCTGTCCTTCCGCGTCTATTCCGGGCTCACCGAAGGCGCCGTGCTGGCGCTGTACAAGCACGGCAGCGCCGAGCTGCAGCGCGACTACCTGGCGAAGATGGTCAGCGGCGTGTGGACCGGCACCATGTGCCTCACCGAGCCCCAGGCCGGCACCGACCTGGCGCTGCTGCGCACCCGCGCCGAGCCCCGGGCCGACGGCAGCTACGCGGTCAGTGGCAGCAAGATTTTCATCAGCGGCGGCGAGCAGGACCTGTCGGAGAACATCGTCCACCTGGTGCTGGCGCGCCTGCCGGACGCCCCGGCCGGCGTCAAAGGCATCAGCCTGTTCCTCGTGCCGAAGTTCATCGCCAACCCCGACGGCACGCCGGGCGCGCGCAACGCGCTGAGCTGCGGCGCCCTCGAGCACAAGATGGGCATCAAGGGCGCCTCCACCTGCGTGATGAACTTCGACGGCGCCAGCGGCTGGCTGCTGGGCGAGGCCAACCAGGGCCTGGCCTGCATGTTCACCATGATGAACGACGCGCGCTTCCAGGTCGGCCTGCAGGGCCTGGGCATCGCCGAGCGCAGCTTCCAGGGCGCCTTGAGCTACGCCCGCGAGCGCCTGCAATCGCGTGCCCTGACCGGCCCCGCGCAGCCGCAGAAGGCCGCCGACCCCATCATCGTTCACCCCGACGTGCGGCGCATGCTGCTGACGCAGAAGACCCTCACCGAGGGCAGCCGCATGCTCGCCGCGCTCTGCGCCCGCGAGCTGGACCTGGAGCACGGCCACCCCGAGGCCGAGGGCCGCAAGGCTGCGGCCAAGCGCGCGGCGCTGCTGATCCCGCTGGTGAAGTCCTTCCTCACCGACATGGGCCAGGAAGTCGCCAGCCTTGGCGTGCAGGTCTACGGCGGCCACGGCTACATCCGCGAATGGGGCATGGAGCAGCTGATGCGCGACAGCCGCATCACGCAGATATACGAAGGCACCAACGGCATCCAGGCGCTGGACCTGATCCGCCGCAAGCTGCTGGGCGACGGCGGCGCCGAGATGGCCGCGCTGCAGGCCGACCTGGCGGAAACCTGCACCGCGCTGGCCGCCCACGCCGAGCTGGAACCCATGGCCGCGGTGGTGCGCGAGCGCATCCAGGAATGGCGTGGGCTGACCGCCGACGTGCTGGCCGCCACCCGCCGCGATGCGCAGGAGATCGGCGCCATGTCGGTGGACTACCTGCAGTACAGCGCCTACGTGCTGCTCGCCGGGCTCTGGCTGCGCGCTGCCGGTACCGCCCAGGCGGCGCTGGACGCCGGCAGCGGCGAGGGCGACTTCTACCGCGCCAAGCTGGCCAGCGCCGACTTCTACCTGCGGCGCATCCTGCCACGCGCCAGCATGCACCGCGAGGCGCTGCTGGGCGGCGCCGGCTGCCTGATGGCGCTGGACGAGGCGCACTTCGCCTTCTGATGGCCGGGCGGCCGCCCCGGCTCGCCCGGGGTGGCCGCCATGGCGGGCCGGGTTAAACTTGCATCGATTCAGCCCGATGACGAGAAACCACCCATGTACGAATGGCTCAACGCCCTGCCCAAGGCCGAACTGCACCTGCACCTGGAAGGGACTCTGGAGCCCGAACTGCTGTTCGCCCTGGCCGAACGCAACCGGGTGAAGCTGCCCTGGGCCGACGTCGAGACCCTGCGCAAGGCCTACGCCTTCAACAACCTGCAGGAATTCCTCGACCTCTACTACGTCGGCGCCGACGTGCTGCGCAGCGAGCAGGACTTCTACGACCTCACCTGGGCCTACCTGCTCAAGTGCAAGGCGCAGAACGTCATCCACGTCGAACCCTTCTTCGATCCGCAGACCCACACCGACCGCGGCATCCCCTTCGAGGTGGTGCTGCGCGGCATCCAGGGCGCGCTGAAGGACGGCGAGCAGCAGCTGGGCATCAGCCACGGCCTGATCCTCAGCTTCCTCCGTCACCTGTCCGAGGAAGAAGCCTTCAAGACCCTGGAGCAGGCCATGCCCTTCCGCGACGCCTTCGTCGCCGTGGGCCTGGACAGCTCCGAAGTGGGCCACCCGCCGAGCAAGTTCCAGCGCGTGTTCGACCGCGCCCGCGCCGAGGGCCTGCTGACCGTGGCCCACGCCGGCGAGGAAGGCCCGCCGCAATACATCTGGGAAGCCCTGGACCTGCTCAAGGTCGAACGCATCGACCACGGCGTGCGCGCCATCGAGGACGAGCGGCTGATGCAGCGCATTATCGACGAGCAGATCCCGCTGACCGTCTGCCCGCTGTCCAACACCAAGCTGTGCGTGTTCGAGCACATGGGCCAGCACAACATCCTCGAGATGCTCGAGCGCGGCGTGAAGGTGACGGTGAACTCGGATGATCCGGCTTACTTCGGGGGGTATGTGAGCGAGAACTTCCAGGCGCTGTACGAGCACCTGGGGATGACGAAGGAGCAGGCGCAGCGGTTGGCGCAGAACAGCCTGGATGCGCGGTTGGTGAAATGAGTGAGCGGCGGATAATCCGCGATTGGCGCGGCAGGTCGGCCATCGCGGACGGAGTCTACGTTTCCAGGAAGTACGGCTTTTCGTAGGATGGCGTTGAGCGAAGCGATACCCATCACCACGGCAGCATGGGTATCGCAAGCTCAACCCATCCTACGAAGAGCACCTCGGCGCAAGACTCCTGCGTCCGTGCTTCCCTGGACCCTTCGCGGTTATCCGCCGTCGACCTCCACCACCCCCGCACAGCGCAGAAAAGCCCCCAGGCACGGGTTGTCGTTATGCGGGCTCCAAGCCACCCCATAATCCACCAACGGCGACGCCTCCAGCGCCACGAACGCAGCACCAGGCAGCTGCATCTTGCGCATCGAGTCCGGCACCAGGGCCACGCCCAGGCCCTCGGCCACCAGGTTGACGATGGTCTGCTGCAGGTGCGGCTCCAGCTGGATGCGCGGTTCGAAGCCGCTGTCCCGGCAGCATTGCATCACCGCTTCGTGCAGCGCCGGCGCGGTGCTGTGGGGGAAGCTGATGAACGATTCCCCCGCCAGGGCCCCGGCCGCCACCTGGGCGCTCGTGGCTAGCGGGTGCGCGCTGGGCAGCACCGCGCACAGCGGCTCGCGCAATAGCGTGCGGTATTGCAGCTGGCCGCTCCCGTGGGCCGGGAAGGTCAGGGCCACGTCGGCCTCGCCGGCTTCCAGCGCCGGGCCGAGGTCGCGCGGCAATACTTCGTTGAGCACTACCTTCACCTGTGGATAAGCGTCGCTGTAGCGCTTGAGCAGGGTCGGCAGCAGCGTCCAGGCGGCGACCATGGTGAAGCTCAGGCGCAGTTCGCCGCGCTCGCCGCGGGCGCTGGCCTGGGCCGAGCGCACCGCCAGGTCGAGGCCGGCGAGCAGGCTCTTGCAGTGCTGCTGGAACTCGCGGCCGGCGGCGGTCAGCTCCACCGAGCGCGAGTGGCGGGCGAACAGCGGGGTGCCCAGCTCGGCCTCCAGCGCGGCTATCTGCCGGCTCAGCGGCGGCTGGGTCAGGTGCAGGGCCTCGGCGGCGCGGCCGAAGTGCAGGTGTTCGGCGAGGGCGAGGAAGTAGCGCAACTGGCGCAATTCGATCATCGATGCGTTTCCGGAATCGATTGGGCTCGTAACAAGCATTGGACGGTATCGATGCGGCAATCCTATGCTCGCCAGCCTTCCCATAACAACGCCTTGCCGAGCCCGCCATGCACACCGTGATCGCCGTCGTCCTGCCCATCTTCGCGCTGATCCTGGCCGGCTGGTTGGCGCGCAGGACCAACCGCCTGGGCGAGGGCGCGGCGTCGGAGATCAACAAGCTGGTGGTCTGGCTATGCCTGCCGGCGCTGCTGTTCAAGGTCACCGCCACTTCCACCTGGGCGGAAATCTGGCAGCCGGGCTTCCTCGCTGCCTTCACCGCTGGCTGCCTGCTGGTGTTCGTCGCTACCCTGGCCTGGCGTATGTGGCAGGGCCGCGAGCTGCCGGCGGCGAGCATCGACGGGCTCAGCGCCTCCTACGCCAACACCGGCTACATGGGCATCCCGCTGTGCCTGCTGGTGTTCGGCCAGGACGGCCTGGAGCCGGCGCTGATCGCCTCGCTGCTGGTGGTCTGCGTGCTGTTCGCCGTCGCCGTGGTGTGCATCGAGGTCGGCCTGCAGAGCGAGAAGCACGTCGGCCGCGCAGTGCTGGTGGTGAGCCGCGCGCTGCTGAAGAACCCGCTGGTGGTCTCGCCGATCATCGGTGGCCTGTGGGCCGCCAGCGGCCTGGGGCTGGCCGAGCCGGTGGTGCATTTCCTCGACCTGCTGGCGGCGGCCACCACGCCCTGCGCGCTGATTTCCCTCGGCCTGTTCCTGGCGCAGAAGCAGGAGGGCCCGCAGGTCGGCGCCTGGCCGCTGGTGCTGGTCAAGCTGGTGGGGCAGCCGCTGCTGACCGGGGTGCTGGCCTACAAGGTATTCGCCCTGCCACCGTTGTGGGCGGATTCGGCGCTGCTGCTCAGCGCGCTGCCGACCGGCACTGGGCCGTACATGCTGGCGGAGTACTACAAGCGCGAGGCGCCGGTGGTGTCGCGCAGCATTCTGTTGTCGACGCTGGGGTCGTTGCTGACCTTGTCGCTGTGCCTGTTGTGGATTGCGCGTTGAGCCATGGTTGCGGCCACGCCGTGGTCAAGCCTGGCGTAGTGCGGAAAAAAACCGGACCTGCCAAGCGCGGGGCTGGCAGGCCCGTTCGCAAACCGCTTGGCGCCGGCGCGGGGGGGGACCCCGCGTGGCGCCGGACGCGCCCCTCAGGCGTATGGCCCGAATTGCGTCAGGGTTGCGATCAAGCCGGTTCGGCAAGCGCGCCAGTCGCGCGCACGGATCGTTGGCGGCCGGAAATCCGGTGGGCGTCGCCGGCCGGCGCGGTGCCCTTGTCGTAGGGCCTGGCCAGCAGCATGTAGAGCACGCCCGCGCCCAGCACCACGGCGGTGGTGAGGATCATCGAGTAGTTGATGTACCAGGGCGCGTCGGGGCTGCGCGGCCAGACCATGTTGGCGATGGCGCCGGCGCCGTAGACCAGCGCGGCGACGTTCACCAGCGTGCCCCAGGGGCCCAGGCTGAACTGGCCGCCGGGTACCCAGCCCTTGGCGCGGGCGATCAGCGCGGCGACCACGATCAGCTGGAAGGCGACGTAGATGCCGATGGCGGCGAAGCCGACGATGGTGGCCGTGGCGTCGGCCATGAACAGGCCCAGGCAGACGATCGCCGCCGGCACCACGCCGCTGACGAGCAACGCGGCGGACGGCACCTGGTTGGCCGACAGGCGCTGCAGCACGCGGCTGCCGACGATCATCTCGTCACGGGCGTAGGCGAACAGCAGGCGGCTGGCGGCGGCCTGCAGGCTGAGCACGCAGGACACGAAGGACACCAGCACCACCGCCATCACCAGGCGCGAACCCAGCGGGCCGAAGGCGTTGGCCAGGATGGTGGCGACCGGGTCGGTGTCCTCGCCGGCGAGCACCTTGTGCATGTCCGGCACCGAGAGGATCAGCGCGAGGCAGGCGAACATCGCGGCGGCGCCGCCGATGTAGATGGTCATGCGCATGGCCTTGGGGATGCGCTTGCCGGGGTTGGGGGTTTCCTCGGCGACGTCGCCGCAGGCCTCGAAGCCGTAGTACTGGAACAGCCCGGCCAGGGAGGCGGCGAGGAACGCCGGCAGGTAGGAGCCGTTCGCCGCGCCGAGGCCGAAGGTGTCGAACAGCACGCTGAACGGCTGGTGGCGCTCGAAGATCAGCAGGTAGCCGCCGACCAGGATGGCGCCGACCAGCTCGCAGAGGAAGCCGAACATGGCCACCCGCGCCAGCAGCTTGGTGCCCACCAGGTTGAGGCCGGTGGAGACCAGGATCAGCACCAGGGCGATGTAGATGCTGACGTCCGCGCTCGGCGTGAAGCCCAGCAGCGCGGCCAGGTAGGGCCCGGCCCCGACCGAGACGCCGGCGATGGTGGCGCACAGCGCCCAGGCGTACACCCAGCCGACCATCCACGCCCAGCGCTTGCCCACCAGGCGCCGCGCCCAGGGGTAGACGCCGCCGGAGATGGGGAACTGCGAGACGATCTCGCCGAAGATCAGGCACACCAGCAACTGGCCGAGGCCGATCAGCAGGTACGACCAGAACATCGGCGGGCCGCCGGCGGCCAGGCACAGGCCGAACAGGGTGTAGACGCCGACGACCGGCGACAGGTAGGTGAAGCCCAGGGAGAAGTTCTCCCACAGGCTCATGCTGCGCTCGAAGTTCGAGCTGTAGCCGAGCGCGGCGAGCTGCTCGGCATCGGAATCGGTTACGCCAGCGGCACGCTTGGCAGGGGACCCACTCATCGTTGTTTCCTCTCAGGGGGTAATGGGCTGTGGCGAATTGTCTGCGGCGGGCCTTGCACGCCCGCCGCTGCCCTCTACGGGCTCATTGTCGTTATGGAAAGCGCGGCGCCTATTTGCCGTCGTCGTACTGCGAGAGCCACTCCACCGCGGCGTCGCGGTAGCGGGTGAAGCCCTTGTAGTCCACCAGCTCCTGGTTCAGGGACTTGAGCACGCGGTGCATGCGCCTGGCCCAGGCGGGGTTGCTGGCGATGTCCTGCAGGCTCAGCAGATAGGTGCGGATCGGGAACACGATGGCGTTGCTGCGCGGCAGGCGGTGCAGCGGCTGCAGCTCGATGCGCAGGTAGACCTTCTCGCCGGCGTTCTCGGCGGTCACCGTGGTGCGGTCCGGGGCCCAGTCCGGCAGGCTCTCGGCGGACACGTCCAGGCGCGGGTTGACCGTCAGCGACCAGTTCAGGCGGCGCACCGGGTGGCCGTTGCGCAGGCGCAGGAGGAACTTCAGCGCGCGGTCGAGCATGCCGGTTTCCTTCACCAGCGGCACCGGGCCGTGGTACTCGTGCCAGGCCATGCCCAGGTTGAAGCGCAGCGAGTAGTCGGCGCGCTGGGTGGCGATGCCGGCGCCCCAGTACAGGGTGCCGTCGCGCTCCTCCTGCAGCACCCAGTCGCCCTGGGCCTGGCGGGTGATGTATTCCATCGGCTCGTAGGGCAGGGTGGCCGGGTCGCCGAAGGTGAAGGTGTCGTCGATGCCCAGCAGCCTGTTGGTCCAGTGCCAGCGGGTGCCGTCGCGCTCCAGGGCGAAGTACTCCGGGTAGTCCTTGGCGTAGGACTCCATGATCAGCTCCAGCAGGTCCCACTGCGCCTCCATCATGTGCGGCGCCGAGACGTAGTGCATGCCCGGGTCCTTCTCCAGGGTGATGGCGCGGTCGCGGCACTCGCTGATGTAGTGCTCGTCGATGTCGAACACCGCGCGGAAGGCGCCGTCGCCGACGGAGACGTGGGGTTCCAGGTTCATCGAGTACATGTACTCGTCGTCCGGGAAGGGGAAGGGCGCGCGGGCGATGCACTCGGGGCTGTTGGCGTAGGTGTAGTCGTCGCGGTAGGTTTCGTCGGGGCGGAATTGGATGGTCATGGTCGTTCTCCGGCTCAGCAGTCGATGACCAGCCGCGAGCACTTGGCGCGCGACACGCAGGGCATGATTTTCTTGTTGGCGGCCTTGTCCTCGTCGGACAGCCAGTCGTCGGTGTGGAGGATTTCGCCGTCCAGCTCCAGGACGTTGGTCTCGCACATGCCGCAGGCGCCGCCGCGGCACAGGTAGGGAATCTCGTGGCCGGCGGCCTCGGCGGCCTCCAGCAGGCTCTGGTCGGGCGACACCTCGATGGTCGCGCCGCTGCGCGCCAGGGTGACCTTGAACGGCTCGCCGGAACTGCCCTGTTCGAGGAAGCGCTCGTAGTGGATGTGGCTGTCGGTCCAGCCGTGGGCGTGGGCCGCGTCTATGGTGGCCTGGATCATGCCCTCGGGGCCGCAGACGTACACGTCGCTGCCCAGCGGGCGGTCGGCCAGCACGGCGCTGATGTTCAGGCGCTCGCCGCGGTCGTCGCGGTACAGGCGCACGGCGTCGCCGTATTCGCGCGCCAGCTCCTCGCCCAGGCGCGCGTGTTCCGCGCCGCGCACCGCCAGGTGCACTTCGAACGGGGTGCCGCGCAGGCGCAGCTCGGCCAGCTGCGAGCACACCGGGGTGATGCCCACGCCGCCGGCGATGAACAGGTGCAGGCGCGCATGCTTGCTCAGCGGGAACAGGTTCACCGGGCGGAGGATTTCCAGCTCGTCGCCCTCCTTCACCGCATCGTGCATGCGCCTGGAGCCGCCGCGGCCGTCTTCCACGCGGCGCACGGCGATCTGGTAGGCACTGGCGTCGTAGGGCGAGCTCATCAGCGAGTAGGCGTTGCGGTAGGTGCCGCCGTCGTGGGGGATCAGCACCACCACGTTGCTGCCGCCGGAGAAGGGCGTGAGCTGGCCGCCATCGCGCGGCACCAGGGTGAAGCGCTTGATCTCCGGGGTCACCTGCTCGATGCGGGCGACGCGGACGTTGAGGGTTCCGCTGGACTGGCTCATGTGTCGAGCTCCTCGGCTGCCGGCAGCTCGCCGGGGACTTCGGCGTCGGCCTTGACCGCCTGGAAGGCGGCGAGGCGGCGCGAGTAGTGGTCGCGGACCACCAGGGTGCGGGCGCAGTGCGGGCAGATGAACACGCGCTGGGTGACGTTCTCGGTGTAGCCGTCGCAGTGCACGCACCAGACGCGGCGCACGAAGGAGCCGCAGTGCTCGCGCAGCACCTCGTCCCGGTTCAGGTTGATCGCGTCGGCCGCCTGCATGGCGGTGCCGATGAAGCTTTCCGAGCCGGCCAGGTACAGGCGGGTGCCCATGCGCGACTGGCCGAGCAGGGCGTGCAGGTCGTCGACCAGCGAGCGGTTGCTCGGGTAGACGCTCAGCTCGACGCCGGCGATGTCGCGCAGCGCGGCCAGGTGGTTCTGCCCGGAGAAGGATTCGGTGGAATAGAGCACGCGGATGGGCGCGGTGCGCGGCATTTCGGTCAGCAGCCGGAGCATGGCGCTGCCGCCGCTGCCTTGCCCGGCGACTATGTGGTTGCTGCCGGCGAGCGGGCGCAGGTCGTCGTAGACCGGCCTGCTCTTGATACCTGTGATGAGCATTGTTGTTGTGCCTCCAGAACTGCCGGCAACCCCGGTCGGGGATGCCTGGCGCGATTCGAGGACCCGCGCACGGTCACGGGTCGATGGAGGTGGAGCACAGGCTGTGCCAAGAAATTAAGTTATTGAAAATGAAGGGGTTGTTGTTTTTGGTGGGAGAGAATGTAAGCAGAAATGACAAGAGAGATAGGCAGAAATGCAGCGTTGGTGGGGGTGGTTATCCTGTGGGGGTGGTGTGTGAGGTTGGCGCCGCCCCTCTCCCTAACCCTCTCCCTGAAGGGAGAGGGGACCGTTGGGCAGAAACGGGTATTACGGAGTTAGCCGGCAGCTCTGATGGTTTCCGGCTAAAGCCATGCTCATCTCGGCACGGACAAGCCCCCTCTCCCTTCAGGGAGAGGGCTGGGGAGAGGGTAGGGAGGTCGGGGCAATGCCAATGCACCCGGCAAACGCCATTCGCAGGCAGGGCCCCGACGTTGCAGGTGAGCACCGCTTCTCGTAGGAGCGAGCTTGCTCGCGAACCGCATGGCACCGCGTTTGTTCGCGAGCAAGCTCGCTCCTACAAGAGCAGGACGGCGCTCAATCCCTCTGCAACTTCCGAATCAAGGTCCCGACGTCGATCCCCAGGTGCTGCGCCGCCTTGCGCTTGCTGCCGCACAGGCGCACGGCCTGGAGGATCACCTGGCGCTCGAAGCGCTGTACCTGCGCCTTGAGCGGCTCGTCGGCGCTGGCGAAGGGCAGCGGTTCTTCCTCCCCGGCGGGTGCGGCCTGGCCCAGCAGCTCCGGTGGCAGGTGCTGCTCTTCGGCGACGTCGTCGGCCAGCACCGCCAGACGTTCGAAAATGTTCACCAGCTCGCGGATGTTGCCCGGGAAGTCATGGCCCAGCAGGCGCTGGCGGCAGGCCGTGGACAGCCGCAGCGGCGGCTGGCGGTCGCGGTTGATGCGGGCCAGGAGGATGTCCATCAGCACCGGCAGGTCGTCGCGGTGGGCGCGCAGCGGCGGGATGTCCACCGGCAGCACGGCCAGGCGGTAGTAGAGGTCGGCGCGGAACAGGCCGGCGGACACCTGGGCCTTGAGGTCCTTGTTGGTGGCGGCGATCACCTGCACCTGGACCTTCTTCGCCAGCGGCGAGCCCACCGGCTGGATGGTGCCGTCGTCGAGGAACTTGAGCAGCTTGGCCTGCACCTGCAGGGGGATCTCGCCGATCTCGTCGAGGAACAGCGTGCCGCCGGCGGCGCTCTCGATGTAGCCGCGCTTGCCCTGCTGCAGCGCGCCGGTGAAGGCGCCGCGCTCGTAGCCGAACATCTCCGACTCGAACAGCGTCTCGGGGATGCTCGCGCAGTTCACGTCGACGAAGGGCCGGTCGCCCCAGCCGGCGGCGCGGTGGATGTGCCGGGCGATGGCGGTCTTGCCTACGCCCGGCTCGCCGAGCAGCAGCAGGCGGGCGCGGCGGCGGAAGGCGCGCACGCCCATGTCGGCGATGTCCGAGAGCAGCGGCGACATGTGCAGCGCGTTGTCCTGCGGGTCGCCCAGGCTCGCCGGGCTGTCCGCCAGCGACGGCGCCGGGGCGTTGCGGCCGGCGCTTTCGCGCGCTTCGTATTCGCGCTGGATCAGCAGCGTGTAGGGCTTCTCGTAGGCGCCGGCGGGCACGCTCTGCAGGCGGGTGAGGAACAGCCGGCCGTCGCGCGAGCGCGTCAGCGCGCTCTTGCCGCCGCGGCGCACGGCCTGCAGGAAGTCGTCGAACTGCAGCGCCGAGCGCTGGTAGAAGTCGCTGTCGCTCAGGCCCAGCACGTCCTGGCGCGCCACGCGGTTGATGCGCTCGGCGGCCAGGTTGAGGAAGCGCACCCGGGAGTCGCCGTCGCAGACGATCAGCGCCTCGCCGAAGCCGTCGAGCAGGGCGTGCAGCGCCGGTGCCTCCAGCAGCGCGGCGAGCATCTCGGCGCTGACGTTGACCGACGAGCGCATGCCCATGCGCATCGGCGCGAAGAAGCCCTCGCCGCTCATGGGTGCAGCTCTGCCGGCCGGCGCTCGACGCCGTCCGGGCGCAGCACCACCACGCGCCAGGCCTGGTCCTCGCGGATCAGGATGCGCGAGCAGTGGCTGTCGAAGGTGCGGTAGCGGCCGTACTGGTCGGGCAGCTCCAGGCGCTGCCAGGTGCGCTCGGGCAGCGGCAGGCGGTCGAGGGTGGCGGCCACGCCGGCGGCGCGGGTGATGCCGAACACCTGCTCGAAGGCGGCGTTGCGCCATTGCGGCTGGGCGGCTTCGTCGATCACCAGCACCGCGTCGGGCACCGCGTCGAACACCCGGCGCAGGGCCTCGATGCGCTGCTCGGCGTCATGCTGCATGCGCAGCTCCTGGCTGACGTCGCGCAGGCTGCCCCACATGCGCAGCAGGCGGCCGTTGTGGATGCTGGCGCGCACGTCGTTCTCCACGTAGGCCGGCGAGCCGTCGTGGCGGCGGTCCACCGAGAGCGCGCCGTCGACGTGGAAGTCGGCCTCGATCAGCCGCCGCACGAACTCCTCGTTGGCCGGGCTGCGCGGCCAGTACAGGCGCACCGGCTGCTGGCCGAAGTCGACGTCGGCGGGCATCTCGTAGATCGCCGCCATGGCGCGGTTGCACATGCGCCAGTAGGAGCGGTTCTCGAACACCTGGCGGACGATCTCGTCCGGCGTCTGGCGCACGTCCACCGGCTCGGCGAACTCGATGCACCAGTAGGCCACCTTGGCGCTGTAGAGCATCTGGCTCATGACTTCGTTGGCGTTCTGCAGCTCGCCCAGGCGCCGGCTGATGCCGCCCAGGGGCATCTTCACCAGGTGCAGGCGCGCCGGCTCGCCGTCGCGCCACTGCAGCACGCCGCTGGCCAGCACCGGCAGCAGGCCGCCGTTGTGGCGGATCAGCGTCAGCTCCAGGTCCTGCACCCGTTCGTCGGCCGGCGGGTTGGCGAAGAGCTGCTGCAGGGCGCGCACCGAATCGGCGGTGTAGACCTGTTCCATGCCCTGGCCGTGGAGCGCGCCGGGCGGGTAGCCGAGCTGGTCGCTCTGTTCGGCGGAGACGTCGAGGAAGCGGCCATCCGCGGCGATGCTGTCGGCCAGCAGCAGGCCACGGTCGAGCAGCAGGCGTAGCGGGTCCATCTGGGGTTCTCCATGGGGGATGACGGGGCCGGCGCGGTGGCGCGGGCCAGTCGTCTACCCAGGCAGGTTGCATGCCAGGACGCCACGCCCGTGGCATGGGGGCCGGCGGCCTGGCGCCGTGGCGACTGTATGCAGAAATGCAGCACCGTTTGCGTTTGCGCAGCGTCTTCGCAGAAGGGTAGCGCCTCCCCGGGGAAGGTGTAAGACAGGACTTTGGCCTAGTACACGTCTATTAACATGGCATGTTAATCTGATGCGCATTCTTCCGCGGAGGAGTGGACGATGATCGCCGTACGTGACGCCTGGGCGGCCGGGCTTCTGAAGTTGCAGAACTGGCCACGCAACCTGCTGGCCGGGGTCATCGTCGGGGTGGTCGCGCTGCCCCTGGCCATGGCCTTCGCCATCGCCTCCGGGGTCAAGCCCGAGCAGGGCCTGTACACGGCCATAGTGGCGGGCATCGCGGTGTCGCTGTTCGGCGGCAGCCGGGTGCAGATCGCCGGGCCCACCGGGGCCTTCATCGTCATCCTCGCCGGCATCACCGCGCGCTACGGCGTCGACGGCCTGCAGCTGGCCACGCTGATGGCCGGGGTCATCCTCCTGCTGCTGGGCATCACCCGCCTGGGCAGCGTCATCAAGTACATTCCCGACCCGGTCATCGTCGGCTTCACCGCCGGCATCGGGGTGATCATCTGGGTCGGCCAGTGGAAGGACTTCTTCGGCCTGCCGGCGGTGGGCGGCGAGCACTTCCACCAGAAGCTCTGGCACCTGTTGCAGGCGCTGCCGCAGCTGCACCCGGCGACCACCCTGCTGGCCCTCTTAGGCCTGGCCGCGGTGCTCTACGGCCCGCGCCTGCCGTACCTGGGGCGGGTGCCGGGGCCGTTGCTGGCGATGGTGCTGGTCAGTGTGCTGCAGGCGCTGTTCCAGTTCGACGGCGTGGCCACCATTGGCAGCGCCTTCGGCGGCATCCCCCGCGGCCTGCCGGTGCCGAGCCTGCCGGAGATCAGCCTGCCGCGGATGCTGGAACTGATCGGCCCGGCCTTCGCCATCGCCATGCTCGGGGCCATCGAGTCGCTGCTTTCGGCGGTGGTCGCCGACGGCATGGCCGGCACCCGCCACGACTCTAACCAGGAGCTGGTCGGCCAGGGCATCGCCAACCTGCTGGCGCCGCTGTTCGGCGGCTTCGCCGCCACCGGCGCCATCGCCCGCACCGCCACCAACATCCGCAACGGCGGCAACAGCCCGATCGCCGGGGTGGCCCACGCGGCGACCCTGGTGCTGATCATCCTGTTCCTCGCCCCGCTGGCCTCGAGCATCCCGCTGTGCGCGCTGGCGGCGATCCTCTTCGTGGTGGCCTGGAACATGAGCGAGGCCCGCCACTTCGTGCGTATGCTGCGCCGCGCGCCCAGGGCCGACGTGGCCATCCTGCTGATCACCTTCGGCCTGACGGTGTTCAGCGACCTGGTGATCGCGGTGAACATCGGGGTGATCCTGGCCATGCTGCTGTTCATGCGGCGCATGGCCTCCTCGGTGGAGGTGCTGCAGCAGGGCAGCGCCGAGCTGCGGGGCGAACTGCAAGGCGCATTGCCGCCGGGTGTGCTGGTCTACACCATCGAGGGGCCGTTGTTCTTTGGCGCGGCGGAAACCTTCGAACGCGCCCTGGCGCAGACCCGCAGCGATCCGCAGTTGCTGGTAATCCGCCTGAGGCGGGTGCCGTTCATGGACATCACCGGGATGCAGACGCTGGAGGAGATGATCCAGCAACTGCGCAAGCGCGGGGTGACGGTGAAGCTCTGCGAGGCCAACCAGCGAGTGCGGCACAAGCTGGTGCGGGCGGGGATCATCGAGGCGGTGGGGCGGCGGAATTACCATGCCAGTTTTGCCATGGCGCTGGCGGCTTGCGAGGGGCGGGGGGAAGAGGTGGTTTCTTCGTAGGGAGGATTCGGCGCCGCCTGGGAGCAATCGCGGACGGAGTCCGCTCCTACGGTCCAGGAAGCACGGCTTTTCGTAGGATGGCGTTGAGCGAAGCGATACCCATCAGCGCAACCGCATGGGTTTCGCAAGCTCAACCCATCCTACGAAAAGCGCCCCGGCGCGGCTTGCAAGACAGTTGTTCCTACGCCCGCCGGCAAACGCAACGTCCGTAGGATGGCGTTGAGCGAAGCGATACCCATCAGCGCAACCGCATGGGTTTCGCAGGCTCAACCCATCCTACGAAAAGCGCTGGCGAGACCGGGCCCAGGGCGGCACGGGCGCAGGAGCGGACTCCGTCCGCGATCGAGCCGGCAGGCTGCTCCGGACTGGCCGGCGGCCCTCAATCCTGCCCGCCCACCTTCGGTTGCGTGGCATAGCTCACCCCGTGGCTCTCCAGGTAATCGCGGATCAACTGGCGAACCACCTGGGACGGTGTCAGGTCCTGGCTGGCGCAGAGTTCCTCGAAGGCCTTCTTCTTCACCGGGTCGATCAGGACGGTCAGGCGGGCGGTGCGGTTTTCCATGGGTTCTACTTGTTCGGTTCGCGGATGTTAATCAAATTCTAATGCCCCATCCGCGCCCCTGTCATGGCGCCGTCCGCCGCAGCCGCCGCCGGCTCACTGTTCGCCGCGGATGTACTGCTCCAGCTGCTGGATCAGCTGGGCCTGCTCGGCGATGGCTTCCTTGACCAGGTCGCCGATGGACAGCAGGCCCACCAACTGGCCGTTCTCCACCACCGGCAGGTGGCGCAGGTGGCGCTCGGTCATGATGCTCATGCAGGTGTCGATGTTCTGCTGCGAATCCACCGTGACCACCGGCGAGCTCATGATGGCGCTGACCGGCGTGCCCACCGAACTGCGGCCCTGGAGGATCATCTTGCGCGCGTAGTCGCGTTCGCTGACCACGCCCACCACCTGGCCGTTGTCCACCACCGGCAGGGCGCCGACGTTCTTCACCGCCATCACCCGCAGGGCGTCGAGCACCATCTCGTGCGGGCCTATGGTGTGCACCTGCTGGCTCTGCTTGGCGTGGAGGAGCTGTGCGACGGTCTTCATGCTGGATGTCCTTCTGCTGTTGTGCGCAGGGCTATTACCCCGGGGTGGCGACAGGATCGGCAAGCGAGGCTTCCCGCACAATGCTGGAAACGGCATCGCCCCCATAGGAAAACGTCATGACCTTCCTTCTGACTTATAGCCAAATGCGCCGCGCCGCGCGACCGTCGAGGCTTTGCGCGGGCCCGGCGAGGCCGTAGCATTGAGGCCTGCCGCACCCCGCCTGCCGAGATAGCACCATGCACGACGACGACATCGACCTCCCCGAGCCGGAGCACGAGCACCTGCTCGACCACGAGTGGGACGAGGATTCCCCGGAGGATTTCGAGCACGACGCCACCGGCCTGCGCGACGAGCCCGAGGACGCTGAGGACGACTGGGACGACGAGGACGGCGACGCCCACTGGCACGACGACTGAGGCGCGCCGGCGCTCACTGCGAAGTGATGCGCCGGTATTCGTTCTGGTACTGGTCGAACGGCAGGTTGCTGCGCTGCAGCTTCTGCAGCTGGCGCTCCTGGTTCTCCACCGCCACTACCGGCTTGGCCGCCGCCTCCCGGCTGGCCACCGACTGGCCGGGCGCCGGGGCCGGCGCGGGGCGGGCCGGTTGCTCGGCCGGCGTGCTGGCCGGCATGGGCGCCTCCGGTAGCGGGTCGCGCTTGGCGATGCGCTGGGCGCTTTCGACTTCCTCGATGATCGCCTTGGAAATGTCCTTGAGCTGGCCTTCCAGCGCCTCGGGCTCGGCGGAGTCGGTCTCGTAGCGGCGCGAGCCCATCAGCCGGCCGCTGGGGCCGTCGGTGAAGCGCACGTTGACGCGCAGGCTGCCCTTGCCCAGGCCGTCGCCGTCGGCCTGCTGGCGCAGGCGGTCGACTTCCACCACCAGCAGCGTCGCCGGCAGCGCGGTGGGGGTCACCGCGCCGGCCTGCTCGCCCAACTGGTAGTCGGACGAGGCCGCGCGGTCCGTGAGGATGCGCCGCCAGGCGCTGGTCAGCCGCGTCCAGCCCGGCGTCGCGGTCACGCTGGGGTCGCCCTGGAAGTTCACCAGCAGGCGGTTGCGGGTGTCGGCATAGGTGCTGATGGGGGAGAGCGCGTCGGCGCGCTTCACATCCGCCGCGCAGCCGGCCAGGCCGGCCACGAGGAGCAGTACGAAACAGGTACGCACGATGGCCTCCTTGGAAAATGCACGGGCCGGGAGGTGCAAGTCTAGTCGGTGCTTTGGCGCTTGCAGGGCGCGGCGGCACATTTCCGTCGCCCGGCTGTTCACCTGGCAACAGCGCATCAGCAGCTTGCCCGGCGGCGGACAGGACGATAACCCGGCGCCTGTTGCAAGTTCATGATCCGCAAGGCTTTCCGGCACTGGCACGGTTGCTGCTCCGGCCCCGTTGGAAGCCGCGTGGCGCCTGGCTGCGCGGCATGCAACTCCCGGAGAGCAGAACCATGAGCCAGCAACCCATCCGCTTCGCCTACTGGGTGCCCAACGTCAGCGGCGGCCTCGTCGTCAGCAACATCGAGCAGCGCACCAGCTGGGACTTCGACTACAACCGCCGGCTGGCGCAGAGCGCCGAGAAGGCCGGCTTCGACTACGCCCTGTCGCAGATCCGCTTCACCGCCGGCTACGGCGCCGAGTACCAGCACGAGTCGGTGGCCATCAGCCACGCGCTGCTGGCGGCGACCGAGAACCTCAAGGTGATCGCCGCCATCCTCCCCGGCCCGTGGAACCCGGCGCTGGCGGCCAAGCAGCTGGCGACCATCGACCAGCTGACCGGCGGCCGCATCGCGGTGAACATCGTCTCCGGCTGGTTCAAGGGCGAGTTCCACGCCATTGGCGAGCCCTGGCTGGAGCACGACGAGCGCTACCGCCGCTCCGAGGAGTTCATCCGCGCGCTCAAGGGCATTTGGACCCAGGACAACTTCACCTTCAACGGCGACTTCTACCGCTTCCGCGACTACAGCCTCAAGCCCAAGCCGCTGCAGCGCCCGCACCCGGAAATCTTCCAGGGCGGCAGCTCGCGGGCCGCGCGCGACATGGCCGCGCGGGTGTCGGACTGGTACTTCACCAACGGCAACACGCTGGAAGGCATCAAGGCCCAGGTCGACGACATCCGCGCCAAGGCCGCGGCCAACGGCCACGCGGTGAAGATCGGGGTGAACGCCTTCATCATCGCCCGCGACAGCGAGGCCGAGGCCCGCGCGGTGCTGCAGGAGATCATCGACAAGGCCAACCCCGAGGCGGTCAACGCCTTCGGCCACGAGGTGAAGAACGCCGGCGCCGCCAGCCCGGAGGGCGAGGGCAACTGGGCGAAGTCCAGCTTCGAAGACCTGGTGCAGTACAACGACGGCTTCAAGACCAACCTGATCGGCACCCCGCGGCAGATCGCCGAACGCATCCTCGCGCTCAAGGCGGTGGGCGTGGACCTGGTGCTCTCCGGCTTCCTGCACTTCCAGGAAGAGGTGGAGTACTTCGGCGAGAAGGTCCTGCCGCTGGTGCGCGAGCTGGAGGCCGAGGCGCAGCGCAAGGCTGTTGCCTGACGGGCAACTGTTGGCTGCCGGACAGTGCTTCAACAAACAGTGTCCGGCCAGCGACTCGGCTGCCTTTTCTAACCAGTAAGTGGCTGATTTATAGGAAGAAAATTTCGGGCATGGATCGTGCTCAGCCAGGACAGGGCCCGCTGCCGGGAGGTCCCGGCCCCACACGGGCCACTGTTCGCCACGAGGAAGACCATGTCCGTTTCTGCTGCCTATCCAATCAACCGCCCCGCCGCGCGGATCATCCGCGACGACGCCGAGGCCCTCCGCGTCGCCCACGAGGTCGCCGAGCTGCTGCTGGCCGGCGCTTCCGAGCGCGACCTCAACCGCTTGGTGCCGGTGGAGATCGTCGACGCCTTCTCCAACAGCGGCCTGTGGGGCATCACGGTGCCACGCGAATACGGCGGCGCCGAGGTGTCCCACGCCACCCTGGCCCAGGTCATCGCCATCGTCTCGGCGGCCGACCCGTCCCTGGGGCAGATCCCGCAGAACCACTACTGCCTGCTGGAGGACATCCGCCTGCAAGGCAGCGAGGAGCAGAAGCGGCACTTCTTCGCCCTGGTGCTGGAAGGCCACCGCTTCGCCAACGCGCTGTCGGAAACCGGCGGCAAGAACGTCCAGGACATCCGCACCCGCCTGGTCGCCGAGGGCGACGGCTACCGCATCGACGGCCGCAAGGGCTACTGCACCGGCTCGCTCTACGCCCACTGGCTGGGCGTGCTGGCGCTGGACGAGCAGGACCGCGCGCAGCTGGCCTTCGTTCCGCGGGAAAGCGCCGGGCTGACGGTGGTGGACGACTGGGACAGCATCGGCCAGCGCACCACCTCCAGCGGCACCGTGCTGCTGGAAGGCCTGCGCGTGCCGGCCTTCCACCTGTTCCCCAGCTACCGTTCCTACGAGAGCCCGACCCTGGCCGGCCCCTTCGCCCAGATCACCACCGCCGCCATCGACGCCGGCATCGCCCGCGCCGCGCTGCGTGACACCATCGCCTTCGTCCGCGAGCAGGCGCGCCCGTGGATCGATGCGGGGGTGGAGAAGGCCAGCGAGGACCCGCTGACCATCATCCAGGTCGGCGGCCTGGACATCCGCCTGGAAGCCGCCGAGGCCCTGCTGGAACGCGCCGGCCGCGTGCTCGACGCCGGCAAGGCGGCGCCCGACGAGGACAAGGTGGCCGCCGCCTCCCTGGCCGTGGCGCGGGCCAAGGTGCTGACCACCGAGATCGCCATCGAGGCGAGCAACAAGCTGTTCGAGCTCGGCGGCACCCGCTCCACCCTGCGCAAGCACAACCTCGACCGCCACTGGCGCAACGCCCGCGTGCACACCCTGCACGACCCGGTGCGCTGGAAGTACCACCTGGTCGGCAACTGGCTGCTCAACGGCAAGCGCCCGCCGCGCCACGACTGGAACTGAGGTGGCGCCATGAGCAAGCAGATACGCCTCAACGCCTTTGCCATGAACACCGTCGGCCACCTCTCGCCCGGCCTCTGGCGCCACCCGCGCGACCAGGCGCGGCGCTACACCGACATCCACTACTGGGTCGAGCTGGCGAAGACCCTGGAGCGCGGCAAGCTCGACGGCCTGTTCATCGCCGACGTGCTGGGCGTCTATGACGTCTACGGCGGCAATGCCGACGCCGCGCTGCGCACTGGCGCGCAGGTGCCGGTGAACGACCCGCTGCAACTGGTCCCGGCCATGGCCGCGGCCACCCGCCACCTGGGCTTCGGCGTGACCGCCTCGGTGTCCTTCGAGCACCCGTTCCCCTTCGCCCGGCGCATGTCCACCCTCGACCACCTGACCGGCGGCCGCGCCGGCTGGAACATCGTCACCTCGTACCTGGCCAGCGGCGCGCGCAACCTCGGCCAGCAGCGCCAGCTGTCCCACGAGCAGCGCTACGCCCTGGCCGACGAGTACCTGCAGGTCTGCTACAAGCTGTGGGAAACCAGCTGGGAAGACGACGCCGTGGTCGCCGACCGCGACAGCGGCGTCTATGCCGAGCCGTCCAAGGTCCATGGCATCCGCCACGAAGGCGAGTACTTCCAGGTGCCCGGCTTCCACCTTTGCGAGCCCTCGCCGCAGCGCACCCCGGTGCTCTACCAGGCCGGCGCCTCCAGCCGTGGCCGGGCCTTCGCCGCAGCCAACGCCGAGTGCGTGTTCGTTGCCGCGCCGAGCAAAGCCGTGCTGAAGAAGCAGGTGGCCGACCTGCGCGAAGCGGTGCGCGCCGCCGGGCGCGAGCCGGGCGACGTGCTGGTGCTGGAGCAGCTCACGGTGATAGTCGCGCCGACCGACGCCGAGGCCCTGGCGCGCCTGGCCGAGTACCGCGAGTACGCCAGCGCCAGCGGCGCCCTGACGCTGATGTCCGGCTGGACCGGCATCGACTTCGCCGAATACGCCCCCGGCCAGGTGCTGCGCGAGGTGCCCAGCGATGCCATCCAGTCGGCGGTGGAAGCCTTCACCCGCGCCGACCCGACGCGCACCTGGACCACCGCCGAGATCGCCGACTACTGCGCCATCGGCGGCGACGGCCCGGTGCTGGTGGGCTCGCCGCGGACCGTGGCCGACCAGTTGCAGGAATGGGTGGCAGAAACCGACGTCGACGGCTTCAACCTGGCCGGCGTGGTGATGCCGGAAACCTTCGAGGCGGTGGTCGACCTGCTGGTGCCGGAGTTGCAGGCCCGTGGCCTGTTCAAGCGCGACTACGCCGAAGGCACCCTGCGCCACAAGCTGTTCGGCGCCGGCGACCGCCTGGCCGCGCCGCACCCGGTCGCCAACCTGCGCGAGGAGGCCCGGCGATGAACGAGTGGCTGGCCAACGTCGACTGGAGCGAGATCGCCCAGGCCTGCCTGGACACCCTGAGCATGCTCGGCGCGGCCCTGGGCTGCACCGTGCTGCTGGGGCTGCCGCTGGGCGTGCTGCTGTACCTCACCGGCCAGCGCCAGCTGCTCGACTCGCCGCGCCTGTACCGGGTGCTCTCGGTGCTGGCCAACGTGCTGCGCTCGATGCCCTTCATCATCCTGCTGATCGTGCTGATCCCCGCCACCGAGCTGCTCACCGGCACCTCGCTGGGCGTGCGCGGCGCCATCCCGCCGCTGGTGGTGGGCTGCACGCCGTTCTTCGCGCGGCTGGTGGAAAGCTCGCTGCGCGAGGTCGACCGCGGCCTGGTGGAAGCGGTGCAGGCGATGGGCGCGAGCACCCGGCAGATCGTCTTCCACACCCTGCTGCCGGAAGCGCGCACCGGGCTGATCGCCGCTATCACCGTGACCGCCATCGTGCTGGTCGACTACACGGCCATGGCCGGCGTGGTCGGCGGCGGCGGCCTGGGCGACCTGGCCATCCGCTTCGGCTACCAGCGTTTCCAGACCGACGTCATGGTGGTCACCGTGCTGCTGCTGATCCTGCTGGTGCAGGCCCTGCAAATGAGCGGCGACCGCCTGGTGCGCCACTACATCCGGCGCTGAACCCAAACACCCGCTCGTGGCGGCCGGGAAAACGCCGCCGCTGGCCCCACGTCCAACCCACGACGGCCATTCCAAGAAACCACTGATCGGAGCAAACAGCATGAAGAAAGTCCTGGCCGCCCTGGCTGCCGTAATAGCCATCAACGCCCACGCCAACGAGCACCTGGTGGTCGGCGCCACCCCGGTGCCCCACGCGGAAATCCTCGAATTCGTCAAACCGGCCCTGGCCAAGCAAGGCGTGGACCTGGAGGTGAAGGTGTTCAACGACTTCATCCAGCCCAACCTGCAACTGGCGAAGAAGAACCTCGACGCCAACTACTACCAGTACCGCCCGTTCCTCGACGACTTCAACAAGACCCGCCACACCAACCTGGTGCCGGTGGTGGGCGTGCACATCGAGCCCTTCGGCGCCTACTCGGCCAAGTACAAGAGCCTGGCCGAGCTGCCCGATGGCGCCAGCGTGGCCATCCCCAACGACCCGGTGAATACCGGCCGCGCGCTGGTGCTGCTGGCCGAGGCCGGGCTGATCAAGCTCAAGGACCCGAGCAATCCGCAGTCCACCGAGCGCGACATCGTCGACAACCCCAAACACCTGAAGATTCGCGAGCTGGAAGGCGCCATGCTGGCGCGCTCGGTGAAGCAGGTGGACCTGGCCTTCGTCTTCGCCAACTACGCGCTGGAAGCCGGCATCGACATCAAGAGCGCGCTGATCGTCGAGAAGGGCAAGGACCTCTACGTCGAGTTCCTGGTGGCGCGTCCGGACAACATCCAGGACCCGGGCATCCAGAAGCTGGCCAAGGCGCTCAACTCGCCGGAAGTGCGCAACTTCATCCTGACCCGCTACAAGGGCGAGATCGCCCCCGGCTTCTGACGTGACCCGGCGCGGCGCCCAGGACGGGCGCCGCGCCCGGCAGGAACGCACCCATGGTCAGCTTCAATCATTCGCAGCCGCTGGCGGCTGCCACCCACATCCGCCTGCGCGGCCTGGCCAAGCACTACCTGGCCGGCGGCCGGGAAGTGCAGGCGCTGCACGGCATCGACCTGGAGATCCGCCGCGGCGAGGTGTTCGGCATCATCGGCCGCAGCGGCGCCGGCAAGTCCTCGCTGCTGCGCTCGCTCAACCGCCTGGAGCGGCCCAGCGCCGGCCAGGTGCTGGTCGACGGCGAGGACATCGGCGCCTTCGACGACGCGCGCCTGGCGCAGTTGCGCCGGCGCACCGGGATGATCTTCCAGCACTTCAACCTGATGGCTTCGCGCAGCGTCGGCGACAACGTCGCGCTGCCCCTGGTGCTGGCCGGCGTGCCCCGCGCCGAGCGCGAGCGGCGGGTGGCCGAGCTGTTGCAGCTGGTGGGCCTGGCGGACAAGCGCGAGGCCTACCCGGCGCAGCTTTCCGGCGGGCAGAAACAGCGCGTCGGCATCGCCCGCGCGCTGGTGCTGCAACCGGACCTGCTGCTGTGCGACGAAGCCACCTCGGCGCTGGACCCGGAAAGCACCCAGTCGATCCTTGCGCTGCTGCGCGACATCAACCGCCGCCTGGGCCTGACCATCGTCCTCATCACCCACGAGATGGAAGTCATCCGCGACCTCTGCGACCGCGTGGTGGTGCTGGAGCGCGGCCGGGTGGTGGAGCAGGGCGAGGTCTGGGAAGTGTTCGGCGACCCGCGCCACGAAGTGACGCGCAGCCTGCTCGGCACGCTGCACCATGACGCCGACGGCGAAGCGGCGGGCGAGGGCCTGCTGCTGGACCTGCACTACAGCGGCGGCAGCGCCCGCGAACCGGAGCCGGCCGCCATCGGTCGCGAACTGGGCTACGAGGTGCGCCTGGTACAGGCCAGCCTGGAGCGCATCCAGGGCCGCTCCCTGGGCAGCCTGCGGCTGCGCGTGGCGGCGCCGGCGGCGGAGCGCGAGGCGGTGGTGGCGCGCGCGCAGGCGCTGGCCGACCGGGTCAGCCTGGTGGGCAGTGCCTGACGGGGCTCAGATGGACAGCCGCACCACGCGGTTGTCCAGCGCCTGCTCCGGGCCGCGGCGCTTGTTCACCACCAGCTCGCCGATGGCGATCAGCCGCGTGCGCGTGACGTTGCGCGACAGGCCCAGCAGGTTGGCGGTGTGCACCTGGTTGTGGTGGCAGAAGCGGTAGGCGGCGCGCAGCAGGCTTTCCTCGACGCGTTCGTAGAGCGCCCCGGCGGATTCCTCGAACAGCCGGCGGAAGGCGCGCTGCAGCAGTTCCTCGGCGGACTCGCCGCCACTGGCCGCGGGGCTGCCGGCATGGCCGGCGGAGGCTTCCTCCTGGCGCTCCAGGCGCAGGTTGGACAGGCGCAGGTCGTCCTCGCGCACCAGGCCGTCGCGGCAGGTCAGCAGGCTGTGGTGGATGACGTTCTCCAGCTCGCGGATGTTGCCCGGCCAGCCGTAGCGCACCAGCTTGCGCTCGGCCTCGGCGCTGAGCTGCACCTGGCCGTAGCCCAGGCGCTCGCTGTAGCTGCGGATGAAGTGGCGGGTCAGCGGCAGGATGTCGCCGGGGCGTTCGCGCAGCGGGTGCAGTTGCAGGGTGACGACGTTGAGGCGGTAGTACAGGTCCTCGCGGAAGTGCCCGGCGTTGATCGCCCGTTCCAGCTGCACGTTGGTGGCCGCCAGCACCCGCACGTTGATCGGGATGCTCTTGCGCGAGCCCAGGCGCACCACCTCGCGCTCCTGCAGCACGCGCAGCAGCTTGACCTGGATGGCCATCGGCAGGTCGCCGATCTCGTCGAGGAACAGGGTGCCGCCGTCGGCCTCTTCGAACCAGCCGGCCTTGGCGCTGAGGGCGCCGGTGAAGGCGCCCTTCTCGTGGCCGAACAGCTCGGCCTCCACCAGGGATTCGGAGAAGGCCCCGCAGTTCACCGCGACGAAGGGCCCGTTGCGCCGCCCGCTGAGGTTGTGGATGTGCCGCGCCACCAGCTCCTTGCCCGTGCCGGTTTCGCCGATGATCAGGACGCTGGCCTCGCTGGGGGCGACCTGTTGCAGATGGGCGAGCAGCGCCTGCGATTTCGGGTCTTCGAAGACCTGTGCGGTCGCCCGGATCGAGGTGGCCAGTGCGGGGGAAGGGGGTAGCGTCAGCAGTTGCATGTCTCTGCCTCAGGAATAGAAGGTGGGTGTCGGCCGCGTGCCGTTGAGCGCCCAGTCCCCCAGCTCGTGGAGTTTGTAGTCCAGCGGGTCGTGCAGGGATTGGGTGCGCAGGTTGCGCCAGAAGCGGTCCAGGCGCAGCGAGGCGTGGGTGGCGCGGGCGCCGGTGACCTCGAACAGGCGGTTGCAGATGTCCAGGCCGGCGCGGCTGGCGGCGACCTTGGCGGTGGCGATGGCCACCGCCAGCTGCGCGCGTTCCTCGGCGCCCAGGGCGTGTTCCTTGCGCCAGGCCCCGTCCAGCAGCGCGGCGGCGCGCTGCACCAGCAGGCGCACGCTCTCCAGGCCGACCCAGAACTCGCCGTAGTGGCGCAGCACGTACGGGTCCTCGCCGACGCTGCGGGCGCTGGAGCGGAACCACGGGCGGCTTTCCTTGAGGCTGTACTGCCGCGCCTCCTCGAAGGCGCCCTCGGCCACGCCGAGGAACAGGTTGGCGAACAGCAGCTGGGCGATCAGCGGGCGCAGGCAGGCGAAGGGCGTGCTCAGCGGGCCCGGCTCGAGCAGCAGCTCGGATTCCTCCACGCGCACCCGTTCGAAGGTGGCGCTGCCGCTGTCGGTCTGCCGCTGGCCCATGTTGTCCCAGTCGCCGTGCAGGGTGATGCCGGTGCGGCCGCTGGGGATGGCGGCGATCAGCAGCTTGCCGCCGTTGCCTTCGTCCACTGCCGAGGCGATGAGCATTTCCGAATCGCTGGCGCCGGAGCAGAAGCTCTTCTTGCCGGAGAACTCGCGCCAGCCGTCGAACTTCTTCACCACGGTGCGGGTGTCCAGCGGGTTCAGGGCGTTGCCCCAGAACCAGTGCTTGCGCGCGGTCTGCTCGAACCATGGCTGCCACTGCTCGGGGCGGGCGAACAGGCGCACGGTGGCCAGCATCAGGTGCTGGAAGCCGAACACGTGGGCGATGGAACTGTCGACGCGGGCGAACTCGCGGGTCACTTCCAGGGCCTCGCTCCAGCTGGCGCCCAGGCCGCCGTACTGTTTGGGGATGACCAGGCCGAGCAGGCCGCTGCGGCGCAGGGCGTCGCGCTCGGCCTTGGGCGTGCCGCCGAGCCGGTCGCGCTCGACGGCGCTTTCGGCGAATTCCGCCGCCAGCTGGCGGGCCAGTTGCAGCGGGCTGAGGATGGAGGCTTGTGCCGGCGAATTCATCGGGCGGCTCCTCAGGCGATGCGGCGCAGCGCGCGGTGGTCGCCGAACAGCGGCAGGGCGCGCTCCACGGCCAGGCGGATGCGCGCCTGGAGCAGTTCGCAGCTGATGCGGTAGTCCTTGAAGTCGGCCTCGCTGGCATACACGCCCAGCGGCAGGGTCAGCGACTGGAAGAAGCTGAACAGCGGGCGCAGCTGGTGGTCGATGACCAGCGCGTGGCGCTGGCTGCCGCCGGTGGCGGCGAGCAGCACCGGGGTGCCGATCAGGGCGTCCTGGCCGATCAGGTCGAACAGGTGCTTGAGCTGCCCGGGGTAGGAACCGCGGTACACCGGCGAGGCCACCAGCAGCAGGTCGGCGCCCTCGATGGCGCGCAGCTGCGCCTCTACCTCTTCCGGCAGCTCGGCGCGGCTCAGGGCGCCGCCCACCGGGCGGGCGATGTCGGCCAGCTCGATGAGCTGGACCTCGGCGTCCAGGTGGCGGCCGATCTCGGCGAGGATGGCCTCGGTCAGGACCAGGGTGCGCGAGGGGCGATAGGCGCCGCCGGATACGGCGACCACTTTCAAGGGGGCAGTCATGTTCGGTTTCCTGTGCTGTTGCCCTGCCGGCAGGGCGGGTTCAGGTCGGGTTTCGCAAGACCTGTGCCAGGACTCAAGTCATTGATTGGTATGGGTATTCATCAGGTGTTGCTGGGCGAACTGTTGGCTGGCGGCTAGTTGCTGCTGGGCAACTGTTGGCAGCGCAACAGTGGAGCGGCCGTCGATTCCTGCGCAGTTATAGAGGAATCGAGGTTGAGGTAAAAAAGAATAAATTCAGATTTTATTATTCTTTAATTGAATATAAGGGCCGCAAGCCGCGTCAGCCGGCGCCCTGGCCGCGGAACTCGCTGGGCGACAACCGCGTGTGCTTGCGGAAGAAGCGGCTGAAGTAGCCGACGTCGGAGAAGCCCAGGTCGTGGGCGATGGCCTTGATGCTCTGGCGCGAGTGGGCCAGCTCGCGCTTGGCCTCCAGCACCAGGCGCGCGTTGATCACCGCCATGGGGCGGCGCTGGTCACCCTGGCGGTGTGCGCCCAGGGCCGCCGCACGGAGCGGGCGAAGGTGGCGGGCGCCGGTTCCTGGTGAGCCGGGGCCGAATGCGCAACGCCGGTCAGGAAACTGACCGGCGTTGTCGTTGCGAAGCCTGGGTGGGCACTCAGCGGAACGCCGGTACCACGTGCTTGATGAACAGTTCCAGGGACTTCTTCTTCTGCTCGTAGGGCAGGCTGTTGTCGGCCCAGAAGCTGAACTCGTCGACGCCCAGCTCCTGGTAGTGGCGGATGCGCGCGATGATTTCCTCGGGGGTGCCGATCATGGTGTTCTTGCGGATGTTTTCCAGCTCGAACTCCGGGCGCTCCTTGAACTTTTCCTCGGGGCTGGGCGGCAGCAGGCCGTTGACCGGGGTCTGCTTGTTGCCGAACCAGGCGTCGAAGGTGCGGTAGAAGCGCGAGATGGCCTGCGCGCCGACCTTCCAGCCTTCCGGGTCGTCGGCGCTGTGCACGTGGGTGTGGCGCAGCACCATCAGTTGCGGGCGCGGCACGCCGGGGTTGTTGGCCAGGGCCGCTTCGAACTTGTTCTTCAGGTCGACCACTTCCTCGTCGCCCTTCATCAGCGGGGTAACCATCACGTTGCAGCCGTTGGCCACGGCGAAGTTGTGCGAGTCCGGGTCGCGCGCGGCGATCCACATCGGCGGGGTGGGCTTCTGGATCGGCCGCGGCGAGGAGGTGGCGGTGGGGAACTTCCAGATCTCGCCGTCGTGGGCGACGTCGCCCTGCCACAGCGCGCGCACCACCGGAACCATCTCGCGCAGGTACTTGCCGCCCTCGGTGGCCGGCATGCCGTTGGCCATGCGGTCGAATTCGTACTGGTAGGCGCCGCGGGCCAGGCCCACTTCCATGCGGCCGTTGCTGATCACGTCGAGCAGGGCGCATTCGCCGGCCACGCGGATGGGGTGCCAGAAGGGCGCGATGATGGTGCCGGCGCCCAGGCGGATGGTTTCGGTGCGGGCGGCCAGGTAGGCCAGCAGCGGCATGGGGCTGGGCGAGATGGTGTATTCCATGGCGTGGTGCTCGCCGATCCACACGGTGCTGAAGCCGCCGGCCTCGGCCATCAGCGTCAGTTCGGTGAGTTCCTCGAACAGCTGGCGGTGGCTGGTTTGCTCGTCGTAGCGCTCCATGTGCACGAACAGGGAAAATTTCATATCGCTTACCTCGAACCTTTTTTGTATCCGGCGCTGGGCGGGCCGGCGGATGGGATGCGCCTGCGCGCACCGCTGCTTCGGGGAATGGGCGCGGTCATGGCGATTGGCCACAAACGTGCTGGGTGTCCGTGGTTTATTGGTATACCATAATACGGGATATCTGCAAGGCGTTTCTGCCCGGCGCCACCCCAAGGAGTTAAGGATGAACCTCAAACAGAAACTGATCCTGGCCTTCGCCGCCATCGCCAGCCTGCCGGTGCTGCTGGTCGCCGTGCTGGTGATCTTCAACCTGCGCGGCGAGGCGCGGGAAGGCTTCATCGACAGCAGCAGCCGGGAAATCCGCCAGGTGGAGAACGCCATGCAGCTGTTCTTCGACGGCATCGCCCAGAACGTCGAGTACCTGGCCGCGCACCCGCAGCTGCAGGCCATCGACGGCAGCCTCAAGCAGTACATCGGCGCCGACGCCGCGCAGCACCCGGCCGGGGCGCTGGACCGCCAGGTGTTCGACCTGTTCGCCGGCCTGGCCCACAGCCACCCGGACTACGCCTACGTATCCCTGGGCACCCGCGACGGCGGCTACGCCTTCTGGCCGGGCGACGACAAGCTGGCCGGCTACGACCCGCGCAGCCGCCCCTGGTACCAGGCGGCCATGGCCCAGCCGGGCCGCACCCTGCGCACCCATGCCTACTACTGGGCGGCGGACAAGGTGGTGCTGGTCAGCAGCGTGCGCACTTTCGCCAACCGTCTCGGCGAGCAGGGCGGGGTGGTCAACATCGACGTTTCGCTCAAGCGCCTGACCGACATCGTCAAGGGCATCCGCCTGGGCGACAGCGGCTACCTGATGCTGATGGAAGGCGATGGCACCGTGCTGGTCGACCCGCACCAGCCGGAGCACAACTTCAAGAAGCTCGGCGAGCTGGGCGCCGGCTATGCCAGCCTGGCCAGCGCCGACAAGGGCCTGGTGGAGGTGGAGATCGACGGCGAGCGCTACCTGGCCAACGTCTGGCCGTCGGAGGGCCTGGGCTGGCGCTTCGTCGGCCTGATCAAGGAAAGCGAGGTGATGGCCGGGGCGACGCACCTGACCTGGCTGGTCGGCCTGATCGCCGCGGTGATAGCGCTGGGCTTCGCCGGCGTCGGCGCCGTGTTCGCCGGCCTGGTGGTGCGCCCGGTGCGCGCGGTGGCCGACGGCCTGGAAGGCATCGCCCAGGGCGACGGCGACCTGACCGGGCGCCTGGCGGTGCGCGGCCGCGACGAGACGGCGCAGCTGGCCGGCTGGTTCAACCAGTTCCTCGAGGCCATCCGCCGCCTGGTGCAGCACATCGGCCAGGCCGCCTCCGGCATCCACCGGAGCGCCGGCAGCGCCAGCGGCACCTCCCAGGCCCTGGCCGAGGCCGCGGCGCGCCAGCGCGAGGCGGTGGACATGGTGTCCACGGCGTTCAACGAGATGGTCATGACTGCCAACGAGGTGGCGCGCTCCTGCAGCCAGGCGGCGACTTCCGCCGACAGCGGCCAGCGCCAGGCCCACGACGGCCAGCAGCAGATCGACGAGGCGGTGGACAGCGTCGGCCGCCTGAGCGAGGAAATCGCCGGCTCGGCCAGCGCCATGCGCCAGCTGGAGCAGGACAGCAACGACATCCAGTCGATCCTCGGCACCATCCGCTCCATCGCCGAGCAGACCAACCTGCTGGCGCTCAACGCGGCCATCGAGGCGGCCCGCGCCGGCGACCAGGGCCGCGGCTTCGCCGTGGTGGCCGACGAGGTCCGCGCGCTGGCACGGCGCACCGCCGAATCCACCGGCGAGATCGACGCACTGCTGGGCAACCTGGCCCGCCGCACCCACGACACCGGCCGGCAGATGCAATCCAGCCTGGAGGCCTCGCAGCGCACCGTCGGCTCCATCCGCGAGGCCCGCGCCTGCTTCGGCGCCATCCGCGAGTCGGTGGACGTGATCCGCGACATGAACGCGCAGATCGCCACGGCGGCGGAAGAGCAGCACCAGGTGGCGGAGGAGATCAACCGGCACATCGCCCAGATCCACCGCGACGCCCAGGAAGTGGCAGGGCTGGCGGAGGCCACGCGGGGGGATGCGCAGACGTTGAATGGGCTGTCGGAGGAGCTGAATCGGCTGGTGTCGCGGTTCAAGACCTGAGCCACTGCCGGGAAGGCTTTTCGTAGGAGCGAGCTTGCTCGCGAACAGTGGTTACCGGCGGGCTGCGGTGTTGGGTGTCAAGAGCGCCCTCTCCCCAACCCTCTCCCGCAAGCGGGAGAGGGGGCTGTTCGGAGTGGGAGGGGAATTTGGAGTCATCCTGATACTCCTCACTCCCCCTCGTCATTCCCGCGAACGCGGGACCCAGTGACTACGGGGTTCGCGAGCAAGCTCGCTCCTACGAAGAGCAGGATTTCCAGAGGAATATCCGAGCGCACCGGAACGCCCCTTCAGAAGGCCGAGTGAAACCCTCGCTCAGGAGGTCATGCGACATGGATGTCGCGAGAGCCCCGCGGGCTACAGGGACGTACCCTCGGGGCGGGCCTCCGTGGCGGGGGAGTTCGCGAGGGTAGCCCGACTCTGTCGGGCCCGTATGCGGGGCAAGCCTTTTTGGTTCCTTTTTGCGGGGGTGGCCTTCCACCGTTTGACAAAAGGGACTCGCCCGAGGGGGCGAAACAAAAAATCTCCGCAGACTCGGAGCGGCGCGCTACACCAAGCCCCCAAGCCACCGGGTTATTCCCCTTCGGGCCAGCGCAAGCGCTGTTCGCGATGGAGCCGCGTCCCGCGTTCGCGGGAATGACGAATTGGAAGGATGGCGCCTGACCGACACGCCGCTCAGGACAGCCCCCTCTCCCGCTTGCGGAGAGGGTTGGGGAGAGGGCGCTCTTGAACCCAGCACCTACGCCCCGGGAAACACCGTTCGCGAGCAAGCTCGCTGGCAATCGGCGTCACGCCAAAGCCGGCAACGCCCCCATCTTCCCACGGCAATAAACCATCGGCTGCACCCGCTGCTCCGGCACCACCAGGTTCTTCACCGCGCCGACCATGATCGCGTGATCCCCACCTTCATACTCACGCCACAGCTCGCACTCGATCACCGCAGTCGCGCCTTCCAGCAACGGGTTGCCCAGCTCGCTCAGTTGCCAGTCGATGCCCAGGGCCTTGTCCTTGCCCTTCTTGGCGAAGCTGTAGGCCTCGCGCTGTTGCTCGGCGGAGAGCAGGTGGATGGCGAACTGCTTGCGGCGGATCAGCACCGGGTAGGAGTCGGAGGTGTAGTTGGGGCAGAACAGCACCAGCGCCGGGTCCATCGACAGCGAGCTGAAGGCGCTGGCGGTCAGGCCCACCAGCTGGCCGTCCTCGTCCAGGGTGGTGATCACGGTCACGCCGGAGGGGAAGGAGCCCATGACTTGCTTGTAGAGGTTGGCGTCGATCATTGCGGTTACCTGCTGCCACGGGGGCTGGCGGTGGAGGAATTATTTTCGTCTGATGGTATACCGTATTATTGAAAGTTCAAGCCCCTGGATGACCGCCAGTCGGTTGCCGACGAACGTCGCGCTCGCGGCTGGAATCCGCATGTGGACTGGGCTCTAAGGCTTCGGTGGGATGCCGGGAGGGATGCCAGGATAGACCATGGTCGGAGCCGTTGGCGGGGAAGGGGCTTGCCGGAATTTTGGAATACCATAATATGGTGTTCGCCTAGGCATGCCTGCCAGCCCTTTCCGGGGCTTGCTGCCGAAGGCAAATTTCATACGTGGCTTTCGTACAAAGAAGACAAGAAGATGCTGTCCATGATGTTCCCCCGCCGCGCCCCCGACCGGGCCTGGCTCGATGATTCCCCGAGGTTGCACCCGCCCCTGGACCGCCGGTCCTGCGCCAGGCCGTCCGCGGCCTGATCCCGCAACCCCGATTCCCGACTGTCCGCGCCCGCAGTGGATCGACGTCGGCCGCCCGGCCGGCCGATCCGCGCCCGCGCCCGGCCATCCGCAGCGAGCCAGAAGATGTCCCACACCGAGTCCACCCCGCTCATCGAGAACCACACTGTCGACTACGTGCCCCCGGCCGAACGCCATGGCCGTGCGCGCGACCTGTTCACCCTGTGGTTCAGCACCAATATCGCGCCGCTGCCGGTGGTGACCGGCGCCATGGTGGTCCAGGTCTACCACCTGGACCTGCTCTGGGGCCTGCTGGCGATCTTCCTCGGGCACATGCTCGGCGGCGTCGGCATCGCCCTGGCCTCGGCCCAGGGGCCGCAGCTGGGCATTCCGCAGATGGTGCAGAGCCGCGGCCAGTTCGGCCGCTACGGCGCGCTGCTGATCGTGTTCTTCACCGCGCTGATCTATCTGGGCTTCTTCATCTCCAACATCGTCCTGGCCGGCGAATCCATCCACAGCATCGCCCCGGCCGTGCCGCTGCCGGCGGGCATCCTGCTCGGCGCCCTGGGCGCCACCGCCATCGGCGTGATCGGCTACCGCTTCATCCACACTCTCAACCGCATCGGCACCTGGGTGATGGGCGGCGCGCTGCTGGTGGGCTTCGTGTGGATCTTCTGCCAGCAGCTGCCGGCGGACTTCTTCAGCCGTGGCGGCTTCAACCTCTCCGGCTTCGTCGCCACCCTGTGCCTGGGCATCATCTGGCAGGTTAGCTTCTCGCCCTACACCTCGGACTACTCGCGCTACCTGCCGGCCAGCGTCGGCATCGCCAGGCCGTTCTTCGCCACCTTCTTCGGCGCTGTGCTGGGCACCAGCCTGTCGTTCAGCTTCGGCGCGGTGGCGGTGCTGGCCACGCCCGAAGGCACCGATGCCATGGCCGCGGTGAAACAGGCCACCGGCGTGTTCGGCCCGGCGCTGATGGTGCTGTTCCTGCTCAACATCATCAGCCACAACGCGCTGAACCTGTACGGCGCGGTGCTTTCCATCGTCACCTCGATCCAGACCTTCGCCGCCGCCTGGACGCCCAGCGTGCGCCTGCGCGTGGCGCTGTCCTCGCTGGTGCTGGCCGGCAGCTGCCTGGTGGCGCTGAGCGCCTCGGCGAACTTCATCTCGCAGTTCATCGGGCTGATCCTCACCCTGCTGCTGGTCCTGGTGCCCTGGGCCTGCATCAACCTGATCGACTTCTACCTGGTCAAGCGCGGGCGCTACGACATCGCCTCGATCTTCCGCGCCGATGGCGGCATCTACGGGCGCTTCAACCCGCACGCGATCATTGCCTACGCCATCGGCATCCTGGTGCAGTTGCCGTTCGCCAACACCGCGCTCTACGTCGGGCCCTACGCCAACTACCTGGAAGGCGCCGACCTGTCCTGGCTGGCCGGCCTGCTGGTGACCTGCCCGCTGTACTACTGCCTGGCCACCCGCGGCCAGGCCCGCGAAAGCCTGCAGCAGGGCCGCCTGGGCCTGGCCGACTGATTTCTCGTCCCACTCTCCGCCCCGCCCCGAGAGCAGCTCTGGCGGGGCTTTTTTTCGTCTGCGGGAAAGGGCGTGGGATTGGCGGGCAGGCATGGATGGGAGACTCGGCGTCAACCTGTAACTGCGCCGAGCAGCCCTTCGTAGGAGCGAGCTTGCTCGCGAACAAACGCCGTGCCATGCGGTTCGCCTGTAGCGGGCCCTGCCCGCGATTCGCGCGCAGGGCGCGCTCCTACAGGGGAATGGCGGGGGTGGGGTGGCGTAGGAGCGGATCTTATCCGCGAAACGCGCCGGTGGTTCCGGTTATCGCGGACAAGGTCCGCTCCTACGGGGGGGAGGAATGCCGTGCCTCCCGGCAATCTGTAGGAGCGGGCCCTGCCCGCGATTTCGCGCGTAGGGAATGGTGTGGGTGGGGTGGCGTAGGAGCGGATCTTATCCGCGAAACGCGCCGGTGGTTCCGGCTATCGCGGACAAGGTCCGCTCCTACGGGGGAGGAATGCCGTGCCTCCCGGCAATCTGTAGGAGCAACTGTCTTGCCGACTGCACCGAGGCGCTTTTCGTAGGATGGGTTGAGCCTTGGCGAAACCCATGCTGCCACGGCGATGGGTATCGCTTCGCTCAACCCATCCTACGGGGGTCATATTTGCTGGGAGGTAGGTAAGCGGGCCCTGCCCGCGATTCGCGCGCAAGGCGCGCTCCGACAGGGGAATGGAGCAGGCAAAAAAAAGCCCCCGGCCGCCACAACGGCCGGGGGCGCAAGGGACTTCAAAGGGTCAGTGCGCGCCCTTTACCAGGTCGCTTTCGTTCCACTGGCTGTAGACGCAGGCGTCGGCCGCGGCCCAGCGCACGCGCACCGGGCTGCCCGGGTGCAGCGGCTGGCCGCCGGAGAGGGCCTTGAGGGTCAGCGTGGTGCCGCCCACGGTGGTCACGCTGCAGGTCTGGCTCTCGCCGAGGAACACCACTTCCTGCACGGTCGCGCCGAGTTCGTTCCAGCCGGCTTGCAGGGGCTGCGCGGCGGCCTGTTCGGCGCTCAGGGCCAGGGCCTTTTCCGGGCGGATCATCAGCACCAGGTCCTGGCCTTCGCGCAGGCCGCCGGTGGGGCGGATGGCCAGGCTGGCGCTCTCGAAGCGCGCCGCGGCGTTGCCCTGGGCCTGCACGCGGAGGAAGTTGGAGTTGCCGAGGAAGGAGGCGACGAAGGTGTTCGGCGGGTTCTGGTAGAGGTCGTAGCCGCTGCCCAGGCCGACGATCTTGCCGTGGCTGAAGATGGCGATGCGCTGGGACAGGCGCATGGCCTCTTCCTGGTCGTGGGTGACGTAGACGATGGTGATGCCCAGGCGGCGGTGCAGGTGGCGCAGTTCGTCCTGCAGGTCTTCGCGCAGTTTCTTGTCCAGCGCGCCCAGGGGTTCGTCCATCAGCAGGATGCGCGGCTCGTAGACCAGCGCGCGGGCGATGGCCACGCGCTGCTGCTGGCCGCCGGAGAGCTGCGCCGGGCGGCGCTGGGCGAATTTCTCCAGCTGCACCAGCTTGAGCATGGCGTCGACGCGGCGCTCGCGGGCGTCGCCCTTCTGCTTGCGGATGTCCAGCGGGAAGCCGATGTTGTCGCGCACCGACAGGTGCGGGAACAGCGAGTAGCGCTGGAACACCATGCCGATGTCGCGCTTGTGCGGCGGCACGTTCACCAGCGACTGGCCTTCCACCAGAATCTCGCCGCTGCTGGGCGTCTCGAAGCCGGCCAGCATCGACAGCGTGGTGCTCTTGCCCGAGCCGCTGGAGCCGAGGAAGGTGAGGAATTCCCCGTCGCGGATGTCGAGGTTGATGTTGTCCACGGCGGTGAAGTCGCCGTAGTGCTTGTTCAGGTTGCGCAGGCTGACCAGGGGCCCGCCCTGCGCGGTTTCTTGGATGACGGCACTCATTGTCTGACTCCTCGCGCTCAGGCGCTGACTTCATTGCGCCGGCGCAGCAGCGCGGCGGCGAGCATCACCAGGACCGACAGGCCGATCAGCAGCGTCGAGGCGACGGCGATCACCGGGGTCAGGTCCTGGCGCAGGGTGGTCCACATCTTCACCGGCAGGGTCTGCAGGGTCGGGCTGGCCATCATCACGCTGAGCACCACCTCGTCCCAGGACACCAGGAAGGCGAACAGGCCGCCGGCGACCATGCCCGGGCGGATGGCCGGGAAGGTCACCTTGAACACCGCCTGCAGGCGCGAGGCGCCGCAGATCACCGCGGCGTCCTCGGTGGACTGGTCGAACAGCTTCAGCGAGTTGATGATCGAGATGATGGTGAAGGGCAAGGCGACTATCACGTGGCTGACCACGAAGGCGAACAGCGTGCCGGTATAGCCCAGCTTGAGGAACAGCGCGTACACCGCCACGGCGATGATCACCAGCGGCACTATCATCGGCAGGGTGAACAGCCCGTAGAGCAGCTCGCGGCCGGGGAACCTGCCGCGCACCAGGGCGAAGGCGGTGGGCAGGCCCAGGGCCACCGCGCAGATGGTGGTCAGCACCGCGACCTTGAGGCTGGCCAGGGCCGCGTCCATCCACTCGGGGTTGGCGAAGAACTGCGCGTACCACTTCAGCGTCCAGCCCGGCGGCGGGAACACCAGCCACTGCGAGGAGCCGAACGACAGCAGCACGATGAACACGATCGGCAGCAGCAGGAAGGCGGCGATCAGGCCGGTGGTGAGGTACAGCCCGCCGCGCAGGCGCGGGCCCATGGCGTTGGGGGAGAGCAGCATGGCGGCTTACCTCGCGTTACTGGCGCCGACCGGGGATTCCGGCTGCACTTTCAGGTAGACGTAGAACAGCACCAGGGTGATCAGGATCAGCAACGCCGCGGCGGCGCTGGCCAGGCCCCAGTTGAGGAAGGATTGCACCTGCTGGACGATGAATTCCGGCAGCATCATGTTCTGCGCGCCGCCCAGCAGCGCCGGGGTGACGTAGTAGCCCAGGGACATGACGAACACCATCAGCCCGCCGGAGAACAGCCCCGGCCGGCACAGCGGCAGGAACACCTTGAAGAAGTTGCTCCAGGGGCTGGCGCCGCAGATCGAGCCGGCCTGCAGCACCATGGGGTCGATGGCCGCCATGGTCGCCTGCAGCGGCAGGACGATGAACGGGATCATGATGTAGCTCATGCCGATCACCACGCCGGTGAGGTTGTGCACCAGCTCCAGCGGCTGGTCGATGATGCCCAGGGCCATCAGCACCTTGTTGATCACCCCCGAGGCCTGCAGCAGCACCAGCCAGGAGTAGGTGCGGGCGAGCAGGCTGGTCCACATCGACAGCAGCACGATGTTCAGCAGCCAGCGGCCCCAGCCGCGCGGCACCAGGGTGATCGCCCAGGCCAGGGGGAAGCCCAGCAGCAGGCTGATCAGGGTGACCAGCGCGCCGACCGCGAAGGTGTTGAACAGCACCCGGGTGTAGGCCGAGTTGGCGAACAGCTGGGCGTAGTTGTCCAGGCCCGGGGTGGGTTCGAGCACGCCGCGCAGCAGCAGCCCCACCAGCGGGGCGAGGAAGAACAGGCCGAGGAACAGCAGGGCCGGCAGCAGCTTGGCCGAACCGCGCCAGGGCGACACGCCTTGCGGCTTCATCGGCGACCTCGTTTGCACCGCGTCGGCGGCGCGCGCGGCGCCGTCGACGGGCGTGGAGCGGCCGTGGGGAACGGCCGTCATTTTCACTTGACCAGCCATTCGTTCCACCGTGCCGCGATGGCCGGGCCGTTCTTGGCCCAGTACGCGTAGTCGAGGGTGATCTGATCCTTAGCGTAGGCGGTCGGCAGGTTGGGGGCGAGGTCGCCCTTGAGCTGGCCGACGCTGTCGAGGTTCACCGGGGCGTAGGCGGTGAGGTTGGCGAAGTCGGCCTGGCCCTTGGCGCTGGAGGCCTCGGCGAGGAACTTCATGGCCGCGTCCTTGTTCTTCGAGCCCTTGGGCACCACGAGGAAGTCGGCCATGACCAGGTTCTGCTTCCAGCTCACGCCCACCGGCGCGCCGTCCTGCTGCAGGGCGTAGATGCGGCCGTTCCAGAACTGCCCCATGGTCGCCTCGCCGGAGGCCAGCAGTTGCTGGGACTGGGCGCCGCCGCCCCACCAGACGATGTCCTTCTTGATGCTGTCGAGCTTCTTGAAGGCGCGGTCCAGATCCAGCGGGTAGAGCTTGTCGGCGGGCACGCCGTCGGCCAGCAGGGCTAGTTCCAGCACGCCGGGGCTCGGCCACTTGTACAGGGCGCGCTTGCCCGGGTAGGTCTTGGTGTCGAACAGCGCGCTCCAGTCCTGCGGGGCATTGCCGCCGACCTTGCCCTGGTTGTAGCCGAGCACGAAGGAGAAGTAGAAGGAGCCGACGCCGTGGTCGGAGACGAAGCGCGGGTCGATGCGCTCGCGCTTGACCACGTTGAAGTCCAGCGGCTCCAGCAGGCCTTCGGCGGCGGCGCGCAGGGCGAAGTCCGCCTCCACGTCCACCACGTCCCACTGCACGTTGCCGCTTTCGACCATGGCCTTGAGCTTGCCGTAGTCGGTGGGGCCGTCCTGCACCACGCGGATGCCGCTGGCCTGGCTGAAGGGCTCGGCCCAGGCCTGCTTCTGGGCGTCCTGGGTGGTGCCGCCCCAGCTGACGAAGCTGATCGCGTCGGCGGCGCTGGCGGCGGTGCCGGCCAGGCCCAGGATGGCGGCGAGAGTCGCCGCGACTGCACGTTTCTTGAACACCATGTACATGCCCTCGTTGTTGTGTTTGTGCGCGGGCAGGCGGTCTGTGCCTGCCCATCAGGAGCAGTGGCCATCTGGGCCTGTCAGGGTCGGCCTTGTCCGGAGCGTTGTCCGGGCTGCCCGTGTTCGGGGTGGCGGAACAATCGTCGGCCTACGGAATGTCATATTATGGTATTCCAAACTTTCTGCAAGTCTCCTCCCCGTTCCAGGCCCCGTGGATTGCCGCTTGGCGCCGTCCCTGGCGGCTTTTCGGCTACCGCCAGATGACGGCAATCGACTGATTTTTCTAGCCTTTATCCACATGTCCGGGCGCCGGCGAGCTGGCCGGCGGCCAGTATCGGCCGACCGGTGGTCAGGCCTCGGTTGCCGGCTTCCAGTCGTCGAAGGGCAGGCTTTCCACCACTTCCAGGCCATAGCCGGTGAGGCCGGCGTATTTCAGCGGCGGGCCGAGGTGGCGCAGCTTGCCCACGCCCAGGTCCTGGAGGATCTGCGCGCCGGTGCCGATCTCCGAATAGATGCGCGACTGCGAGCGGGTGAACGGCCGGCTCGGCTGGGTGAGCTGCGGCACGCGCTCCAGCAGCGCCTGGGACGACTCGTGGTTGGCCAGCACCACCACCACGCCGCGGCCTTCCTCGGCCACCCGTTGCAGCGCCGCCCACAGCGTCCAGTTGGGCGGCCCGGCGTACTCGGCGCCGACCAGGTCGCGCAGCGGGTCGATCACGTGCACGCGCACCAGGGTCGGCTCGGCGGGGTCGACCTCGCCCATCACCATGGCCATGTGCACGCCGCCCTCGATGCGGTCCTCGAAGGTCACCAGGCGGAAGTTGCCGTGCACCGTGGGCAGCTCGCGCTCGCCGATGCGCCGCACGGTGTGCTCGGTGCTCAGGCGGTAGTGGATGAGGTCGGCGATGGTGCCGATCTTGATCCCGTGCTGCGCGGCGAAGGCTTCCAGCTCGGGGCGGCGGGCCATGCTGCCATCGTCGTTCATCACCTCGACTATCACCGCCGCCGGCGTCAGCCCGGCCAGGCGCGCCAGGTCGCAGCCGGCCTCGGTGTGCCCGGCGCGGGTGAGCACGCCGCCCTCGCGGGCGCGCAGCGGGAAGATGTGCCCGGGCTGGACGATGTCCTCGGCGCTGGCGCCCGGCGCCACGGCGGCCTGCACAGTGCGCGCGCGGTCGGCGGCGGAGATGCCGGTGGTCACCCCGGTGGCCGCCTCGATGGAGACGGTGAAGGCGGTGGAGTAGGGGCTGCCGTTGTTCGGCACCATCTGTTCGAGGCCCAGGCGCTGGCAGTGTTCCTCGGTGAGGGTCAGGCAGATCAGCCCGCGCGCCTCGCGGGCCATGAAGTTGATGGTGTCGGGCGTGCAGAACTCGGCGGCCAGCAGCAGGTCGCCCTCGTTCTCGCGGTCCTCGTCGTCCACCAGCAGCACCATGCGGCCCTGGCGGAAGTCCTCGATGATTTCTTCGGTGGTATTGAACGGCATGACCGGCTCCGGGGTGTGGCAGTCAGAAAATTCTGGTATACCATCATACACAAAATATCCATCGCCAAGAGGTTGCCATGAAGGCCTACTGGATCGCCCACGTGGACGTCACAGACCCCGAGCAGTACAGCCAATACACCCGCCGCGCGCCAGCGGCCTTCGCCCTGTACGGCGGCCGCATCCTCGCCCGCGGCGGCCGCTCCGAAGCCCTGGAAGGCCGCCCGACGCCGCAGCGCAGCGTGGTGATCGAGTTCGATTCCTATGAGCAGGCGGTGGCGTGCTATCGGTCGAAGGAGTACCAGGAGGCCTGGGCGCAGCGGCAGGGGGCGGCGAGGGCGGAGGTGATCATTGTCGAGGGCGTCGAGCCCTGAAGGTGGGGGTTTTCGTAGGAGCGAGTTTGCTCGCGAACGGAGTTTCCCGGTGGCTCTGGTGTGCTGGATTGGCTCCGCAACCCTCTCCCCAGCCCTCTCCCTGAAGGGAGAGGGGGCTTGTCCGTGCCGAGAGGAGGAGTGGTTTCAGTCGGTAGTCTCTGTGCTAGCCGGCTAACGCCGAAACACCCGAACACTCCGAACGGTCCCCTCTCCCTTCAGGGAGAGGGTTAGGGAGAGGGAGCGGAGTCAACCAAAAACACCGTAGTCACCGGGTGGCACCGTTCGCGAGCAAGCTCGCTCCTACGAAAAGCAGAAAGCGCAATCAGCGAATGAAATGAATCTTCCCGCTATCGTCATTCCCCATGTAGATTCCATACACCCCCGCCTGCCGCTCCTCGATGTAGCGCTCGAGAATCTGCCGGATCGCCGGGTAGTAGATCTGTTCCCAGGGAATGTCCTCGGGCGCGAAGAAGCGCCGGTCCAATGTCTCCGGCCCGTAGGCGTCGGCGATCTCCAAGGCCTGGGCGCGGAAGATGATGTAGACCTCGCTGATCTTCGGCACGCTGAAGATGGAGTAGGGCGAGAGGATTTCGGCGCGCACGCCGCTCTCTTCCCAGACCTCGCGCAGGGCCGCCTGCTCGGTGGTCTCGCCGCTTTCCATGAAGCCGGCCGGCAGCGTCCAGGTGCCGGGGCGCGGCGGGATGGCGCGTTGGCACAGCAGGTAGCAGCCGTCGCGCTCGATGATGCAGCCGGCGATGACCTTGGGGTTCTCGTAGTGGATGTAGCCGCAGGCGCCGCACAGCAGCCGTTCGTGGGTGTCCCCCGGCGGCTGGCGGCGTTGCATCCGGTCGCCGCCGCACTGCGGGCAGAAGCGCGGGGCGGGCATGGCGTCAGCGGCCTATGCGCGGCTCTTTGAGGACGATGGGGGTGGCGATCTCGCGGACCTTGCCACCCTCTTCCTGCTTGGACTTCAGGTAGTCCAGCGCCACCTTGGCCGCCGCGCGCACGTGGTCCACCGAGGCCTGGTGCGCGGCCGCCGGGTCGCCGCTCTTGATCGCCGCGACCATCTTCTCCATCTCCTGGTTGCTCGCCCCGCGGCGGTTGGCCTGGGACACCGAGGTGGCGCGCAGGTAGCTGATGCGCGCCTGCAACTGGCGCAGCTGGGTGGCGGCGATGCGGTTGCCCGAGCCTTCCAGCAGCACGTCGTAGAAGCCCTGCACCGAGTCCAGCACCTGCTGCAGGTCGCCTTCCTCCAGGGCCTTGCGGTTCTCCTCGAGGGCGCGTTCCAGGGCGCGGATGTCCTTGGCCTTGGCGTTGAGGGTGAACAGCTGGACGATCAGCCCTTCGAGCACGCAGCGCAGCTCGTAGATGTCGCAGGCGTCTTCCAGGGTGATGATGGCCACCCGCGGGCCCTTGGCGTCGGCGAACTCCACCAGCCCCTCGGATTCCAGGTGGCGCAGGGCCTCGCGCACCGAGGTGCGGCTGACGCCCAGGCGGTCGCAGAGGTCGCGCTCGACCAGGCGGTCGCCGGGCAGCAGCTGGAAGTTGAGGATGGCGCCGCGCAGCTTGTCCAGCACAATCTCGCGCAGGGTCACGGGGTTGCGGTTGACCTTGAAGCTATCGTCGAGGGGCAAGCGTTTCATGTGGTCCGCTCTGGTAATGGCTGTCCGTAGGGTGAAGCGGCCTAGCCCTGGGTCTCGGCATCGGCCTCGGCGAAGGCCTCGCGGGCCAGGCGGAAGCTGTCGACCGCCGCCGGGATGCCGCAATAGATGCCGACCTGGAGCAGGATTTCGCGGATCTGCTCGCGGCTGAGCCCGTTGCGCAGGGCGCCGCGGATGTGCAGCTTCAGTTCGTGCGGCCGGTTGAGGGCCGAAATCATCGCCAAGTTTATCATGCTGCGTTCTTTCAGCGACAAACCCTCGCGGCCCCAGACGTGGCCCCAGCAGTACTCGGTGACCAGCTCCTGCAGCGGCTTGCCGAAGTCGTCGGCCGCGGCCAGCGACTTGTTCACGTAGGCCTCGCCCAGCACCTGGGTGCGGATCGCCAGGCCCTTGTCGTACTTCTCGTTGCTCATCGCATGCTCCTGCTTTCATGTAGGAGCAACTGTCTGCCGGCTGCTCCGAGGGGCTTCTCGCAGGATGGGGCGAGCTTGCGAAACCCATGCGGCCGTGGTGATGGGTATCGCTTCGCTCAACGCCACCCTGCGTCAGTGTTTCTCCTGTACCTGTAGGAGCGAGCTTGCTCGCTCCCACGAGGACGGGACGATCAGGCCAGCTGCGGCAGGGCGCCGAGCTTGCCGCGGTGGTAGACCATGGGCGTCACCTCCTTTTCAGGCAGGATCAGGTTCTTCACCGCGCCGACGATGATGGCGTGGTCGCCGCCGTCGTACTCGCGCCACAGCTCGCACTCGATGATCGCCGTGGCCTTGGCCAGCAGCGGGTTGCCCAGCTCGCTCAGGTGCCAGTCGATGCCCTTGGCCTTGTCCTTGCCCTTACCGGCGAAGGCGTAGGCCTCGGCCTGCTGGTCGGCGCACAGCAGGTGGATGGCGAACTGCTTGCTGTCGCGCAGGATCGGGTAGGTGTCCGAGGCGTAGTTGGGGCAGAACAGCACCAGCGCCGGCTCGATGGACAGCGCGCTGAAGGCGCTGGCGGTGATGCCGACGATGCCGCCCTCGGCGTCCAGGGTGGTGACCACGGTCACCCCCGAGGGGAAGGAGCCCATGACTTCCTTGTAGATTCCGGGTTCGATCATGGTCTGTTCCTCAACGCATCACGAAGGGGTCGGGCATGGGCGCCTGCGAGAGGTTGATCCACACCGTCTTCAGTTCGGTGTAGGCCAGCACCGAGTCGATGCCGCTCTCGCGGCCGTAGCCGCTCTGGTGGAAGCCGCCGATCGGCGCCATGGCCGAGACCGCGCGGTAGGTGTTGACCCAGATGATCCCCGAGCGCACGTCGCGCGCCAGGCGGTGGGCGCGGCCCAGGTCGCGGGTCCAGATGCCGGCGGCCAGGCCGTACTGCGAGTCGTTGGCCAGGGCCAGCGCCTCGGCTTCGTCGTCGAAGGGGATGACCGAGGCCACCGGGCCGAACACTTCCTCCTGCATGATGCGCATGGAGTGGCTGTCGCAGGCGAACAGCGTCGGCTCGTAGTACCAGCCTTCGCCCTGCCCCTCGGGGCGCTTGCCGCCCATCAGCAGGCGCGCGCCCTCGGCCTTGGCCGCGGCCACCAGGCCTTCGACCACCGCCAGTTGCTGCGCGGTGGCCATGGGGCCCATCTCGCTGGCGTCTTCCTGCGGGTTGCCGATGCGGATGCGCTGGGCGCGTGCGATCAGGCGGGCGACGAATTCGTCGTAGATCTCGCGCTGCACCAGCAGGCGCGAGCCGGCCACGCAGCTCTGCCCGGTGGCGGCGTAGATGCCGGCCACCACGCCGTTGATGGCGCTGTCCAGGTCGGCGTCGGCGAAGATGATGTTCGGCGACTTGCCGCCCAGCTCCAGGGACAGCTTGGCGAAGTTCTCCGCGCTGCTGCGCACCACGTGGCGGGCGGTGGCGGCGCCGCCGGTGAAGGCGATCTTGCGCACCAGCGGGTGGCGCGTCAGGGCCGCGCCGGTGCTCGGGCCGAAGCCGGTGACCACGTTGACCACGCCGGCCGGGAAGCCGGCTTCCAGGACCAGGCGGGCCAGTTCGAGGATGGTCGCCGAGGCGTGTTCGGAGGGCTTGAGCACGATGGTGTTGCCGGCGGCCAGGGCCGGGGCCAGCTTGATCGCGGTGAGGTACAGCGGGCTGTTCCAGGGGATGATCCCGGCCACCACGCCCAGCGGCTCGTGCACGGTGTAGGCGAACATGTCCGGCTTGTCGATCGGCAGGGTGCCGCCTTCGAGCTTGTCGGCCAGGCCCGCGGTGTAGTGGAAGAACTCCGGCAGGTAGCCGACCTGGCCGCGGGTCTCGCGGATCAGCTTGCCGTTGTCGCGGCTCTCCAGCTGGGCCAGGTGTTCCCTGTTCTCGGCGATCAGGTCGCCCAGGCGGCGCAGCAGCTTGCCGCGGGCGGTGGCGCTGAGCTTGCGCCAGGCCGGGTCGTCGAAGGCTTTCTGCGCGGCCTGCACGGCGCGCTCGACGTCTTCCTCGGCGGCGTCGGGCAGCAGCGCCCAGGGCTGCGCGCTGGACGGGTCGAGGCTTTCGAAGGTCTTGCCGGAAAGCGCATCGAGCCATTGGCCGTCGATGCACATCTGGAAGCGGGCGAGTGTCATGCGACTATCCCCTTGGTCTGGTTCGGCAGGCTCAGGGCCTGGTGCAGGAAGTCCAGCAGCACCTGGTTGACCAGGCGCGGCGACTCCACCGGCATCATGTGGCGCTGTTCATCGAGTATGGCCACCTGCGCGCCGGGAATGCGCGCGGCCAGTTGCCGGGCCATCTCCGGGGTCGAGCCGGGGTCCAGCTCGCCGGTGGCGACCAGGGTCGGCGCCTGGATGCTGCCCAGGTCGTCGGCGCGGTACATGTCCTGGGTGGCGAACAGCTCGTAGGTGGTCAGGTAGCCCTGCGGGTCGTTGCTCGCCAGGGTCTGGCGGATGGCCGCGATCTGCGCCGGGTTGGCGGCCTGGTACTCGCGGCTGAACCAGCGCGACAGGGCCGCCTCGGCGTTGGCATCGGGGCCGTGTTCGGCGGCCTGGCGGGTGCGCTCGATGACGCCGGCGCGCTGTTCGGCGCTGCGGTTGAACACACTGTTGAGGATCACCAGCCCCTGCAGCCGCTGCGGATGGTGCAGGGCGAAGGCGCGCGCCACCAGGCCGCCCATGGAGAAGCCGATGACCGTGGCCTGTGGGATCTGCAGGTGGTCGAGCAACTCGCGCAGCTGCGCGGCGTAGCCGACCAGCCCGGTGCCCGATTCGGGGCGCGGGCTGGCGCCGTGGCCGAGCATGTCGTAGGCGATGACCCGGTAGTGCGGGGCCAGGCCGACGATCTGCCCGCCCCACATTTCCTTGTTCAGGCCCACGCCGTGGATCAGTACCACGGGCTGGCCCTGGCCGGTCGCCAGGTAACTGGTGCCGGCCGGTGTGTGTTCAGCGGTGAGCCGAATCATGGAACGCTCCTGCACTGGCCGCGGAATCACTGGGCCTGCTCGGCGGCCAGCTCTTCCAGGTCGATGTAGCGGTTGCCGATGCGCGGGTGCAGGCGGCCGCCGTCGGCGGCGCCCAGGACCACGATGATCTCGTCGGCGCGCGGCGCGTCCTCGATCTGCATCTCCAGGGTGATGTAGTGCGAACGCAGGCCCTCGTCGTCCTTGTGCATCATCGGGACCTGGATCGAGGTGCCCGGGCCGCCGCGCTTGTTGGTGAAGCTCAGGTAGCTCTTGGCATCCACCGCCTTGCGGTAGTGGTTGCCGAAGCGCAGGGTGTGGATCACCGCCGAGGCATGCTCGATCTCGCCATCGGCGCCGACCACGGCGGCCTTGCCATAAGCCTCGATCTTGCCGGCGCCACCGATCAGCGCGGTCAGGCGCTCGACCATCAGCGCGCCCAGCTCGGAGCAGTTGGCCCTGATCTCCGGCTTGAGGTCCTCGACGAAGCCGCGGCCCGCCCAGGGGTTCTTGATCACCACGGCCAGCCCGGCCATGGACACCGGTTTCTCGGCAGCCTTGCCGCCCTCAATGAAGGTTTCCTCGACGTAGCTGACGATCTTGCGGATTTCGAAGCTCATGGGCACTCCTTGGGTGTCTCTGTGCGATTTGGTCTGATGGTATACCATAATATTGGAAGTGCAAGAGGCAGGGTGGCAAAGGCGGTGGGGTCTGGCGACGGATGGTTGAGGAGGGGCTTGCCGGAAGGCTCGGGGACTCAGCGGGAATGGGCTTTGGCTGGTTGGTGAGGAAGGGGGAGCCTGTCGCCAGCTTTGAAAGTTGGCTGGCTCGATCAATTGGGAGGTTGGGGCATACCGCCGGCGGATGACGTGGCTTCTTCTTTGGTGGCAAAATGCCTCCAAACTGACAAGGAGGTCGCCATGCGCATCAAGCTACTCGCTGCAATCCTATCCGCCCCTCTGCTGCTCTCCGGCTGCGCCAGCATATTCACCGAGCAGGTCTACCCGGTCCAGGTAACCAGCTCGCCAAGCGGCGCCAATGTGGAGATCAAGGACGAAGACGGAAACATCGTCTACAACGGCATCACTCCTGCTACGGTGAAGCTCGAGGCAAGCGCCGGTTACTTCGATGGCCAGACCTACACGGTCAGGTTCCGCAAAGATGGCTATGCCGACGAGACAACCGTAATCGACTCCGGCGTGGAGGGTTGGTACTGGGGCAACCTGCTTCTCGGTGGTGTGCTGGGGATGCTGATCATCGACCCCTCAACCGGGGCGATGTTCGACTTGCCGAGCAAGGCATCCACCACCATGAAGGAAGCCGCGGCTCCGCAAGAAGCCGTCGCCTCGGCTGCCACCTATTCGACTTCGGCGCCTGGTCTCTCCAGGGATCAGTGGCAGCAGCAACAACTGCAGCAGCTCCAGGCTCAACCGATGTCCTACGAGGAATACCAACGCCGCTATCAGCAGATCATGGCGCGGTAGCCTTTTATCTACCTAGAGCCGTCAGGCGTGTGCTCAGGTTTTCTGCTTCTCGAATTCAGTGTTGCCTGGCGAGGGTAACGGACGGGGAGATTTACAAAGTGAATACCATCCATCGTGCAATCAGCGAACCTCTACGTTCAGGCCTGGATTGGTACGAGACCTGGAAGGGAGCCGACCGGGGGTTTATCCAATGCTGGGAGGTTGGCCGGAGACGTGCTGCGGCCGAGCCGCAGTTGGCCGAGGCCTGCCTGGCAGGGCAGTTGCCGCCCTTGGGGTGGAAAGGCGGCGTCGTGAAACGCCTCAAGAAACCTGAGAAGTTCGGATCCTTTCGGTACCTGGCCGAATGGCAGGGCCTGCGTGGTGAGGATCTGCACATCGACCTCGCCAAGGAGCTCTCCCTGGTTTGCTCGGCAACGGGCATGACGGTGGCGTTCACCTCCGACCTGGCGAAGCTGGCCGGCCCTGGAGGCAGCGATGAAGTAGAGGATGCCAATGGTTGATCTGCATCGGGAATTCGAAGACAGCCGCTTTTTCCATGAGGCGCGTATCGATCGGCGCTCTGCGGACGCTCTGGTGGGCCTGGCCGCCGGTATTACTGCAGACGGGCATATCAACCAGCAGGAGGCCGAGTTTCTGGAGAATTGGATCTCGGCCAACCTCGTGCACCTCGAGGATCCGGTGATCAACCTGTTGTATCGCCGGCTATCGGACATGCTCTCCGATGGAGTGCTGGATGCCGACGAGTCCGCGGAGCTGCTGGAAATTCTCCGCAGCTTCGCAGGCTTGAGCGCAGCCAAACCCAAGGCGAGCGACAACGCTTTCGTTCCTTCGAATGCACTGCCTCTCGATCGCCCCGTCCCTGAGCTCGTATGGAATGGGCGGTTGTTTCTGTTCACGGGCGTCATGGCCTACGGCCCGCGCAAGGACTGCGAGGCATTGGTTATCGAGCGCGGAGGCCAGATCGCACCCGGTGTGAGCAAGAAGATCCACTATCTGGTCGTTGGCGAAATAGGGAACGAGCAATGGCTCCACAGTACCTATGGCACCAAGATCAAGAAGGCGATGGAGCTGCGGGAGAATGGCTGTTCATTGGCCATCGTCAGTGAGAAGCACTGGCAGGCGGCGCTGTTCGGTTAAGTAGGCTAGGACTGGTTTAGTCCTTTCGTTGCTCGATCTGTCGGGTGACAGGCCTGATCACCGCGGGATGCTGGATCGGGAAGACCTTCAGCTTCAGGGCCTCGACCAGAAAGGCATAGCCGATGAATTGGCTTTCCATTCGGTGCTCCTGGCTAGAGATTTTTGAATTGAACCAACATTATTTGAAATATTGGTATCTGGATAGACAAAATTTTACAGGCGCTGGGAAGAGTGGTTTCAGGCGGGTTTGGCTATCTGCATGCGGCAGGAAGGCAGAGGGTAGCCTTGCCAATGTCGGTTCCGGTACCCGCGATGGCATGAAGCCCGCGTAGCACTGAACCCCATTGGACTCGGGCCGTTCTGATCGCATGGGCGGCGGCGGGAAACGAAAAAGGCCCAGGTTTTCACCCGGGCCTTTTATATGGATGGCGCATCCGGCGGGATTCGAACCCACGACCCCTGCCTTCGGAGGGCAATGCGGTACAGGAATCTCGGTTGGCTGAAAATGCTCTTAGACGTCTCTAAGTGCTGTGCCGTAAGGCTTTTCCCCTATGTTGCCGACTGTAGTTTATGGCTTTTAGAGGCACCTAAGGACAGTTACCTGAGGCACAAAACACGAAATTTGAATTGTTGGTTTTTGACCACTAGCCGGGCATACCGCTTGTCCTGCTGCTGGAGCTCAATAGCGGTCAGTCGCCGTGCAGCTGCAGCAACCCCCTGAGGAGTCAGCTCATTCATCCTTGCCTAGGGACTCCCAGTGGCCAACCAGCTCATCAATGCGGTCAGGAATGCGCGGAGTCTTACTGAGCACTAGGCAGCGGGTGGTGCCCACGTATTCCTCAAGCAAGTAGAGTGTGTCCCCAACGTCGACCCCCATTTCCTGCAGAGCGTCGTCGGGAAGGCGGATAGCGCCGTCACCTTCCCAGTCCTCAATCACCACGTAACGTTTCATCGCGACTCCAGGAGACGGTTGGATGAGGTGTCCGCAGGGGGAGGCGACAGGGGACCGCCGCCAGCTAAGTCCCGCGGCACAGGCCGACAGCATAGCAAAAAGCGGGCAGGCTCAGAGAGCGGCAATGGGAATGAAGATTGGGGCATAGCCGCGACCACAACAGGCTAACCTGTTACAGCGCAATCGAGCAGTCCTGACGCGATATGGCTGATTCGCTCGCAGTCCGAGCGCAGGCGTCAGCGGTTGTAAGCGAAGCGCTCGATGATCTGGCGAATCAGCCTGCTAGACGACCAACAGGCTCAAAATCAGGGCCATTTGATAGAGCTGCGTCCAAAAAGCGGCTGCGCTTCTCAGTACGTTGGGCCAGTGCCGCACGCGCTTCAGCCTGAATACGAGCAACGATGGCTGGCTTTGTGCTACTTCAATACATCTGCAAAGCTTGGAGTGCATCTCGGAAAGTCGGGGCTTCAAATGACACGAGTCTGAGCGGCGTCACTGGAGAGAGGCCGTCCAATTCTGCAGCAAGTAGCTCCGGGCGACGAGTCGAGCGGCTACCTCACTGCTCTCGCGCTGAGCCTGGCTCTGGCGGCACGGTCAAAAGATCGAGGAATGTGTGGTCCTGCAGAGCCCTTACGACTGCAATTGGCTGAGATGAGAATAGCCGGAGCGAGTGGTCTAACTGGCGAGATGCTTTAGAAAACGCGCGACGTGGCTAGAATGATGCGAACCCTGTCCATGTCCTCCCAGAAGAAAGGTATGCCGAGCAAAAAGCTCCTCTCCGAACAGGAGATTCAGAACCTTGAAGACGAGATTCCTGCTGTCGCTGCAGATGCGACTCGCACGGCCTATCTGCGAGCGCTCGTAGCCGGGCATACCGTCATGAAGGTACAGGGCACTTACCTCGTTGAATCGAAGGCCGACGGCTCCGAGATCATCGTCGGCAACGCCAAGCCTCGCCGCAAGGTGAGCGTCGGCCATGCTATCCAGGTTCGTCGGGTAAGTGCCAGCGCCTAGATTCCGCGTCTTTGCGGGTCCAGATGGTTCTGGCAAGTGCACCGTCCATCCAGGGCCAAGACCCTCCAAACCTGATCGACGTATGTGAACGCAGACGAGATCGAGAAGTCAGCGAAAGCTGATGGCTTTGTCGATCTCACCCCGCTCAACGTCCAGGTTGCTGCCGACGAGATTCGTGCTTTCTTCGCCACCCACGCCCTGATCCAGAAAGAGCACCTTCAAGATCAGGCTGGCCTGTTCGACATAGACGGATCGCATATCTATGTTCGACGCCTCGACCTCAATTCGTACTATGCCTCAGTGATCGCTGATTTCATCAGGCAGAGTAGCCGGCGAAGTCGTCACACACCAACTGGCCACGCCAGTCGCCGAGGAAGGCGCGGGCACGCTCGCCGGTACGGCTGGAGCTGCACGCCGCAGATACCGACCCGCTGCGCCAGAGTCGAGCGCGGGATGGCCAGACCAGCGCGGCTGAAGTTTTTTTCCTGGCGGTACAACGGCAGATGGTCAGCGTATTTGGCCACCTTGAACCAGGTCAGCAAGCCCGCGGTCGGGATGCCCTTGTCGATTGCCAGGGTCGGTACCGGCGCTTGGATCAGCGTTTCGCATTGGTGGCAGGCCCATTTCCCACACACGTGCTGTTCGACGGTGAACACACCCGGTGTGTAATCCAGCTTTTCGCTGATGTCTTCGCCGATGCGCTGAAGCTGGCAACCGCAGGCGCACTGGGCGTTCTCTGGCTCGTGACGGATCACAGCGTGTGGGAATTGCGTTGGCAGTGGTGCGCGCTTGGGCTGTTGGCGAGGTTCGGTTGGAGCAACCGGGGGAGTGATGGCTTTCAGCTCCATCTCGATGGCGGCGATGTCCGTGTCGCTCAGATCGTCGAGTAAGCGGGCCTGAGTCGGGTTCAACTGCCCGCTACGCTTGGCGAACTTGTGACGCTTGAGCAGAGCGATCTCGTGGGTTAGCTGTTCGTTGACCTTTTCGATGCGCTGGATCTTCTTGCCCATCGTGTCGACTTGCGACAGCAAGCTGTCAGTTTTAGCCGGCATTGACAGCGGATACCTCCTTGCCCACCCGATGCCAATGCCGGGAACTCTGCAGCAAACGTGTACAGTAGCCCCTCTCAATCCGAGCGGTTAGCCTCAGCCTTGCGCAATCTCTCCAGAATGGGATGATCTGCGGCGACCTGCTTGCCCAAGTGCATAGGACCGGGCAACCGAAGATACCCGGCCCACAGCGGAGCGTTGCGGCAAAGCAGTGCAACTTGCTCGGCAGTAGCTGTGGGGTGAGTGAACGATCCGGCACGTATAATCGTGATTTCCGTGACACCGAGCTGCTGCCACGGATCTCGCAAGTCTCTCTCGGAGACCTCATAGCGGGTGTTATGGCGTTGTGACCGGACGGAGTCGTACTGCTTGGACGGAGCGACGAAGTAATAGACGTCCGAGCTCTCATTGGACTGGAATACGCCAACCTTGGTGCCTATGTAGTGTGGTATATCAGGTGACAGCGACTGATTCCCACTCATTTGGGCAACGTCCGGATCTGCACGGATTCGCACGATTGCGGCACCTTCCGGTACCGGGGGAAGGCCCGCGTCTGGGCTGTCCTTGAGCCCCTTGTAGAACGTGCGAAGGTCACTGTCGAGGCATACGATCAGTGGGGCGTCAGCAACTTTGGTGGGTACCAACAGGGCTTGAGTCACCAGCTTGGTGAGCTGGTCAGATCTGAGCAGCGTGGCGAATGCATGTATGGCCGAGACACCCTCGTTATAGCTAAACCACTTGCCCCCTGAGTCCGGGCCTGACTCGAACCAGAAAATCTCGGTGCTGCGCTCCCCCAGCACCGTGCGGGTGATAACTGGAAGAAACACTGCTGGGCCTTTTTCCTGGATGCGATCAAGCAGGACGGAAACTACAGTGGTCTTCTCCGGCGAAGCTTTGGATTTTGGTATCGGAGCGGGAAGGTAGCCGCTCAGGCGGATAGCCTCGATAATTGTGTTGGTGGCCTTGAAGTCGCGGTCGTCCTCGTCGCCCTTGCGCTTTTTCTTCAGTGGCGCATCGGGATCGATGTGCATGATGAACTGCGTCGCAATACCGTGCTCTGCCAGAACTTGCCGGATCAGATGCTTGGGGTCTTGGGCGCCTTCCAATTTCGCTGCAGAAGTGCAGGTTTCTACGATCATCACCTTGGGCCCACCGCTGTAGGCTTGCGAAGCTGCAGGCAATACATGATTAGATAGCCAGGCCCTGAGGGCCGGCAGGTCGTGTTGTCCCGCGAGCATGCGCTCCGCATCAGGCACATCCAGTCGAGTCAGTGTTACCAGTGGGGGCATCACGTCCTTGAAGAACTGACTGTCCTCACTGAGTGTTCCACTGGCCGCATGAAGCCGCAGCATTACCTCAGAATGGGCTGCAAGCACCATCACCGGCAACGTCACCACCGCGCCGGTGGCCTGTGTTTTTTCCTCTCGCAAGCTACCTACGGCCTTCCTGACTAACAACGGCGATGTCCCAGGTAGGTTGTCCAGCAGGTGAAAGCCGGCCTGATCCAGGAACAATGGCCCTGGCCCTGATGCTATCAGCGGGTTGGACGGAGGGATGGCATAGATGGGTCTGAAGTCGCTGTCGATGGGGATGTCGCCTTCCTGAATAGATGGAAAAGACGAAACGCCCATAAATCCCAGTAAGCCTTCGATCGGGTGCTCGTACGTGGTTTTCCATCCACCTTCATGTGGTCGGGTCTTGAGCTTTGCCTTCACGATCTGATCGCCAACTTTTACCCAGGCATGCTTTTTCGTCCCAACAAGATTTGGCATGACCTGGCTTAGCTTCACACGTAACTGAAGGTAAGGCTCGGCTCGTCCGCGCAACAAAACCAGCTTGGGCTCTATGGCATGCATGGCGCTGGCGTAGCGGATATCGTTCTCCGAAACAACGGGATCGTCCCATGCCAAAAGCGTTGCGTCCGATGCCTGATAAAGCGTGATTGGTTTGCCGGCCTGCATGGGGTTACGGATCAGCGCCTGGCCAACTAGCCACGGAATGACGGTGTATGCCAGTGACGAAATATCACCTGGCGTCACGAGGAGGTGGGTCTCAAGGGGTACGAGGTCGGTGACGGTGAGCTTGCCCTCAAAGTCCACGAGCTGCTCGTTCCAGATCCTCAATACATCCATCGACCATAGCCGCAGCGTCTCGTTGATGGTGTCGATCGGAAGAGGTTTGAGTAGAAGAATAGCCGATACGCCACCGTCCTTTTGCGGGGAAAGATCGACCTTCACTGGGCCACCAGAGAGGACGGTCAGCATTTCCTCCAGAGCGATGATAGGCAAGCCTGGGTGTGGCTTCTTTGCCAGCCCTTTGAGCGCTTGCCAAGCATCGAGGTAATGCTCTCCAATCACGACTCGGTAGGCCCGTCCCAGTTGTGTCGGGTCGAATCTGAAAAGGCTGGTGCGCAGCTCAAGCGTTTTCATACGGACTCCTTTCTTGATCGAAGAATGTATTGCTGAACCGCCGATGCGATGCCTGCATGGTGACGCTCGAACTGTTCCCAGTCGCCGTCTTCCTTGAGCCGGTTGACACTTTCATTGAGCATCTCTGGCCAGGGCTTCAGACCTTTGAGGAACGCTGCATCTGCGAAGTAGCACGTGACGGGGGTGCCCCCTCGGCGGCCTCGCCCAATGAGTTGGGTCAGGCTCACCAGAATGTTCATGATGGTGTAGTGACGGATGTTGGCGGGTTGCTGGCTAAACGCCGGGCGTGCGGTACGGATCGTCTGCAGCAGCGCATTGGAGAGCTTGCGCTCCTGCATCATGACTTCGCCCGGACTGGGGCGGGGCAGCACTGTATTCCCGGTTTCGTAGCAGATGTGGGCCAGGTTGTTGTTGGGGCTGTCGGATGCTGGTAGGGGACGAACACAGATCACAATCCCACCTATAGCGGAGAGTCCGTCTGCGTTGACGATATTATGTCCTCTGGCCATAGGCCCAAGTGCGCTGACCAGCAGCGTCTTATGCTTGTGCTTGCCGTTGGTGAACTCGGCAAGGTCGTCATAGATGAGCGTTTGCCGGGCCTCCAGTGAGGAGGGCTTATATTCACTTTGGCGACCACGCACCCATCCGACGGACTCGCCCGGGCCGTCCGGCATTTTTGCCAAGGTCATGGCTAGTGCTTCAGCGTCCGCATCGCTGTTGGTGACCAGCAGCAGGCGGGCCCTGTCCCGGGTCTCGGGATCGTTTGCAAGCTTTTCCAACCGGGCCTTTAGCCATGGCCAGAGTTCCTTGGCGAGCTTGGTAACCAGGAATTTGCGTTGGGCAAATGGTCCCCCAGAGATCGCCGTGGTCTGATTGACGTTCTCGAACGTCACCTGGCCCTTGGCGTCCGGCACATCAATGAAGTCCTGGGCTTTCAGATCGAACGCACTGGCGCCGGGAAAATAGGCTGTTGCGGAGAAGCCGATGAACAGCCTCTTCACTCCGGCATAGCCCAACGCACTGATGTCAGGGAGGGAGAGCAGGGTACTGTGAGGGTCGCCCCGCATGGCGACGACGTGTAGCGTCGAGTCTTGGTCGCTACTGTCTTTGCGTTTGAAGCCAAAGACAGCTCTTTGCAGTGGCCCGTTGGGACTTGGGCTCAGCGGTTCTGGGCCGGCGATGCTCCGCCTGACCTCGTACGCATAAGGGATCTCTGCATTGACGAAGGCAGGTAGCTCGACCTGCAGATTTCGCAGGTGGGTCTCGATGACCAGCAGGGTACCGCGCAGAATCAGAGATGCTTTCAGGCGTATCCGATCATGTTCCTTCAGGCGCTCAGGCAGCCTGCCGCTCTCGGATAAGTCTGCGATCAGGTTTCCCAGGGTGATGGCCAGCGTTTCGAGCCTGTGTTCCCCATCGTTAGAACGCCAGCTGGCAAGGTTGCGACTCAGTGATTGCAGGTGGTGCGGAAGCTGATTGATATCGTTGCTAAACAGGTGCTCAAGCGTTTCTCGGGTAATGCCAAGGGCTTGTGTGATGAAGGTGTCATCAGCGTCCGACCAGGTGGTCTCCTTGATTGGCCATTCGAAATAGCGTTCTTGCTGAAGGTTCATGAGCTGGCTGACGCTCAGCGTGCAGTACATCAATGCCCAGTTGACCCGGTAAAGGCTGCTTCGATCGATTCCGGGGATGTGGGACTTTCCAACAACGTGGTTGAACAGGCGCAGCAAAGGGCTGCTATCACCTACGTTGCCCAGCCTCAGCTCGATCACGCTGCTGTCGATAGCCGACTTCAGGAGGCCATCGATTTCGTCCACCAGAAATACAGGTGTCGTTCGCAAAAGGATTTCAACCAAGCTTCGTGGGCCTGGAAATTGCTCCACGTCTGACAGCGGGATGCGGGTTGTTCCAGACAACAGGGCGTGGTGGTTGATCACCACGATGTCAGCCTCCATCGCCTGTGACAGCATCCGGGTTTGGCCGCACCTGAAGAGGAAGGGACAATGTTTGAGGCGCTTCGACGACTCCTCTCCATCATCCCCACATGCCGATATGCGTATGTTGAAGCATGGCTCGTTGCCTGGTTCCACAGCCATCAAGTCGGCTGAGTAAGCGTCGAGCAGGCAGGCATAATCGTAGGGGTGATCGGTCTTGCCCTGCTCGAACTGCATCTCTGCACGCTCGTATATTCGAGATGCGGAATGCAGCGGTGCGATCTTCAGTTCTTTGCCTACTGCCGCCGCCGATTGCTTGATGATGCGTACGGTGTTCTCGACCTCGACTAGCGTAGGGACTGCGATAACAATCCTGTGCCCACGCTCGGCCGCGTCGATGGCCATCATTACCATCGCGACGCTCTTGCCGGAGCCAGTCGGCGCATTGACTCTGTAAAAATTCCCCGAGTCGGCTTTGCGAACGGGTTCATCGCCCCAGATGTTCACCAATGACGCTTCGTGCTGGCTATGCAGGTCAGGAGAGGCATCCATTTGTTTCGCAAGCTTCATCAGCCTGGCGTGCTCCCAGCTGATCTCGGGTAACGCCGTTGATGGTGGAATGAGGACGTGTTGTTCGAGCGCGTTCAGGACATGACGTTCGTTTTCTGGAATGGCGAAGACCCTGATGCGATCTCCAGTGACGTGCTTGAGTACGACGTCTCCCTCATTGGGTAGCTGTCCATGAGCCGGCGCAGTACGACCATTCTTGAGTGCCTCGAAGTTTTCCCTGATGACCTGGTCAATATCCAGGTGGGGCGACAGGCGATACCGATCCTGCTCGTGGAGTTCAGTGTTCAGCTTGGAGCTGTCCACCAGCTCAAAAGAGCTCAACTTGCCCTTCAGGATGCCCTCGGCGCTCAACATGAAGCGTTTTGGCTGAGCCAGCAAAGAAGGTCTGAGCCGCAAACTCTGGGCGATTAGCGTTTGCTGCGCTTCCGTCAGGGAGCCCCAGGTGCTCCACTTGCGTGTCCTGCCTGCAATGATTGCCGCAGCATCGGCCAGCGTAGGTTCGTTGGTGACGTAGCGCACGGCGATAGCCAAGAACAGTGTGGTCGCGATATCAGAAAGGGGACGCATGCTTCTGCACCTCCTGCACGCATTGGCTCTGGGTGAACACGCGCACACCTAAAGGACAGTGCTCTCGGAGTAGAGATATGTTCTGCTTCTGGTAGTCGGGGATCACGATCCAGCGAGGCAAGTCGGACGGGATCTGTTCGATGTGTTTGGCGAGTTCATGGGCTGATACCCACACCTTTGCGTCGATATCCTGAGTGCTTTGGCCTATACGGATACGAAGGTCTGTTCGATCAACGTTAGGCCAAAGTTCTACTTCGTAACCTCTCTCGGTCAGGGCGTGTGCCAGGGACAGTTCCAGCAATCCCGGCTGCAGCGTGAATTTCCATAAGGCTGGATTCAGCATGAGCCTTTCCTGGGCTTCCTGACCCTCAAGGTGGCTGTTATTCACGCGGTTCACGAGCCTCGTACCGTCTCTGAGAAAGAGGCTTTTCTTGTCCCGGCACCAGGCAGAGTCGCAGCTCACTTCATGCCGTTGGGTGTTCAGGGGCCAGTGGCATTCCGGGCACAGGTACAGCAACCCGTTATGCCGCAGGTGAAGCGGGATGGGCTCGTAGAAGTCACTGAGAGAGAGGTTCAGTGGGACGAATGCGTCGCGGGCCTGGGAGGGGGTGATGACGCCGTGCTCAATGAGGAACAGGCGAAAGTTGCGATAGAGCGTGTCACCATCGGACCGCAGCCGGCACGCTTGCTTGACTCGGTTTACGCGGGCCTGGATGGTTTCCCAAAGCTGCCGGGCGTTGAGTTCCAACATCATTTCGTTACAGGTCTGCGAAGCCATGTTGGAGCAGAGCAGGGGGCCGGAATAGTCTGCTCGTATGGCCTCCGGGAGCCATTGCTCTATCGGCAAGCTCAGTTTGCGCTCCAGTGTCATTGTCGTCACCGGAGAGCGCTCAGGCTCAAGCCTCCACAGCAGAGCCGATGCCCGTTGCAGAAGCGGGAATGCCTTTTTTCTGTCGGTGGCGCATAAGGTGGCGCCTTGCGCGAGCAGGCTTAGCAAACCTTGGGCGTATTGGGTGTTGTCCATTTCACGCAGCCTCTGTCGCCGTCTATAGGAGGGGCCTTGGCCTTACTTTGCCATCCACTGTGACTCTCAAATTAATGTGCTTAGCAAGTGAATCGTGCTTTCGCCCTACCCCCATTTCTGGATTTAACACCAAAACATTTTGATAAATGCGGATGCACAAAAAATGGAGCGTGCAAGCTTCAATGTGGTTTGTGACTGGAGTGCCTGAGCTCCATTTAGGCTGGTAATGGCGCATTGCCACGCATAATATTTCGTCATCACAACACGGAAGATCGCTATGGATAGAAGCTCGCCAGATGGACCCCTTATGCCGTTGGGGCGGTACTTCAGTGAAAACCTCAGCGCCGTGCTGGCGGTTGCTGGCAAGGAGCGTGAGAACCGCTCGGTAGGCTCGCCAGGGCCGATGACCGCAACCCAGATTCACCGGAAAACGGGCGTCGCCCGCAGCACGCTACGGGCACTGAAGTCACAGCGCGGCGAAAGTGCCGCCAATCCGGACCTCGACACGCTCGATCGCCTCGCCGCTGCATTGGGTGTTCCTCCTGCTTTCCTGCTCATGCGGCCGCAGGACTGGTTCGCGTTGGGCCAAGCACTGGGCGCCAGCGGTGACTATCTGGCCGCCGCCATGAAACTACATAGCGCCGGCCAACTGGATAATGGAAGCCCGGTCGAGAAGGTGTTGCGCGAATGCAAGGTTCACCCCGATGCCCGGCCGATGGGTGTTGGTTCATCTCCAGAGGTTACACGTGCCAATGCAAGGGATGAATGGCGCCGGCGTAGCTGCCTCAAGTTCGGTGCCCTGATGCTTCGTCCAGGTCGTGCCCACCAATCTCGTGTTGCACTCGCCGCGATAGCAGGTGCGTTGGTGAGCGCCAGCACGCCGAACGATCCGAACATCGACGACTAAAACGTCGAGTAATCAATAGGAATCGCAGTATGGCAATCATTCACGACGCCGACTTAGCGGACGTGCTATTGAGCGCAAGCTCAGACGATATCAGGCTGCTGATCGACGTCATCACGGACAACGGCAACGGACGGATCTCCTTGTCCTCCTCGGTGTGCCGCCAACTGAGCGCGGCGAAGGAGGGTGTGGTCGGCGAGTTCGAGCGCGGCATGGTCGCCGAAGAACTCACGCGCTTTGGAGGTAACTCGTTGATGAACCTGTTCCGGGGCGGCAGCGGCGTGCCTTACAAGGAACTGCTGAGCGATGTTGCCTCTCACGTGGGTGTCTCGAAGGAAAGTACGGGCGACTGCGCACGCATGGAAATGGCCATCATTACCAAGGTGTTCGAACAGTCGATTGGCCGCATGAGCGAGGAAGACAAGGCGACCTTTTTCGAATCACTGGGGGCAAGCTACAGATCGGGCATGGGGCCGGTTGCGCTGGCAGCACTGATAACCAGCCTGAGCGCTTCCGGTATGACCTCCTATGGACTGGCCGCAATGGTGGCCAGCGCAACGATGAGCAGCCTGGTCGGCCGGGGTGTCGCGCTTGCTGGGGGAGCAACCTTGGGCAGGGGACTGTCGGTGCTCGCAGGGCCCGTTGGCTGGGCGATCGCCGGCATCTGGACGGCCTTCGACCTGGCCAGCCCTGCTTACCGGGTGACGCTGCCGTGCGTTATCCAGATCGGTCACATGCGCCAGAAAATGCTGCTCAAGCCCGAATGCCCCGGCTGCCGCGCATCGGTCAGACCTGGCAGCAACTTCTGTGGCAATTGCGGTACGCGGCTGGTCGATCGCTGACCGCATTCCCTTCACGAGTAAACACTGACCTGAGGAGCTTCTCATGAACCCTACGATCTCCCCGTTGGAGTTCCTGCTGACCAACGTTATCTGTTTCGCCGCTGGTGCTGTCGTGGTTGTCACGCTGCAGATGGCGGGCAAAGCGGCCTATGCCGCAGGGAAACGCAGCTCAAATGCTCATGCGTGATGTACCGATGATGTGTGCCAGGTGAGCAGAGAAAACGATAAAGGATTAGCTATGTACGGTAATGAGTATGCGAGCCGACCGGTTGCGCTGACCTATAGAGTGGGGCTGATCAGTCGGGACGTTTACCAGCAGGACAAGGAATCGCTGTAGTGACCATCAACGATACCAGCAGTACCCGCCAGCTTCTGGAGCGTGTCAGCAACGATGATCTGGAGCCTCTGGTGGAATACATCCTCAAGGCCCGAACCGAGTCCTTGTCGAAGCAAGTGGACTTCAAGCGCTGGCACCCGGAACACCGCCGTTATGCCAGTACGATCCTTGATGAGCTGCGTTTGTTCGGCGGCAACAGTTTCGCCAACCTGTGGCGCCAGAGCGGGCCTTCCTACACCGAGGTGGTGCGAGATGTTGCCGGTAAGCTCAAGGTCAAGGGTGTTGGCTCGATGGAGCTCATCGAGCTGGAGGAGGCGATGGTGCAGTCGATCCTACGTCAGGCGTTGGAGAAGTCGTCGGGTGAGGATCGTCGCGAGCTGGAAGAGATTCTGCGCGAGGCGGGGCTCGACAAGACCAAGATGACGGCTCTGCTGAATGGTTCGGCATTGAGTGGGCTGGTGGTGCCGGCCGTAGCACGGATGATCCTCTATCGCACTTCGACGGTGATCGTGAATTCGATGGCCCAGCAGTTGCTTGGGCACGGGCTGCGCAGTGCGGTGGTCGCTGGGGGAGCCTTTGCCGGCGGTCGTGCCGTCGCCGCGCTGGCCGGGCCGGTCGGCTGGGTCATAGCCGGTGTCTGGACCGCCGTGGATCTGGCTGGGCCTGCCTACCGGGTCACCATTCCTTGCGTATTGCATATCGCCATGCTGCGTCTCAAGGCTCGTGCCGAGGCAGCGACCGATTTCATGAATGGAGCTTTCGATGGCTGAGCTAAATGTGATCTTCGATGTTCCGGAGGCGATTGCCGAGGGGCTGAAAAACGGTGTTTACGAGCGTATCGGTGGCGTCATCCGCAGGGTAGGTGACAAGCAGATCGTGATGTGGTTGCAGGAAGGTGTTCTGCTGGAACGCGATACGGCCGAGCAACTGCTCAAACAGGGGGCCGAGCAGGTCCAGTTGCTGCGCCAGCAGGCTGAGCAGCTGCAGCTGCTCGGTGTACAGCAGCAGATGATCATGGGGCTGCAGGTGGCCAATCTGGCCGTTAGTGTCGCTGGCTTTGCGCTAACGCTTTACAAGTTACAGGGTATCGAGAACAAGCTTAAACACATGGATGGCAAGCTCGATGACATCCGGCAGGGTGTGGAGTGGCTGGATGCCAGACAGATGATTGGCCGACTGGCCCCTCTGCATGCCTCCCTGCAGCATCTACGCGAAGCCGGGCTGTATCGCAACACCACACTGATGCATCAGCAGCTGGGTATTGCCAGCAGCCAGCTCGCAGAGAGCCACAGTTATTTTGGCGGGCTGCTGCAGCATGTGGGTGAGCGTGCGCTTGAGTATCTACAGCCTGGTGAGTTTGGGGCCGCTTACCGTGGGTGGGTGATGTCGGCTCAGGGGCGGGTACAGGTGCTGGCTCGGCTAGGTGAAATGGATGTGGCTGCGCAGCTCGCCAATGACTTCAAGGAGCGTCACGCCGGGTTCGGTCGGCAGCTGCAGCAGAGCCTGAGCAATCCAGCGCTGCGCCTCAGGGCGGGTCGGCAGGGCGAGACCAATCATGCTCGTCTGCTGAATATCGCTGAGCAGGCTGTCGGTGCGCACGAGATCATCCGCGGTAACGTAATGCAGTTGGAGTTCATGCGCGATGAGCAACTGGATCTACCGGTTCTCAATAGCCCGGCAGGATATCAAGGGTTGGCGTTCTGCCGAGTGGGCTGATTGGCTGGCGATGGTAATGCCCCAATTGGCAGATTACCCGTAGCAGCCTGCCGTACAAGAGCAGCGGATACTGCTCCACCTCATTTATCCGCACTCGGTGCAAACCCAGAAATTGTCGGTCAATGTCCCTTTCTGACGCTGGTCTGCTACCCCCCCCCTCGTATATGCAGTGCGGTCTTCATGGCCAGCGCTGCACTTCCTTCAGGACAGTTGCCCGCGCTGCTGGCGCGAGGCTGTACAGAGTCATCGGACATGGATCTCCAAGGTCATCTGCTTTACATCGACATCACCCAGATTTGTGGAATCGGCTGTGCCTTCTGTATGTACGCCGACAAGCACAAGGCGGGCATCAGCATGGAGCTATCAACGTTGGCGCGGGAAAACCTCGCCCGGTTGATCAATGCCCCAGAGGTCAAGCGCATCTCCGTCAGTGGCGAAGGCGAGCCGCTCAACAACGCCAAAGTGTTCCACGAGATCCTCGGATTGTCCGAAGGTGGCAAGTGCTTCGAATTCATCACTAGTGGGTTCTACCCACATGACAAGATGGCGGACTTCTATGACGCCACCAATCGCATCGTCTCGGGCAATGGCGACACCTGCAACATCCGCCTGAGCGCCGACAGCCACCATATCGAGAAGGTCAAATGGCGGGCTCATGGTTTTAGTCTGGACTATCTGCGGCGCCGGAGACCGTCGGGACTGAGCTTCTCGTTCCGCTCGATCGACACCGATCGCGACTTCACTCGCGAGTATCTGAAGTCCGAGCTGGCTTGCTGGGGAGTAGAGGCAACCATCGAGCCGCGGAGTGTTCTGGAAGACGTCTTGGTTGCGGGTGGTGAGTGCTTCGGCATCGACTACAAGAACCTGGTGCACCCCGCTCCTGGAACCGCCCCGGGTTATCTAGACATGCAGGGGTACATCGAGGCGATCGAGTCCAAAGTCAACAAACGCTTCACTTTCGGCAGTCTGAACAAGCCGCCGCAGGCTAACGGTTTGGATGTCACGGTGAAGCCTAGTGGTGACTTGTACTTGTACGGTATCGAGAACCAGCGCCTAGGCAACATCCACTTTGATCGGGTCGACTGGCAACGGCTGGTCGCCCACGTGCGGGAGACACCGTTGACCCGAGCACTCTATACGCAACCCTTGACCGAGTTGCTGGCGCGCCTGGAGAGCACCGACCTGCTGCGTTCGATCATTGCTAAGGCGAACAACCCCTACTGGCTGGTGAAGGAGCTGGCAGGTCATGCCGGGTTGCTCGAACAATGGGAGGTTGCATGATCGACTCACACAGCCACACCTCTTATTCGAAGCATGCAACCGGCACCGTCGATGAATTGGTTCGCGCCTCAATCGCTGCCGGCGTGACCATCCTAACCATCACCGACCACGCGCCATTCCCCGTGGATACGGACAATCGTCTGCTCGCGTCCGAACTTGATCGCTATTTCGCCGACATCGAGCGGGCACGGAAGATCTACCAGGGGCAGATCACCATCCTGTGCGGCCTGGAGCTCGACTACATGCCTGGCACCGATGCCTTCAATCGCGAGCTGCTTACTCGTTACCCGATGGACTTCGTAATCGGCTCGATTCATTACGTGGAAATTCCAGACGAAACCATGGTGAAGGTATGGGAGCTGCCGCGTCTGGCCGGGCAGGCGTTCCTGGACCGCTACTTCGCCAACCTCGAAGGGCTGTTGGACAGTGGGCTGTTCGATGCCGTAGGGCACGCCGACACTCTGCTGCGTGGCGTACCGGAAGACATCTTCCTGCGCCGTGTCGAGCCTTTGCTGGCACCGCTCGCCCGAAGCGGTATTGCCTTCGAGCTCAATGCCTCAGGCCTTCGAAAGTCGAGCCTGGATCCTGCAACGGGGAGGGAGGTTCAGGGCTTGTGGTCTTATCCGTCTCGGGAATTGGTGGCGCAGCTCATCGCACACGAAGTGCCCTTCACTGTTGGGTCCGATACCCATGACCCGAGTGACGCCGGCTCTGGCATTGCCGAGCTGCTCACGGCCCTGCGGCCTTTGGGGCTAAAACGCATTAGTTACTACGAGAGGCGCCGACGAATCGATGTTGCCCTCGACAGCCTGCCGTTGCTGGGCACACCAGCAACTTTGACAGAAGGACTTGAACGGCCTTGAACATGATGACCCCCGGAAAATCACTGCTTTGGTCCGAGGTGCTTAAGAGGCCGGTTGATGTCCAATTGGCAATGTTTCGTCAGGCTTCCGCTCAGCCCTGTGCTGATGATGTGAAAACTGGTTTCCGCGCGTTCGCCGCCGACCTGTTTTCACGCGAACTGGTCAGCATGACCGAGTATGTTTCGATTTTCGGCGGCACTGCCCTGAACTGCCTTACACCTGCCGAGTCGGGGTTGTTCCGAGACATGGCCACGGGCAACGATGCCACGGTACTGGCCGGGATCTACAGCCGTGCAAAATACGGCAGTGTGGGTGACATCCGGTATCTCGCACGACAACTGATCGACTACCTCTGCCGCGAGCTGGATAGGCCAGACTCGCAATGGTCATACCTGTTCCGGAACGCTAAGGCGTGTGGTGACAACGTGGTGATGATGACCACCGGTTGGCGTAACGTGCCTTCCACGGCGAACGTGCTCTATGAGATCGTGGTAGAGGAAATAAACGTCAAACTAGCGCATATGGCGTTGCCTACCATCATCAACGTCAAGCTGCCCAGGATTGCGCCACCTTGTGAGGACTACGCCAGCCTCAGCACCGAGGAGCGCGAGCGGGTCAATCTGGTTCAGGATCACGTCATTCCGGCTGAAAATTTCTATCGTTGGAGCGGTGTGCATGTGATCTTCGGCGACGATGTGCTGGTTACCGGATCTACTGCCGACAAAGTGCTTTATGAATCCATGCGTAACGGTGCAAAGTCGTTCCGCGCAATCTATCCGGTGGCGATCGATCCCCGAGTGGCCTTGGGCGATGCCTCGGTCGAGGATCGGCTGAATAGTGTGGTGGTCGAGCAACGACTGGACGATACCGTTGCGGAGTTGCTGTCTGCGCGGGACTACCAACCTATCTTGCGCACCTTGCGCCTGTTGTTCGGGGAGGGCAACCGAGAGTCACTCGCCGCTTTCCTACCGAAGGTGCCTGCGCCGACCTGGCTGCGCCTGTACAAGTCTGCCTTGGGTAATGAGTTTCTAGGCCAGGCGCAATGTGTTCCTTCCTTGGTGTTGCTCAGGGAATACCTGACAAAAGCTGGGATGCTGAGTACCGATGGCAGGTCAATTCACCAGTGAACAGCTGCCTTCATGGTTCCGTGCGATATGTGAGCTATTGGGAGAATGCTCCTGGGCAGGTCATGCCGGCCTATGTCGCGCTGGCATTGGTCTCGATGCGTAGAACCCTGGGTGAGCGCTTTCTGTTGCTTACACCGCGGACGGTCTTGGACCTGATCGACCCACGAGTCCTTGGTAAAACATGGGGCTTTGAACCATTGCCATTCACTCTGGCAGAGGGAATTGAGGCCATCGTTGCCAAGAGCGACTTCATCCGCATGGCCTTCGTCCATCGACATGGCGGCGCGTGGGTGGATGCGGACACGCTGTTCTTGCGCGACCCAACCAGCGCGCTGTTTCCCGCAGGCCTCAGTCATAAGCTGCATTGGCATAGTGAATGTATTTTTGCTTCCCAGCCGGGTAACCCCTTGCTTGCACGGGCGTTGGCTACAGGTCTGGACGGAGGTGCCCATGCCTGGGGTAATCCCGGCCGTATCAAGGACATCGTGGCGCAGGCAGATGACGAACTGGTGCTTATTGCTGGAGATGTCATCGACCCCGGCTACCGTCCACGGTACAACTTCGCTAGCTGCGAGGTGATGCGTCGTCAGGATGTGAGTGTCGCTGACTTCCTACTGACAGATGCAACCATGCTCAAGCTCTACAACACCTACTTCCGGCGTACGGCCAAGCGCATGGAGTCTGTTGCAGAGTTTCTTGCTGGCGGCACCTTGCTAGCCAAGTTGTTCCTGCACATCGAGGCCGACCTTGGTTATTGGCTGGGGGAGAGCGAGCGGCTGATGGAGGCCGTTTCTTGATCTGGGCATGCCAGTGTTACGGCGCTTGCGCGTAGATGAAGTCGGCACTCACGGACCTCGCTCAGGTTTAGCTGCCGAGAAATCACCTCATGGACGGTCGGTGTGCAACGGTGAGGCGAACCATGGGCAACGTACAACCATGCGGCTACGCGCGCTGGTAACTGGTCGAACTCGAGCTCAACTCGCACTAGGTCGAATACTTCTGTTGTCCGTCCGCTCGGGGTCCAGGCGAGCGGAGCGGTGCGATAGTCAGGCTGCGCCACCACTAAAGGGGAGTCGAGCTCCAAATTTATGGTTCCAGGGTGACAGTCGGCGACTTCGGGGAAGCCCTGGCTGATCAGCGGCAGTTGGCGAGCGAGAGTTCCCTTCGCAACACCTAGACCAGGCACTATCCGCGCTTTGAGCGAAAGGTAGTGGTCAGGTTCTGGCGCAGTGGCCAACAGCTCGTGGAGATTGTCGAGCAGAGCCTTGAGCGAGAATGCATTCATGTCCTTTTTCCCTGTGCGACGATATTGTCCAGGGTCTTGCCGGCTATAGATCACACGGGTCAACGGAGAGGATGGAGGCAGCCACGGGTTGGCTTGTCCATCCATGGCTGGGTAGATTGCCACCAGCCTTGTTTCCAGGCCGACCGCCATGTGTACGATTGCTGTATCGACACTGACCACGGCTTGCGCACAACGGATGTACCCAGCGACGTCCTTGGGCGATAACAGTCCATGGACGACGCGGACGTTTCTTCGCGCCACGGTGATTTCCATGTGCTGCGCGTCCTCCAGTGTCGCGGGGCTGCACAGGATACCGACAGACCGGGCAGGGTAAGCATCGGCGATAGCACGCAGCAAGCTCACTGATCGATCGAAGGTCAAGCACTTGTCTGGCCGGCTGGCGTAGGGGTTGAACAGGATGTACGGGATTTGGGAAGAGGGTGGCAGCGCGTCGGGAAGGGGGACGATGTACTTCTTCTCGACCCGGCCTGCACCTAGGTCCATGAGCACGCGTCGGTAGCGCTCAGCCACGTCCAGCCCGGCTGTCGCTGCACCGAACTTGCGATTGACGCAGCGTAAACGGTCGTCGAGGGAATACACCCGAACTGGGCGCAACAGTCGTAGGAACAGGATTTCCGCAGGTTGAATCCTCCCGACCAGATGGACCACCACATCGACTCGCCCAAGCTGCGGTGCCAGTCGGCGGAGTTCGCGGACTCCGGGATTGGCTTTGGTGATCACGACCTGATCCACAGCAAAATCCAGCGTGTGCATCTGGGCAAGCTCTGCGACCGTCAACACGGTCACCCGGGCATTGAGCTTGCGCACCTCGCGAAAGAAGAAAGACGAAACGATCGAGTCGCCCAGCTTGGCATCCCATCGAGGGACAAGTATGTGCAGGATTCCTTCCGTGGCTCTGGGAGAAAGCGACCTGTCAGCCAATAAGCGAAACGCCGCTCGTGCGCATGCTTTGCGCGCATCCCGCAGGAATGGCATGTTGCTCAAACGCTCGATTTTCGGTGAGGCCTGGGGCAAGTAGCGCAACTTACCGGGCTCTCAATGTAGTAGCCATGCAGGCGGTTGCTGATTTTCGGCCAGGTTGCCCTGCCCTGGCTTTCTGCTTCAAATCCAACGTTTGCACTCCATGGCGGACTCCTTGACGCGGCATAGCTTGCTGCCAGCCTGTTGCGAGCATGCCAGTGGGGTGGGCAAACTGCCAGTAGTGAGGGCCGCGTGTTGGCTAATCGTGCGCCTTCGGCGGCGCCCTCCGCTGCATTGACGTACTTGCCTGCTACCGAGGAGCTGGATGAGCTTCACCAGAAGCCGACGCTGTGGCTCTGCTCAGCCGACGGCGTACAACGACCCCACAGGGTCGATGGTTTACTATTCGAGACGCGAATCGCAGCACAATTTACTCCTGTCTGGTACCGGCCAGGGGCATGAGTGGGGAGTACAGGGACAGTGTTGAAGAGGCAGCGCGCATTGACTTGCTGGGTGGGCGGGAACGATCTCAAAGCTGTTAACGACAGCGAGGTCGGGCCGATTTTGTCGACCCTGCGGGCTGCGTCCTTTGATCGTGTCGAGCTGCTTTGTTCTTACCCTGTCGAGCGGGTTGAGCCCTATCTGGCATGGTTGCGCGAGCGTGTCGATATACCGGTCGAGGCCCATTACGAATCTCTGAGCTCCCCAGTCCACTTCGGGGAAATCTACCAGACCGCCAACAAGCATCTGGAGCGCTTGTCCGCTTCCCGTGCCGATCTTTCGATTCTGCTCAGCCCTGGCACGCCTGCCATGCAGGCCGTGTGGATTCTTCTCGGCAAGACTCGTTATCCGGCCACTTTCTACCAATCCTCCCTCGAGCAGGGCGTACAGCAGGTTGAGGTGCCATTCGAGATAGCCGCCGAGTATGTGCCTGCTGCCAATGGCATCACCAGCGACAAGCTACTGGAGCTGGCAGGGCAGGATGTTCCCGTCAACGCAGCCTTCGACAGCATTGTCACGCAGAGCGAGCGTATGTTGACGCTTAAAGCTCAAGCGCAGGTCCTGGCACAGAAACAAGTACCGGTGCTGATCTACGGTGAAACTGGTACTGGCAAAGAGCTATTTGCCAGGGCTATCCACAACGCCGGTCCACGTTCTGCTGGCCCCTTCATTGCGGTCAACTGCGGGGCGATTGCGCCTGAACTCATCGACTCCACTCTGTTTGGCCATAGAAAAGGTGCTTTCACCGGTGCGGTGGAGAATCGAGATGGGGTGTTCCAGCAAGCGCATGGCGGCACGCTGTTTCTGGATGAATTTGGTGAGCTGAAGCCGGACGTGCAGGTTCGCCTATTGCGAGTCCTCCAGGGAGGCACGCTCACGCCGGTTGGAGGCAGCCAGGAGATAAAGGTCGATGTGCGGCTGATTACGGCTACCCACCGAAATCTGATGCAGGAAGTGGCTCAGGGGCGTTTCCGCGAAGACTTGTTCTATCGGATAGCTGTCGGAGTTCTTCATCTGCCGCCTCTGCGGGAGCGTGAAGGGGATCTGCTCCTGCTGGCAGATACGTTGCTAGAAAACCTCGCTGAGCAAGATTCCTCACTGGTTGGTAAGAAAATTTCCGCTGAAGCAAAAAAACTTATTTTAAGGCACCCCTGGCGTGGCAATGTCCGGGAGCTTCAGTCCACATTGCTTCGATCTGCGCTGTGGTGCCAGGGCAGTGCTATCGGTGCGGCGGATATTGAGCAGGCGCTTTTCCAACTTCCGCAGGAGCAAGCCGACATCATGGCGCGCGATGTTTCGCAAGGTATTGATCTGCAAGAGGTTGTTGCTGAGGTCGCAGGGCATTACCTGCACAAGGCACTCACTCTCACCGGGCACAACAAGACTCGCGCCGCCAGCCTGCTGGGCCTTAAAAGCCAGCAAACGCTGAGCAATTGGATGGACAAATACGGCATCGAATAAAAACTTGGCATGGTCCTCGCTGTTAGGACTGGCATGGACAGAATCGCCTATATGAAATCAGCCAACTTCGAATTCCTCCGTTCCGGCAACGAGTTGCTGGCAAACCTCGCGGGCCTGGCCGAAGCCGTATTGTTTATCGACCCGGGCAGCGCGCTGACTCGTCTGCGCAGCTTTGCCGAAGAGCTGACCAAAGCCATCTACAAGGAAGAGCTGCTGCCGCGCATGCCGCAGTCGACCTTCTACGATCTGGTGAAAAACCCGGTGTTTGTCGATTGTGTCAGCAAGCCTCTGGTTCATCAGATCAACTTTCTGCGTATTCAGGGCAACGACACCGCCCATGGTGCCGAAGGTGATCTGCGCAACGCACAGTTGGCGCTGAAGACTGCTCACCAACTGGCCATGTACATGGGCATCAAGTACTACGGCACTGCGCAGGCTGATATTCCGCCCTTTGCCGAGGTGCAGGACCCGACGGCAGCGCTGGCCAGCCTGCAGAAGACAGTTTCCAGCTACGAGAAGGAGCTCAACCAGCAGCAGGAAGAGCTTCAGCGCGTCATGGACAAGCTGGAGCAGGAGCGTACCCGCAACCTCGACAAACTCGAACCGCCGGCCAAGCCTGATCAACAAAAGCGCCAGCAACAGAGCCAGAAGGTTGCCGATAGCCTGCAATGGAACGAGGCCAAGACTCGTACCCTGCTGATCGATGCCATGCTTCTGCAGGCCGGCTGGGATGTCAGCAACCCCGCTCAGGTCGGCCAGGAGGTGGCGGTCGACTTCCCGGATAACACCTCTGGCAAGGGGCGTGCGGATTACGTGCTATGGGGTGACAACGGCCAGCCGCTGGCTGTGATCGAGGCAAAGAAATCCGGCAATGTCAGCCTGCAGGCCGGTCGTGAACAGGCCCGCATGTACGCCGACGGCTTCGAACGCATGGGCATGCAACGCCCGGTGATCTTCTACAGCAACGGCTACGAAACCTTCATCTGGGACGACCAGCAATACAACACCTACCGCCCCGTCTACGGCCTCTACAGCAAGGACAGCCTCGAATACCTGATCTACCAGCGCCAGTACCGCATTGCCGAGGTTGAAAAGTACAACCCCGAGCTGAGCATCGCTGATCGACCCTACCAGATTGAAGCGATCAAGACCGTCGCCGCGCACTTCCAAAAGCAGCGCCGCAAGGCCCTTATCATCCAGGCCACCGGCACCGGCAAAACCCGTGTGGCTATTGCTCTGGCCGAGCTGCTTCTGCGTACCAGTTGGGCCAAGCGCGTATTGTTCCTATGTGATCGTAAGGAACTGCGGGTGCAGGCGGATGATGCCTTCAAGCAGAACCTGCCCAGCGAGCCGCGCTGCGTGATTGGTGAAACAAACAAGGTCGATCAGACCGCGCGCATCTATATCGCCACCTATCCGGGCATGATGAACCGCTTCGCCCAGCTTGACGTGGGCTTCTTCGACCTGATCGTTGCCGACGAAAGCCACCGCAGCATCTACAACAAGTACCGCGACCTGTTCGACTACTTCGATGCGTTGCAGGTGGGCCTGACCGCGACGCCGGTGAAGTTCATCAGCCGCAACACCTTCGACATGTTCGACTGTGAAACCACCGACTCCACCTTCGAGTTCGGGCTGGATGCCGCCATCAACAACGAACCGCCCTACCTGGTGCCGTTCCGCGTACGCGACCTCACCACCGATTTTCTGCGCGATGGCATCCACTACAACGACCTGAGCGATGAGCAGAAGCGCCAACTCGAAGAAGATCTCGGTGAAGAGGAGGCCAAGCGCACCACCATCGCCGGCAAGGACATCGGCCGCAAGATCTTCAGTGAAGATACCGACCGCATCATCCTGGAAAACCTGATCAACAACGGCATCAAGGACGAAACCGGATCGCTGGTTGGCAAGACCATCATCTTCGCCCAGCGCCAGGACCACGCCGAGCATCTGGAAAAGCTCTTCTGCAAGCTCTATCCGCAGTATGGCACCAAGGTCTGCAAGGTCATCCACAACGCCATTCCGCACGTGGACACCCTGATCAAGGAATTCAAGAAGCCGGACAACGACTTCCGCATCGCCATCTCGGTGGACATGCTCGACACCGGCATCGATGTGCCCGAAGTGGTCAACCTGGTATTCGCCAAGCCGGTCAAGTCCTGGGTCAAGTTCTGGCAGATGATCGGCCGTGGCACGCGCCTGCGCCCCAACCTGTTCGGCCCAGGCAAGGACAAGAGTGAATTCCTCATCTTCGACCACTACGGCAACTTCGACTACTTCGAGCAGGAGTATCAGGAGTCGGAGGACACTGGCGGCAAATCCCTCCTGCAAACCACCTTCGAGGCACGCGTGGAGCTGGCCCAGGCAGCGCTCAAGCACAACCATGGAGCCGCCTTCGATACCGCCATCGAGCTACTGCGTGCGGACATCAACGACTTGCCGGACACCAGCGTAGCCGTGAAGCGCGAGCTGCGTGTTGTGCATCAGTTGCAGCAAACCGCGCTGCTGAAACAGTTCGATGCCAAAACCCAGCACCTGCTGATGGACAGTATCGCCCCACTGATGTCGGCCCGGGTGCTGCGCGACAAACATGCCACCGCGCTGGACAAGCTGATCGCAGGCATCCAGCGCTGCCTGGTCGAGCAGGCCAGTTGCTTTGAGGATGGCAAGATCACCCTGCTGGCTGAAGTGGACAAGCTCGCCGTTAACATCCAGGCCGTTCGCCAGAAGGATGCCGTGATCGCTGAGGTGCGCAGCGCCGCGTTCTGGCAACAACCCAGCATCGGCAAGCTGGAACATGCCCGCCAGGAACTGCGCGGCATCATGAAGTACCGCCAGACCGACACCGGGCCTGGCTATGGCGTAGACACCACGCGAACCGCGGATGGCAACGTCCAGGGCGAAGAGCGTGTGGTGTATATCGCTGGCGCCAACGAAGCGATGATCTACCGCCGCCGCCTCAAGGACATTCTTGACGGCATGCTGGCCGCCAATCCAACCCTGCAGAAAATCCACAAGGGCGAGCCGATTGCCGAGCCAGAACTGAAGACGCTCACCTCTACCATCCTCACCAGCCATCCGGGCGTCAGCCTGGAAGTGCTCAACGAGTTCTACGGCCGTACCGCGGATCAGCTGCACCTTACCGTGCGCGAGATCATTGGCCTGGATGCACAAGCCATCGAGGAGCATTTCAAGAGCTTCCTCCATGCCCACCCCAGCCTCACCGCCCAGCAGGTTCGCTTCATGAATCTGCTGAAGAACTACATCGCGCAACACGGCAGCATCGTCGTGGAGAAACTCTATGAGCCGCCGTTCGACAGTATTTCCCACGAGGGTATCGACGGCGTCTTCGCCCCCGAGGATGTCGGCGAGTTGGTTGCCGTGCTCAAGCCCTTCCTGCGCGGGGATGTCCCGCCAAGCAGTCACTAGGAGTGATCATGCAAGCTAGCCAATGGACGACAGAAATCATCGTGATCTGCGGGGTGCTCGCTATCGCCGCAGCGGTTATCGGCTATGTGGTCGCTGCCCTGCGTCAGGGGAGGCTGATCAGCCAGCTCAGCATGCAGCTTGAGCAAGCAGAGCAAGCCAGGGCGTCGACTGAGACGCAGCAGCAATCTCTGCAGATTCAGCTCAAGGCAGCAGAAGCACGCAGCCATGAGCTGCAGATCGAAGAGGGCAAGCTGAAGGCGCAGTTGCAAGCATCGGCCGATACCGCGGCACGTCTTTCTACAGAGCTGCATGAGCGTAAAGCGGCCGGATCGGACTTGCAGGTGAAACTGGACGAAGCTAACCGGCAACATCATGAGTCAGCCAGGCGTCTGGAGGCCGTGCAGGCTGGCGCCCGAGGGCTGCAGGAGCAGGTGACCGAACTGCGCGGGCGCCTCGATACATCGACAACCACAAATGCTGCGTTGCAAGAGGAGCGTGACCGTCTCAAGGATGCCCTGGCGAGCGAGGAAACTCGCGCGAAGGTGGCGGAAGCGGCCGAGCGTGAAGCTCGCGAACGGCTTAGCGAGACCAAGCACAAGCTGACCGAACACGTGCAAGCCCTCGACGCTTTGCAGAAGCGCTACCAGTCGACGAGCAATGAGCATGCTGAGCTGAAGACCTCCCTGGACAAGAGCGAGAAGCAAGTGGCCGAGCTACGAGAGCGCCTGGCTCAGGCTCAAGCCACAAATGAACAGCTACACACGGATCGTGACCGTCTGAAAGACGGACTGGCGGATGAAGGCAAACGGGCCAAGGCCCTGGAAACTGCCGAGCGCGATGTGCGAAACCAACTTCTTGAAACCAAGGAAGCGCTTTCTCAGCAAGTACGATCGTTCAACGAGCTGCAGGAGCGCCTGAACGTACTTTCGTCCGAGCACACCGAACTCAAGACCACCTTGCAGAAGCGCGAGGAGCATTTCCAGGAACAGATGGCGCAGTTGGCCGACACCCGCAAGTCGCTGACCCAGGAATTTGAAAACCTGGCCAACAAGATTTTCGAGGAGAAGGGCAAGACCTTCACCCAGACCAGCCAGACCAGTATCGATGGGATGCTCAAGCCTTTCCGCGAGCAGATAGAAGGCTTCCAGAAGCGCATCAACGAAGTTCACGACGCCTCGCTGCAAGGCAACACCAGCCTAAATTCCGAAATCAGGAAGGTGCTGGAAATTGGCCTGCAGATGAGCAAAGAGGCCAACAATCTGACCTCGGCCCTAAAGGGTGACTCCCAGCAGCGCGGCGCCTGGGGTGAGGCGCAGCTGCGTCGCACGCTGGAAATGAGCGGCTTGATCGAAGAGGCGCACTACGAAGTGCAGAGCGCCTTCAAGGATGCCGAAGGCCGTTCCAGGCAGACCGACTACCTGATCAAGCTGCCCGACGGCAAACACATCATCATCGACAGCAAGGTTTCGCTGGTTGCATACGATCGCGCTGTGGCTGCCGAGTCGACGGAAGAGTGCCAACTGGCGATGGCTGAGCACGTCAAAGCCGTACGCAAGCACATCGACGACCTTGCCTCCAAGGACTACACCAACCTCGTCGGTATGCGCAGCCCCAGCTTCGTGCTGATGTTCATGCCCATCGAGCCGGCTTACATCGAGGCCATGAAGCACAACAAGGACCTGTTCGAGTACGGCTACAAGAAAGGCATCGTGCTGGTCTCGCACACCACCCTGATTCCCATTCTGCGTACCGTCTCCAACCTCTGGATGATCGAGCGCAGCAACGCCGAAGCGCGGGAAATCAGCGAGAAGGCGGGCGAGATCTACAACCAGGTCTGCACTGTGGCAGAGCGCCTCGGCAAGCTGGGCGGCACCCTCAACACCGTCAGCAACCACTACAACGACACCGTCAAGGCGCTGGCTGGCAAGCAAGGCCTCTACGGAAAGGTGGAGCGCTTCAACAAGCTCTCGGCCAAGGTCAGCAAGACCCTGCCAGCGCTGGAGCCCACCCACATGGACTTCGAGAGCGAGCGGCTCGCGCTGATTGTAGAGGCGCTCGACGAAGCGCCGGAGCCAGCCGACGATTTGCCGCAACTGATCCAGAACAGTCACGAAGGCGAGCTGCTACCGCAGGCCTGACAACCCATTTTTGAACGAGAGAAGTACCCCGAATGCTCACCGGCAAAATCCGCAACGATATCGACAAGCTCTGGGAAAAATTCTGGACTGGCGGTATCACCAATCCACTGACCGTGATCGAGCAGATCAGCTACCTGATGTTTGCCCGTATGCTCGACATGCAGGAAGACGTGGCCGAGCGCAAAGCCAACCGCACCGGCAAGGCCTTCGACCGCCTGTTCCCCAACACACCGGAAGGCCAACTGCTGCGCTGGAAGAACTTCCGCAACATGAGCGGCAAGGAGCTGCACAAGCACCTCAAGCAAAACGTCTACCCCTTCTTCGCCAAGCTCGGTAGTGCTGAAGGCGAAGGCGGCGAGCGTGAAGGGCTCGGCCACATCAGCGAATACATGCAGGACGCCGATCTGGAGATCAAGAACGAGTCCGTGCTCACCTCAGCCGTGGAGATGGTCAACGACCTGCCGCTGACCCAGAGCGATGTGAAAGGCGATATCTACGAATACCTGCTGAGCAAGCTCACCACCGCCGGCATCAACGGCCAGTTCCGCACGCCGCGCCACATCATCGACGCGATGATCGAGCTGATCGCGCCGCAACCGACCGAGGTGATCTGCGACCCTGCCTGCGGTACTGCCGGCTTTCTCGCTCGCACCATGGAATACCTCAACCGCGTGCATTCCAGTGAAGCGGGCATCTTCACCGATGAAGACGGCAATCAGCATTTCACCGGCGACCTGCTTGAGCCCTATCGCCAGCACATCAACAGCCAGATGTTCTGGGGCTTTGACTTCGACACCACCATGCTGCGCGTCTCCAGCATGAACATGATGCTGCACGGCGTGAATGGCGCGAACATCCGCTACCAGGACTCCCTGAGCAAATCCATCAAGGAGCACTACCCACGCCAGGAACAGAACTTCTTCGACGTGGTGCTGGCCAACCCGCCGTTCAAAGGCAGCCTGGACGAAACCAACACCAACCCGGACGTGCTCGGCCTGGTGAAAACCAAAAAGACCGAGCTGCTGTTCGTTGCCCATATCCTCCGCTCGCTCAAGCTCGGTGGCCGCGCGGCGGTGATCGTGCCGGACGGCGTGCTGTTCGGTTCCAGCAAGGCGCACCAGCAACTGCGCCAGGAGCTGCTCGACAATAACCAGCTGGAAGGCATCGTCAGCCTGCCCAGCGGCGTGTTCAAACCCTACGCCGGCGTCAGCACCGCCATTCTGATTTTCACCAAGGGCGGCACTACCGAGCGCGTGTGGTTCTACGACCTCAAGGCCGACGGCTACTCGCTGGACGACAAACGCACCGAGCTGAAAGGTGAAGGCAGCAATGACCTGCCCGACGCCATCGCCCAGTGGCACAAATACCGGCAGATGGTTGAAAGCAATATCAGCGCCAGCACCATCAATACCCTGTTCGGAGACAAGCGCAAAAAGGCCTTTGTCGTGCAAGCCGAGGACATCGCCGCCAACAAGTACGACCTCTCCATCAACCGCTACAAGGAAGTGGAGTACCAGCAGGAGCAGTACGAAGACCCGAAGGTGATTCTGCAACGGCTAAAAGGGCTGGAGCAGGAAATTCTGGCGGATCTGGATGAGCTGGAGGGAATGCTGTGAGTTGGCCGTTGGTTAAATTGCATGATGTATGCCGCCCTCGGCAGTGGAAAACTATATCCGCCAGTAATCTGCTTGAAGAGGGTTACCCGGTTTATGGCGCAAATGGAAAAATCGGTTTCTACTCAGAGTATACCCACGAATTCCCGGCGCTGATGATAACTTGTCGTGGTGCTACTTGCGGAAATGTCCATATATCTGAGCCAAAGTCTTACATTAATGGCAATGCAATGGCTTTGGATGAATTGGATGGTGAGAGGGTAGATATTAGGTTTCTCTATTATTACCTGTTAGGGCGAGGTTTCGATGACGTTATTTCTGGTTCGGCACAGCCTCAAATAACTGGGCAGGGACTTACAAAGATTGAAATCCCCCTCCCACCCTTACCCGAACAAAAGCGCATCGCCGCCATCCTCGACAAGGCCGACGCCATCCGCCGCAAACGCCAGCAAGCCATCCAGCTCGCCGACGACTTCCTCCGCGCCGTGTTTCTGGACATGTTCGGCGACCCGGTGACCAATCCGATGGGGTGGGATGTCGTCGAGCTTTCAACGCTTGTTGATCCTCGCGATAAGTTGAATTACGGGGTTGTTCAACCGGGTGAGAATGAAGAGGATGGGGTTCCACTGGTGAGGTCTGGCGACCTTTCTGATGTTACTCCTGACGTCAAAAAGCTTAGGCGAGTATCGGCGAGCATAGATTCAAAGCATAGAAAATCAAAGCTTAAGGGAAATGAAATTCTGATCGCGTGCGTAGGCACTATTGGCCGTGTCGGTTGGGTTAGTGATGCAATGATCGGATGGAATATTGCACGCGCAGTTACACGTATACCAATTCGTGAAGGGGTAAATCGAGAGTATGTTTATCGTTATCTTCAGAGTCCGGTGGTTCAAGGCTATTTCGAGCGGGAAACTCGAGCTGTAGCGCAGCCCACATTGAATGTTGGTCTGATTGCAAAAACTCCAGTGGCGTTACCTCCTCATGACATGCAAATAGCTTTTCTGGAGCGTTATGGATCTATTCAGACGCACAAAGAACGCCTTCTGAATGCTCTTGACGCACAAGAGAGATTATCTGGCTCTTTGAGCCAAAGAGCCTTTTCAGGCAAGCTCTAAGGAGAGAGTATGATCAGTGAAATCCAAATCACTCCACCGTTAGCTACCTATCAGAATCCTGCGAAACTCAATGATCTTCGCCGCATTAACTATATTTTTGGAGCTAATGGAACCGGCAAAACCACCATCAGCCGTGTGATTGCTCAGGCGCCCGGGCACGAGCACTGCCACCTTCTATGGCAAGGTGGTTTGCCGCTGGAGGTGATGTTCTATAACCGTGACTTCGTTGATCGAAACTTCAATCAGGATGGCCCTCTGCAAGGCGTTTTTACCTTAGGTGAGAATCAGGTTGAAGCAGAGCGTGAGATCGCCCGCTTACAGCCTGAAATAGAAAGGGTGAACGGCCAAATATCAAGTCTTAATATCCAATTGGATGGAGAGGACGGCCAATCCGGTAAGCGCAAAGAGCTGGCAGACATAGAGCCTGCGCTGAGGGACAAATGCTGGAGGCAGAAGCAACTCCACGATGATTATTTTCAAACGGCATTCTCTGGTGTTCGCAGTAGTGCCGAAAAATTCAAAGATAAGGTTTTGGCCGAGCAAGCAACGAATACGGCTGAATTGCGTTCGTTGGTCGAACTGAAAGAAAAAGCTCAAACCGTTTTCTCAAATAATATCGTACGTGCTTCGTTGCTTGGGAATTTGGTAGCCGATGATCTCCTTGTGGCTGAGGGGGATGCGCTGTTGCAAAAAGTGATTGTAGGCAACCAGGATGTTGATATTGCTGCACTAATCAATCGCTTGGGAAACAGTGATTGGGTTAAACAAGGCCTTAAGTATCGCGAGCAAGAATCAGAGATATGCCCTTTTTGCCAGCAACCAACGGATGAGCATTTTGCAGATAGTCTGGTGTCGTTCTTTAGTGAGGCCTATGATAACGACATTCAAGCGCTAAGGGAGCTGAAAGAAAATTACCAAAAAGCAAGTGAACAGTTGGTGGCTACCATGCAGCGCAATATGGAGCTCAATCACCCTTTTCTGAATGCTGAGCTATTTAGCGTGGAAGCTCAGGCGCTTGTCGAAAGGCTGAAAGGCAATCAGGCTAGATTGACAAAAAAGCTCGATGAGCCTAGCCGAAAAGTAGACCTTGAACCGGTTCAGTCACTGATCAACAAGTTGCAAGCCTTGGTGGCTGAGGCAAATAAGGCGACTATCCATCACAACCAAATCGTAGAAAATATTACGACTGAAAAAAATACATTGACTGCGCAAGTGTGGCGCTATGTGCTCAATGAATTGGCAGATGACTTGCAGAAGTATCAACAACTCAAGGATCTCCTGATACGAACAATCCAAGGCATGGAGCAAAGTCTTGGAGATAAGAAAAGGCAGCTCCGCGACCTGCAAGATCAGGTTAAAGAACTGGAAAAACAAACCACCTCCATTCAGCCAACTATTGTGGCAATTAACGATCTGTTGCGGAAATTCGGTTTCCATTCCTTTTCCATCGGTGATGCCGATGAAGGTCGGCATTATCGAATTGTACGTGCTAACGGAGAGGATGCCAGTCGCTCACTGAGTGAAGGCGAAAAAACGTTTATTACATTTTTGTATTTTTATTATCTCATTAAAGGTGCTCAGTCGCCCTCGGGTATCACGGCAAATCGGGTGGTAGTGTTTGATGATCCTATCTCCTCGTTAGATAGCGACATCCTCTACATCGTCAGTAGCCTGATTAAAGGTGTTATGGAAGAGGCGAGAGGTCCGGGTTCACAAATTAAGCAGATATTTTTGCTGACTCATAATGTCTATTTCCACAAAGAGATCAGTTTCAATAGAGCTAGGCCTTCTGATGGAGCGCTTAACGAGGAGAGCTTCTGGCTGGTAAAGAAGCTACAGCATGGTTCCGTTGTAGAACGGTGCGCGACGAATCCGATTCGCTCGGCTTATGAGTTGTTATGGGAAGACGTGAAGTCAGAAAATATTTCGAGTGTTAGTCTGCAAAATACATTGCGCCGTATATTGGAAAATTACTTCACCATGTGGGGCGGAATGGGTAAGGACGAAATTTGTGCGCTCTTTGAGGGGCGTGACAAGCTGATTTGCCAGTCTCTGTTTTCTTGGGTAAACGACGGGTCTCACTCGATTCATGATGATCTTTACGTTAATCATGGAGAGCAAACTAATGAGGCATATTTGCGCGTTTTCGAAAGTATCTTCGATAAGGCTGGCCAGATTGGCCACTACAAGATGATGGTTGGGTATCAAGAGCTGCAGCCAGCGCAGATTGCTGGGGAGATTGAGCAGTACGCTGAGGCTCCCGTGGTTCAGGCCAACTGAATCCTGCTACCAAAAAAGGACGTCGTACATGTCTTCACAAAAGTATTCAGTTACCCCCTTGGCTGCATGACTTGAGGTGCGCGGAAACGAGGTAGGGTCAAGGAGACTTGGCAGTGCCTCTACCATGCAGGGCATGATTCGGATTACAGCATTGCGCGCTACGGTTTGAACTCGCTGGCCGAAGTGGTCGCGTGGGCCCGGCCGGAATTAGTTCCGCCCCGCAATGGACGAACCAGCAAGGCGCTGAGAGCGCTGGGGTTCGATGTGAAGGTCTACGGATCTTGCGCGAGTAAACATCCTTACCTATCGATAAATAGATTTACTTATTTTTCTGGGATCGCTCATGGCTTTCGCATTTAAGCCTTTGATCTAAAAGAATTTTATTCTTCTGGCATGGAATGCGCTTAGTGGTGAGTGTCACCTAGTAATCAACAAGGAAAGTACAGATGTCTGAACTCAAAAAATTCCAGGTCCAAACCGCACGTCCGCTGCCGATCATCGTGCTGGCTGATACCAGTGGCAGCATGTCGGTCGATGGCAAGATCGAAGCCCTGAACAAGGGGCTCAAGGACATGATCAGCAGTTTTGCCGGTGAGAGCCGTCTGCGTGCAGAGATCCAGGTCAGTGTGATCACCTTTGGCGGCAGCCAGGCTGAGCTGAACCTGCCGTTGACCCCGGCCCACCAACTGCAAAGTTTCACACCGCTGGTGGCAGAGGGCATGACCCCGCTGGGCGGTGCCCTGTCGCTGGCCAGCGAGATGATCGAAGACAAGGACAGCATCCCTTCCCGCGCCTACAAGCCGGTGATCGTGCTGGTCTCTGATGGTTATCCCAATGATGACTGGCAGGGTCCCTTTGCTCGCCTGATCAATGGCGAACGCTCCTCCAAGGCCACTCGCTTTGCCATGGCCATCGGCGCCGATGCGGATGAGGTAATGCTCAGCGACTTCGCCAATGACCCTGAGGCGCCGCTGTTCCATGCCGAGAACGCCCGAGACATTCACCGTTTCTTCCGGGCAGTGACCATGAGCGTCAGTGCGCGCAGCCAGTCGGCCACACCTAATCAATCGACGCCCTTGCAGATCCCCAGCGCTGACGATCAAGACTGGGAGTTCTGATGCGCCTGCTGGCAGGCGGAGCTTCGGTGCGAGGTCCCGCGCATCAGCTGGATGGCACGCCTAATCAGGATGCTCTGTGCGTCAGCGGTCTACGCGGCGGTTGGTGCATCGCCGTGGCTGATGGGCTGGGCAGCCGTCCGCTTAGTCATCTTGGCTCCCGGAAAGTCGTCCAGCTGTTCAGGCAGCTAGCCCGTCAGCGACAAGACATGCCGCGTGGCACGGTTGCCCCGGTCTTGCGTGATGCCTGGCTGGTTCATTTTGGTGACTGTTACAGGGACCACGAAACGACCTGTCTGTGGGCTCGGGTGGATGCCTCCGGGCGAGGTGTGGCTGGTCAGGTTGGGGATGGCTTGTTGCTGGTTAGAAGCCAGGGTGTGTTCACGGCGCTGACTGAGCGGCGCCAAGGCTTCGGAAATCAGACCACTACTTTGGCGCAGGCGGATTCTCAGGATGGCTGCAGCGTCGACCTCGTGTTGAGTCTCCCGGGTGATGGCGTATTGCTGATGACGGATGGCATCTCTGATGACCTGATTCCGGAGCAGTTGGAGCCATTCTTCGATGCGATTTACCAGCGCCAGTTGCGTTGCAGCAAGCGCCGTATGCGCCAGTGGCTGACACGAGAGCTGCACGGCTGGTCCACACCTCGTCATGGTGACGACAAGACCATCGCTGGAATTTTCAGAACGGATTGAAGCAGATGACCGCGACTACGACAGCGCAGCAGAAGCGTGTGGTGCAGGACACCAAAGGCTCGGTTTATGAGCTGAGAGAGGAAATGAGCCGGGGTGGACAGGGTATTGTCTACCGAACTCAGTATCCCCAGGCCCTGATCAAGGGCTTTACCAACAAGGATGCTCAAGCACGTCTGCGTTGGCATCGTCATATTGCTTGGCTGATTCGTCAGGACCTCAGTGACCTGAAACTGGCCAGGCCCCTGGCGCTGTTGGCTGAACCGCGCTTTGGCTATGTCATGGAGCTGATGGACGGTCTGGTTCCGTTGCAAAGCCTGCTCGACAGCTTCATCAATGCTGAAGATGAGGCGTCTGCCGATTATCTGCGGCAGGGTGGCCTTCGGCGGCGTATCCGTATTTTGAGCCAACTGGCCAGAATACTGAACCAACTGCATGCGCGTGGCATGCTTTACGGCGATCTATCCCCGAGCAATATCTTCGTGTCGGATGACACTGCCCACGCAGAAACCTGGCTGATTGACTGCGACAACATCAGCTTGGAAGCGCATGGCGGTCTGACCGTGCATACGGCGGACTATGGGGCGCCCGAGGTGGTGCGCGGTGATGCGCTGCTGTCCAGCCTGACGGACAGCTGGAGTTTTGCGGTCATCGCTTACCAGTTGCTGACCCATAACCACCCCTTCAAGGGCGAGCTGGTCAGCGAAGGTGAACCCGAGGAAGAAGAGGCTGCGCTGCGTGGTGAGCATCCCTGGATTTATGACGTGCAGGACGATGCCAATCAGTGTTTTGCCAACCTGCCCATCCAACTGATTGAGCACAGTCGGCTGCCAGTGCTCTTCAGCCGCTGCTTCGAGCAGGGGCGGCATCGCGCCAGCGAGCGGCCGAGCATGGCCGAGTGGCTTGAGGCGCTGGCGGAAATTGACGAGCGCCTTTATTGCTGCGCAAGTTGTGGTGGCACTACCTTGCTGCCTGTGGAGCTTGGCTCACTCGATGACGCGTCATGCTTTTTCTGCGACGAGCCTGCCGATAACCGGCTGGTGTTGCTCCAGGAGTTCATTGCTCTACCGGTAGAAGGTGAGAGTCAGTCTGATGAGCTAGGCAACTTGATGGCGACTGGCCGCAAGGTATGGCTGCAGCCGGGAGGCAATCTGGAACTCAAGCGCCTGATGCCAACGTTCAGCTATGACCGTTGGCCTGCCGACCATATCCGCATCGAGTACACCGAGCAGGGGCTCGGTATTCACCCCCTGTCCCAAAGCAAATTGCATCTACAGCGGGGGGCGGCGAAGAAGCCTCTTGAGCGCTACCAGGGGCTTAAGGAAAGTCTGCGTGGACAGCACGAGGAGCCTTACCAGATCCATGTAGGCGACTTGGAAGAGTCCCATGTCATTTGGCAGTTCAGGTGGTGATGGCGTATGGAACTTAAAGACTTTCCCATGCTGTCCGAGGATGTTCTGGCTCTCTCTACGGATGAGCGTATCGACGGCTTTCTGGCCGGCCACGCGATCTTCCTCCAGAGCTATCAGGATGAGTGGCTGGTGGTTCAGGGCGACTCACGTGTCAGGGTCAACTGCGCTCCGACTGACCATGGTCTATTTAGCCGTTTGGTAATGCGCGATCAGAGCCGCTGGCTGCTGACCAGCAAACAGGGCAGCAAGCTGCTGGTGCAGTACTGCGCACCAGTCGAAGTATCTGCCATGCAGCTTGAACTGGGGGTCGACGAGCTGATTGCCGACGATCTCTACAGCAAGCAGGAAATCGCGGATAAGAGCGTTGACCTTGCTTGCCGATGGTTCGCGGAGCAGTTTCTGGTGCGTGGGCTGGCCGAGGGGGACTGGCTCACCGTCGCGCGCTTTAGCAACAGCGCCTCCAAAGGAGGCTTCCAACTGCTGGGCAAGGGTTGGCGCGCCGATGTGGAGCAACGGCAGGACCGTGGATTGCTGATCAAACGCCTTACCCGCCACTCTCGCCGTGATGGTGCATTTTCATTGCTGATCGGCCAGTTTGCGTTTTGTGATGCCTCCGTTGCCGCTGTTCTCAATAGCGCCAGTCAGCAGGCGTTGCTGGATGCCGCGCTGCGCGACAGTGCCAGTTATTTGGAGTTGTGGAATCTCTACAACGACAAGGAATGGCAGAGTGCATTGCATCAGGCCGAGACCCTGCGCTCACTGCGTTTCGTGCAATGTGATGGAGGGGAAGATGGACGTGAAAACGTCTGGCGTCTGACTCCGAAATCGCAAGACGACTACCGGGAGTTTCGTCAGCGATGGCGCGATCTCGAATTGCCAAGCGAAACCCAGTTCGACCTGGGTACTGAGCGGCCCGACTGGGCTGAAGAGCTGACCACCGACGAGACGAAGGCAGCCGCGAGCACGCCCCGCGGCACCGTACGCTTTGAGTCTGACTGTGTCGTCTTCAAGACTGCCTCAAACCGGCGCGATGTTCGCCCGAAGCAGGCTGAGGGCTGGCTCTACATCTCACTGGCAGGCCAGCGTTCCGTAGGCAAGAGGCGCCTTGCGGCCAAACAATCCATTGACTCGGGCAAGCGGCTGTCGCAGTTGAAGTGGCTTCTGGAGGGCGTTGCGGTGCCGGCGACCCGGCGCCGGCCCATCAAAGGGCTTACGCCCTATGCGCAGGAAACCTTCAAGGGGGGCAAGCCAACAGAGAAGCAGGCCCTGGCCCTGGATGCTGCACTCAATACACCAGACCTAGCCATCATCATTGGCCCACCCGGTACGGGCAAAACGCAGGTAATCGCGGCATTGCAGCGTCGCCTGGCTGAGGAGGCAGAAGAACGGAACATTGCCGCGCAGGTCCTGATCAGCAGTTTTCAGCACGATGCCGTAGACAACGCTCTGGATCGCAGCGATGTGTTCGGCTTACCTGGCGCGCGCGTGGGCGGTAAGCGCGGCGCGAGCGATGAGGCGTCGCTGATCGATCCCTGGCTTGAGCGGCATGTTGCCCATTTGCAGGAAAAAATTACCACGGAGTACAGCAAGTACCCGGAACTGGAGAGCATCAGGGATCTGTCGACCAGATTGGCGCTGGCTCGAGTTGTCGGCGCATCGCCAGCTCAACAAGCGGAAGCATTCGACCGCATTTTGGACGGACTGCGAGACCTGGAGCAAAGCGGTCTCGTATTGCCGCCCAGGCTGGAAAGTCAGCTTGAGGACCATATCGAGCAACTAAAAAAGCAGGCGCCAAGTTCCGTCGAGAGCCGGCCGGATGTAGAAGCCTTGAGACGCATTCGAGCGTTACGTGTCGAGACATCCTCATTCGCTGACGATGGCCCCGATCGAGCCTGGGATTTGCTCAGCTGGTTGAAGCGTTGTGGCCAAGGTTGCAGCGCCGAGTTGCTGACATTGCTGCAAGACGCTGCGGATAGCTCGCAGCCGGCGGAGTCGGCTCTGCATGCGCTTGCGGAGTGCCAGGATCGCCTACTCGAACAGTATTTGCCCGATTACCGGCCTACGGAATTGAGGCGTCAGGCGGACCCTGAAGGTCAGGCTCTGCTTGATGAAATCGACAGGCATCTGGAGAGCAAACTGCGCCAGCGCAAGCAGGGCGTAGCCTGGGTGCTGGAGCAGCTCGCCGACAGCCTGGCGATGGACCGCAATGCTGCTCAGGCTGTGGTTAACGAGTACTCCATGGTGGTGGGGGCAACCTGTCAGCAAGCTGCAGGCCGGCAGATGGCGAGTCTGAAGTCAGTGGCTGGTCTGGATGGCTCCGATATTGAGTTCGACACCGTGGTGATCGATGAGGCCGCCCGCGCCAACCCTCTGGATCTGTTTGTGCCGATGTCCATGGCCAAGCGGCGCATCGTCCTGGTGGGCGATGACCGGCAGTTGCCGCACATGCTCGAGCCTGACATTGAAGGGCAACTGCAGGAGGAGCACGAGCTGACTGAGCTGCAACTGGCGGCTTTTCGCTCCAGCCTGTTCGAGCGCATGCGCGTGAAGCTGCAAGACCTGGAGAAGCAGGACACGATTCGCCGGGTCGTGATGCTGGATACCCAGTTCCGCATGCATCCCATATTGGGGGATTTCGTCAGCAAACAGTTCTACGAGGCTGTTGGTCTAGGGGCGGTACGCTCCGGCAGGGCTGCGGAAGATTTTGTCTTCTCCCAGGATTTGCTGGCTGCTCTAGGGGAGCTTGAGCCGCACTACCGAGGCCGGGTATGCCAATGGATCGACGTACCTGTTGCCCAGGGCAAGGATCAGCGCCGCGGGACGAGCCGGGTCAGGGATATTGAGGCTCAGCGCATTGCTGATGAAGTGGTAAGGCTGATGCATGCCGGAGGTGACAGCCTCTCGATTGGCATCATCACCTTCTATGCGGCGCAACGTGATCTGATCATGGAGAAGCTCGCTCAGCAGCGGATAGAGGGTGTTGCGTTGATGGAGCGCCGCAACGGCGCCTATGAGCCACACGAGCATTTCAAATGGGCCAAAAAGGTGCGAGGCGATGGCTCAGTCAGCCTCGAAGAGCGACTGCGTGTGGGTTCAGTCGACGCCTTTCAAGGCAAGGAGTTTGATGTCGTCTTGCTGTCCTGCGTACGTACCTACCAGCAGGCAAGGCCTGGGCAAGCCAGCGACGATGCAGCCGATCGTGAGAAGCAATTGAATCGCCAGTTTGGCTTCCTGCGTTTGCCGAACCGAATGAACGTGGCTATGAGCCGTCAACGGCAAATGCTGATTTGCGTGGGTGACGCGGCACTGGCAACCAGTCCCGAGGCGGAAGAGGCGGTGCCGGCATTGGCGGCCTTCTACCAGCTGTGTGGAGGTGAGCATGGCAGCCTTCGTTGAAACCGGCACATACCTCAGGTTCGGTCCCGCCCCGAGGGGCAAGAAAAGGCCGGTGCTCTGGCCTGTGCTAGTGCATCGAGTGCTATACCCGGACGCCAAGCGACCGCAGTTGAATCTGTTTCAGCGTGCGGTGTTTGGGTTGATTCGTGCACGCGCTGTCCGCGATGAGACAATCGCCGAGCTGACCGGGCTTCACCAGAACCTGATCAAGCTAATCTTGGCTCAGGGCGTGAGTAATGGTTGGCTGGTGGAGAATGCTCAGGCCCTGACAGCCAAGGGTGAGCGTCTGCTAGACGACGAGGAGACAGACGAGGCCAACCTGAAAGCCGGCTATTTGCTCCAGGACGCGCTGACGGGGCAGTTCTGGCCGCGCCTGGTTGCTCAGCTAAACCAGCTCGAGCCAAGAGATCCGCTGGCCCGGTACCCGGAATTTCTGGGGGAAAGAAAGACCGGGGAGACGATCAGGCCATTCATGATTGCGAGCGGGAGAACTGATCTGCCTCCACTCGATCATGAGTCCCTGACGCTGGCTTATCGGGATTATCGCGAAGACTATCGTGCCAACCAGCAACTTGGTCACGGCAACCAACTACCGAAACAGATCAGTTTGCAGGGTGTGCAGCGACTGGATGATGCACCGCAATCTGCACGGGCTCTTGTCTGGGTTACGGCTGATGACGATGGTGGTGACCTATGGTCGGTCAAGGATCCATTTGAGCTACGTGAAAATGCGTGGTGGCTGCAAGGCACGCTTCGGTGGGTAATTGATCGTGACGCAAATCTGCTTGCTCGCCTGGAGCCATTGGTGGGTATAGCGCGAGCTGACAACCAAAGTGTTGAACAGTGGCTGGAAGCATTACGAAAGCAGACTGAGCTGCAGGTCCTGATTGAATTCCCCTGGGTGGAGCGCCAGCCTGATATCAAGCGCCATTTGGCTGCACTGCTGGTGCGCAAAGAGAAGCTCCATCAAGATGATAGTCACGACCAAGAGTTGGATGCGGCGCTGATGGAATGCCAGAAGCTGCTGGAGGTCGTCATGCAGTGGCTGATTCGCACGTATCCAGCAGACGTAGGACAACTACCAAAACAGCAACGGCCCGATCCGAAGCTTAATCAGCGGATTCTCTCAGCGTTGCAGATCCCTGCATTCACTGAGGAAGTTATCAGGCTGCTGGCTAGGCAGAAGATTGATCAGGTTATCTGGGCTTGCTCAAAGCCTGAGTCCTCGCTTAAGGCGCTCACTTTTGCCGCAGCCATGGGCACTCTTAATGCGCCGCAGCATCCGCTCAAGGTGCTGGGTACTCGTGAGCTGCAGTTGTCGAAGCTATTGGAGCTCGCGGATTTGCGTAATCGGAGCAGCCACGCCCAGAGCAGTTTTACCGGAAGAGAAAAAACTCAACTCACCAGCCGTATGGCGCTGGACAGTATCCAGTACGCCTTGAGCTTCACTGCATGTTTTAAGGAATGGATGTAATGGCGAAGAAGAGCTCAAACAAGTTTGGTCCTCAGCAGATGCCCGCGGCTGCAACTGCCACAGCAGGAGTGCCACGTCCTTCGCTGGAGAAGCAGATCCCTGTCTGGAGTGCTTCATTTGAGAGCGCATCCAAGGTGTACCGGTCGTTTGGTATGAGCCTTGATATCCAGGTCGAGCCGGATTGGTTACGCAGCGTGTGTGAACGTTTCCGGGGCGACGGGGACACCGATCTTGCACGGTGGATTGAGCAATTTGCGAATGTGTGCAAAGAGCTGGTGAGGTTCAAGGAGCGTCTGCACGACGAATATGCCGAGCGCTGGGACGCGGCTAATCAGCTCGCCTTAACTGCTGAAGTAAGGGAGCAAGCACTTGCGACACAGCAGCAAGCGCTTGAGGAAGCAAGCGCTGCTTTGGAGAGTGACAAGGCTGAACTGGCAAGTGAACAAGCACTACTTGCTAGGAAGAAGTCGGATCTGCTGGATACCGAACGCTCTTTGAACTTGCGTGAAGCAAACGCAGAAGCTGGGTACGCCGAGCAGAACGAGCATGCGCTACGCCAGCTTGAAAAGCGACAGCGCCAATTGACGCAGCAGCATGAAGCTCATCTACAGCAGTTGCAGGATGAGAAACGCAAACTTGATGGCGAGCTCAGTCAGGTCGCTCGACGCTTGGCCGAGGTCAAGTTCAACTGTACTGAGGCGGAGGCCGAACGCACCAGGCAGTTGGATCAGCGAGAGCATGAAATCCAGCAGCGGAAGATAGAGCTTGATCGTGCACGTAGCAGGCTGGATCGTGAGTGGGCTGAAATCAAGGCTGCAGAGAGCGACCTGGAGCAACGTATCGCTACTGAAATGGAGGCGGAGCGTGCGAGCCATGCGCAATCTATTTCCAGGATGGAGCGTCAGCGTGACAACGCCTGGAGCAAAGCTGAGGGGTTGAAAGAACAACTGGCGGATATTCAGGAGCTCAAGCAGGTGCTGGGTGAGCAGTCGGCTGCAGAGATTCTGGAACAGCTTGAGAGCTTGCGGCAGGAGAATAGGGCCCTTAAACGCTCGCTGGAGCAGTCGGACACAGCCGAGTTGCAGCGGGAAAATGAATATCTGCGCAGCAGCAAGGCTGATCTTGAGCGAGATATCGCAACGCTGAGACCCGAGTTGGATGATCTGCGGCGAGAGCTGAGCATCAAGCGCGTTGCATCTACTGAGCTGGAGGCTGTAGCGCGGGAGAAGCGCGTACTAGAGCAGCACAAGAATACGCTGGCTGTGCATATCGATGATCTTGAAAGCCGAATCGAGCAGCTCACCAACGCACAGAAAACCCAGACGCCTTTCCCGGCCATGTCGCTTATGGACTCCGGTCGTGAGTACCGAGCCAGTATGGAATTGGAGGAAGTGCCCGATCTCAAGTTGTTTGCCGAGGAGCTGCAGCACCGGATCGCCAAGGCCGAAAAGCATGTAGAGCTGTTCTATCCACTCGAGGATATTCGCGTGCTGCTTGGCGGCTTGGCCATGAGCCAATTGCATGTCTTCCAGGGCATCAGCGGGACTGGCAAAACCAGTCTGGCCAAGGCCCTTGCCAAGGCAATGGGAGGGTTCTGTACGGACATCGCCGTTCAAGCCGGTTGGCGTGATCGCGACGATCTGCTGGGGCATTACAACGCGTTCGAGCGCCGCTTTTACGAGAAAGACTGTTTACAGGCCCTGTACAAGGCTCAGACGCTTCGCTGGCAGGACACGTGTAATGTCATCCTGCTGGATGAAATGAATCTTTCTCGCCCCGAGCAGTACTTTGCCGAGTTCCTCTCCGCGCTGGAGAAGAACAATCGGGACGAGCGCTTGATCAGTCTGTCCGAGACGGCCCTACCAAATGCACCTGCCATGCTGCATGAGGGGCGCAAGATTCTGGTGCCAGGCAATGTCTGGTTTATTGGTACGGCCAACCACGATGAAACTACCAATGAACTGGCTGATAAGACCTATGACCGGGCCCATGTGATGACACTGCCCAAGCAGGATCATCGTTTTGATATCAAGAAAATGGAGCCAACGAGCTACTCCTATCGCTCCCTGCGGAAAGCATTTAACCGCGCTCGTGAAGAGAGAAAAGGGGAAGTTACTCAGTTGCTTAATCGTCTGACTGGGGATGCTTTCACTGAGCAGTTGGGCACCCAATTTGCGCTCGGGTGGGGGAATCGCTTTGAAAAACAGGCACTGGATTTCATTCCGGTCATGCTGGCGTGTGGTGCCTCCTCAGGTGAAGCGCTGGATCATTTGCTGTCCACTCGTGTGATGCGTTCGGGCAAGGTCACCGGTCGCTACAACGTGAGTGTTGACGCAGTCAGAAACTTGAAAGGCGCCTTGGAGACTTTCTGGATTGAGGCAGATCTGGATGGAGAGCCTCGGAAATCATTTGAATTGCTGGACGCAGATATTAGACGCTTGGAAGGCCGTGGATGATGTGGCTTGATCGACTCACAGGGAAGCAATGCCGTCACCTGCCTGCGGTAGTCGAGCCGGGGCGCTATCAGCTTGCTTCCAGCAGCCTGGTTTTCAATGGTCACTCGACGAATTTTTCGGGTGTCTTGGTGAGTGATGGCGGGGATCGCTGTCAGTTGGGTAGTGAGGTGCGCTCTTTTGTTCTACCGCAGCATGCACAGGCTACGGCAGCAGAACTGCTGTCAAAAGCAATAGCAACCATCGATGCCGACATGCAGCCGTCCTCGTTGATGTCGCCGTTGATGCCGGCTGCGATCATTGACGCTCAAAGCCATCTCCTGCCCTTTGAAGAGCGCTTGCTTGATGTGGTGCAACATGGGCATCTGCATCAGATATCGCAACGACCACGTTTGGATTTGCGCTATGAGAACGAGGTGGCGGATGTCGCGCGTGCACGGCGCCTCGATAAAGGTGCACTGGTGCACTTGGCATCCCACTCAGAGTGCTGGCAGCGGCAAACGCTCAGCGGTGTGATTCCCAAGAAAGTGCTCGCCCGATTTAGCGAAGATGACTACGGCATCTACGAGAATCTTGTTTATGCCCGGCTGCTGGACAAAATCGAGCGCCATTTGTGGGGCCGCCTGTTAGCCCTGAAGGACCTGCAGGCAACCCTGAGTCAGGCGCTGGAGTTTTATCAGTCAAAAGAGATTGACTATCGTCTTTCTCGCGAGGTTTGCCGGCTCTGGGGGATGACATTTGACCAGAATGCGACGAGCAAGGCATCGGAGCTCCTGAGCAAAACGCTCGAAACGCTTCAGCGTCTGCACAAGACCATTTCGGGGTTGCAGCAAAGTGGCTTGTACATGCTGGTGAGTCGCCAGGTGCAGGTTACGGGCTCGCTGCACCTAACGAACATCCTCAGCCATGATCCTCATTATCGGCACCTGGCGATTCTCTGGAGTCTTCTGGAAAAAACGACGCAAAGCAGTCGAACAACTCCCGAAGAGCGGCTCAGGCAGAATCAGTATCTAGCACATGCCTATTCACGTTATGCCGGGCTGGTTCTACGACATGCCTTATATCCGTATCTGCATGGGCGCGATGAGGGCATGTGGGCCGGTAGAGTCATACGGCTTCAGCAGGATGGGCTGGAGTGGCGGCTGGTGAGCGTCGCCTCTAGAGAGCAATCTGGTGACGAAACCTTGCTCACCGTGGTGCCCTGGCTGAGCAGTACGCCTGGGCTTGAGGCGTTGCAGCAAATCCCTGGGGATAGATTCATTGCCTGGCCCGCTATTGGGCAGGAGCCTCAGCAGGCTGCATATCAGGAGAACTGGATCGCTCTTTCCCCGTCAGACATGTACTGCGTAGAGCGATTTGGCCAGCTTATTGATCGAGTGCTTTACCGTAAGGTGCTGCAGTCTTATGGGAGGCCTCTCACCAAAATGCCAGCAAAAGTACTGGCTTTGGCCGACGGGGTTTCCGGTTTACACGTTGATCATCAGATGCATGTCCTGAAAGTACGAGAGGTGGTATCCAGCGAGCGCGTTGATGAACTGAAAAAGGCCTTGATTGCGGCTAACGCAACTCAGCAGGGGGACGCTCTGGAGCTGCTTAATCAGGAGATACTCGCTTTGGAAACGTGCCCAGTCTGTAAGGAAAAGGCAGGTCTGGTTTTCCAGAGTCCTGCCGGGTTCAGGGCGAACTGCTCGAAGTGCGGCACTGAACGCTATCTACGACAGCAAAAGGGGCAGCTCGTATTTGACCAAATAGTTGCGGGGAATATGGATTTTACCTCCTTGGGACGTAGGGCATTTTCAATGCAGGTTTAAGTTTGATGTTGTGCTTTAAAGTCTCTTAAAGATGGCGTGGACTTGGCAGTCAACTCGCCTTTGACGGTTGGTGTAATGTGCGAGCACATGAGTGAAATACTTGTGGAAGATTGTTGGGTGCGTGATGTAATCGGATTATGTATGAGCGAGTCTTTGAAGTCTTGAGGGTTAGCTCTTGCTCAAGAAGGTGGACTCATTAGGATCTACCTTCTTCGTTGCCTGTCCAGCCAGAACTTGCCGTGCACGCTCCTCGATAAAGTCGAACACTTCTTCCGGGACGCTGTACTGGAACTGCTTGCGGCGATTGCGCGAGACGATGCCGTTGTTACTCAGGCACATCATCACCAGTTGCGCCAGGTCACTGCCGCGGATGTCGTAGCGTATGTCGACGGCCTTGAATATCTGGTCGTAGGCTTGGAGAAACTCGGTTTCTTCATGCAGTTCGACTTCCAACGCCTGCCTGGCCATCTCTAGGGTGAAGGCTACGCACGCCGTAGCGTCCCAGTAGCGATAGATCCCCTCATTCCCAGTGAATTCGAAGCCCAGGTTGTTCGCATCGAGCCACAGTACCCGCCAGAACTCGCGAGCAGGGCGTGAGAAGCTTTGCAGTGCTTCGAGATAGCGCTGTTCCTCGCGCTTCATCGCGACGGAGACGGGCAGCAGCAGGCCGTGGCTCATGGCACCGCTTCGGCATAGCGCCTGATGAATCAGGAACCGGGACAGGCGGCCGTTGCCATCCATGAACGGGTGCAGGAAGACGAAACCGAACGAGATGATGCCGGAGGCGACCAGTGGGTCGATCTGCATGGGGGCTTCGTTGGCGAACAGCATCAGCTCGTCCATCAGATCTCGGCATAGCTCGGGAGGTGGCGGAACATAGGTCACGCCCGCAGCGCCGCGCAGGCCGTTGTTCAGGTGATTCTGTTCGTGGCGAAAGGCGACCGCCCGATCGAAAGGATTGCTGATCGTGCTGTTCTGCAGAGCGACGAGGTAGTCCTCGGTCAGTGGCTGGCGCTCATGGGCCTGCCGCAGTAACTGGACGAAGCGCTCGGCCTTGTCCGCGCTGGGGGCTTCACGTTCGATGGCGAAGGAGTCGTGGGTTTCGTGTAGGTAGGCCCAGCTCAGGGCCCTGTCTATCATTCCCGCGGGCAGCGAGCCGATGAACTCACGTGACTTGGCGAGAATGTCCAGTGCCAGCAGCGCCTCGATCTCGGGTGTCCGCTCGACCGTAGCGCAGTAATGGAGTGTGCCCAGGCCGTTGAAATCCACTCGCCAGCGGGTATCGCGCCGCGCAGGGGCAGTGATGTAGCGGTCCGGGTCGAATAGCAGGGTTGCTGCGCCTTTTGGACTCACGTCATGGGGCAGCCGGGTTCCGCTGAAGGCCTCCCAGAGAAAGCAGGCCTTGCGGATATAGGCGCCGCTTGGAGCCTTGCGAAGCTCTGCCAGCATGGTGGCGGCAGAGATCTGTGGCAATGCCTGGGCCAGCACGCTCAGGTTGACCCCCTCATGCTTCAGGGCGAACAGGACATGAGCACAACAGTCGCCTGGTGGCGGGGCGAGACGCTGGGGCACGGCGAGTTCGCGGCCCAACGGCTCAATCCGCGTGACAGGCTTGATCACTGCAGGACGCTGAATCGGGAAGACTTTCAGCTTCAGGGTTTCGACGAGAAAGGCATAGCCGACAAACGGGCTCTCCATTCTGTGCTCCTGGCTAAAGATTTTTTGAACCGGACAAACATTATTTGAAAAATACGGATATGGATAGACAAAATTTTACCGCCATCATGCTCGATCTGCTGCTTCTGGAGGTTGGTGCAGAGCAGCGTGCAGGTCATCCTTGGGCTCCTGCTTCCCATGAGCGTAGGTAGTCGATCAGTTGTGCTGTCCGGCCCTCACTGACCAGCTCTTCGGCTGTTTTATCGTTGAACGTCGACAAGTGCACGTTCCTGAGCCAGTAGATGGCTTTGCCAATGTCAGTTCCTGTGTCCGCGACAGCGCGAAGCACGCGGAGGGTGCTCCGGATGTAGTCCTGGATCCTCTCTGACTCGAGGGCCGTTCTGACGGCGTCAGGGGGCACATGGGCGAGGCGGGAAAATGTTTGTTCATCCATGGCAAACACTTCCATGTAAAGCTCTGGAGAAAAGCTCACACGGTTCTCAGCGCGTATGCGCTCCATCAGAGCGTGGAAGTCTGTCGGTGAGGTTTCAATGGCGGAATTGATAGGCATTTGCCTCCCCTTATTGCTTAACTGTCGATTGGATTTCAGGTTGAATTTAGTGTGCGAAATTTTTGTTTTAAAATAATTTAAACTTAAATTCCGAATGTTGGAGTTGAAATTTGTGTGTTTTCTGTATGTATTTTGAGTTGATTTTTTTGTTTTGAGGGTTAGTCTTGCATGCAGAAAGTATAGGCTTTTTATTTTTTGCTGTTAGGCATTCAGGAGAGCGCATGGCGACATTCAATGCAGTGAAAGGACCGATATGGAGTCCCTACGCGCTCTGGCTGACGATTGAGTTACTCCTATGGTCCATAGTGGGACTGCTAGAACTGCCAGAGCCGGCGATATGCTGGGGACTTTTATCTATCGTACCCACTCTGGCTCTCGTCCGGGTGTTGAGGCGGCTTGGTGATCCGCGGAGGGCCGAGCTGATGCTGCTGGTGCTGATGGGGTTCTTGGGAGGAGCTATCGGCGCAGCCTGGATTGCCACAGTAGTGGCCCAGTGAAATTCACAGACCGGCGAGTTTCGCATGCTAAATCCGACATGGCTGCCGGATTAGGGCACTGTCTTCCCACTATTAGGTAAAGGACCGAGTAGTGGAGTCTTACGCATGCTGGAACTTGCACTTGCCGATATACATGGTGTTCATCCCGATTTTGCCCGCGTGGAGCGGGAACTTGACCTTGCGCCGATAGAGCTTTCGGATCGGGCGCTGGTGCCTTCATCGCTGATTCACCTGATTAATAGAGTCTACCCGCTGGTGGTGAGTGACCCGGATCGATTTTGCATTGGTCAAACGGCTCTTTATCGCTGGTTGACTGCGTATGCCAGTCCAGAAACACGGGTGTCATGCCTGATATGGCCAGAGAGTCTCACGAAGACCTCCATCCATCAATTGGTACTCGCGGAGCGTTTGGTGGCTCCCGCACTCGCACGTATTACTGCGCAGCAGGTGCGTGATCTTTATACCTATATCACGCCTGCGAATCCCGTATGGCCTCATGGATATCGTAGCCATGCGCATTTGGCCCACCTCGTCGGGATGAAGCCGATCAAGGGCAACAATCACCAGGGCGGTAGGTAACCAGTGAGCAGGAGGAACGAGCTTCTTCGCCTGGCCTCGGAACAGGGCCAATCTCCCCAGGTTATCAGCTCCATCCTCGATACCGTGGATGCCCATCCCGATCTGATTGATCTGCCGCGGATGATGACAGGGCTGCTACGAGTGCTACGTACCGTCGATATCGGCAGGCCCATCCAGCTCCAAGATTGCGACCCACTCGTCTGGCGGGAAGCCTGCGAGTGGCTGATTTCATTGAGAAAACAGTCCGAAATCTTCCGGGATTTGGGCGAGCTGTTCTGGCTAGGAGAGCCCGCTCCCTCCAGAAATCCTGTACTGAACAGGGGAGTCAAGAAGCACGGGTTTCCATATGCCGTGCTTTGGTATCTGCCTCGCGATGTCGAGGGGGCGCGCGACTATGAACGGCTGCTTGCTCAACTGTTGGTCGCGTTTCAGCAACAGCGCTCGGACAATCTATACCAGCAGCGCTACGCCGTATTTCTGGGGCTGCGTCGATTGTGCGAGTTGCGTCATTGCTCAATCCCTCCCGAGCTGAATATCTGGGGGACGGCGGAACATTTCCTGACGAGCTGTCAGCTTTTTTCGCCCAGTGAGTCCAGGTCAGTGGACGCTGAGCTTTTTGCCCCTATCAGCCGATTCGTTCGCTATAGCCATGGCGAAGAACCACCGACCAGATCGGGAGGCGGCAGTGGCCGAGGCCGGCGAAAAAAAACAGACCAACAGGAGCTGAGCCACTTTATCAGCGAGGATCCGAGAGGCTTCGTGCTGGGCGATCCGGAGGACCCTGACCAGTTGCCAGGGCATTACAACATCCTCGCAGAATCAGCGGACTCCCATGAAGGAGAGTTGGCGCCAGACGAACTGAGCCCGCCGGTTGAGATATGGATTCTGGATGATGACGGCAGCGAGCGGCCATACGTTGCGGACAAGCTCAGCCAGCAAGCCGTAGAGGCGCATATCGTGCGCAGTCGGCAATTGTTGCCGTTCTCGTACACCCAGTTCACCTTGGTGGAACTGCGGGATTTGCTGTTCGGTGCCAGTGACCTGTTCGCGTCATGCCAGCAAGAGTTGTCCCAAGCCCAGGATCCCTCGGGGTTACAACTCCGAATGGAGGCCATCCTGCTATTACATATCAGCCTATGGCTGGGGCAGCCGACAACCCAGGTTGTGCAGTTGACGGTAGTGGAGTGCGAGGAGGATTGCACAGATGGCTTGGCTCTGGTCAAAGGATCACCCGAGCGGTTCAGTGTGATTGTCCGTCGCCCCGACCTAGTTGGCGACGATCGTTGGTTGCCTGCAACGGGTATCCGTCCGTTGCTGTTGCGTATTCTGCTGCCCGATCTTGCCGGAAGCTCCGCACTGATCGGTGCGCTGTTCAGGCATTTCCCGCGTTCATCCAACCAGGTTTTCAGGAGGCAGGCTGCGGAACTGGAAACCGAGGCTAGGGTAGTTCTGGAGCTATTGGGCCGGGGCGATCCTCGCTTCACCCTGACCAAGGTCCGCAATTACCTGTTCCACCAGCTCGTATCGGACACCCACGACGTGGCTGCTGCGTCCATGCTGTCCGGGGTCTGCGTGCCATCTGCTCAAACTCCACGCTACTACCTGCAATTCGACGCCAATCATTTGCGTCGTATCTATGCGGAATCACTGGGGCGTGTACTACGGCAGGTCTATGCCTGTGCCGGGTTGGCGTACGAACCGGTAGAGGTTGGGATTGTTCAGCGCGGAGCGGTGGGGGCGAGCCACTGCCTGCTGCCTGAAACTGTCGTGATGAATGTGAAAGCCCTGGCCGGTGTCCTGCGCAGGAAGCCAGCGGGTCGCCTCAGCGACATGCTGACCTGGCACAACCACTACACCCTGTGGGTTGTACAGATGTTCATGCTGTCGACTGGCTGCCGGGCGATCCGCAACCCTTTGCGATATACCGATGAGTTCGACCTGATACTGGGCATGGGCGCCATGTCTGACAAGGACTCTGATGATCGGCACATGAGCCGGCTGATCTGCATGCCGTCCATGCTGCGGCGCCAGTTAGATCAATACTTCCAGCACTGTCTGGCTCTTACACGATACCTGATCGGCTATCTGCCACATGACGAAGAGGGTAGGTGGTCTCGCGGCTTTTTCCTGTCCTCTAGTGAAAGCGGTATTCGCCGCCTGGAGATCCGGCCTGCCACCATTCGCCAACATATGCAGCAGGTATCTGGCTATATCCCGCACCGCATCAATGCCTATCGCAAATTCATCCGAACGGAGCTGGCGGAACGTGGCTGCCCCGCTGAGGTTTTAGCTGCGTATATGGGGCACTGGCTGCGAGGGGAGGAGCCGCAGGACGCATATTCATCGTTCTGTCCGTTGACTTACACAGAGGTAGTCGGTGAGTGGATTACTCGACTGCTGAAAGATCTGGGCTGGAGCGCATTTGGTAGTCCATGGGTGGTGGAGTGAACGTGCCCCGTTTGGACAATCAACAGGTCGAGTATCTATGGGCTGCTGGCGATCATGAGCCGGATTGGAGGCCAGAGCTGCGGGAGCACCTGAAAACGATAGCTGAGGCGTCTGGAGTGCCGCTGGGGCAGTGGTTATTGGGAAAGTGTTCCATGCGCGAGGTGTCGATCGAGCACGTGCGTGAACTGGAGGCGCAGCTTGGTACGAATCACGCGCTACGGAACATGCTGCGCACCATCACCCAACGACTCAGAAGGCAGATTCCAGGGTTCCCATTGGCCCGTATCGCCATTGCCGTCGAACGCCCAGCGAACCCGATCAACCCCGACATCTACACGGCCGAACGACTACGCAGAAGTCGCCAACTGCTCAATGTATTGCAGCAGGGATTGAGGCTGGATCTCGATTCGTTCCGCCCAGAGGAGCGCATCGGCCTGCTATTGATGAGTGCGGCCTATGGTGGCGGCCTGATGGACATTGCTCAACTGAATGCCCTAGTCGAGGTGGCCTCTGAGCGAATCGAGTGGATCGCAGGCGTTCCGGAACTAAGACTGCCCCTCTCCATTCGCGGCAAGGCGCAGGCGGAATACCGGCAATGGTTCCCGGACCCAGCCACGCTGGCTCTGTTGATCCGTTGTTCGAACGATATGCGAGCAATGGGCACTCGATTGAGGCGCAGAGAAACTGTTCTCAGGTGTATTCGAGCGTTTCTCGGAAGGGGTGGCGTACCAAGTCGGGATCTGCCGACCAGCCTGACGGAGCTGTTGGATTTGCTGTGGATGCAGATGCAATTGCGCCTGCCTCAGATTCTGGTGAATTTCGCATGTCGACATGGGTTCGTATCGCAGTCGCTGAGACCATCGTCCTGGGGGGAAATGTTCGGCTATCCAGGCTTGGAAGATCCGGTTGGCACCTATGGAGATAGTGTCAGATCGGACGAGTACGGAGAGGAAAAAAACGATACTCCCAATTGGGTGCTGGATTTGTGTCGGCAGATCCGGGCAAGTGAACCTGTCGAGCTATCGCCAGAGACTGAGGGTCCTGAAGCACTTGAAGTGCTCATCAGAGAGTGGGTTGCCTACCTGGTAGGTGGATCGTCCGTATACGGTCATGATATTGGGCGCAGTAGCATCGCCCGGTACACCCGACTGCTCGGGGAAGCGTTGGCGTCGCAATTGGGTGGCCAGAGTGTTTTCCTGATGGAGCCCGATGCACTGGAGAGTGTCTACGAGACGGTCCTCGATGCCCAGATAACCGATGGCAAGCGCCGCACCTTGGCCAAGGCTATTCATGAGTTCCACGCATTTCTGGGGCGTCGCTTTCACTATCCACCGATCAGCCCTTACTCGGTCCTGGGCATTGGCCGGGATGTGGCTAGCGTTGATGCTCGGATCCTCTCCGAGGACCAATATCAGGCCGTTTTGCGCGCCTTGGACACCTGCGGGCTGGAATTACGGACCCCGCGTCTGGTCACGGCTGCCAAGCTGTTCTTGATCTTGGGATTCCGGTTGGGCCTGCGGCGCAATGAGGCCTTGAAGCTGCGGCTCAGTGATCTACATCTGCCCGAATTATCAAGTGAAGCCAGCGAACGTATTCGCAGGCGTCACCCGGAGATGCAGATTCTCTCCAACCAGGAGCTGGCAGGGTTGGATCTGCCGGTTGACCTGCTTGTACGGCCACATGCACAGCGCGGTCTGAAAACCCAGAACTCGGTTCGGCGGTTACCGCTCCGCCTGTTGTTGGCGCCCGATGAACTCGAACTGTTGATGGGCTGGTACCAGCAACGGCAAGCAGAAGAAAGCCGGGCGCCTTCATCGGAGTTTCTATTCTGCATCCCGGAGCTGAGAACTCAGTGGGTCAGCGAAAGCACCTTATTACCAGCACTTCATGCCTGCATGCGCGCAGTCACAGGTTCCGAGGTTATTCACTACCATCACCTGCGGCATTCCTGCGCCACCTGGCAGATGCTCAAACTGATGGGAACCATTACCGACTCATCGGCGGAGTTGATATTCCGTGATCTGCCCCTGACCACTCGATGGCTCAGCGACAATGCCAGGCAGCGTGAAGCGCTAATATCTGCTCACGGTGGCCCCACGCGGCGTATCGTCCATATCGTCAGTGCTCTGCTCGGTCACGGTAGCCCCAAAACCTCACTGCTGCACTACATCCACAGCCTGCCTCTGGTAATGGCCCAGGCCTGGCAGTGGAACCCCAGGGCCTGGCTTTTCAGCGCGCATAACGTCGCGTCGATTGCCAAGGTCAGCCTGCCTACGATGGATTCCGGTTCCGTCGGCGGTCCAGAACATCTGTTGCGGATCATTGGTCGGATCAAGTCGCTCAAGAAAAAAAGACGGCCTCGACGGGCTGCGGTTTGTTTCGCCGTTCAGCAGGTCGAAAATAACTGGGCGATCGAGCGTATTCGCCGGATCGAGTCGATGCTGGCATACGCATCGTATGCCGAGAGTAGTGGTCGGCAGATCAATCTGGAGTGGCTGGAGTTCGCGACAGAAGAGCGGAGCATGATGCTGGATCGAGCTCAGTATATCCGCGGCCTGACGCAGAGATCTCAACCGGAGGCTGGGGGCAAGCACAGGCTGCGAGCCTCTCTGCAGGCTGAGACGCCATCGCTCATACCAATGCCTCCTCGACATGGTGGAAGAGATGCCGTAGCAGGGTATGCAGAACGTCTCTACGAGTTGCTGGAGGGAGCGGAGAGCGAGCGTGCCAATCGAGCGATAGACGATTTCGCCGAACGCTGTTGGGCAACGGAAACGACGCTGCGTTTTTACCGTGATTGCGACGAGGAGCATGCACGGGACTACCTGTGGCTGCTCACAGCCATCGGCGCTCCCGCCCAATCCATCGAGTTGATTATCTACGACACACGAAAGCCCAGAGCCGCTAAGTCATATTGGCGTCAACAGCTCGGGAATATTCGTCGGCCGATTAGCCAGCATGCGCCCGAAAATCCGGATGCCGAAAATACCCATCTTGGAATTCGGGCCACGCTGGCGCTGGAGGAGGGGCGGCAGCAGAACCGACATTCGGGGGCAGCGCTGCGCTACCTATTCCTGATGGCCTCCATCGACTGGCATTTCCGGACATGAATGGGGCCGGAAGGCTGTTCAGCCCTCCGGATCATTCTGGATTTCCAAGAGATCCTCTACCTGGCAGTTCAGGTACCGGCAGATGGTCTCCAGGTCCTTCAACTCGACCCTCTGCGCGGTCTCGTGATAGAGCCGCGTCAGGGTTCCCCGGTTGATTCCTGTCTCCCGCACTACGTCACTGATCTTCAGCTTCCGCTCCCCCAGTAGGCGGGACAAATGGCACTTAACCATCCTTCTCTCCTGGAAAAATGATCTCCTGGGGATCATTTTGATCTTGCATTGTTCAAAAAAGACGTTATTTTGATCTGTAGGAGATCATTATGTGGCTTTAGAAGTCCATAAGACTCCTCTGCCGCTCAATCTAGCAGAGAGGACATTGCAATGTCTCAAACCTATCTAACAACCGAAGAGCTTGCCACGCGCATGAAGTACGACGTGCGCACTATCCGTAATCGACTGAAGGATTCGGTGCTGCTCGAAGGCATCCATTACTTCCGCCCCTTCGGTGGTCGTAAGATCCTGTTCATCTGGGAAGCTATCGAAGAGGACATGCAGAAGTACTCCCGTACCTCCGGCCTAGTGCCGATGGCTGGTGGAGGCATCTGTCATGGGTAAGATTCGCGCCCGCTCGGACAATCAGAAGTTGTTCTTCGACTTCACCTATCTGGACAAACGCTGTCGTGAGCAGACGATGCTGCCCGACACGCCGGCCAACCGTAGGAAGCTGGAGAAAATCCTCGAGCGCATCGAGGCCGAAATCACTCTTGGGGTCTTTGATTACGCAACTTACTTCCCGCAGAGCAGCAAGGTGGCGGAGTTCAATCGGCTGCAGGCTGGCTGTGCCCAGTTGAGGACACCGCTGTTCAAGGACTTCGCCGAGCGCTGGTTCGACGAAAAGAGGGTGGAGTGGCGCGACACGTACACAAAGACGGTGCGCCTCACACTCGATAAATACCTGCTACCTGAATTCGGCAAGAAAGAGGTCAGCGCCATCACCAAGGCAGAAATCCTGTCCTTCCGCTCGGCACTCGGCAAAGTTCCCGGGCTGAAGGGACAGGCTCTGTCAGCGACGCGAATCAACCACATCATGACGCCATTGCGCATGATCCTTAGTGAGGCAGCTGACCGGTTCGAGTTTACTTCACCGTACCTCAACATCAAATCGCTGAAGGTCCCCAAGACCGATGTGGAGCCCTTCACTCTGGAAGAGGTGCTGCAGATCCTTGGGGCAGTACGTGAAGACTTCCGCAATTACTACACGGTGCGCTTCTTTACCGGCATGCGCACTGCAGAAATCGATGGCCTGCAGTGGAAATACGTCGATTTCCAACGCCGGCAGATTCTGATCCGCGAAAGCTGGGTCGGCGGCAAGCTCGATTACACGAAGAATGACGGCTCGCAGCGCGAGATCGACATGTCGGGGCCGGTTTACCAGGCCCTGCTCGATCAGCAGCAGAAGACCGGTGTCGGGCAGTTCGTCTTCTGCAGTCGGGAGGAGACGCCATTTGCGTACCGCAATATCAACAACCGGGTCTGGTATCCGTTGCTTCGCCACCTGGGGCTGCGCCGACGGCGCCCCTATCAGACCCGCCATACCGCGGCGACCCTGTGGCTAGCCGCGGGTGAAAACCCGGAATGGATCGCCAGGCAGATGGGACATACGACTACAGAGATGCTGTTCCGAGTCTACTCGCGTTATGTCCCCAACCTGACACGGCGCGACGGCAGTGCCTTCGACAACCTTATTCAAGCCAATCTCAAGGCCTGAGGAGTGGCGCCATGAAATTGATCAAGCGCAGCAACGTCACCTTTCTGCACCCATCGATGGAGGCTCGCGAGCACCAGTACCTGAAGCACTTGGCCTCGGCCATGAGCCACTATCTGGAACACCCTCGTGGAACCGAGTTGGTCTGCATCCTCGGCTCCGGCTTCGAGAAGGACAACCGTCAGGCGCTCGACACCTGGGTTGCCTACCACCGCGACGAGGTCTTCGAAAAGCGCTTGGAGGGCCGCAGTCCGCTGGATTTCCTGATCGAAAAACTGGAAGACCTGATCAACAACTGAACCGACGAAGGGGCCGAAAGGCCCCTTCTACTTACGGGCCTCAAACCGATAGAGGAGATGTGCCCGCTCATGGCCAGTGCTCAATCGCCGGGTGTGAAGCAGCATCCCGTTCGCTCGCGTGGCACGGTTTGGGCACAGAATTGGCACAGCCCAAAAAGCGGCCGAAAAATGGTGCTGAGGGCAGTAGTCACTGCAGTTCGCTGGCTGATGCCGGGCGGGAGCTTGGGAGAGGGCCGATCCATGAACAGAATCGGTCGAGACTTTAAGTGAAAGTCTTTTAAATCAGGGAGATATGGCGCACCAGGCGGGATTCGAACCCACGACCCCCGCCTTCGGAGGGCGGTACTCTATCCAGCTGAGCTACTGGTGCGTAAATTTTGCAGCGGCCTATTTGACCACTAGCTTCCGAGTTCCTCAACCCGATGATCACTGCCTTCGGAGGGCAGTACTCTATCCAGCTGAGCTACGGATGCGCATGGCCGCGGCTGGCGCGGCAGGCGGCAATCATACGCATCTGATCGGGCTGCGTCCATCGTTCGGGCGTGGCCCTGGTTAATTCGAAATCGGTCTGCCGCCCGTCGGCCGGGGCTGGCCTGGAGGCGCCGGGTGGCATGTACTTTCGTTGGTTTTTTCGAACGACCCCTTGCCCTTTGGGGGATGGGGCCCTAGGATGCGTTTGACATTTCAAACGCCCACCACAACAACAGGAGACAGGGGAATTGGCGTCACAGTACCCGGCCTCGTGCCAGTGGGATGACCGACTTCCGTACTGCCTGGCGAATGCGCGCGATGCCGTGCAGCAGCCGATTCCTGCAGTGGTGGCGTTTCCGCAGCGTATCCCGTCCATGGACCTCCCGGTTGACCTGACCGGCTACGGCTACCGCCGTGGTCCGTTTTCGCGCGCCCGTGCGCGACGATCGGCGACCCTGCGCTAGCGCCGGTGCCGTCCCCTGGCGGGCGGCGCGGCGGGACGATGGAACGGGTGGGGCGAGCGCCCCTCCAATGCTTCCCGGACAACAAGAGCAGGCGGGGTAGTCGAGGTAGACCCGCTGCTTATGGCTTTCCTCGAAGGAGACTGGTCATGCAACTCAATGATGCCAAGCTGTTCCGCCAACAGGCCTACATCGACGGTGCCTGGGTGGACGCCGACAGCGCTCAGACCATCAAGGTCAACAACCCGGCCACCAACGAGATCATCGGCACTGTGCCGAAGATGGGCGCCGCCGAAACCCGCCGCGCCATCGAGGCGGCCGACAAGGCCCTGCCGGCCTGGCGCGCGCTGACCGCCAAGGAGCGCGCCAACAAGCTGCGCCGCTGGTTCGAGCTGATGATCGAGAACCAGGACGACCTGGCCCGCCTGATGACCATCGAGCAGGGCAAGCCGCTGGCCGAAGCCAAGGGCGAGATCGCCTATGCCGCCTCCTTCCTCGAGTGGTTCGGCGAAGAAGCCAAGCGCATCTATGGCGACACCATCCCCGGCCACCAGCCGGACAAGCGCATCATCGTCATCAAGCAGCCGATCGGCGTCACCGCGGCCATCACCCCGTGGAACTTCCCCTCGGCGATGATCACCCGTAAAGCCGGCCCGGCCCTGGCCGCCGGCTGCACCATGGTGCTCAAACCCGCTTCGCAGACGCCGTATTCCGCCCTGGCCCTGGCCGAGCTGGCTGAGCGCGCCGGCATTCCGAAAGGCGTGTTCAGCGTCGTAACCGGCAGCGCCGGCGAAGTCGGCGGCGAGCTGACCAGCAACCCGATCGTGCGCAAGCTGACCTTCACCGGTTCGACCGAAATCGGTCGCCAGCTGATGGCCGAATGCGCCAAGGACATCAAGAAGGTCTCCCTGGAGCTGGGCGGCAACGCGCCCTTCATCGTCTTCGATGACGCCGACCTGGACGCCGCCGTCGAAGGCGCGCTGATCTCCAAGTACCGCAACAACGGCCAGACCTGCGTCTGCGCCAACCGCCTGTACGTGCAGGACGGCGTGTACGACGCCTTCGTCGAGAAGCTGAAGGCCGCCGTGGCCAAGCTGAACATCGGCAACGGTCTGGAGAGCGGCGTGACCACCGGCCCGCTGATCGATTCCAAGGCCGTGGCCAAGGTCGAAGAACACATCGCCGACGCCGTGGGCAAGGGCGCCAAGGTCGTCGCCGGCGGCAAGCCGCACGCCCTGGGCGGCACCTTCTTCGAGCCGACCATCCTGGTCGACGTGCCGAAGAACGCGCTCGTTTCCAAGGACGAGACCTTCGGCCCGCTGGCCCCGGTGTTCCGCTTCAAGGACGAGGCCGACGTCATCACCATGTCCAACGACACCGAGTTCGGCCTGGCCTCCTACTTCTACGCCCGCGACCTGGGCCGCGTGTTCCGCGTGGCCGAGGCCCTGGAGTACGGTATGGTGGGCATCAACACCGGCCTGATCTCCAACGAGGTCGCGCCGTTCGGCGGCATCAAGGCCTCGGGCCTGGGCCGCGAAGGTTCGAAGTACGGCATCGAGGACTACCTCGAGGTCAAGTACCTCTGCCTGGGCGGCATCTGATTTCCCGTGGGCGCGGGGGTGGCAGGCAAGAGCCGGCAGCCACCCCCGCGCCGGCGTTTTCCGGTGGTGGCACCGGACAACCCATCCGGCGGGCCGCAAGTGCCGCGACAGTCGATCATCGTATGCTGTCGCGAGTGGCTTCTCCCCGTCTTCATCCTTTGACCCGGCCGACCGATGAGCGGCCACTGAGGAAGCTATGAGCAAAACCAACGAATCCCTGCTGCAACGCCGTCAGGCCGCCGTTCCGCGCGGCGTGGGCCAGATCCACCCGGTCGTCGCCGAGCGCGCCGAGAACGCCACCGTGTGGGACGTCGAAGGCCGCGAGTACATCGACTTCGCCGGCGGCATTGCCGTTCTGAACACCGGCCACCTGCACCCGAAAGTGGTCGCCGCCGTTCAGGAGCAACTGACCAAGCTGTCCCACACCTGCTTCCAGGTGCTGGCCTACGAGCCCTACATCGAGCTGGCCGAAGAGATCGCCAAGCGCGTGCCGGGCAACTTCCCGAAGAAGACCCTGCTGGTCACCTCCGGCTCCGAAGCGGTCGAGAACGCCGTGAAGATCGCCCGTGCCGCCACCGGCCGCGCCGGCGTGATCGCCTTCACCGGCGCCTACCACGGCCGCACCATGATGACCCTGGGCCTGACCGGCAAGGTCGTCCCGTACTCCGCCGGCATGGGCCTGATGCCGGGCGGCATCTTCCGCGCCCTGGCTCCGTGCGAACTGCACGGCATCAGCGAAGACGAGTCGATCGCCAGCATCGAACGCATCTTCAAGAACGACGCCCAGCCGCGTGACATCGCCGCCATCATCATCGAGCCGGTACAGGGCGAGGGTGGCTTCTACGTCAACTCCAAGCCGTTCATGCAGCGCCTGCGCGCCCTGTGCGACGAGCACGGCATCCTGCTGATCGCCGACGAAGTGCAGACCGGCGCTGGCCGTACCGGCACCTTCTTCGCCACCGAGCAACTGGGCATCGTCCCGGACCTGACCACCTTCGCCAAGTCCGTCGGCGGCGGCTTCCCGATCTCCGGCGTCGTCGGCAAGGCCGAGATCATGGACGCCATCGCCCCCGGTGGCCTGGGCGGCACCTACGCCGGCAGCCCGATCGCCTGCGCCGCGGCCCTGGCCGTGCTGAAGGTGTTCGACGAAGAGAAACTGCTGGAGCGTTCGCAAGCCGTTGGCGAAACCCTGAAGGCCGGCCTGCGCGAGATCCAGGCCAAGCACAAGGTGATCGGCGACGTCCGTGGCCTGGGTTCGATGGTCGCCATCGAGCTGTTCGAAGGCGGCGACGTGAACAAGCCGGCGGCCGAGCTGGTCAGCAAGATCGTCGTGCGTGCTCGCGAGAAGGGCCTGATCCTGCTCTCCTGCGGCACCTACTACAACGTGATCCGTTTCCTGATGCCGGTAACCATCCCGGACGCCCAGCTGAAGCAAGGCCTGGCCATCCTGGCCGAGTGCTTCGACGAACTGGCCTGATCGGCTCGTTCGGCAGTACCGGAAGAGGCCCGCGCAAGCGGGCCTTTTCTTTTTCCGGGGTTCCGCTCCGGCTGCGGCGCCGTGACGCATCTACCCCCTTGGTCGTATCGGAGAGCGGCGCCGCATCAGCTATCCTGTCCTGCGCGCGATGTCGTCCGGGCTGCCCTCTGGCAGGCGCCTTGCGACTCGGTTAAGGTGCGCGCGCATCTGCGAGAGGATCTCCATGACAGCACTCAGCGCCGCGCCGACCGTTCTGGTTGCCGCCGCCGACCCCTGGAACCGCGAACTGCTTGGGCAACTGGTGCTGAGCGTGCGTTGCGACGCGGCCATCGAATACTGCGAGGACGGCGACCAGGCCATCGATGCCTGCCGCTTGCGCGCCTTCGCCCTGGTGCTGGCCGAGCAGGAACTGGCCGGCACCGACGGCATCGACCTGCTCCGCCACCTGCGCCGCAGCCGCCGCGGGGCAAATGCGCCGGACTTCATCCTGATCAGCGCCAAGGCCGATGGGGCCAGCGTGCGCGCGGTGCTGCCGCTGGCGCCCAGCGCCTACCTGGTCAAGCCGTTCAATGCCGAGGACCTGCGCCAGCGCCTGCGCAGCCTGCTGCTGGAGCCGGGGCAGGAAGTCAGCTGCGCCGTGCCCCGGGAGCCCACCGGCAGCCTGGCCGACTTTCTCGCCGAGGCCCGCGACGCCGCCGAGGGCGCGCCCCTGCTGGCGGAGGTCGGCGAGTCGGCGAGCCGTTGCCTGAACACCGAGGGTGTCAGCCTGGAGCAGCTGGAGGAAGAATTCGGCCGCGACCCGCAGATCACCGCCTGCCTGATCGCCGCGGCCAACAGCGCCGCGCGGCACGTCGGCATGCCCTGCCTGACACTCGCCCAGGCGCTGGCCCGCCTCGGCCTGGCCCAGGCCTGCAACCTGGTCCTGGGGCTCAGCCTGGAGCGCGCCGCACAGCTTGTGGAGCCGCGCCTGAAGGAGCGCGCCGCGGCGTTCTGGGCGCTTTCCCAGCGCACCGCGGATGCCGCCGAGGCCCTGGCCGAGAGCCTCGACGTCGACGCGCCACGCTGCTACACCGCGGGCCTGCTGCATTGCCTGGGCGACCTCGCGGTGCTGCGTACCCTGGAGGAGTGGTGCCGGCGCGGCGGAGCGCTGGAAGACCAGGAGATCGACGATAGCCTCAAGGCCTTCGGCGCCAGTTTCGGCTCCACGCTGCGCGCGCGCTGGCGCCTGCCGCTGGAGCTGCGCGGGCTGGTCGCCGCGTGCTACGGCATGGGCAGCGGGGTGTTCTCGCGCAAGGCGCTGATCCTCAACCTGGCGGCCAGGGCGGCGCGCTTGCCGGCGTCCCAGGCTGGGCAGTTGAAGGAAGAGAAGGCGCTGCGGATGCTTGGGCTGGGGCCGGTGGAATTGCAGTTGCTGCAGAAGTTCTGTGACGCCGAGGAGCCAGGCGCTTCGTAGGATCAGCCGTTTTCCGGCTGCACGAGAAGCCGCGGCCGCCGGTTGTGGTGGGAGCGGCTGTCTTGCCGGCTGCGCCGAAGCGCTTTTCGTAGGATGGGTTGAGCCTGCGAAACCCATGCTGCCGTGGTGATGGGTATCGCTTCGCTCAACACCATCCTACGAAAAGCCGTGCTTCCTGGAGCGTAGGAACTTTTCCGCGATAGCCGGACGTTCCGGCGCGATTCGCGGATGAGATCCGCTCCTACGCCGCCCCACCTGCGCCATTCCCCTGTAGGAGCGCGCCCTGCGCGCGAAATCGCGGGCAGGGCCCCGCAGGGCATGGACCGCGCGCGGACAATAAAAAACGCCGCTTCCCCTCACGGGAAGCGGCGTTCCTTTGCAACTGACGCGCCAACGCCTCAACGCTTGGCCAGCAGCTCCCGGCCGCGCGCCACGGCGGCGCGGACCTGGGCGGGGGCGGTGCCGCCGATGTGGTCGCGGGCGTTCACCGAGCCTTCCAGGGTCAGCACGGCGAAGACGTCGTCGTCGATCTGGTCGCTGAACTTGCGCAGTTCTTCCAGGCTCATCTCGGCCAGGTCCTTGCCGCTGTCCACGCCGTACTTCACTGCGTGGCCGACGATCTCGTGGCAGTCGCGGAAGGGCAGACCCTTGCGCACCAGATAGTCGGCCAGGTCGGTGGCGGTGGAGAAGCCGCGGCGGGCCGCCTCGCGCATGATCTCGCGCTTGGGCTTGATGGCCGGGACCATGTCGGCGAAGGCGCGCAGGCTGTCGCGCAGGGTGTCGGCGGCGTCGAACAGCGGTTCCTTGTCTTCCTGGTTGTCCTTGTTGTACGCCAGCGGCTGGCCCTTCATCAGCGTCAGCAGGCCGGTGAGATGGCCGAACACGCGGCCGGACTTGCCGCGCACCAGTTCCGGCACGTCGGGGTTCTTCTTCTGCGGCATGATCGAGGAGCCGGTGCAGAAGCGGTCGGGCAGGTCGATGAACTGGAACTGCGCGCTGGTCCACAGCACCAGCTCTTCGGAGAAGCGCGACAGGTGCATCATCGCCAGGGAGGCGGCGGCGCAGAATTCGATGGCGAAGTCACGGTCGGACACGCCGTCCAGCGAGTTGCCGGAGATCGCTTCGAATCCCAGCAGTTCGCAGGTGATTTCCCGCTGGATCGGGTAGGTGGTGCCGGCCAGCGCGGCGCTGCCCAGGGGCATGCGGTTGACGCGCTTGCGGCAGTCCACCAGGCGCTCGTAGTCGCGGCTGAGCATCTCGAACCAGGCCAGCAGGTGGTGGCCGAAGGTCACCGGCTGGGCGGTCTGCAGGTGGGTGAAGCCGGGCATGATGGTGTCGGCTTCCGCCTCGGCCAGGCCCAGCAGGCCCTGCTGCAGGCGGGTGATCTCGGCCAGGATCAGGTCGATCTCGTCGCGCAGCCACAGGCGGATGTCGGTGGCCACCTGGTCGTTGCGCGAACGGCCGGTGTGCAGCTTCTTGCCGGTGACGCCGATGCGGTCGGTCAGGCGCGCCTCGATGTTCATGTGCACGTCTTCCAGGTCGACGCGCCAGTCGAAGCTGCCGGCCTCGATCTCGGCCTGGATCTGCTTCAGGCCGTCGATGATGGCGTCGCGCTCGGCGTCGGTCAGCACGCCGGCCTTGGCCAGCATGGTGGCGTGGGCGATGGAGCCCATGATGTCGTGGCGGTAGAGGCGCTTGTCGAAGTCGACGGAGGCGGTGAAGCGGGCGACGAAGGCGTCGACGGGCTCGCTGAAGCGGCCGCCCCAGGACTGGTTGGTCTTCTCTACGCTCATGGATCTCTCTCGCGGAAACGGGCAGGCGCGTTCGCTGCCTGCAGGAAGGGCAAAGTCCGACGATAATAGCAGGCTGAAGGTCAAAAACGGCGTGCGCCGCGACGGGTGTGGCGGGGGAAGGACAAGGGGCGCCCCGCCCGGGCGCGGCGCAGTCGACATTTCGGTGCTCGAATTCGCCCGGCAGGCTACGAGCCGCTTGCCGAGGCGTGGAGGCTTGCGGAAACTTCGTCGATGCCAAACCAAGCCAAGACCGGCGACCAGCCGGCAACCCAAGACGATTTCTTCATTCCCGAACTGTGCCAGAGCGAAGCGCTGTTCAGCCTGGTCCTGCTGGCCGAGCTGCTGGTGCTGGTACTGGTGCTGGCCGAGCCGATGACGCCTAGCTTCAACTGGGTGCGCCTGGCCCTGGCCTCGCTGTTCGTGCAGTGGATAGTGCTGCTCTCGGCCGGCCTGCTGTGCCGCCTGCGGCCGCTGCTGGCGCGCTGGCCGGCGTGGGGCGCGGGGCTGGCCAGCTGCCTGTTGGTGGTGCTGCTGACCCTCGGCTGCACCGCGGTGGCCGACTACTACGCCCTGGGCGGGCCGCTGTCGATCAAGGGCGAGGTCAACCTGTACCTGCGCCATGCGTTGATCGCCCTCATCATGTCGGCCTTGTTGCTACGCTACTTTTATCTGCAGAGCCAATGGCGCAGGCAGGAACAGGCCGAGCTGCGCGCGCGTATCGAGTCGTTGCAGGCGCGCATCCGTCCGCACTTCCTGTTCAACAGCCTGAACAGCATCGCCAGCCTGATCGAGCTGGACCCGGGCAAGGCCGAACAGGCGGTGCTGAACCTGTCGGACCTGTTCCGCGCCAGCCTGGCCAAGCCGGGGACTTTAATTTCCTGGGGGGAGGAACTGGAGTTGGCCAGGCGCTATCTTTCCATAGAGCAGTATCGCCTGGGCGACCGGCTGCAACTGGATTGGCAGGTGAGCGGCGTGCCCGACGGCGTGCCCATCCCGCAGCTGACCCTGCAGCCACTGTTGGAGAATTCATTGATCTACGGTATCCAGCCGCGCATCGAAGGCGGCCTGGTGAAGGTTGAGGCGGACTATCGTGACGGTGTGTTCCAGCTGTGCGTGAGCAACCCTTACGACGAGTCGACGCAGACGCTGCCCACGAAGGGGACCAAGCAGGCGCTGCAGAATATCGCAGCGCGAATTGCGGCACTTTTCGGGCCAAAAGCGAGTCTCAGCGTCGAACGCCGTGACGGACGGCACTACACCTGTCTACGCTATCCATGTGCGCGTCTCATGCAGGAAGCCTGAGCTTATGAATGTCCTGATCGTCGATGACGAACCCCTGGCGCGCGAGCGCCTGGCCCGACTGGTGGGGCAACTGGACGGCTACCGCGTCCTCGAACCCTCCGCCAGCAACGGCGAAGAAGCGCTGGCGCTGATCGACAGCCTGAAGCCGGATATCGTCCTGCTGGATATCCGCATGCCCGGCCTGGACGGGCTCCAGGTCGCCGCCAAGCTGTGCGAGCGCGAAGCCCCCCCGGCGGTGATCTTCTGCACCGCCCACGATGAATTCGCCCTGGAGGCCTTCCAGGTCAGCGCGGTCGGCTACCTGGTCAAGCCGGTGCGCGCCGAGGACCTGGCCGAGGCCCTGAAGAAAGCCTCCAGGCCCAACCGCATCCAACTGGCGGCGCTGACCAGGCCGCCGGCCGCCGGCGGCCCCGGCCCGCGCAGCCACATCAGCGCGCGGACGCGCAAGGGCATCGAGCTGATCCCCCTGGAGGACGTGATCTTCTTCATTGCCGACCACAAGTACGTGACCCTGCGCCACGACGGCGGCGAGGTGCTGCTGGACGAGCCGCTGAAGGCGCTGGAGGACGAGTTCGGCGAGCGCTTCGTGCGCATCCACCGCAACGCCCTGGTCTCGCGCGAGCGCATCGAGCGCCTGCAACGTACTCCGCTGGGGCATTTTCAGCTTTACCTCAAGGGCCTGGACGGCGACGCCCTGACCGTGAGCCGTCGCCACGTCGCCGGCGTGCGCCGCTTGATGCACAACCTTTGAGGACTGCAGGCGCGCCGAGGCGCTTTTCGTAGGAGCGAGCTTGCTCGCGAACCGCACGGCACCGCGTTTGTTCGCGAGCAAGCTCGCTCCTGCGAGAGGCCGGATAGGGTTCGCTGGCGAAGCGCAATCCCAGGGATGGTCCGAAAGCCTGCTTTGGCGTCGCAGGGGGGAAAGCCTGGGCGCCGAAGCCTGTTATCATCCCCGGCAGTCCTTTGTCCGGAATTGCCCATGTCGTCCCGCGAAATCCGAATCGCCACCCGTCAGAGCGCTTTGGCCCTGTGGCAGGCCGAGTACGTCAAGACCCGCCTGGAGCAGGCCCATCCCGGCCTGCGCGTGAGCTTGCTGCCGATGACCAGCCGCGGCGACAAGCTGCTCGATGCGCCGCTGGCGAAGATCGGCGGCAAGGGCCTGTTCGTCAAGGAACTGGAGACCGCCTTGCTGGAAGGCGCGGCCGACATCGCCGTGCACTCCATGAAGGACGTGCCCATGGACTTCCCCGAGGGCCTGGGCCTGTACTGCATCTGCGAGCGCGAGGACCCGCGCGACGCCTTCGTCTCCAACACCTACGCCAGCCTCGCCGAGCTGCCCGCCGGCAGCGTGGTCGGCACCTCCAGCCTGCGCCGCCAGGCGCAGCTGCTGGCCAGCCGCCCGGACCTGCAGATCCGCTTCCTGCGCGGCAACGTCAACACCCGCCTGGCCAAGCTCGACGCCGGCGAATACGACGCCATCATCCTCGCCGCCGCCGGCCTGATCCGCCTCGGCTTCGAGGCGCGCATCCGCTCCAGCATCGGCGTCGAGGACAGCCTGCCGGCCGGCGGCCAGGGCGCCGTGGGCATCGAATGCCGCAGCGCCGATAGCGAGATCCACGCGCTGCTGGCGCCGCTGCACCACGCCGACACCGCGCTGCGGGTGACCGCCGAGCGCGCGCTGAACAAACGCCTCAACGGCGGCTGCCAGGTGCCCATCGCCTGCTACGCCGTGCGCGAGGGCGAGCAGCTGTGGCTGCGCGGCCTGGTCGGCCAGCCCGACGGCTCGCAACTGCTGCGCGCCGAAGCCCGTGCGCCCCTGGCCGAGGCCGAGGCGCTGGGCGTGAAGGTCGCCGAAGATCTGCTGGAACAAGGCGCGGCCGACATCCTCGCCGCCGTCTATGGCGAGGCCGGCCCGCAGTGAGCCACTGGCGCCTGCTGCTGACGCGGCCGCAGGACGAGTGCGCGGCCCTGGCCGCCAGCCTCGCCGAGCACGGCGTGGCCAGCGCCAGCCTGCCGCTGCTGGCTATCGAGCCGCTGGAAGAAACCCCCGAGCAGCGCAGCCTGCTGCTCGACCTGGACCGCTACTGCGCCGTGGTGGTGGTCAGCAAGCCTGCTGCGCGCCTGGGCGTGGAGCGCATCGACCGCTACTGGCCGCAGCCGCCGGCGCGCCAGGACTGGTTCGCGGTCGGCGCGGCCACCGCGGCTATCCTCGATGACTACGGCCTGCGTGTGCACCACCCGGAGAACGGCGACGACAGCGAAGCGCTGCTGGCCCTGCCGGCGCTGGCCCGCGCCCTGCAGGTGCCCGGGCCGCGGGCGCTGATCCTGCGTGGCGAAGGTGGCCGGGAATTCCTCGCCGAGCGCCTGCGCGGCCAAGGCGTGGCGGTGGATTATCTGGAACTCTACCGTCGCGTGCTGCCGGACTACCCGGCGGGCGAGCTGGCGCGGCGGGTGCGCGACGAAGCACTGAACGGCCTGGTGGTGAGCAGCGGCCAGGGCCTGGAGCACCTGCTGCGCGTGGCCGGGGAGGACTGGCCGCGGCTGGCCGGGCTACCCTTGTTCGTGCCCAGCCCGCGGGTCGCCGAACTGGCCCGGGAAGCCGGTGCGCGACACGTGATCGATTGCCGCGGGGCGAATGCCGCGGCCCTGCTGGAGGCGCTCAGGGGCGCCGACGAAGAATAATTTCCGAGCGAAGGATGGACCTGTGAGCGAAGCCGTCACTCCCCAAGACACCCCGCAAGATACCCCCGTCGAGCCGACCCCGCCCGCTCCGGCCCGGTCCGGCAACGGCCTGGCCCTGCTCGCCCTGCTGGTCGGCGTCGCCGGCCTCGGCGTCGGTGGCTGGGGGCTGTGGCAGACGCAGCAGCTGCAGGCCCGCGACCAGGCCCGCGCGCAGCAGCTGGAAGAAACCCGCGGCGAGGCGCAGAGCTTGCTGAACCACAACAGCGCGCTGGACAAGCGCCTGGACGCGCTGCCCAGCGCCGACGAGCTGGAGGCCCGTCGGCGCCTGGTGGTCGAGCTGCAGGGCGACCAGCAGCAACTGGCCCAGCAGTTCAAGCAGGTCCTCGGGCAGAGCCGCCAGCAGTGGCGCCTGGCCGAGGCCGAGCACCTGATGCGCCTCGCCTCGCTGCGCCTCTCCGCGCTGCAGGACATCGACAGCGCCACGCAACTGGTGCAGGGCGCCGACGACATCCTCCGCGCGCAGAACGACCCCGGCGCCTTCGCCGCCCGCGCGCAACTGGCCAAGAGCCTCGAAGCCCTGCGTAGCCTGCCGCAGCCGGACCGCACCGGGCTGTTCCTGCAACTCGGCGCGCTGCGCGAGCAGGCCGCCCAGCTGCAACCGCTGGAGCCCAGCTTCAAGGAAGGCCCGGGCAAGGCCTCGACCACCGCCTGGGGCGACGGCAGCAGCACCCTGGACCAGTGGTGGGAACGCATCTCGCGCTACGTGCGCATCGACTTCAACGCCGGCCAGGACGTGCGCCCGCTGCTCTCCGGGCAACAGCTGACGCGCGTGCGCCTGGCCCTCAGCCTGGCCCTGGAGCAGGCGCAGTGGGCCGCGCTCAACGGGCGCCAGGAGGTCTACCAACAGGCCCTGAAGCAGGCCCGGCAGATCCTCGGCGACTTCTTCAACGCCGACCTCGCCGACAGCCGCGCCCTGGGCCTGCGCATCGACGAGCTGGCGCAGCAGCCGGTGGCCGTGCAGGTGCCCGACCTGACCCCGGCGCTGGGCGCCCTGCAGGCCTACGTGGTGCGCCGCGACCAGGCCGCCCTCGATCAGCAGCAGGCGCCCGCCGCGCCCCAGGCGGAGGGTAGCCAATGAGCCGCGTCTACCTGCTGGTCCTGGCCCTGGTGGTCGCCGCCACCCTGGTCGGCCTGGCCATCGCCGAGCAGTCGGGCTACGTGCTGATCGCCTACAAGAGCTTCCGCTACGAATCCAGCCTGTGGACCTTCCTCGCCCTGCTGGCGCTGGTCTGGCTGCTGTACCTGGCGGTACGCCTGGTATTGCGCCTGGTCGGGGTGTCCGGGCGGGTGGTCAACCCCTGGTCGCGCTTCAACCGCCGCCGCCGCGCCGAAATGGCCGAGGAACACGGCCAGCGCGACCTCGCCGAAGGCCACTGGGCCCCGGCCCTGCGCCACCTGCGGCGCGCCGCCGAACTGAACCAGCACAGCCTGTCCAGCTACCTGGGCGCGGCCCGCGCGGCCAACGAGCTGGGGCGCTTCGACGAGTGCGACCAGTTGCTCGACCGCGCCCTGGAACGCCAGCCCGGCACGGAGCTGGCCGTGGGCCTGACGCGCGCGCAACTGCTGATCAACCGTGGCGCCTTCGAACCGGCCCGCGCGGTGCTGGTGAAGCTGCACGAGGAACACCCGCGCCACCCCACGGTGCTGCGCCTGCTCCAGCAGCTCTACGTCAGCCTGCAGGACTGGCGCCCGTTGCTGGCCCTGCTGCCGGAACTGCGCAAGGAGCGCGTGCTGGAGAACGCTCAGCTCAGCGACCTGGAGCGCCGCGCCTGGATCGCCGCCCTGGAAGCCGCCGGCGAGCAGGGTGTGGGGCAGGGCGAGACGGCCCTGCAGCCGCTCACCCAGACCTGGCAGAACCTGCCCGCCAACCTGCGCGCCCAGCCGCTGCTGGTCGCCGCCTATGCCCAGCAGCTGCTGCGCCTGGGCGCGCCCGAGGAGGCGGAGAAGGTCCTGCGCCAGGCCCTCAAGGAAGGCTACGACGAACGCCTGATGCTGCTCTACGGCAAGGCCCGCGGCGGCGACCCGGCGCGCCAGCTGCAGAACGCCGAGGCCTGGCTGAAGAAGTATCCTGACGACCCCGTCCTGTTGCTGTCCCTGGGCCGCCTGTGCCTGGCCGACAAGCTCTGGGGCAAGGCCCGCGACTACCTGGAGGCCAGCCTGGCCCGCCAGCACAGCGCCGAGACCTGTGCCGAGCTTGCGCGCCTGCTGGCGCACCTGGGGGAGACCGAGCGCAGCAACAGGCTGTTCCAGGAAGGCCTCGGCCTGTTCGGCGCGCCCGTAGGCAGTGCAGTCCAGCTGCCTGCGAAAGCGTAAGACGGTTCGGATGAAACGCGGCGCCCTCGGGTGCCGCTTTCGTTTGGGCTGACAGCTGCCGCCTACTTGCCGGCCTGCTTGCCGACGTAGCGGATGCGGTAGATCGCCCCGGCCATGTCGTCGCTCACCAGCAGCGAGCCGTCCGCGGCCACCAGCACGTCGGCGGGGCGCCCCAGCACTTCCTCGCCGGATTGCAGCCAGCCTTCGGCGAACAGGCTCTGGCGTTTCAGCGAGCCGTCCGCGTTCAGCTCGACGCGCACCACCCGGTAGCCGACCTTGCGGCTGCGGTTCCACGAGCCGTGCTCGGCGATGAAGACGTTGCCGCGGTACTCGGCGGGGAACTGCCCGCCGCTGTAGAAACGCATGCCCAGCGCCGCCACGTGGGCACCGAGGCCGGCCACTGGCGCCACGAAGGCCGAGCAGGGGCGCTGGGCGAACTGCGGGTCGGCGATGCGCCCGGCATGGCAGTCCGGGTAGCCGAAGTCGTCGCCGGCCTTGCCCACGCGGTTCAGCTCGTCGTCGGGCTGGTCGTCGCCGAGCAGGTCGCGGCCGTTGTCGGTGAACCACAGCCGGCCCTGGGCGTCCCAGTCGAAGCCCACGGTGTTGCGCACGCCATAGGCCACCACCTCGCGCTGGCTGCCGTCCGGCTGCATGCGTTGCAGGTTGGCGTAGCGCTCGCGGTCCGGGCGGCAGATGTTGCAGGGCGCGCCCACCGGCACGTAGAGCTTGCCGTCGGGGCCGAAGGCGATGAACTTCCAGCCGTGGTGCGTCTCGCCGGGGAACTGCGGTGGCAGTTCCTCGGGCTTTGGCGGCGCATCCAGGTGCGTCTCGATGTCGCGCAGCACGTAGAGGCGGCTGACAGCCGAGACGTACAGATCGCCCTGGTGGAAGGCCACGCCGCTGGGCATCTTCAGGCCGCTGGCGATCACCCGCGGGCGCTGTTCGCCGGGGCGCAGGGCGTACACCTTGCCGGCCTCGCGACTGCCGACGAAGAGCGTGCCCTCGCTGCCCAGGGCCATGGCGCGGGCGTTGGGGACCTGGTCGCTGAGCACCTCGATGCGGAACCCTTCGGGCACCTTGAGCCGCTCCACGACCGAGGCGGCGAATGCACCGGGGAGGGGGACGAACAGCAGCGCGGCGAGTAGGATCAGCTGTCGACGCATGGTAGGAATTCCCTGATGGCTGTCCGGCCCAGTCTAGCCCGCCGCCTTGAAAGGCCCGCGGAATTTCCTCTACCGTAGCGGCCTTTCCGAAAATGCCGTGCCACTGGAGCCGCCATGAACCTGGCCAGCCCGCGTTCCCTGTTCTTCCTCGCCTTCCTCGCCTGCGCCGCCATGCTCGGCGCCGGTTTCTACCTGCAGTACGTCGTCGGCCTGGAACCCTGCCCGCTGTGCATCGTGCAGCGCATCTTCTTCGCCGGCGCCGGGCTGTTCTCGCTGATCGCCGCGCTGCATGGCCGCGGCCGGCGCGTCTACTCGGTGCTGGTGCTGCTCTGCTCGCTGGGCGGGGCCGGCACCGCCGGCCGGCAGATCTGGCTGCAGACCCTGCCGCCGGACCAACTGCCGTCCTGCCTGCCGCCGCTGGACTACATGATGCAGACCATGCCCTACGCGGACATCCTCTGGACCATGTTCCACGGCTCGGCCGACTGCGCCGAGGTGACCTGGACGCTGCTCAGCCTGAGCATCCCGGAGTGGAGCCTGCTGGCCTTCGTCGGCTTCGCCCTGTTCGCCGTCTTCCAGTTTCTGCGCCGCGGCTGATCGCCGCGCGGCGGCAGAACTGTCCTACGGTGCGAAGCCAGCGCCGTCGCGGGCTGCCGATTAAACGCTCGTATGAATTTTCCCGCGAAAGGTGTCTTGAAGCGGACATCCCGCGGGCATACTCTGGTCTTCCGCACCGCCGGGATTCCGCCATCAGAGCGGTAGAACGCCGGCGAGTGCCCGCATTCGACAGAGAACTGTCCCGCCGCGGAACCGCCGGGACAGGCCGAGGGAAGCGAGGACAAGATGCTCGAGAGCTGCCGCAATGCCCAGGAACGTTGGGGAGGCGTCCACCAACTGATCGACCGCTGGTTGCGTGACCGCCAGGAACTCATCCAGGCCTTCGATTCGCTATCCGGACCCCAGGCGCCCGCCGTCAATGGCGAGGGGCTGGAGAACTTCTGCCAGCGCCTGGTCGACTACGTCTCCGCCGGCCACTTCGAGGTCTACGAACAGCTGATGGACGAGGCCAAGGCCTTCGGCGATGCGCGCGGCCTGGAACTGGCCAAGCAGATCTACCCGCGCCTGGAAGCCATCACCGCGTCCGCATTGAACTTCACCGACCGCTGCGACAACGGCGATTGCCGCGAAGGCACCTGCCTCACCAACGAGTTGAAGCTGCTGTGCCAACAGCTTCACGAGCGTTTCGAACTGGAAGATTGCCTGATCGAGGTGCTACACAACGCCCACGAACAGCGCACGGTCACCGCCTGATTCTGGCGGGCGCGAAAAGGGGCGCGGTCCTTGCGGACGCGCCCTTTTTTCATGCCCGCGAAAACCTCGTCGAGGTGGCTGAAAGCCGCGTACTACGAGGCTTACAGCCATTCGGAAAGTTCCGCCTGACGGCCTCGTGGCGGCAGTCTGTGGCGTCGTTGGCGAGGGTGTCGCTGGAGATGGCGTGCCCGCGGGCTGCTCTCCGGCCTGTGGAAAAACGGCTGCAGATTGTGCCTGGCGCGGGTTTCAGCTTTATGGGGGCGTTGGCGAGAGGGCCTGCGCGGGTCTAGTATGGGCGCAACCACGTACGCCAGGAGGCACGTCATGTCGGCCAACAAGAAACCTGTCACCACCCCTTTGCATCTGCTGCAGCAACTTTCCCACAGTCTGATCGAGCACCTGGAGACCGCTTGCAAGCAGGCCCTGGTGGACTCCGAGAAACTGCACGCCAAGCTGGAAAAGCAACGTGCCAAAGCGCAGGACAAACTGCACAAGGCACGCACCAAACTGCAGGAAGCAGGCAAGTCCGGGAAGGCCAAGGCACAAGCCAAGGCCAAGGCCGGCATCGCAGAGCTGGAAGAGGTGCTGGAAACACTGAAGGGCCGTCAGGCGGAAACCCGCGCCTACATCGCCAACCTCAAGCGTGACGTCCAGGAAAGCCTGAAGCTGGCCCAGGGCGTGAGCAAGGTGAAGGAAGCGGTCGGCAAGTCGCTGGCCACCCGCAAGCCGGTTGCCGCCGCCAAGCCTGTCGCCGCCAAGCCGGTGGTCAAGGCTGCCGCTGCCAAGCCTGCCGCCAAACCGGCCGCCAAGGCCGTTGCCGCCAAGCCGGCTGCCAAGGCTGCTGCCGCGAAGCCCGCCGCTAAACCGGCTGCCAAGGCTGCTGCTGCGAAGCCCGCCGCCAAGCCGGCTGCTAAAACTGCTGCTGCGAAGCCCGCCGCCAAACCAGCTGCCAAGGCTGCTGCTGCGAAGCCCGCCGCCAAGCCGGCTGCCAAAGCTGCCGCTGCGAAGCCCGCCGCTAAACCGGCTGCTAAAACTGCTGCTGCGAAGCCCGCCGCTAAACCGGCTGCTAAAACTGCTGCTGCGAAGCCCGCCGCCAAGCCGGCTGCCAAAGCTGCTGCTGCGAAGCCCGCCGCCAAGCCGGTTGCCAAAGCTGCTGCCGCGAAGCCCGCCGCCAAACCAGCTGCCAAGTCCGCTGCTGCGAAGCCTGCTGCCAAACCGGCTGCCAAGCCCGCTGCTGCGAAGCCTGCTGCCAAACCGGCTGCCAAGCCTGCCGCTGCGAAGCCCGCTGCCAAGCCCGCTGCTGCGAAGCCTGCCGCCAAACCGGCTGCCAAGCCCACCGCTGCGAAGCCCGCTGCCAAACCGGCCGCCAAGCCCGCCGCTGCCAAACCGGCCGCCAAGCCCGCCGTCGCCGCCAAGCCTGCAGCTCCGGCCGCTACCCCGGCTGCTCCCGCTGCCCCGGCCGCGTCGACCGCTCCGGTCGCCAGCGCCGCACCGGCTCCGGTAGCGCCGAGCGCTCCGGCCGCCACTCCGAGCAGCGCTTCCTAAGACGCCGCTCGCGAAGCCGCCGCGGTGCGCAGCTGTTGCAGCGCACCGCGGCGTGCCTTCCCCGCTTCGCCGGCGCAGCCTTGCAGCCAGGCGTCCAGTTCGTCCCTTCCCGCTTCCGTCCAGTCCCGTCCCGCTTCCGCCAGCCGCTCCAGTTGCAGGCGTTCGGCGCGCAGCTCCAGCGTTTTCAGGGTTTCCCGTAGTTCTTCCAGATGGGCGTCGTCCTGCGCCCCCGCCTTCCACTGTTGGCGCAGCATCCGCAGCGGCTTCACTACCTCGCGTTGCCAGTTGGCGGAGGCCTTCGCCAGGGTGTCCAGGCGTTGTCCGGAGCAGGCCCGGCCGCGAGCGGCGAACCAGGCCCCGGCCAGCAGCAGGCAGACGTCGGCGCCGGCTTCCTGCAGCTCCAGGCAGGCCGCCTCGACGCCCGGCTGCGCGTAGAGGTCGAGGGCGAACGACCAGATATCTTCTGTCATAGGGCTCCCACAGCGGTTGCGCGGCGAAGCTGATAAACTCCGCCGCCATGATTCGACTCCAAAATCTTACGCTACAGCGTGGCCCCCAGCGCTTGCTGGAAGGTGCCGAACTGACCTTGCATGCCGGCCAGAAAGTCGGCCTGATCGGCGCCAACGGCGCCGGCAAATCGAGCCTGTTCGCCCTGCTGCGCGGCCAGCTCGGCCAGGACGCCGGCGACTGCCGGATCCCCGCCGACTGGCGCATCGCGCACATGCGCCAGGAGGTGGACACCCTCGAGCGCCAGGCCGTGGACTACGTCCTCGACGGCGACGTGCGCCTGCGCGAGATCCAGGCGCAGCTGGCCATCGCCGAGAACGCCCATGACGGCGCCGCCGTAGCGCGCCTGCACACCGAGCTGGACAACGCCGACGGCTACACCGCCGACGCGCGGGCGCGCAAGCTGCTGGCCGGCCTGGGCTTCAGCGCCGAGCAGATGGAGCGCCGCGTCGGCGACTTCTCCGGCGGCTGGCGGATGCGCCTGAACCTGGCCCAGGCGCTGATGTGCCCGTCCGAACTGCTGCTGCTCGACGAACCCACCAACCACCTCGACCTCGACGCCATCCTCTGGCTGGAGGAGTGGCTGAAGGGCTACCCGGGCACGCTCATCCTGATCTCCCACGACCGCGACTTCCTCGACGCCGTGGTCGACCACGTGGCGCACCTCGAACAGCGCAAGCTGACGCTCTATCGCGGCGGCTACTCGGCCTTCGAGCGCACCCGCGCCGAGCGCCTGGCGCAACAGCAGCAGGCCTACGAGAAGCAGCAGGCGCAGCGCGCCCACATGGAAAAGTACATCGCCCGCTTCCGCGCCCAGGCCACCAAGGCGCGCCAGGCACAGAGCCGCATCAAGGCCCTGGAACGCCTGGAGGAGCTGGCCCCGGCCCACGTCGACTCGCCCTTCGACTTCGTCTTCCGCGAGTCGGACAAGATTTCCAGCCCGCTGCTGGACCTGTCCGAGGCGCGCCTGGGCTACGGCGAGAAGACGGTGCTGGAGAAGGTCAAGCTGCAACTGGTGCCCGGCGCGCGCATCGGCCTGCTGGGCCCCAACGGCGCGGGCAAGTCGACCCTGATCAAGACCCTCTCCGGCGACCTGCCGCTGCTGGCCGGGCATCTGGCGCGCGGCGAGAACCTCGCCATCGGCTACTTCGCCCAGCACCAGCTCGACTCGCTGGACGCCAAGGCCAGCCCGCTGCTGCACCTGCAGCGCATCGCCCCGGGCGAGCGCGAGCAGACCCTGCGCGACTTCCTCGGCGGCTTCGATTTCCGCGGCGCGCGCTGCGACGAGCCGGTGCTGAACTTCTCCGGCGGCGAGAAAGCGCGCCTGGCGCTGGCCCTGATCGCCTGGCAGAAGCCCAACCTGCTGCTGCTGGACGAGCCGACCAACCACCTCGACCTGGAGATGCGCCTGGCCCTGACCATGGCCCTGCAGGAGTTCTCCGGGGCGGTGGTGGTGGTGTCCCACGATCGCCATCTGCTCAAGAGCACCACCGACCAGTTCCTGCTGGTGGCCGACGGCCGCGTGCAGGACTTCGACGGCGACCTCGACGACTACGCCCGCTGGCTGGTGGATTTCCGCGCGCGCCAGGCGCCGGTCGCCAATGCCGGCGCAGCGTCTGTCGAGAAGACCGACAAGCGCGCCCAGCGCCAGGCCGCCGCCGCGTTGCGCCAGCAGCTGGCGCCGCACAAGCGCGAGGCGGACAAGCTGGAGAAGGAACTGGGCGGCATCCACGAGAAGCTCGCCGCGCTGGAGGAAAAGCTCGGCGACAGCGCCCTCTACGAGAACGCGCGCAAGGACGAACTGCGTGACCTGCTGGCCCGGCAGGCGAGCCTGAAAGCCCGCGAGGCCGAGGTCGAGGAAGCCTGGCTGGTGGCCCTGGAAACCCTGGAGAACCTCCAGGCCCAGCTCGAAGGAGCCGAGTGATGGAAGACCTGCCGCTGCTCGTCGCCTGGAGCGATCCATTGCTGCGCGGCCTGCAGATCGTCCTCATCCTGCTGCTGGCCTGGGTGCTGCAGCGCATGGTGGCGCGCGGGCTGAACCGCCTGGCGCAGCGCTACCCGATCCCCCACGAACTGCTGCTGCCGCTGCGCGGCGGCCTGCGCTGGCTGATCATGGGCTCGGCGCTGATGATGGTGCTGGAGCGCCTGGGGGTGTCCGCCCAGGTGCTGTGGACCGCACTGACCGGCTTCGTCGCGGTCGCCGCGGTGGCCTTCTTCGCCATCTGGAGCGTGCTTTCCAACCTGTTCTGCGCGCTGCTGATCTTCACCGTCGGGCCGTTCCGCCTGGGCGACTTGGTGGAGGTCATCGAGTCGGCCGACAAGCCCGGCGTGAAGGGCCGCGTCAGCGCCATCAACCTGCTCTACACCACCCTCGAGGAAACCTTCGAGGACGGCACCAGCGCCCTGCTGCAGGTGCCCAACAGCCTGTTCTTCCAGAAGGCCATCCGGCGCTGGAAAGGGCCCGGGCTGAGCAGCGGAAGATAACAACCACAACCCCTGTTCCCACACGGATACCCACGCACTATGGAATGGCTCGCTAGCCCTGAAATCTGGGTCGCCTTTCTGACCCTGACCGCCCTGGAGATCGTCCTGGGCATCGACAACATCATCTTCATCTCCATCCTGGTCAGCCGCCTGCCGGCGGCGCAGCAGCCCAAGGCGCGGTTCTTCGGCCTGGCGCTGGCGATGGGCACGCGGATCCTCCTGCTGCTGTCGATCACCTGGGTGATGCGCCTGACCGCCGACCTCTTCGAGGTGTTCGGCCAGGGCGTTTCCGGGCGCGACCTGATCCTGTTCTTCGGCGGCCTGTTCCTGCTGTTCAAGAGCACCATGGAGATCTATCACAGCCTGGAAGGCGCCGAGGAAGGCGGGCAGGGCAGCGCCAGGAGCCGCGGCTTCATGGCGGTGATCGTGCAGATCGCGATCATCGACATCATCTTCTCCCTGGACTCGGTGATCACCGCCGTGGGCCTGGTGCAGAACGTGCCGGTGATGATTGCCGCCATCGTCATCTCGGTCGGCGTGATGATGCTCGCCGCCGGCACCATCAGCGACTTCATCGACAAGCACCCGTCGCTGAAGATGCTGGCGCTGTCGTTCCTCATCGTGGTCGGCACCGTGCTGGTGGCCGAGGCCTTCGAGGTCCACGTGCCCAAGGGCTACGTCTACTTCGCCATGGCCTTCTCGCTGGCGGTGGAAGCGCTGAACATCCGCCTGCGCGGCGCCCTGGCGCGCAAGCGCGGCGAAGAGCCGGTGAAGCTGCGCAAGGACCTGCCGAGCTGATTGGCATTCCCCGCGCCGGGCTTCCTCCACACCTGTAGGAGCGGGCCCTGCCCGCGATTCGCGCGCAGGGCGCGCTCCTACAGGGGAATGCCGGAGTCACGGTGATGGGTATCGCTTCGCTCAACGCCATCCTACGAAAAGCCATGCTCGCTCATGCGGTAGGCGGGCCCTGCCCGCGATTCGCGCGCAGGGCGCGCTCCTACAGGGGAATGCCGGAGTTGCGGTGATGGGTATCGCTTCGCTCAACGCCATCCTACGAAAAGCCATGCTCGCTCATGCGGTAGGCGGGCCCTGCCCGCGATTCGCGCGCAGGGCGCGCTCCTACAGGGGAATGCCGGAGTTGCGCTGATGGGTATCGCTTCGCTCGACCCATCCTACGGCTCGACGCGCCCGGAAAGAGGCTCTCCGTGACCAAGCCCGAAGCGCGCCTGGGATCAAGGTCAATCGGCGGGTAACCGCGAACGGTTGTCCGCCCTACACGGCAACGCGCGACTCGGGCACACTGGCTACCCGTAACAAGATTTTTCGCCACGAGGTCCACCATGCTCGCCAGTACCTGGTTCGCCTTCTTCATCGCATGCTGGGTGATCAGCCTGTCGCCCGGCGCCGGGGCCATCGCCTCGATGTCCTGCGGCCTGCAGTACGGCTTTTGGCGCGGCTACTGGAACGCCCTGGGCCTGCAGATCGGTCTGGCTCTGCAGATCGCCGTGGTCGCCGCGGGCGTCGGCGCGCTGCTGGCCACCTCGGCGCTGGCCTTCAGCGTGATCAAGTGGTTCGGCGTGGTCTACCTGGCCTACCTCGCCTGGCGCCAGTGGAGCGCCGCCCCGCAGGTGATGCAGGCCGACGCCGAGCGCCCCATCGGCCGCCCGCTGAGCCTGGTGCTGCGCGGCTTCCTGGTCAACGCCAGCAACCCCAAGGCGGTGATCTTCATGCTCGCCGTGCTGCCGCAGTTCGTCGACCCGCACCGGCCGATGGCGATGCAGTACGTGATCATGGGCGCCACCATGATCTGCGTCGACCTGATCGTCATGGCCGGCTACACCGGGCTGGCCGCGCGGGTGCTGCGCGCGCTGCGCTCGCCGCGCCAGCAACGGCTGATGAACCGCACCTTCGCCAGCCTGTTCCTCGGCGCCGCCGCGCTGCTGGCCACCGTTCGCCGCGCCCCGGTGTGAAGCCGACGGGCGCCGCCTAGGCGCCCGAATGGTGGCGGAGTAGTATTGGCGCCCTCCATTCTCATTCGCCTTCCGCCATGCGCCTTCCAAAGCTTCTCATCTGGCTGCTGCCGCTGCTTTGCGGCGCCAGCCTCACGGCCCTGGCCGACGTTCCGGTCGACCCCTCCCAGGCCCTGCACCTGCTGAGCTACCTGGCCGCGGACTACCCGCCGACGGTGAGCGCCGGGCAGGTGGTCGACGCCACCGAATACAAGGAGCAACTGGAGTTCGCCGGCCAGCTGCAGGCGCTGCTGCTGGCCCTGCCGGCGCGCCCCGAGCGGGCCGACCTGGAGCGCGAGGTGGCCGGCCTGCGCCGCGCCATCGAGCAGCGCCAGCCCGGCGCCCTGGTGGCGCAGCAGGCGCGGCACCTGGAAGCGCGCCTGGCGGATGTCTACCAGGTGGTGCAGACCCCCGCCATCACCCCCGACCCGGCCCGCGGCGCACCGCTCTACGCCCAGCAGTGCTCGATCTGCCACGGCGACGCCGGCAAGGGCGACGGCCCGGCGGGCATCGGCCTGCAGCCGCCGCCGGCCGACCTCACGGCCCGCGCGCGCCTGGACCAGCTGAGCCTCTACGACCTGCGCACGGTGATCGGCCTGGGCGTCGCCGGCACCGACATGCCGGCCTTCGCCGACCAGTTGGACGAGCGCCAGCGCTGGGACCTGGCAGCCTACGTGGCGGGCCTGAGCGCCGCCGAGGCCCAGCCCGACGGCGCCCACGCCTACCCGCTGGCGAGCCTGGCCACCCAGACCCCGGCCGAAGTGGCTGCCCGCGACGGCGACGCCGCCGCGCAGAGCTTCCGCGCCCTGCGCGCGCACCCGCCGCTGGAGCACCGCGGCCCGGCGCAGCTGATCGACTACACCGCCGCCACCCTCGACAAGAGCTTCGCCATCTACCGCCAGGGCGATCACGACCAGGCCTACGACCTGTCCGTGGCGGCCTACCTGGAAGGCTTCGAGCTGGTGGAAAGCTCGCTGGACAACGTCGACGCCACCCTGCGCAAGGCCACCGAGAAAGAACTCATGGCCTACCGCCAGACGCTGCGCGACGGCCTGCCCGAAGCCCAGGTGGCGCAGCAGCTGGAGCGCGCCAAGGGCAAGCTTGGCGAAGCCGCCAAGGCGCTCAGCGGCGACTCCCTGAGCAGCACCATCAGCTTCGTCTCGGCGCTGCTGATCCTGCTGCGCGAGGGCGTGGAAGCCATCCTGGTGCTCGCTGCCATCCTCGCCTTCCTGCGCAACACCGGGCAGGAAGCCGCCACCCGCGGCGTGCACGTCGGCTGGGGCCTGGCCTTCGTCGCCGGCTTCGCCACCTGGGCGCTGGCGGCCTACGTGATCGACATCGGCGGCGCCCAGCGCGAGCTGATGGAGGGCTTCACCTCGCTGTTCGCCTGCGTGATGGTGCTCTGGCTCGGCGTGTGGATGCACGACCGCCGCCACGCGGCAGCCTGGCAGGACTACATCCGCAGCAGCCTGGTGGGCGGCGGCGGGCGCTTCGGCTTCGCCGTGCTGGCGTTCTTCTCGGTGTACCGCGAGCTGTTCGAGGTCATCCTGTTCTACGAAACCCTCTGGCTGCAGGCCGGCCCGGCCGGGCACAGCGCGGTCATCGCCGGCGCCGGCTGCGCGGTGGTGGTGCTGATCGGCCTGGCCTGGGTGATTCTGCGCGGCTCGGCGAAATTGCCGCTGAAGCTGTTCTTCACCGTCAACGCCGCGCTGCTCTGCGCGCTCTCGGTGGTGTTCGCCGGGCACGGCGTGGTGGCCCTGCAGGAAGCCGGGGTGATCGGCACCCGCCCGGTGCCCTTCTTCGACTTCGACTGGCTGGGCATCAAGGCCGACGCCTACTCGCTGTCGGCCCAGGCCCTGGCGCTGCTGGCGGTGGCCGTGCTCTACGGGCGCAGCCTGCTGGCGGAGAAACGCAAGGCCGCGGCGCTGCCCTGAGGCGGCACGCGGCAAACCCCGACGGCCAGTGCGATACTGGCCGTCGTCATTTTCGGGAAACGAGTCCGATGCGTATCTGGATCGATGCCGACGCCTGCCCGCGCGCGGCGAAGGAACTGGTGGCGAAGTTCGCCCTGAAGCGCAAGCTGGAAGTGGTGATGGTCGCCGGCCAGCCGGTGGCCAAGCCGCCGTTCGCCTGCGTCAGCCTGGTGGTGGTGCCCAGCGGCATGGACGCCGCCGACGACTACCTGGTGGAGCAGGCCGAGCCGGGCGACCTGGTGATCTGCAGCGACGTGCCGCTGGCCGACCGCCTGGTGAAGAAGGGCGTGGACGCCCTGGACCCGCGCGGCCGCGAGTTCGACGCGAAGAACATGGGCGAACGCCTGGCGCTGCGCAACCTGATGACCGACCTGCGCGACCAGGGGCAGATGGGCGGCGGCCAGGGGCCTTATGGCGACAAGGATCGGCAGGCTTTCGCCAATGCGCTGGATCGGTTGTTGACGCGCTTGAGCAGAAGCTAAAAGAGACGCTGGAAGCTTGAAGCTGAAAGCTAGAAGCCGCACGACCTCCAGCCTCCAGCCTCCAGCCTCCAGCCTCCAGCCTCCAGCCTCCAGCTCCAATCCTGCCTTACGCCAACTCCAACACCCGATCCACCAGCTTGTTGATCCCGCTGGCCGCCTCGGCGATGTTCTGCGCCAGCATGTAGGCCGGGGTGGTCACCAGCTTGTGGCGGCTGTCCTCGACTATCTCGTCCACCGGGCAGTCGACGTGCTTGGCGCCCATGCGGGTGAGGGCGGCGGCGGTGTCGGCGTCGCAGCCGATGGTGCATTCGATGCCCGGGCCGTAGATGCGCTCGGCCATGGCCGGGGCGATGCAGATCAGGCCCACCGGCTTGTGCGCGGCGGCGAAGGCCTTGGCCAGGGCCAGCACGTCCGACTCGACCTCGCACCGGTCGCCCTCGAAGGCGAAGTTGCACAGGTTCTTCGCCGCGCCGAAGCCGCCGGGGACGATGAGCGCGTCGAAGTCCTCGACCTTCGCCTCGCGCACGTCCTTGATCTGGCCGCGGGCGATGCGCGCGGATTCCACCAGCACGTTGCGGCTCTCCGGCATTTCCTCGCCGGTGAGGTGGTTGACCACGTGGTGCTGGGCGATGTCCGGGGCGAAGCACTGCACCTGCGCGCCGCGCTGGGACAGGCGCAGCAGGGTGATCACGCTTTCGTGGATTTCGGCGCCGTCGTAGACGCCGCAGCCGGAGAGGATGACGGCAACTTTCTTGTGCATGCAGGTACTCCTGGTTCGGGGTTGGCCGGTGGCGACGTGGCTGTCGCCATATGCCGGCCGGGTTGTCACCGGCGGCCGTTGTAGCCGGGCGCCAGAGGACTAGGATCGGTATCCATAAGCATAACGATTCGGTCGCGCCATGAACTACATCCTCTTCGCGGTGCCGTTCTTCTTCCTGCTGATCGCGCTGGAGCTGTTGGCCGACCGCTGGCGCGGCACCTCCACCTATCGCCTGAGCGACGCCCTGAACAGCCTCAGCGCCGGGGTGCTGTCCACCACCAGCGGCCTGCTGACCAAGGGCGTCGGCCTGGTCACCTACGTGTTCGCCTGGCAGCACCTGGCGCTCTTCGAGCTGTCCGCGCAAAGCGCCTGGGTCTGGGTATTCGCCTTCGTCTTCTACGACTTCTGCTACTACTGGAACCACCGCCTGGGCCACGAGCGCAGCATCCTCTGGGCGGCCCACGCGGTGCACCACCAGAGCGAGGAATACAACCTCAGCACGGCGCTGCGGCAGACCAGCACGGGCTTCCTGTTCGGCTGGATCTTCTACCTGCCTATGGCCGTGGCCGGGGTGCCGCCGCTGGTGTTCGTCAGCGTGGCGGCGCTGAACCTGCTCTACCAGTTCTGGGTGCACACCCGGCACATTCCCAAGCTGGGCTGGTTCGAGTGGTTCTTCGTCAGCCCGTCGAACCACCGCGTGCACCATGCGCAGAACCCTGTCTACATGGACCGTAACTACGGTGGCGTGTTCATCCTCTGGGACCGCCTGTTCGGCACCTTCCAGGAGGAGCTGGACGAGGAACCGGTGGTGTTCGGCGTGACCGTGCCGCTGGCCAGCTGGAACCCGCTGTGGGCCAACCTGCAGGTCTATGCCGCGCTGTGGAACGATGCGCGGCGGGCGGGCAACAGGTGGGACAAGCTGCGTATCTGGTTCATGCGCACCGGCTGGCGCCCGGCCGACGTGGCGGCGCGCTACCCGCTGCAGAAGCCCGACCTGGCCACCTTCCGCAAGTTCGAGGTGCCGCTGTCCCGCGGCCGGCAGTGGTACGCGACCGTGCAGTTCGCCGGCTACGTGGTCGGCGGCACTTTGCTGCTGGGGCTGGGGGAGGGCTGGCCGCTGCCGGCGCTGCTGCTGGGCTGGGCATGGATGGCCTGCGGCCTGTTCGTCATCGGCGCCTGGCTGGAGAACCGCGCCTGGGCGCCGCGGCTGGAAGGGCTGCGCCTATTGCTGAACCTGCCTTGGGTGGCGATCACCGCCGCAGCGGCCGGCCTGGCGTTGCCGGGGTGGGCGCTGGCGCTGCTGGGCGCCCATGCCGCCCTCAGCCTGCTGGCGCTGTGGGGCCTGCGCCACGAGGGGCGGCAGGCGCAGCCGGCCTGATCAGTTGCCGTTGCGGCTGTTCTTGATGCGCCGGTGCAGCCACAGCAGCAGGCCGATGGCGAGCAGGCCGCCGAGGACCATGAGTTCGTACTTCTTGATGTTGCCCAGCACGCCTTCGAGCACGCTGCCGAAGTAGTACGCCGCCGAGCCGAGCGCGCTGGCCCAGACGATGGCGCCCAGGCCGTTGAGCAGCAGGTAGCGGCCCGGCGGGTAGCCGGACAGGCCGATGGCCACCGGCATCACGGTGCGCAGGCCGTAGACGAAGCGGAAGCTCAGCACCCACAGGTCCGGGCGCCGCCGCACGTGCTCCAGGGCGCGGTCGCCGAGCTTCTGCCAGCGCGGCTTGCGCGCCAGCAGCTTGCGCCCGTGGCGGCGGCCGAGGAAGTACCAGAGCTGGTCGCCCGCGTAGCTGCCGAGGAAGGCCACGGCGATCACGTATTCGAGCTGCATGTAGCCGCGGAAGGCAAGGAAGCCGGCCAGCACCAGAATGGTCTCGCCCTCGAAGAAGGTGCCGAGGAACAGGGCCACATAGCCGAAATCCTGCAGGAATTGTTGGAGCATTATCGAGGCAACGCAGCAAAATGAACGCGCAGCCTAACGCGGTTGTCGTCCGGGGGGAAGGCACCTGCTGGCGGCTTGCTGGCCTTTGCATGGCCCGGGCCGCCTACTTTGGTCGTATGCTGCGGTTTCGGGTCCCTGCGACCGGTTGCCGCGACCCCGGGTCACTGTTACCCCTTGTTACCAATCGGTCATAATCCCCGACTATAACTGCCACACTGTGCCTGTCGTCAGGGCCCTGGAGTACGCCGTGAGCTTCATTTCCGCCGAACGCGCCTTCCCCTTCACCCGCCTGCGCCGCAACCGCCGCGACGAGTTCTCCCGTCGCCTGGTGCGCGAGAACGTGCTGAGCGTCGACGACCTCATCCTTCCGGTGTTCGTCCTCGACGGCAAGAACCAGCGCGAGGCCATCGCCTCGATGCCGGGCGTCGAGCGCCTGTCCATCGACCTGCTGCTGCAGGAGGCCGAGCAACTGGTGGAGCTGGGCATCCCGGCCTTGGCGCTGTTCCCGGTCACGCCGCTGGAGAAGAAGTCCCTCGACGGCGCCGAGGCCTACAACCCCGAGGGCATCGCCCAGCGCGCCACCCGCGCCCTGCGCGAGCGCTTCCCGGAGCTGGGCATCATCACCGACGTGGCCCTGGACCCGTTCACCATCCATGGCCAGGACGGCATCCTCGACGAGAACGGCTACGTGATGAACGACGAGTCGGTGGACGTACTGGTCAAGCAGGCGCTGTCCCACGCCGAGGCCGGCGCCCAGGTGGTGGCTCCCTCGGACATGATGGACGGCCGCATCGGCGCCATCCGCGAGGCGCTGGAATCCACCGGGCACATCAACACCCGGATCATGGCCTACTCGGCCAAGTACGCCAGCGCCTACTACGGCCCGTTCCGCGACGCGGTCGGCTCCGCCGCCAACCTCGGCAAGGGCAGCAAGGCCACCTACCAGATGGACCCGGGCAACAGCGACGAGGCGCTGCACGAGATCGCCGCCGACCTCGCCGAAGGCGCCGACATGATCATGGTCAAGCCGGGCATGCCCTACCTGGACATCGTCCGCCGGGCCAAGGACGAATTCCGCGCGCCGACCTTCGTCTACCAGGTCAGCGGCGAATACGCGATGCACATGGCGGCCATCGAGAATGGCTGGCTCAGCGAGGCGGTGATTCTCGAATCGCTGCTGGCCTTCAAGCGCGCCGGCGCTGATGGCATCCTGACCTACTTCGCCAAACGTGCGGCAGAACAACTGAAAAGGGGGCGCTGACGCCCCCGCGACGAGACTTGCGATGAATACCGAAGGCCAGAACGCTACCGACCTGATCGAAACCGAAGTGACTGTCAGCGAGACCCTGGAGACCGTCGAGGTCCCCGTGGTCGCCGAACCCCCCGTGGAGGCGCCCGCCGCCCCGGCGGTGGCGGTGAACGTCGACGACAGCGCCCTCTACATTCATCGCGAGCTGTCGCAGCTGCAGTTCAACATCCGCGTGCTGGAACAGGCGCTGGACGAGTCCTACCCGCTGCTCGAGCGCCTGAAGTTCCTGCTGATCTTCTCCAGCAACCTCGACGAGTTCTTCGAGATCCGCGTCGCCGGCCTGAAGAAGCAGATCACCTTCGCCCGCGAACAGGCCGGCGCCGACGGCCTGCTGCCGCACCAGGCCCTGGCGCGGATCAGCGAGCAGGTGCACGAGCAGGTCGGCCGCCAGTACGCCATCCTCAACGACATCCTGCTGCCGGAGCTGGCCAAGCACGGCGTGCGCTTCATCCGCCGGCGCTACTGGACGCCGAAGATCAAGGCCTGGGTGCGGCGCTTCTTCCGCGACGAGATCGCCCCGATCATCACCCCCATCGGCCTCGACCCGACCCACCCGTTCCCGCTGCTGGTGAACAAGAGCCTGAACTTCGTGGTCGAGCTGGAGGGGATGGACGCCTTCGGCCGCGACTCCGGCCTTGCGATCATCCCGGCGCCGCGCTCGCTGCCGCGGATCATCCGCCTGCCCGAGGACGTGGCCGGGGAGGGCGACAACTACGTGTTCCTCTCCTCGATGATCCACGCCCACGCCGACGACCTGTTCTCCGGCATGAAGGTCAAGGGCTGCTACCAGTTCCGCCTGACGCGTAACGCCGACCTCTCGGTGGACGCCGAGGACGTCGAGGACCTGGCCCGCGCGCTGCGCGGCGAGCTGTTCTCGCGGCGCTACGGCGACGCCGTGCGCCTGGAGGTGGTGGACACCTGCCCGGCGCACCTGTCCAACTACCTGCTCAAGCAGTTCGGCCTGGCCGAGAGCGAGCTGTACAAGGTCAGCGGCCCGGTCAACCTGACCCGCCTGTTCAGCGTCACCGGGCTGGCCAGCCATCCGGAGCTGCAGTACCCGCCGTTCACCCCGACCATTCCGAAGCTGCTGCAGAAGAAGGAGAACATGTTCGGCGTGCTGGCCAAGCTGGACGTGCTGCTGATGCACCCCTTCGAGTCCTTCACCCCGGTGGTCGACCTGCTGCGCCAGGCGGCCAAGGACCCGAACGTGCTGGCCATCAAGCAGACCCTGTACCGCTCCGGCGCCAACTCGGAAATCGTCGACGCCCTGGTGGAAGCGGCGCGCAACGGCAAGGAGGTCACCGCGGTGATCGAGCTGCGCGCGCGCTTCGACGAGGAGTCCAACCTGCAGCTGGCCAGCCGCCTGCAGCAGGCCGGCGCGGTGGTGATCTACGGCGTGGTCGGCTTCAAGACCCACGCCAAGATGATGCTCATCCTCCGCCGCGAGGACGGCGAGCTGCGCCGCTACGCGCACCTGGGCACCGGCAACTACCACGCCGGCAACGCCCGCCTGTACACCGACTACAGCCTGCTCACCGCCGACGTGGCGCTGTGCGAGGACCTGCACAAGCTGTTCAACCAACTGATCGGCATGGGCAAGACGCTGCGCATGAAGAAGCTGCTGCACGCGCCCTTCACGCTGAAGAAGAACCTGCTGGAGATGATCAACCGCGAGGCGGCCCAGGCCGCCGAAGGCAAGCCGGCGCACATCATGGCCAAGGTCAACTCGCTGACCGACCCGAAGGTCATCCGCGCGCTGTACAAGGCCAGCCAGGCGGGGGTGAAGATCGACCTGGTGGTGCGCGGCATGTGCTGCCTGCGCCCAGGCGTGCCGGGGGTGTCGCACAACATCCAGGTGCGCTCGATCATCGGCCGCTTCCTCGAACACAGCCGCATCTACTACTTCTTGAACGGCGGCGACGAGAAGCTCTACCTCTCCAGCGCCGATTGGATGGAGCGCAACCTCGATATGCGCGTGGAGACCTGCTTCCCGGTGGAAGGCAAGAAGCTGGTGCAGCGGGTGAAGAAGGAGCTGGAACTGTACCTGGCCGACAACACCCAGGCCTGGGTGCTGCAGGCCGACGGCAGCTACCAGCGCCTGAACCCCACCGGCAACCAGAACCCGCGCAACGCCCAGGCCATGCTGCTGGAGCGCCTGTGCACGCCGGTGATCAACGGACGCTGAGCCGCCCTGGTCCCGAAAGCCCCGCCGCGCAAGCGCCGGGGCTTTTTCATGGGCTCATCGCTCCTACAGGGGAATGGCTTGGGTGGGGCAGCGTAGGAGCGGATCTCATCCGCGAATCGCGCCGGGGGGGCCGGCTATCGCGGAGAAGCTCCGCTCCTACGGTCGAGGTTGGTGCGGCTTCTTGTAGCGGGCCCTGCCCGCGATTCGCGCGCAGGGCGCGCTCCTACAGGGGAATGGCGTGGGTGGGGCAGCGTAGGAGATCTCATCCGCGAATCGCGCCGGGGGGGTTGCGGCTATCGCGGAGAAGCTCCGCTCCTACGGTCGAGGTTGGTGCGGCTTCTTGGAGCGGGCCCTGCCCGCGATTCGCGCGCAGGGCGCGCTCCTACAGGGGAATGGCGTGGGTGGGGCAGCGTAGGAGCGGATCTCATCCGCGAATCGCGCCGGGGGTTGTGGCTATCGCGGAGAAGCTCCGCTCCTACGGTACGGGCAGGCACGGCTTCTTGTAGGAGCGGGCCCTGCCCGCGAATCGCGCGCAGGGCGCGCTCCTACAGGGGAATGGTGGGGCCGCGGCCGTCGTAGGATGGATTGAGCGAAGCGATACCCATCACCAAGCACCGCATGGGTTTCGTAGGCTCAACCCATCCTACGAGGAGCGCCTCGGCGCAGTCGGCTCCCTCAGCTCACGCTCAGCTGGTACCCCACGCGCTGCAGCCAGCCGGCTTCCTGTTCGAAGTCGGCCTGGGTCAGCGGGTTGGCTTCCAGCCAGCCCTTGGGGAAGCGCACTTCCAGGCTCTTCGAACCCACCTTGAGGGTGACGTCCGGCATTTCCTGGGTGCCGCGGATGTGGTGGAAGAGGATGGCGAAGCGCAGCACGATGCACAGGCGGATCAGCTTGTCGCCCTCCGGGCCCAGCTCGGCGAAGCGGTCCGCCGGGATGTTGCGGCGGTGGCCGCGCACCAGCAGCGCCAGCACCTGCTGGTCCTCGCGGGAGAAGCCGGCCAGGTCCGAGTGCTCGATCAGGTAGGCGCCGTGCTTGTGGTAGTGGTAGTGGGCGATGTCCAGGCCCAGCTCGTGAGTGCGCGCGGCCCAGCCGAGCAACTCGCGGTGCCAGTCGTCCTGCAGGCTCCAGGGCTCGGCCACCTGCTCCAGCGCCTGGAGGGCCTTGGCCTCGACGCGGGCGGCCTGGTCGAGGTCGACGTGGTAGCGCTCGATCAGCGCGCTGATGGTGCGCTCGCGCACGTCTTCATGGTGATGGCGGCCGAGCAGGTCGTAGAGCACGCCTTCGCGCAGGGCGCCTTCGGAGTGCTGCATCTGCTTGAGTTCCAGCGCGTCGAACAGCGCTTCGACGATGGCCAGGCCGGCCGGGAAGATCGGCCGGCGGTCCGGCTTGATGCCGTCCAGGTCGAGCTTGTCCACGTCGCCCAGCTTCAGCACCTTGCGCTTGAGCCAGGCCAGGCCGTCGGGGTTGATCTCGCCGTTGCCGTGGCCGCCGGCCTGGATCGCCAGGCACACCGCGCGGATGGTGCCGGAGGCGCCCAGGGCCTCGTCCCAACCCAGGCGGCGCAGGCTGTTCTCGATGCCCATCAGCTCCAGGCGCGCCGAGGTGTAGGCCTGGGCGTAGCGGGCCGGGGTGATCTTGCCGTCCTTGAAGTAGCGCTGGGTATAGCTGACGCAGCCCATCTGCAGGCTCTCGCGCAGCTGCGACTCGAAGCGCTGGCCGATGATGAACTCGGTGCTGCCGCCGCCGATGTCGGCCACCAGGCGGCGCCCGGTGGTGTCCGGCAGGGTGTGCGAGACGCCCAGGTAGATCAGGCGCGCTTCCTCGCGGCCAGAGATGACTTCCACCGGGTGGCCGAGGATTTCCTCGGCGCGGCGGGTGAATTCGTTGCGGTTGCGCGCCTCGCGCAGGGCGTTGGTGCCGACCACCCGCACCGAGCCCGGCGGCATGCCGTTGATCAGCTGGGCGAAGCGCCGCAGGCAGTCCAGGCCGCGCTGCATGGCTTCTTCGTTGAGCAGGCGGTCCTCGCCGATGCCGGCGGCCAGCTGGACCTTCTCGCCGAGCCGCTCGAGGATGCGGATCTCGCCATGATCGGCCTTGGCCAGGACCATGTGGAAGCTGTTGGAACCCAGGTCCAGGGCGGCGATCAGCGGGAAGGTCTTGGCGGGGGTATGGGGCATGGTGCGAAGGTCCGTTTGTTAACCCCGCCATCCTGCCACGATAGCCCTCCGGTGCCAACGAACGCCGGGCCTTCGATCGGTTTCGCCGCTGCCTGCGATAGCGACACTCAATCGCCTGCGCCTTTCGGAAGGCGGCCAAGGCGGGCTATGATGGGCCCACTTTTTTTCGCATCCGATTCCCACGGAGAGATTTCATGAGCGAACATATCGTCAGCGTTACCGATGCCAGCTTCGAGCAGGACGTGCTGAAGGCCGATGGTCCTGTGCTGGTGGACTACTGGGCCGAGTGGTGCGGTCCGTGCAAGATGATCGCGCCGGTACTGGACGAGATCGCCAAGGACTATCAGGGCAAGCTGAAAGTCTGCAAGCTGAACATCGACGAGAACCAGGAAACCCCGCCGAAGTACGGCGTGCGCGGTATCCCGACGCTGATGCTGTTCAAGGGCGGCAACGTCGAGGCCACCAAGGTCGGCGCCCTGTCCAAGTCGCAACTGGCGGCCTTCCTCGACAGCAACATCTGAATCGAGACAGCCCCGGAAAAGCCCCGCACGACGCGGGGCTTTTTTCATTCCGTCCCCTAGACGCCCCTTGGCGCGGGTGTTACATTCGGGCCTGCAACGTTGTTTTACGTTGTCCCCTGCAAGCCGTCGCCGACGCACTTCCTATTCGAATTTCCAAGCGATCCTGTCGTCACTCTGCGGCACGGCATTAACGAGCTCACATGCTTGTTCCCCTTTCCTCATATCTATCTAACACCTCCTTCTTATGAATCTGACCGAACTCAAGCAAAAGCCGATTACCGAATTGCTGGAAATGTCCGATGCCATGGGCCTGGAAAACATGGCCCGTTCGCGCAAGCAGGACATCATCTTCGCGCTGCTGAAGAAGCACGCGAAGAGCGGCGAGGAAATCTCCGGTGACGGCGTGCTGGAGATTCTCCAGGACGGCTTCGGCTTCCTGCGCTCCGCCGACTCCTCGTACCTGGCCGGCCCGGACGACATCTACGTCTCGCCCAGCCAGATCCGCCGCTTCAACCTGCGCACCGGGGACACCATCGTCGGCAAGATTCGCCCGCCGAAGGAAGGTGAGCGCTACTTCGCCCTGCTCAAGGTCGATTCGATCAACTTCGATCGCCCGGAGAACGCGAAGAACAAGATCCTGTTCGAGAACCTGACCCCGCTGTTCCCGACCAAGCGCCTGACCATGGAAGCCGGCAACGGCTCCACCGAGGACCTCACCGGCCGGGTGATCGACCTCTGCTCGCCGATCGGCAAGGGCCAGCGCGGCCTGATCGTCGCACCGCCGAAAGCCGGCAAGACCATCATGCTGCAGAACATCGCGGCCAACATCGCCCGCAACAATCCCGAGTGCCACCTGATCGTCCTGCTGATCGACGAGCGCCCGGAAGAAGTGACCGAAATGCAGCGCACCGTGCGCGGCGAAGTGGTCGCCTCCACCTTCGACGAGCCGCCGACCCGCCACGTGCAGGTCGCCGAGATGGTGATCGAGAAGGCCAAGCGCCTGGTCGAGCACAAGAAGGACGTGATCATCCTGCTCGACTCCATCACCCGCCTGGCGCGTGCCTACAACACCGTGATCCCCAGCTCCGGCAAGGTGCTCACCGGTGGTGTCGACGCCCACGCCCTGGAGAAGCCCAAGCGCTTCTTCGGCGCCGCGCGCAACATCGAGGAAGGCGGCTCGCTGACCATCCTCGCCACCGCGCTGATCGAGACCGGTTCGAAGATGGACGAGGTGATCTACGAGGAATTCAAGGGTACCGGCAACTCGGAACTCATCCTCGACCGTCGCATCTCCGAGAAGCGCGTGTTCCCGGCGATCAACATCAACCGCTCGGGCACCCGCCGCGAAGAGCTGCTGACCGGCGAGGAAGAGCTGCAGCGCATGTGGATCCTGCGCAAGATCCTGCACCCGATGGACGAGATCGCCGCCGTCGAGTTCCTGCTGGACAAGCTCAAGCAGACCAAGACCAACGACGAGTTCTTCGACTCGATGAAGCGCAGCAAGTAAGCGCCGCTGGTTGATCGCTGCAAGCCACGAGGCCGGGGAAACCCGGCCTTCGTGTTTCTGCGAAGTGCTGTTAAAGGCTAAACTGTCGCATCTTCGCCTACGCCATCGAGACTTCCATGCAGTATCGCGACCTGCGCGAGTTCATCGCCGCCCTGGAGCAGCGCGGCCAGCTCAAGCGCATCCAGGTGCCGGTGTCCCCGGTGCTGGAAATGACCGAGGTGTGCGACCGCACCTTGCGGGCCAAGGGCCCGGCCCTGCTGTTCGAGAAACCCACCGGCTTCGACGTGCCCGTGCTCGGCAACCTGTTCGGCACCCCCGAGCGCGTGGCCCTGGGCATGGGCGCCGAGGACGTCTCCGAACTGCGCGAGATCGGCAAGCTGCTGGCCTTCCTCAAGGAGCCGGAGCCGCCCAAGGGCCTGAAGGACGCCTGGAGCAAGCTGCCGATCTTCAGGAAGGTCATCAGCATGGCGCCCAAGGTGCTCAGGGACGCGCCCTGTCAGGAAGTCATCGAAGAGGGCGAGGCGGTCGACCTGGGCAGGCTGCCGGTGCAGACCTGCTGGCCCGGCGACGTCGCGCCGCTGATCACCTGGGGCCTGACCGTCACCCGCGGGCCGAACAAGGAGCGGCAGAACCTGGGCATCTACCGCCAGCAGGTGATCGGCCGCAACAAGGTCATCATGCGCTGGCTCAGCCACCGCGGCGGCGCCCTGGACTACCGCGAGTGGTGCCAGAAGCACCCGGACCAGCCCTACCCGGTGGCGGTGGCCCTGGGCGCGGACCCGGCGACCATCCTCGGCGCCGTGACGCCGGTGCCCGACACCCTCTCCGAATACGCCTTCGCCGGGCTGCTGCGCGGCCACCGCACCGAGCTGGTGAAGTGCATCGGCAGCGACCTGCAGGTGCCGGCCAGCGCCGAGATCGTCCTGGAAGGGGTGATCCACCCCGGCGAGATGGCCGACGAAGGCCCCTACGGCGACCACACCGGCTACTACAACGAGGTGGACCGCTTCCCGGTGTTCACCGTCGAGCGCATCACCCGCCGCCAGAAGCCGATCTACCACAGTACCTACACCGGCCGCCCGCCGGACGAGCCGGCGATCCTCGGGGTGGCGCTGAACGAAGTCTTCGTGCCTATCCTGCAGAAGCAGTTCCCTGAGATCACCGACTTCTACCTGCCGCCCGAGGGCTGCTCGTACCGCATGGCGGTGGTGACCATGAAGAAGCAGTACCCCGGCCACGCCAAGCGCGTCATGCTGGGTGTGTGGTCGTTCCTGCGACAGTTCATGTACACCAAGTTCGTCATAGTCACGGACGATGACATCAACGCGCGGGACTGGAACGACGTGATCTGGGCGATAACCACGCGCATGGACCCCAAGCGCGACACGGTGATGATCGACAACACGCCGATCGACTACCTCGACTTCGCCTCGCCGATCTCCGGCCTGGGCTCGAAGATGGGCCTGGACGCCACCCACAAGTGGCCCGGTGAGACCAGCCGCGAATGGGGCCGCGCCATCGTCAAGGACGAGGCGGTGAGCCGTCGCGTCGACGAAATCTGGGCCAGTCTGGGGATAGATTGAGCTGGAAGCTGGAAGCTGGAAGCTGGAAGCTAGACGCGGTTTTTACTTCCAGCTTCTGGCTTCCAGCTTCCAGCTCTCCAAGCTATAGAAAAAAGAGATCGATCATTTGAGAGTGACCTTGCAACCCTCCGGCGCCCAGCTTGAACTGCGCCCCGGCGAACGCATTCTCGACGGTGCGCGGCGCCTGGGCTACGACTGCCCGCAGAGCTGCCGCAACGGCAACTGCCACGTCTGCGCCGCGCTGCTGGTGGAAGGCAGCGTGCGCCAGGACGGCGAGGTGCGCGACCATGGCGAACTCTTCACCTGCCTGGCCGAGCCCCTGGAAGACTGCGTGCTGCACTGGGACGGCGTGCTCGCCCCGGGAGAGCTGCCGCTGCGCAAGCTGGCCTGCCAATTGACGCTGTGCGAAGCGGTGGGCGGCGACGTCTGGCGCGTGCGCCTGCGCGCCCCGGCCGGCAAGCCGCCGCGCTACCACGCCGGGCAATACCTGCTGATCGAGCGTGAGGACGGCAACGACTCGGCCTTCTCCCTGGCCTCGGCGCCCCACGAGGGGCGCGACCTGGAACTGCACATCCTGGCGCGGGAGAACAGCGCCATCGAACTGCTCGGGCAATTGCAGCGCGAACGCATCGCCCGCGTGCAACTGCCCTTCGGCGATGCTCACCTGGCCGAACTGCCCGAAGGCCCGCTGGTGCTGATCGCCGCCGGCACCGGCATGGCGCAGATGCACAGCCTGATCGAGTATTGCCGCGCCCAGGGCTTCGCCCACCCGGTGCACCTGTACTGGGGCGTGCGCCGGCCCGAGGACTTCTACGCGCTGCCGCACTGGGACGAATGGAAGGGCCTGGCCAACCTGCACCTGCACAAGGTGGTCAGCGACCTGTGCGGCTGGCAGGGCCGCTGCGGCCTGCTGCACGAGGCGGTGTGCGAGGACTTCCCCGACCTGGGCAGCCTGACCGTCTACGCCAGCGGCTCGCCGGCGATGGTCTACGCCACCCTCGACGCCCTGGTGGCCGCCGGCATGGACGCCCACCAGATGCGCGCCGACGTCTTCGCCTACGCGCCACGCGATTAAGACACACCCCTGTAGGATCTCATCCGCGATCCGCGCCGATACGTCCGGCTATCGCGGACAAGGTCCGCTCCGAGGAAACTCCATACCTCACAGCAAATTGTAGGAGCGGGCCCTGCCCGCGATTTCGCGCGCAGGGCGCGCTCCTACATGGGAATGGCGTGGGTGGGGCGGCGTAGGCGGGCCCTGCCCGCGATTCGCGCGCAGGGCGCGCTCCTACAGGGGGCACGGTGCTGGGGCAACCCGTAGGATCTCATCCGCGAATCGCGCCGGAGATGACGGCTATCGCGGAGAAGCTCCGCTCCTACAAAAACAGTTCGGTGCGGTCCTTAGGGAAATACCGTCGTAGGATGGCGTTGAGCGAAGCGATACCCATCGCCACGGCAGCATGGGTTTCGCAGGCTCAATCCATCCTACGAAGAGCGCCCCGGCGCAGTCGGCAAGACGGTTGCTCCGGTATCGTTTCGCTCAACCCAACCTACGGCAACGCCGAAGGAAACTCCGCAGCAAGGGTTTGCGCCAGCCAATCGCCGAACCACTCGATATCGGCGCTGCTCGGCCCCGGCGGGATCAGCAGCTGGTAGCTCTCCAGGCGCACCTGGTTAGGCAGCGGCCGCACCAGCGCGCCGGATTCCAGCTCCTTGCGCACCAGCACGTCGTTGGCCAGGGCGATGCCGGCGCCGGCTTCGGCCATGGACAGCGCGTGGTCGTTGCTGACGTAGAGCACGTCGGGGCTGACGCGGATGTCCAGCTGGTTGGCGGCGAACCAGGCGTTCCACCATTCGCCGTCGTGGACGTGGATCAGATCGTGGCGCACCAGCTCCTCGGCGCTGTCCAGCGGGCCGTGGGCCGCCAGGTAGGCCGGCGAGCACACTGGGAATACCTGCGGGTGCAGTAGCGTGGCCTGGCTCTGCGGGTACTGGCCGGGCATGCCGTAGGCGATGCCCAGGTCGGCGCTGTTGCCGTCCACCTCGGTGAAGGTCGGGTTCGGCTCGATCGCCACCTTCAGCCCCGGGCGCTGCTGGCGCAGGGTTTCCAGGTGCGGCATCAGCCAGCGCTTGGCGAAGGCCGGCACCACCAGGATCTTCAGCCAGCGCGCCGAGCCGCCGGGCACCAGTTCGAGGCTGGCCTCGGCGATCTGCTGCAGCGCTGTGGATATCTTCGCGTAGTAGCGCTGCCCGGCCGGCGTCAGGCTGACGCCGCGCGGCGTGCGTTCCAGCAGCTGCACGCCCAGCCAGTCCTCCAGCAGGCGCACGTGGCGGCCGATGGCCGGCTGGGTGACGTGCAGCGCCCTGGAGGCGGCGACGTAGCTGCCCAGGCGCGCGGCCGCTTCGAAGGCGCGCACGGCGTTGAGCGGCGGCAAGCGGGGGAGTGACATGAGGGTGGGTCTCGTGCGTTGTTAAATTATTTAATATCGAATGTAAGAAAATTGAGCTTTTTGCTCAACCGCAATCTGGCCACACTCGGCCCCAGCAGCCTCACCACAAAACCAGCCGGTCACCGGCACACGCTGCAGCGCTTTCCCCATTCCTGCCACAACAAATACAAGCCTCCGCGCGCACCGCGCCAGCGGGGGAGGGAACCGGAGGTACATCCATGAGTGCCCTGCACAGCCTGCAGACGGCCGCCGTCTCCATCCGTTCGGTGCGCAAGGTCTACGGCGACCCCGACAGCGGCCCGGTGGCGCTGAAGAGCGTCGACCTGGACATCCGCGACAACGAATTCTTCACCCTGCTCGGCCCCTCCGGCTGCGGCAAGACCACCCTGCTGCGGATGATCGCCGGCTTCGAGTTCCCCACCGCCGGGGAAATCCTCCTCTACGGCGAGAACATCGCCAACCGCGCGCCCTACGATCGCCCGGTCAACACCGTGTTCCAGCACTACGCGCTGTTCCCGCACATGACCATCGCCGAAAACCTGGCCTTCGGCCTGGAGTCGCACCCCATGGGCCAGCGCCTGGGCAAGGCGGCCGTCGCCGAGCGGGTGCGCGAGATGCTCGCCCTGGTGCAGATGGAACGCTTCGCCGAGCGCCGCCCGACGCAGCTCTCCGGCGGCCAGCAGCAGCGCGTGGCCCTGGCCCGCGCGCTGGCCCCGCACCCCAAGGTGCTGCTGCTCGACGAGCCGCTCTCGGCCCTGGACCTGAAGCTGCGCCAGGCCATGCGCGAAGAACTCAAGACGATCCAGGCCAAGACCGGGATCACCTTCATCTTCGTCACCCATGACCAGGAAGAAGCCCTGACCATGTCCGACCGCATCGCCGTGCTGGCCAATGGCGAGGTGCAGCAGGTCGGCCGGCCGACGGACATCTACGAGCAGCCGCGCAACCGCTTCGTCGCCGACTTCATCGGCGAGACCAACTTCCTCCCGGCGCAGGTCGCCGAGCTGGCCGGCGAGCAGGCGCTGTTCCGCATCCCCGGCGGCCAGACGCTGCGCGCGGCGGGCCGCGAGGGCCTGCGCGAAGGCGCCGAGGTGACCCTCTCGATCCGCCCCGAGCGCCTGCGCCTGGTCGGCGCCGACACCCCGGATGCCACGCCCTGCACCCTGGTCGAACAGGTCTACCTGGGCACCGACCTGCAGTACCAGGTGCAGCTCGCCGACGGCACCCGCCTGCGCGTGCGCACGCCCAACAGCGCCGGGCAGAGCCAGCGCTTCGCCGCCGGCGAGCGCCTGGGCCTGCAGTTCGACCGCGACAGCGCCAGCGTGCTGCTGGACTGAGGAACCCGCCATGACCACTCTCACCGTACGCCCCGGCAACGCCCTGGAGCGGCGCCGGGCCCTGGCCGGCCTACTCGGCGTGTCGCCGGCGCTGCTGGCGATCGGCCTGTTCCTGGTGGTGCCGATCCTCATCGTCGCCGCCTACTCGCTGATGCAGGCCAACCCCTATGGCGGCGTCAACCACGTGTTCAGCAGCGACGCCTACGTCTCGCTGCTGTTCGAGCGCCAGCTGGACGACAGCCTGGCCTTCGCCGACTCCTACCTGGTCATCGCCCTGCGCTCTCTGGGCATCGCCACGGCCACCACCGTGATCACCCTGCTGGTGGGCTTCCCGGTGGCGGTCTGGCTGGCCATGCAGCCGGCGCGCCGGCGCGGCCTGCTGATCTTCCTGATCACCGTGCCGTTCTGGGCCAACCTGCTGATCCGCACCTACGCCTGGATCCTGCTGCTGCGCGGCACCGGGGTGATCAACAACGGCCTCATGGGCCTGGGCCTGATCCACCAGCCGCTGCCGCTGCTGTACAACGACGGCGCGGTGCTGCTGGGCCTGGTCTACACCTACGCGCCCTTCGTGGTGCTGCCGATCTACTCGACCCTGGAGAAGATGGACATGCGTCTGCTGGAAGCCGCCCAGGACCTCTACGCCGGGCGCCTGCGCACCCTGCGCAAGGTGGTGCTGCCGATCGCCCGGCCGGGCATCCTGGCCGGCGCCATCCTCACCTTCGTGCCCTGCCTGGGCGCGATGATCGCCCCCGAGCTGCTCGGCGGCGGCACCAAGATGATGCTCGGCAACCTGATCTTCCGGCAGTTCGCCGACTCGCGTAACTGGCCCTTCGGCGCCGCCCTGTCGCTGGTGCTGATGGCGGCGGTGATGCTCGCCCTGACCTTCTACGCGATGCGCGCCGAGCGCCTGCGCGTCGCCCGGGGAGGTGTGTGATGCCGAGTCTGTTGCGCAAGCGCCGTCTCGGCGTGCAGGACTTCCCCGGCTTCGGCGGCTTCAGCCTGCTGTTCTACCTCTACCTGTACGCGCCCATCGTGGTGCTGGTGGTCTACTCGTTCAACGCCAACCAGTCCGCCACCGTGTGGACCGGCTTCAGCCTCGACTGGTACCGCGCCGCCTTCGCCAACCAGGCGCTGCGCAGCGCGGCCGGTAACAGCCTGCTGATCGCCGTGTGCGCCAGCATGATCGCCACTGCCATCGCCACCCTGGCCGCGCTGGGCACCTCGCGCGGGGCGAAGTTCAAGGGCATGCGCCTGTCCATGGGCGCCATCATGCTGCCGCTGGTGCTGCCGGAGATCGTCGTCGGCGTGGCCACCCTGGCGCTGTTCTCCAGCCTCGGCGTGTCGCTGGGCTATGGCAACCTGATCATCGCCCACACGGTGTTCTGCATTCCCTTCGCCTACCTGCCGATCCGCGCCCGCCTGGAGGACATGGACCTGTCCCTGGAGCAGGCCGCCGCCGACCTCTACGCCGGGCCCTGGCGGACCTTCCGCAAGGTCACCCTGCCGCTGCTGATGCCCGGGATCTTCTCCGGGCTGATGCTGGCCTTCATCGTCTCGCTGGATAACTTCGTGATCTCGATGATGGTCTCCCAGGCCGGCACCACCACCTTGCCGATCTTCATCTTCGGCCTGCTGCGGATGGGCGTCACGCCCGACGTCAACGCGGTGTCGACGCTGATCCTCGGGGTTTCCGTGTTCTTCGTCAGCCTTTCCTTCCTGCTCGGCAAAGCCAAAGCCTGAGCGCCACGCCACAACCGGGAGTCAACATGAGCAAGTCGATCGCAGTCATCGCCGCCACCCTGTCGCTGAGCCTGGCCGGCGCGGCCCACGCCGCCGGACAGGTCAACGTCATCAGCTGGAGCGGCTACTTCTCGCCGCAGATCCTGGAGAAGTTCGAGAAGCAGACCGGCATCAAGGTCACGGTGGATTCCTACGACTCCAACGAGACGCTGCTGGCCAAGCTCAAGCAGGGCGGCAGCGGCTACGACGTGGCCATCCCCTCGCACCAGTTCGTGCCGATCCTGGTCCACGAGAACCTGCTGGAGCGCTTCGATCCGATCAAGCAGCCGTACTACGCGAACATCGAGGACAACCTGCGCAAGCCCACCTGGGACCCGGAAGGCGGCTACTCGGTGCCCTTCATCTGGGGCACCACCAGCGTGGTCTACGACACCGCCGCCTACAAGGGCCCGGCCGACAGCTACTCGCTGCTGTTCCAGCCGCCGCAGGAGCTGCAGGGCAAGATCAACATGCTCGACTCGGTCAACGAGGTGATGGACACCGCCAGCCTGTACCTGGGCGTGCCGCTGTGCAGCGAGGACCCGAAACAGGTGCAGCAGGTGCTGAACCTGCTCAAGGCGCAGAAGCCCTTCGTCAAGACGTACAGCTCCAAGGCCGGTTCGGTGCGCGAGAACCTCGCTTCCGGCGAGACCTCCATGTCGCTGTTCTGGGGCGGTTCGTCGCTGCGCGCCCGGGAGATGAAGCCGAGCCTGAAGTACCTCTACCCCAAGGAAGGCGTGATGGCCTGGGTGGACAACCTGGTGATCCCCAAGGGCAGCAGGAATCCTGACGCCGCCCGCCAGTTCATCGCCTTCATGAGCCAGCCGGAGAACTCGGCGATCACCCAGAACTTCCTCAAGCACCAGAGCCCGATCAAGGGCACCGACGCCTTCCTCGACCCGAGCCTGAAGGATGCGCCGGAGCTGCACATCCCCGAGGGCACCAAGGTGGTCTTCAGCAAGACCTGCGGCGAGGGCGCCATCCGCCTGGCCGACCGCCTGTGGACCAACCTGATGCGCTGACCGAAGGCGCTGGGCCCCCGCGTTCGCGGGGGTGACGGGGTGGGGCAGGGCGCCGCGAGGCGCCGTGGCTTCGCTCACCCCGTCGAAAGCCATATCCCCTGAACTGTTCCGTCATTCCCGCGAACGCGGGAACCCAGAGAAAGGCCGCGTCACATGAGCCAGAACCCGAATATCAGCCCCCTCGTCCAGCTCCAGGCCCATGAACTGGCGCAGCTCATCCGCCTGCGCCAGGTCTCCTGCCGCGAGGTGATGGGCGACTACCTGGCGCACATCGAGCGCTTCAACCCGGCGGTCAACGCCCTGGTCAGCCTGCAACCGGCCGAGGCGCTGCTGGCCCAGGCCGACCAGCGCGACGCCGAGCTGGCCCGCGGCGAGTACCGCGGCTGGATGCACGGCCTGCCCCACGCCATCAAGGACCTGTCGCTGACCAAGGGCATCCGCACCACCCTGGGTTCGCCGCTGTACCGCGACTACGTGCCCGAGCGCGACGGCATCATGGTCGAGCGCATCCGCGCCGCCGGCGCCATCTTCATCGGCAAGAGCAACACCCCGGAATTCGGCCTCGGCTCGCAGAGCTACAACCCACTGTTCGGCGCCACCGGCTGCGCCTACGACCCCAGCCGCACCGCCGGCGGCAGCAGCGGCGGCGCGGCGGCGGCCCTGGCCCTGCAACTGGTGCCGGTGGCCGACGGCAGCGACATGATGGGCTCGCTGCGCAACCCGGCGGCGTTCAACAACATCGTCGGCTTCCGCCCGTCCCAGGGCCGCGTGCCCTTCGACGACGCCGCCGACCTGTTCTTCGACCAGCTCGGCTACGAAGGCCCCATGGGCCGCAGCGTGCGCGACGTGGCCCTGCTGCTGTCGGTGCAGGCTGGCAGCGACGCCCGCGCGCCGCTGTCCATCGCCGAATCCGGCAAGGCCTTCGCCGGCCCGCTGGAGCGCGACTTCAAGGGCGCGCGCCTGGGCTGGCTGGGCGACCTCGGCGGCCACCTGGCCATGGAGCGCGGCGTGCTGGAGCTGTGCCAGCGCGCGTTCGCCGACTTCCAGGCCATCGGCTGCGAGGTCGAAGCCTGCGAGATGGGTTTTTCCGCCGAGCGCCTGTGGGACTGCTGGCGCACCCTGCGCCATTGGTTCGTCGCCGGCTCCCTCGGTGCCGCCTACGCCGACCCGGCCAAGCGCGAACTGCTCAAGCCGGAAGCGCACTGGGAAGTGGAGAACGGCCTGCGCCTGTCGGCCATGGACGTGTACCAGGCCACGGTGGCGCGCAGCGACTGGTACCGCGCCATCCAGCGCCTGTTCGAGCGCTACGACTACCTGCTGCTGCCCAGCGCCCAGGTGTTCCCCTTCGACAAGAACCTGCACTGGCCGAAGGAAGTCGCCGGCCGCGCCATGGACACCTACCACCGCTGGATGGAAGTGGTGATCCCCGCCACCCTGTCCGGCTGCCCTGTCGCCAACGTGCCGGTAGGCTTCAATGAACAGGGCCTGCCCATGGGCCTGCAGATCATCGGCCGGCACCAGGCCGACATGGCCGTGCTGCAACTGGCCCATGCCTACGAGCAGGCCACCCAATGGTACCGGCGCTGCCCGCCGCCGCTGCTGGCGCAGTGAGGCGCGCCGAAGAAGGAGGTTCGATGAACGTCAGCTTCTTCCAGGAACTGCTGCAGAGCATCAGCGAACGCGGCCGCCAGCTGCTGGAATCCCGCGAGCCAGCGCCGATCAGCGCCGCCTCGCTGGTGGAGGCCAGCCGCCGGCTGCTCTCCGGCCACGGCGAGGCTTCCGGCGTGGCCCTGGCGCGCCAGGTGCTGTGCGCCTACCGCGACTGCCCGGCGGAGCAGCAGAAAGCCTTCTTCGACAACCTGCTGAACGACTTCGCGCCGCCCCGCGAAGCCCTGGCCGAAGCCTGCCGGCGCTACCTGGAGAACCCTGGCGCCGAGCAGGTCACCGCGCTGTTCGAAGCCTGCGAGCCGCCGCGCCAGGAGCTGTTCCGCCGCCTCAACCAGGCCCCCGGCGGCACCGCCGAGCTGATCGCCATGCGCCGCCGGCTGCTGCAGGAGCTCAAGGCGCGGCCGCAACTGGCGGCGGTGGACCACGACCTGCAGCACCTGCTGGCCTCCTGGTTCAACCGTGGCTTCCTGGTGCTGCGGCGCATCGACTGGTCGACGCCGGCGGCGATCCTGGAAAAGATCATCCGCTACGAGGCGGTGCACGCCATCAAGGACTGGGACGACCTGCGCAGCCGCCTGCAACCGGCCGACCGCCGCTGCTTCGCGTTCTTCCACCCGGCCTTGCCGGAGGAGCCGCTGATCTTCGTCGAGGTGGCGCTGACCCGCCAGATACCCGCCGCCATCGCGGAAATCCTCGAAGCCCACGGCGAGACCGCCGAAGCCCCGGACACCGCGGTGTTCTACTCCATCAGCAACTGCCAGGAGGGCCTGCGCGGCATCTCCTTCGGCAACTTCCTGATCAAGCAGGTGGTGGAGGAACTGGCCCGCGAAGTGCCGGGCCTCAAGCAGTACGTCACCCTTTCGCCGGTGCCGGGCTTGCGCCGCTGGCTCGACAGCCAGGCCGAGCGCCCCGAGGTCGCCGAATGCCTGAAGGCGCTCAAGCCCGACGCGCCGCCACCGCCGCGCCTGGAGCAGCCGCTGCTGGCGCTGGCCGCCGAGTACTTCCTGCAAGCGAAGAACGCCCAAGGCCAGCCGCTGGACCCGGTGGCGCGCTTCCACCTGGGCAACGGCGCCCGCCTGGAACGCCTGAACTGGCGCGGCGACCTCTCCGCCGGCGGCCTGCGCCAGGCCGCCGGGCTGATGGTCAACTACCGCTACGAATTGCGTCAGATCGAGAAAAACCATGAAGCCTACGCCAACCAGGGCACGGTGATCGCCGCCAACGAGGTCAAGCGACATCTCCCCCCACCGGCCAAGCCACGCCGCTAGGAACCGCCATGAACCAGAGCCTTTTCGCCGCCGTCGGCGAGCACCTGCCCGAAGACCTGAACAAACCCTTCCTCCGCACCCCGGACGGTGGCGGCTACAGCTACGCCGAGATGCTGCGCAGCAGCGCGCAGTTCGCCCACGCCCTGGTGGAGCTCGGCGTGCAGCCGGGCGACCGCGTCGCCGTGCAGGTGGACAAGAGCCCCGAGGCGGTCATGCTCTACCTCGGCACCCTGCGCGCCGGCGCGGTCTACCTGCCGCTGAACAGCGGCTACACCAGCGACGAGCTGAGCTACTTCCTCGGCGACGCCGAACCCTCGCTGTTCGTCTGCACCCCGGCCTTCGAGGAGCAGGCCGGGGCGCTGGCGCAGCAATGCGGCGTGGCCCGCGTGGCGAGCCTGGGCCAGCGCTGCGAAGGCAGCCTGATGCCCCATGTGGAAGGCCAGCCGGGGCGCTTCCTGGACATCGAACGCAGCGCCGACGACCTCGCCGCCATCCTCTACACCTCCGGCACCACCGGGCGTTCCAAGGGCGCCATGATCAGCCACGGCAACCTGGTCTCCAACGCCCGCGCACTGGTCGAAGCCTGGGCTATCACCGGCGAGGACTGGCTGCTGCACGCGCTGCCGATCTTCCACATCCACGGCCTGTTCGTGGCCATCAACAGCCTGCTGATGGCCGGCGGCTCGCTGCTGTACGTGGACAAGTTCGACGCCGCCGAAGTGCTGCGCCTGCTGCCCCGGGTGAACCTGCTGATGGGCGTGCCGACCTTCTACACCCGCCTGCTCGACCAGCCGGGGCTGACCCGCGAAGCGGTGGCGCATATGCGCCTGTTCGTCTCCGGCTCTGCACCGCTCACCGCCGAGACCCACAAGGCCTTCCGCGAACGCACCGGGGTGGCCATCCTGGAGCGCTACGGCATGACCGAGACCGGCATGAACACCTCCAACCCGCTGAATGGCGAACGCATCGCCGGCACCGTCGGCTTCCCGCTGCCGGGCGTGGAACTGCGCATCACCGACCCGGGCGAGAAAGAGGCGAAGCTGCTGCCGCAGGGCGAGCCGGGGATGATCGAAGTGCGTGGCCCCAACGTGTTCCGCGGCTACTGGCGCATGCCCGAGAAGACTGCCGAGGAACTGCGTAGTGACGGCTTCTTCATGACCGGCGACATCGGCTTCATCGACGACAAGGGCTACGTGCAGATCGTCGGCCGCAGCAAGGACATGATCATCAGCGGCGGCTACAACGTGTACCCGAAGGAGCTGGAACAACTCATCGACACCCTGCCGGGCGTGGCCGAATCGGCAGTGATCGGCGTGCCGCACCGCGACTTCGGCGAAGGCGTGACGGCGGTGGTGGTGGCCAAGCCCGGCGAGGCGCCGAGCGAAGCGGACATCCTGGCCGGCCTGGACGGTCACCTGGCACGCTACAAGCAGCCCAAGCGGGTGGTGTTCGTGGACGCGCTGCCACGCAACGTGATGGGCAAGGTGCAGAAGAACCAGCTGCGCGAGCGCTTCAAGCAGCTGTACGCCTGAGCGTAGGGCGGATAACCGTTCGCGGTTATCCGCCGTTGGCCCCGGCGCGATAACGGCTTTTCGTAGGAGCGAGGGGGACGCCTAGTTCTTGCTCGCGAACAGTGCTCGCCGGTGAGCTCGGTGTATTGGATGGACTCCGCAACCCTCTCCCCAGCCCTCTCCCTGAAGGGAGAGGGAGCTAGTCCGTGCCGAGAGAAGTAATGGTTTCAGCCGGAACCTACCGGGCTAACCGGCTAACTCCAAAACACCCACCTCTGCCCAACGGCCCCCTCTCCCTTCAGGGAGAGGGGGCTATCCGTGCCGTCGGTGGTTTTCGTGCCATCCGGCAACACCGGCGTGGCCGGCGAGCGCCGATATCACACTTCACACCGAACGGTCCCCTCTCCCTTCAGGGAGAGGGTTAGGGAGAGGGAGCGAGGCCCATCCCCCACACCGTTACATCAAGCCGAACACCCTCAACGCACCTGCACCACCACCTTCCCAACAGCCCTACGCTGCCCGAGATGGTTGATGGCCTCCCCAGCCTTCTCCAACGGATAAGTCTGCGAAACCAACGGCTTCAACTTGCCCTCGGCAAACCACTGGAACAGCTGCTGGAAGTTCGCCGCATTGTCCTGCGGCTGGCGCTGGGCGAAGGCGCCCCAGAACACGCCCACCAGCGAGGCGCCCTTGAGCAGCGGCAGGTTGGCCGGCAGCGCGGGGATGGTGCCGCTGGCGAAGCCCACCACCAGCAGGCGGCCGTTCCAGGCGATGCTGCGGAAGGCTTCCTCGAACAGCTCGCCGCCCACCGGGTCGTAGATCACGTCCACGCCCTGGCCGCCGGTGATTTCCTTGAGCTTGTCCTTCAGGCTGCCTTCGCTGTAATTGACCAGCACGTCGGCGCCGGCGGCCTTGGCCACTTCCAGCTTGGCGTCGCTGCTGGCCGCGGCTATCACTTTCGCGCCCATGGCCTTGCCGATTTCCACCGCCGCCAGGCCCACGCCGCCGGAGGCGCCGAGCACCAGCAGGGTTTCGCCCGGCTGCAGGTTGCCGCGCTGCTTGAGCGCGTGCATCGAGGTGCCGTAGGTCATGCCGAAGGCGGCGGCGGTGGTGAAGTCCATGCCCGCCGGGATCGGCAGCACGTTGTAGGCGCCCACCGCCACCTGTTCGGCGAAGCTGCCCCAGCCGGTCAGGGCGATGACGCGGTCGCCGGGCTTCACGTGGCTGACCTTCTCGCCCACCGCCGCGACCACGCCGGCGGCCTCGCCGCCCGGGGCGAAGGGGAAGGGCGGCTTGAACTGGTACTTGCCCTCGATGATCAGGGTGTCGGGGAAGTTCACTCCGGCGGCGTGGACGTCCAGCAGCACTTCGTTTTTCTTCGGCTCGGGGCTGGCGACTTCTTCCAGCACCAGGGTTTCGGCGGGGCCGAAGGCTTTGCACAGCAAGGCTTTCATCGGAGGTACTCCTTTCGTGTAATGCCCGGCAGTGTAGGAGTGACGGGGCGGGGGGCAAATCAGTATGGTCCCGGCTTATGCCCGTGCATAACCGCCGGGCTTGGGCCGCGCGCCCGGTATGGCTATGCTTGCCGGCATCGTGCATGGAGAAGTCGCCTTGAAAGCCCTGATCGCCCTGTCGCTGGCCCTGTTCCTCAGCCCCCTGATGGCTTCCGAGGAGGCCAAGCCGGAAGACGCCAACAAACCGCTGTTCGTCGACCTCACCCCGGCCCTGGTGGGCAACTACGGCAGCGGCCCGAAACTGAAGTACTACAAGGCCGACATCGCCCTGAAGGTCACCGGCAAGGAGGCCGAGGAGAAGGTCGAGCACCACGAGCCGCTGATCCGCAACCAGCTGATCATGCTGTTCGCCCAGCAGACCGACGAGAGCCTCGGCAGCGTCGAGGCCAAGGAAAAACTGCGCCAGGAGGCGCTCAAGCAGGTACAGACGGTCCTCAAAGAAGAGGAAGGGAAGCCGCTGGTGGACGATCTGCTGTTCAACAACCTGATCGTGCAGCCCTGACAAGGCACAGGTTTCGCGCGTTTTCGCCCGCTATCCAGGTCTTTTCGGGCGGCTCTGACCTGTATCAAGGCCTTTTCCCCTCTCTTCGCTGAAGATCCCTACAAGATCGCTCTGATGAGCGTTGACCAGGGGGTACGATGAAGGGAAATTCGAAACGCTGGCTGTTCCGCGGCGGCGTGCTCGCGGCCTGTGCCGTGGTCGCCGCGCTGGCCTGGCAGACGCTCAAGCCCAACGGCCTGGGCGAAGGCTTCGCCAGCGGCAACGGGCGCATCGAGGCCACCGAGGTGGACGTAGCCACCAAGCTGCCCGGCCGCGTGGCCGAGATCAAGGTGGACGAGGGCGACTTCGTCAAGACCGGCGAAGTGGTCGCGCGCATGGACACCCAGGTGCTGGAAGCGCAATTGGCCCAGGCCCAGGCCGAGGTGCGCCGGGCGCAGAACGCCAAGCTCACCGCCGAATCCGTGGTGACCCAGCGCAACAGCGAGAAGAGCACCGCCGAGGCGGTGGTGGCCCAGCGCCAGGCCGAACTCACCGCCGCGCAGAAGCGCTTCACCCGCACCGAACAACTGGTCAGGCGCAACGCCCTGCCGCAACAGCAGCTGGACGACGACCGCGCCGTGCTGCAGAGCGCCCAGGCCGCGCTGTCCGCCGCGCGCTCCCAGGTGATCTCGGCCCAGGCCGCCATCGAGGCCGGGCGTTCCCAGGTGATCGAGGCGCAATCGGCCATCGAGGCGGCCACCGCCAGCGTCGCCCGGCTGCAGGCCGACATCGACGACAGCCTGCTGCGCGCCCCCCGCGACGGCCGCGTGCAGTACCGCGTGGCGCAGCCCGGCGAGGTGCTGGCCGCCGGCGGCAAACTGCTCAACATGGTCGACCTGACCGACGTCTACATGACCTTCTTCCTGCCCTCGGCCCAGGCCGGCCGCGTGGAGCTTGGCCAGGAAGTGCACCTGGTGATAGACGCGGTGCCGCAGTACGTGATCCCGGCCAAGGTCTCCTACGTCGCCAGCGTCGCCCAGTTCACGCCCAAGACCGTGGAAACCGCCAACGAGCGCGAGAAGCTGATGTTCCGCGTCAAGGCGCGCCTGGACCCGGCGCTGCTGGAGAAATACATCACCTACGTGAAGACCGGCGTGCCCGGCATGGCCTACCTGCGCCTGGACCCTGAGGCGCAATGGCCGGACAACCTGCAGATCAAGGTTCCGCAATGAGCGCCCCGCACACCGCGGTGGCCAGCCTGGCCGGCGTGTCGCTGCGCTACGGGCAGACCCGCGCGGTGGACGACGTGACGCTGGACATCCCGGCCAACCGTATGGTCGGCCTGATCGGCCCGGACGGCGTCGGCAAATCCAGCCTGCTGGCGCTGATCGCCGGCGCGCGCAAGCTGCAGGACGGCCAGGTGCACGTGCTCGGCGGCGACATGCGCGACGCCCGCCACCGCCGCGCGGTGTGCCCGCGCATCGCCTACATGCCCCAGGGCCTGGGCAAGAACCTCTACCCGACGCTCTCGGTGTTCGAGAACGTCGACTTCTTCGGCCGCCTGTTCGGCCACGACAAGGCCGAGCGCGAGCGGCGCATCGCCGACCTGCTGCACAGCACCGGCCTTGCGCCCTTCGCCGAGCGCCCGGCGGGCAAGCTCTCCGGCGGCATGAAGCAGAAGCTCGGGCTGTGCTGCGCGCTGATCCACGACCCCGACCTGCTGATCCTCGACGAGCCCACCACCGGCGTCGACCCGCTGTCGCGCAACCAGTTCTGGGAACTGATCGGGCGCATCCGCGCCGGCCGCCAGGGCATGAGCGTGCTGGTGGCCACCGCCTACATGGAGGAGGCCGAGCGCTTCGATACCCTGGTGGCGATGGACGAAGGCAAGGTGCTGGCCACCGGCACCCCGGCCGAGCTGCGCGAGCACACCGGCACGCAAAGCCTGGAGGCGGCCTTCGTCGCGCTGTTGCCCGAGCGCAAGCGCGCCGGCCACCATGAACTGGTGATCCCGCCGCGCCAGCACAGCGAGGGCGCGCCGCAGATCGCCATCGAGGCCGAGGGGCTGACCTGCCGCTTCGGCGACTTCGTCGCGGTGGACCACGTCAGCTTCCGCATCGAGCGCGGGGAAATCTTCGGCTTCCTCGGCTCCAACGGCTGCGGCAAGTCCACCACCATGAAGATGCTCACCGGCCTGCTGCCGGCCAGCGAGGGCAGCTGCGCGCTGTTCGGCCAGCCGGTGAACGCCAAGGACATGGCCACCCGCCGCCGCGTGGGCTACATGTCCCAGGCCTTCTCGCTGTACGCCGAGCTGACGGTGCTGCAGAACCTGGAACTGCACGCCAAGCTGTTCCACCTGCCGAGCGAGCAGATAGGCCCGCGGGTGGAGGAGATGCTCGCGCGCTTCGACCTCGGCAAGGTCCGCGACGAGCTGCCCGACAGCCTGCCGCTGGGCATCCGCCAGCGCCTGTCGCTGGCCGTGGCGGTAATCCACAAGCCGGAAATCCTGATCCTCGACGAGCCCACCTCGGGCGTCGACCCGGTGGCCCGCGACGGCTTCTGGCAGCTGATGGTCGAGCTGTCGCGGCGCGACGGGGTGACCATCTTCATCTCCACCCACTTCATGAACGAGGCCCAGCGCTGCGACCGCATCTCGCTGATGCACGCCGGCAAGGTGCTCGACAGCGATACCCCGCAGGGCCTGATCGACAAGCGCGGCCTGCCGACCCTGGAGGCGACCTTCATCGCCTACCTGGAGGAGGCCGCCGGCAGCGCCGCGCCGCCGTCCGAGCCGCAGGCGCCGGCCAGCAGCGCCGAGCAGGCGCCGCACAAGGCGCAGCGCCAGCGCTTCAGCCCGCTGCGGCTGTTCAGCTATGCGCGGCGCGAATCCATGGAACTGCGCCGCGACCCCATCCGCCTGACCCTGGCGCTGTTGGGCACGGCGCTGCTGATGTTCATCATCGGCTACGGCATCAACATGGACGTCGAGGACCTGTCCTACGCCGTGCTCGACCGCGACCAGACCACCACCAGCCAGGCCTACGCGCTGAACATCGCCGGCTCGCGCTACTTCGTCGAGCACCCGGCGATCCGCGACCCCGACGACCTCGACCGGCGCCTGCGCAGCGGCGAGCTGAGCCTGGCGCTGGAGATCCCGCCGCACTTCGGCCGCGACCTCAAGCGCGGCGACGACCCGGCCATCGGCGTGTGGATCGACGGCGCCATGCCCACCCGCGCCAACACCGTGCAGGGCTACGTGCAGGGCCTGCACAGCAGCTACCTGGCCGAGCTGGCCCGACAGAGCGGCAACGCCGAGGCCAGCGCGGCGGCCAGCACCGAGGTGCGCTACCGCTACAACCCCGACGTGGAGAGCCTCAAGGCCATGGTCCCGGCGGTGATCCCGCTGCTGCTGATCATGATCCCGGCGATGCTCACCGCCCTGGGCGTGGTGCGCGAGAAGGAACTGGGCTCGATCACCAACCTTTACGTCACCCCGGTGACGCGCCTGGAGTTCCTGCTCGGCAAGCAGTTGCCCTACATCGGCATGGGCATGGTCAACTTCGTGCTGATGCTGGCCATGGCGGTGCTGCTGTTCCAGGTGCCGCTCAAGGGCAGCCTGCTGGCGCTGAGCCTAGGCGCGTTGCTGTACGTGATCACCAGCACCGGCCTCGGCCTGCTGCTGTCGACCTTCATGAAGAGCCAGATCGCCGCGGTGTTCGGCACCGCCATCGCCACCATGATCCCGGCCATCCAGTTCGCCGGGCTGATCCACCCGGTGTCTTCGCTGGAGGGCGCAGCGGCGCTGATCGGCAAGCTCTACCCGACCTCGCACTTCCTGATCATCAGCCGCGGCACCTTCTCCAAGGCCCTGGGCCTGAGCGACCTGTGGCTCTACTACCTGCCGCTGCTGGCGGCCATCGGCGTGCTGACGCTGCTCAGCGTGCTCCTGTTGAAGAAGCAGGAGGACTGAGCGATGAAGAAACTGGCGAACATCTTCAACCTGGGCATCAAGGAGTTCCGCAGCCTCGGCCGCGACTACGCGATGCTGATCCTGATCGCCTGGGCCTTCACCCTGGGCGTCTACAGCTCCGCCACCGGCGTGCCGGAAACCCTGCACCACGCGCCCGTCGCGGTGGTCGACGAGGACCAGTCGCAGCTCTCCTCGCGCATCGTCAACGCCTTCCAGGCCCCATATTTCCGTACCCCGGAAATGATCGGCCACGCGCAGATGGACCGCGGCATGGACACCGGCCTGTACACCTTCACCCTGGACATCCCGCCGGACTTCCAGCGCGACGTGCTGGCCGGCCGCCAGCCGGCGGTGCAGGTCAACGTCGACGCCACCCAGACCGCCCAGGCCTTCTCCGGCGCCGGCTACATCCAGAACATCATCGCCACTGAGGTGCGCGAGTTCGTCAGCCGCTACCGCAGCGAGCCGGGCATGCCGGCGGAGCTGGCGGTGCGCATGGAGTTCAACCCCAACCTGACCCAGGCCTGGTTCGGCGCGGTGATGGAGGTGATCAACCAGATCACCATGCTGTCGATCATCCTCACCGGCGCGGCGCTGATCCGCGAGCGCGAGCACGGCACCGTCGAGCACCTGCTGGTGATGCCGCTGACCGCCTTCGAGATCATGCTGGCCAAGGTCTGGTCCATGGGCGTGGTGGTGCTGGCGGCGGCCGCGCTGTCGCTGCAGCTGGTGGTGCGCGGCTGGCTGGACGTGCCGATCAGCGGGTCGGTGGGGCTGTTCCTGCTGGGCGCGGCGCTGCACCTGTTCGCCACCACCTCGATGGGCATCTTCCTCGGCACGGTGGCGCGCTCGATGCCGCAGCTGGGGCTGTTGGTGATCCTCACGCTGATGCCGCTGCAGATCCTCTCCGGCGGCACCACGCCGCGCGAGAGCATGCCGGAGCTGGTGCAGAACATCATGCTGTTCGCCCCGACCACGCACTTCGTCAGCCTGGCCCAGGCCATCCTGTTCCGCGGCGCCGGGCTGGCCATCGTCTGGCCGCAGTTGCTGGCGATCATTGGTATCGGCGCGGCGTTCTTCTGCGGGGCGTTGTGGCGGTTTCGCAGGACTATTTCGCAGATGGCTTGATGTATTACTTGTAGGAGCGAGCTTGCTCGCGAATGGTGGTTGCCGGTTGGCGCGGTGTATTGGATGGACTCCGTAACCCTCTCCCCAGCCCTCTCCCTGAAGGGAGAGGGGGCTAGTCCGTGCCGAGAGAAGTAATGGTTTCAGCCGGAACCTGCCGGGCTAACCGGCTAACTCCAAAACACCCACCTCTGCCCAACGGTCCCCTCTCCCTTCAGGGAGAGGGTTAGGGAGAGGGCGCTCTTTGGGATGAACACCAAGCCCCCCCGACAGACCCCCGTTCGCGAGCAAGAACTAGGCGTCCCCCTCGCTCCTACGAAGAGCATCCCCACCGAGCCATCATCCCCAATCCACCCGACAACCGGCCTGCGTCCTAGCGTCGCGCCAACCCAAGAATGATCTCCCACTGCTCCTCGCTCACCGGCATAACCGACAAGCGGCTGCCGCGCTGCACCAGGGCCAGCTCCTCCAGCCCGGCAGCGGCGCGGATGGTGGCCAGCGGCAGCACTTCCCTGAACGCCTCCACGAAGCTCACGTCCCGCGCGCTCCAGGGGTTCTTCTCGGCGCTGGCCTTGGCGTCGTGGTAGGGGCTCTGCGGGTCCAGCGCCGTGGGATCGGGGTAGGCCTCGCCCTCGATGCGGGCGATGCCGGCCACGCCCGGCTGCGGGCAGCTGGAGTGGTAGAAGAAGAACAGGTCGCCGGACTGCATGCTGCGCACGAAGTTGCGCGCCTGGTAGTTGCGCACGCCGTCCCAGCGCGCCTTGCCCAGGCGCTGCAGGTCATGGATCGACAGTTCGTCGGGTTCGGATTTCATCAGCCAGTGCGGCATGATCCTTGCTCCAGTTTCGCCGTTTTTGTGGGAAGCGACTGACTCCGACGACTGGACCAGGCATGGAATTGCGAGACGCTTTCCATTGTCGGAGAATGCCGCCGTTTTCAGCTTGGCACGCGCCGGACGGACCAAAAACCACCGCCGGCCATCGTTGACAGTTTGCCTGGAAGGGGGAGGCAATCGATGAAGCGTAAGCCCGATCTGTTGTGGGTGCTGGTGATTCTTTTCGGCCTGGGCGTTGTCACCACCGGTTACACCCAGAGCCTGTGGGATCGCCAGGGCGAAGTTCCGGTCCAGGTGACCAAACAGCCCTGATCCACCCCGCCTGGCGCCGCAGGGAACGCGGCGCCTAGGCGAGCGCGCCGTACCAGCCGGCGTCGCTGACGATGCCCTGCAGCGGCACATCCCAGCTGGCCAGGTCCAGCCTGTCCACCTTCTGGCATTCGTGCGCCAGGCCCAAAAGTGTCGGTTTGCGCCAGATTTTGCGCCTGCCCAGGTACGCCAGGGTGCGGTCGTAGAAACCCTTGCCCATGCCCAGGCGCCCACCCCGTTCGTCGAAACCCACCAGCGGCAGCAGCACCAGGTCCAGCGCCCAGGGCTCGCGTTGGCGGCCGCGGTCCGGCAGCGGCTCGGCGATGCCGTAGCGGTTTTTCCGCCAGCGCTCGCCGTTGCCGACGCGCTGGAAGGTCATGTGGGTGTGCGGCCAGCGGCTGAGCACCGGCAGGTAGGTGGCCTTGCCGCGTTTCTGCGCGGCCTCGAGCAGCGGGCGCGGGTCGATCTCGCCGTCGGCGGGCAGGTACAGGGCGATGTGGCGGGCGCGGCGGAACAGCGGGTGTTGCGCCATGCGGCGCTGCAGGTCGCGGGCGGCCTGGCGTTGCTGTTGCGCGCTGAGCTTGCGGCGGGCCTGGCGTAGCAGACGGCGCAGGGCGGCGCGGGAAAGGTCTTGGGCGTGGATCATGGTAGGAGGAAAGCTCCCCGGACATGCCGCTGTCGGGTTAGCCCTTGAACCCGAAAGTTCAAGGTGGCGGTTGCAGTAGGCTTTAAGGCTTTCCGTCGTGCGGACATGCACACCAGCCCAACTGGCAACCTCCGTTGTTGCGATTATCGGCTCAGGGACATCACCGACTGGCCAACACACCAGGGAGCGTGGCCAGTATACCCCAGGGTTTTCTCCGGGGTCAGTCTTCCCGCCCGGGCTGATCGGTGGTAAGGGCGCGGTCCACGCGCTCGAGCAGTTCGCGCACGCGCTCGCGGGTGCTGCTGTGCTCGTTGTCCATGCGCTCCTGCTTGTGCAGCAGGTCGTGGGTGATGTTCAGCGCGGCCATCACGGCGACGCGGTCGGCGCCGATGACCTTCCCGCTCGAGCGAATCTCGCGCATCTTGCTGTCCAGGTAGCGCGCGGCGCTTTCCAGGTTGACGCGCTCCTCGGCGGGGCAGGTGATGCAGTATTCCTTGTCGAGAATCTGCACGTTCAGGGTGTTCGTCTGGCTCATGAGTCCTGCTCCAGGGCTTTCAGGCGCAAAATCATCGCTTCGACCTTGTGGCGCGCCAATTCGTTCTTCTCGATCAGATGAGCGCGCTCTTCGCGCCAACTTTTCTCGTTGGCCCGCAGCAGCCGGTTCTCCGCCTTGAGCTGTTCCAGGCGCTGGAGCAGGAGGTCGAATTTGGCGATCAGCGTTTGCAGGTCGGCGTCTTCCATGGGCTCTCGCTTGGGCAAGGGGATGACCGGAAACTATACAAGGTACGGCACCGCACGGGGTTGCCCGACATGCCGTCGCATGGTCTGAGCGCGCCCGGCGGTGCTAGGATAGCCACTCTCATTCTATGCATAGCGCCTGGTGGCGCCTAGCGTCGATATTCAGGTCCCGCGCATGTCCACAGTAAATTCCGCCTACACCGCTTTCGCCAACCTGCTCGCCGAGGCGGCCCTGCCGATCTCCCCGGCGGAACTGCACGGCCACCTGCTCGGGCGCGTCTGCGCCGGCGCCGGCTTCGACCAGGGCGAGTGGCTGCAGGCCGCTTCCGAACTGCTCGGCGGCGAACTCAGCGAACGCCTGCAGGCGGCCCTGGGCGGCCTGCTGGGCATGGTCCAGCAGGATCTGAGCGCCGGCGAAATGGCCGTGGTGCTGATGCTGCCCAACGACGACGCCCCGCTGGCCGAGCGCGCCCAGGCCCTGGGCCAGTGGTGCCAGGGTTTCCTCGCCGGTTTCGGCCTGGCGCTGCGCCAGGCCGGCCTGTCCGACGAGGCCGACGAAGTGCTCCAGGACATCGCCGCCATCGCCCAGGTCCAGGGCCAGCTGGAAGAGTCCGAGGACGGCGAGACGGACTACATGGAAGTCCAGGAATACCTGCGGGTCGCCCCGCTGCTGCTGTTCTCCGAATTCGGCAAGGTGCCGGCGCCGGCCGACAAACCCTCCCTGCACTGAGGTAGCTGCATGATCCGTATCGCCAAACCGGAATACGCCCGTCGGCGCAAGGCGCTGATGGCGCAGATGGAGCCCAACAGCATCGCCATCCTGCCCGCGGCGCCGATGTACATCCGCAACCGCGACGTCGAGCACGTCTACCGCCAGGACAGCGACTTCCAGTACCTCACCGGCTTCCCCGAGCCGGAAGCGGTGATGGCGCTGATCCCCGGCCGCGAGCACGGCGAATACGTACTGTTCTGCCGCGAGCGCGACCCCGAGCGTGAACTGTGGGACGGCCTGCGCGCCGGCCAGGACGGCGCGATCAGGGACTTCGGCGCCGACGACGCCTTCCCCATCGGCGACATCGACGACATCCTCCCCGGCCTGATCGAGGGCCGCGACCGCGTCTACTACGCGCTGGGCGCCAACCCCGAGTTCGACCGCCGGCTGATGGACTGGATCAACGTGATCCGCTCCAAGGCCCGCCAGGGCGCGCAGCCGCCGAACGAGTTCGTCGCCCTCGACCACCTGCTGCACGACCTGCGCCTGTACAAGAGCGCCGGCGAAGTGAAGGTGATGCGCTACGCCGCCGAGGTTTCCTGCGGCGCCCATATCCGCGCCATGCAGGCCTGCCGGCCGGGGCTCTACGAATACCACCTGGAGGCGGAGCTGGAATACGCCTTCCGCCTGGGCGGGGCAAAGATGCCGGCCTACGGCTCGATCGTCGCCACCGGGCGCAACGCCTGCATCCTGCACTACCGGGAGAACGACGCGCAGATCAAGGACGGCGACCTGATCCTGATCGACGCCGGCTGCGAGATCGACTGCTACGCCAGCGACATCACCCGCACCTTCCCGGCCAACGGCGTGTTCAGCCCCGAGCAGAAGGCCATCTACGAGCTGGTGCTGGAAGCCAACATGGCCGCCTTCGACTACATCGCCCCCGGCCGCCACTGGAACGAAGCCCACGAGGCCACCGTGCGCGTCATCACCGCCGGCCTGGTGAAGCTCGGCCTGCTCAAGGGCGACGTCGACGAACTGATCGCCAGCGAAGCCTACAAGGCCTTCTACATGCACCGCGCCGGCCACTGGCTGGGCATGGACGTGCACGACGTCGGCGAATATCGCGTCGGCGGCGAATGGCGCGTGCTCGAGCCGGGCATGTCGATGACCGTCGAGCCGGGCATCTACATCGCCCCGGACAACACCGACGTGCCGAAGAAGTGGCGCGGCATCGGCGTGCGCATCGAGGACGACGTGGTGGTGACCAGGAGCGGCTGCGAAGTGCTGACCAACGGCGTGCCCAAGACCGTCGCCGCCATCGAGGCGCTGATGGCCGAAGCCAAGGCCCGGGCGGCCTGAGATGCAACGCGCGAACCTGGCGATCATCGGCGGCGGCCTGGTCGGCGCCAGCCTGGCGCTGATCCTGCAGGCCGGCGCCCGCGAGCGCGGCTGGCGCATCGTGCTCATCGAGCCCTTCGCCCCCGGTGACGCCTACCAGCCCAGCTATGACGCCCGTTCCTCGGCGCTGTCCTTCGGCAGCCGGCAGATCTACGAACGCCTCGGCCTGTGGCAGCGCATCGCCCAGCGCGGCGAGCCGATCAGCCAGATCCACGTGTCCGACCGCGGGCGCTTCGGCTCCGCGCGCCTGACCGCAATGGAGGAGGGTGTGCCGGCGCTGGGCTACGTGGTGGAGAACGCCTGGCTCGGCCAGTGCCTGTGGCAGGCCCTGGACCACGAGGTGGTGAGCTGGCGCTGCCCGGCCGAGGTGCGCCGTATGCAGGCGCTGGACGACGGCTACCGGCTGACCCTGGACGACGACTCGATCCTGGACTGCGACCTCGCCGTGCTCGCCGACGGCGGCCGTTCCGGCCTGCGCGAGCAACTGGGCATCGGCGTGCGCGAGGCGCCCTACGGGCAGACCGCGCTGATCGCCAACGTCAGCCCCAGCGAGGAACACCGCGGCCAGGCCTTCGAACGCTTCACCGAACAGGGGCCCATGGCCCTGCTGCCGCTGCCGGACAACCGCTGCGCGCTGGTCTGGACGCGCCCGCCGCGCGACGCCGAGCGCCTGCGCGAGCTGCCCGAGCGGCAGTTCCTCGACGAGTTGCAGGCGGCCTTCGGCTACCGCCTGGGCGGCTTCCGCCAGGTCGGCGCGCGCTACTGCTACCCATTGACCCTCAGCGAGGCCGAGGAACAGGTGCGCCCGCACCTGGTGGTGCTGGGCAACGCCGCGCACAGCCTGCATCCCATCGCCGGGCAGGGCTTCAACCTGTCGCTGCGCGATGCCCAGGCCCTGGCCGACCAGTTGCTCGGCGCCGACGCCGCGCCCGGCGACTTCGCTGTGCTGCAGCGCTACCTGGAAGGCCAGCGCCTGGACCAGCAGATGACCGTCGGCTTCTCCGACCGCGTTACCCGCTTGTTCTCCAACGCCCAGCCGGTGCTGGCCACCGGGCGCAACCTGGGCCTGCTCGGCCTCGACCTGCTGCCGCCGGCCAAGCGCTGGTTCGCCCGCCAGGCCATGGGCCTGGGCGCGCGGCCGGTCTAGGGAGCGGCGATGTCCTCAGGCAAGATGGCCCGCCGCGCCCGCCTGCTGCGCTTCGGCCTCAACCTCTACCCGCCCTACCTCGGCGCCGGCGTGCGGGTGCGCCACATCGCCCCGGATTTTCGCGAGGTGCGGGTGAAGATGGTGCTGTCCTGGTTCAACCGCAACTACGTCGGCACCCAGTTCGGCGGCAGCCTGTACAGCATGACCGACCCCTTCTTCATGCTCATGCTGATGGAGAACCTGGGGCGCGACTACATCGTCTGGGACAAGGCCGCCAACATCGAATTCATCACCCCGGGCAAGGGGCCGGTGTACGCCGAGTTCCGCATCGACCAGCAACTGCTGGACGAAGTCCGGGCGCAGACCGCCGACGGCGGCAAGTACCTGCCCAAGCTGCACGCCGAGGTGCGCGACGGCGAGGGCACGCTGGTCGCGCGGGTGCAGAAGACTCTCTACATCAGGCTCAAGCCGCGCCTGCGCAAGGCCGGCTGACGACATGGAAAAAGGAATGCAGATGCACGCGGATCTGGTGATTGTCGGGGCGGGGATGGTCGGCAGCGCGCTGGCCCTGGCGTTGCAGGGCAGCGGCCTGGAAATCCTCCTGCTCGACGGCTCGCCGCTGAGCGTGAAACCCTTCGACCGCACGGCGCGCTTCGAGCCGCGGGTCAGCGCCCTGTCCGAGGCCAGCCGGCGCATCCTCCAGCGCCTGCACGCCTGGGATGGCATAGTCGCGCGGCGCGCCGAGCCCTATCGCGAGATGCACGTGTGGGACGGCTCCGGCACTGGGCAGGTGCACTTCAGCGCGGCCAGCGTGCACGCCGAGGTGCTCGGCCACATCGTCGAGAACCGCGTGGTGCAGGACGCCCTGCTGGAGCGCCTGCACGACACCACCCTCGGCCTGCTGCCCGGCGCGCGCCTGGAGCAGCTGCGCCACTCCGGCGACGACTGGTTGCTGACCCTGGCCGACGGCCGGCAGATCCGCACGCCGCTGGTGGTCGCCGCCGACGGCGCCAACTCCGCCGTGCGCCGCCTGGCCGGCTGCGCCACCCGCGAGTGGGACTACCTGCACCACGCCATCGTCACCAGCGTGCGCTGCGAAAAACCGCACCAGGCCACCGCCTGGCAGCGCTTCACCGACGACGGCCCGCTGGCCTTCCTGCCGCTGTCCCGCGAGGGCGACAGGCACTGGTGCTCGATCGTCTGGTCGACCACCCCGGAGCAGGCCGAACGCCTGATGGCGCTGGACGACGACGGCTTCCGCGAAGCCCTCGGCCGGGCCTTCGAGCATTGCCTGGGCGGCATCGGGCAGGTCGACCCGCGCCTGTGCATCCCGCTGCGCCAGCGCCACGCCAAGCGCTACGTGGAGCCGGGCCTGGCGCTGATCGGCGATGCCGCGCACACCATCCACCCGCTGGCCGGGCAGGGCGTCAACCTGGGCTTCCTCGACGCCGCGGTGCTGGCCGAGGTGCTGATGCACGCCCACGCCCGTGGCGAGCGCATCGCCGACGAGCGCGTGCTGAGCCGCTTCGAGCGCCGGCGGATGCCGCACAACCTGGCGATGATGGCGGCGATGGAAGGCTTCCAGCGCCTGTTCCAGGCCGACCCGCTGCCGGTGCGCTGGCTGCGCAACGCCGGCCTGCGCCTGGTCGACCGCCACCACGAGGCCAAGGGCCTGTTCGTCCGCCAGGCCCTGGGCCTGTCCGGCGACCTGCCGACGCTGGCGCGGGTCTGAGGCGCCGCGACCCCGTGTCGCGGCGTGGTGAAACACCCGGTCACAAAGGTCGGCTCCGGGGCTAAATGAGGTTCCTTATCATCTGGAACCTCATTCCGCTACCCAGGAGCCGCCGGCATGTCGGTACGCAAAGGCCTTCTCGCTTCCCTCGCCCTCGCCGCACTGGCTGGCACCGCCCAGGCCGCCGACGAGGTGGTGGTCTACTCCTCGCGCATCGACGAGCTGATCAAGCCGGTGTTCGACGCCTACACGAAGAAAACCGGCGTGCAGGTCAAGTTCATCACCGACAAGGAAGCGCCGCTGATGGCGCGGATCAAGGCCGAGGGCGCCAACACCCCGGCCGACCTGCTGCTCACCGTGGACGCCGGCAACCTCTGGCAGGCCGAGAAGATGGGCATCCTGCAGCCGTTCGACTCGCCGACCCTCGACGCCAACATTCCCCCGCAGTACCGCTCCGGCACCGACAGCTGGACCGGCCTGTCGCTGCGCGCGCGGACCATCGCCTACTCCACCCAGCGGGTGAAGCCGGAGGAGCTGAGCACCTACGAGGCCCTGGCCGACAAGCAGTGGGAAGGCCGCCTGTGCCTGCGCACGGCGAAGAAGGTCTACAACCAGTCGCTGACCGCCACCCTGATCGAGACCCACGGCGAGCAGAAGACCGAGCAGATCCTCAAGGGCTGGGTGGGCAACCTGGCCACCGACGTGTTCTCCGACGACACCGCGCTGCTCCAGGCCATCGCCGCCGGCCAGTGCGACGTCGGCATCGTCAACACCTACTACTACGGGCGCCTGCACAAGCAGAAGCCGGACCTGCCGGTGAAGCTGTTCTGGCCGAACCAGGGCGACCGCGGCGTGCACGTCAACCTCTCGGGCATCGGCCTGACCAGGCACGCGCCGCACCCCGAGCAGGCCAAGGCCCTGGTGGAGTGGATGACCGGCCCCGACGCCCAGGCGCTGTTCGCCTCGCTGAACCAGGAGTTCCCGGCCAACCCGAAGGTCGCGCCCTCGGAGGAAGTGGCGGCCTGGGGCAGCTTCAAGGCCGACAGCATCCCGGTGGAAGTCGCCGGCAAGCGCCAGGCCGAAGCCATCAAGCTGATGGACCGGGCCGGTTGGAATTGACCAGGAGCCGGAAGCCGGAAGCTGGAGGCTGGAGGTCGGCGTGGACCTGGCTTCCAGCTTCCGGCTTCTAGCTTCCAGCTAATCACTTATGCGCTGGTACCCCATCAGCTTCTCCATCGCCGCCCTGGTGGCGTTGCCGCTCGTCGTGCTGGCGCTGAGCTGGGGCGAGATCGACACGGAAATCTGGGCGCACCTGTGGGACACCCAGCTGCCGCGCCTGCTGGGCAACAGCCTGGTGCTGGTGCTCGGCGTCGGCATCGGCGTGACCCTGCTGGGCACCAGCCTGGCCTGGCTCACCGCGCTCTGCGAGTTTCCCGGGCGGCGCTGGCTGGACTGGGCGCTGATGCTGCCCTTCGCCATTCCGGCCTACGTGCTGGCGTTCGTCTTCGTCGGCCTGCTGGACTTCGCCGGGCCCTTGCAGACGCTGCTGCGCGAATGGTTCGGCAGCGGCCTGCGGCCGCCCCGGGTGCGTTCCACCGGCGGGGTGATCCTGGTCCTGGTGCTGGTCTTCTACCCCTACGTCTACCTGCTGGCGCGCGGCGCCTTCCTGGCCCAGGGCCGCGGCCTCACCGAGGCGGCGCGGGTGCTCGGGCTGTCGCCCTGGCAGGCCTTCTGGCGCGTGGCGCTGCCCATGGCGCGGCCGGCCATCGGCGCCGGGCTGGCGCTGGCGATCATGGAGACACTGGCCGACTTCGGCGCCGTCTCGGTGTTCAACTTCGACACCTTCACCACCGCCATCTACAAGACCTGGTACGGCTTCTACAGCCTGTCCAGCGCCACCCAGCTGGCCAGCCTGCTGCTGCTCGGGGTGTTCCTGGTGGTGCTCGGCGAGCGCCACAGCCGCGGCCGTGTCGTGGCCAGCAGCGAGAAGCCGCGCACCGCGCCGCTGTATCGTCTGCGCGGGTTCAAGGCCTTCGCCGCCAGCGCCTGGTGCGGGCTGGTGTTCGCCTGCGCCTTCGCCATTCCCCTGGCGCAGCTGCTGGCCTGGTGCTGGCAGCGTGGCCGCTTCGACCTCGACGAACGCTACTGGGGCCTGCTCTGGCACAGCCTTGGCCTGGGCGCCACGGCGGCGGCGCTGTGCGTGGCGGTCGGCCTGCTGCTGGCCTTCGCCCGCCGGCAGACGCCGGCGAGGCCGGTGCGCGCCGCGGTGGGCCTGGCCAACCTCGGCTACGCGGTGCCCGGCTCGGTGCTGGCGGTGGCGATCATGCTGGCCTTCAGCTGGCTCGACAACCACTGGGTGATCCCGCTCTCCAGCGCCCTGGGCGGCGCCGGCAAGCCGTTGCTGCTGGGCAGCCTGGGGGCGCTGCTGCTGGCCTACCTGATCCGCTTCCTGGCGGTGGCCGAAGGCCCGCTGGAAAGCACCCTGATGCGTATCCGCCCGTCCTTCGCCGAGGCTTCGCGCAGCCTCGGCGTGGCCGGGCCGGCGCTGTTCGCGCGGGTCTACCTGCCGCTGCTGGCGCCGGGGCTGATGAGCGCCGCGCTGCTGGTGTTCGTCGACGTATTGAAGGAAATGCCGGCTACCCTGCTGATGCGTCCCTTCGGCTGGGACACCCTGGCGGTGCGCATCTTCGAGATGACCAGCGAGGGCGAATGGGCCCGCGCCGCGCTGCCGGCGCTGAGCCTGGTGCTGGCCGGGCTGCTGCCGGTGGTGCTGCTGATCCGCCGTTCCGCGGCCAGCGCGGCGGGGCGCGACTCGACCGTCGGCCGAGGTGTCCAGGCACCGGCCTAGCGGCTACAATGCGCCGGTTTCGTGCGGGCCGCCCTCGCGCTCCGCATCCGCCATTCCCGGAAGGAGAACACCCATGGGACAGCGCACCCCGCTCTACGACCTGCATGTCGCCCTCGGCGCGAAAATCGTCGATTTCGGCGGTTGGGACATGCCCCTGCACTATGGTTCGCAGGTCGAAGAGCACCACCAGGTCCGCCGTGACTGCGGCGTGTTCGACGTCTCCCACATGACCGTGGTCGACGTCACCGGCCCGCAGTCCAGGGAATACCTGCAACGCCTGCTCGCCAACGATGTCGAGCGCCTGCAGGTGCCCGGCAAGGCGCTGTACAGCGCCATGCTCAACGAGCGCGGCGGGGTGGTCGACGACCTCATCGTCTACCTGGGCGTATACGGCTACCGCGTGGTGGTCAACGCCGCCACCCGCGAGAAGGACCTGGCCTGGATGCAGGCCCACACCGAGGGCTTCGAGGTCCAGCTGCAGGCGCGCCCGGACCTGGCCATGCTGGCCGTCCAGGGCCCCAACGCGCGGGACAAGACCGCCGAACTGGTGAGCCCCTCCCGCGCCACCCTGATCCGCGAACTCAAGCCGTTCCAGGGCAAGGCCGACGGCGACTGGTTCATCGCCCGCACCGGCTACACCGGCGAGGACGGCCTGGAGATCATGCTGCCCGCCGCCGAGGCGCCGGGCTTCCTCAACGAACTGGTCGGCGCCGGCATTTCCCCCGCCGGCCTGGGCGCGCGCGACACCCTGCGCCTGGAAGCCGGGATGAACCTCTACGGCCAGGACATGGACGAAGAGATTTCGCCCCTGGCCGCCAACATGGGCTGGACCATCGCCTGGGAACCGGCCGGGCGCGACTTCATCGGCCGCCAGGCCCTGGAAGCCCAGCGCGCCGCCGGCGACCAGCCGAAGCTGGTCGGCCTGGTGCTGGAGGAGCGCGGCGTGCTGCGCGCCCACCAGGTGGTGCGGGTGGCCGGCATCGGCGAGGGCGAGATCACCAGCGGCAGCTTCTCCCCGACCCTCGGCAAGTCCATCGCCCTGGCCCGCCTGCCGGCGGCCACCGGCGACCGCGCCGAGGTGGAAATCCGTGGCAAGTGGTACCCGGTGCGCGTCGTTCAGCCGAATTTCGTGCGTCATGGCAAGGCCCTGATCTAAATTGCATAGGCGACCCGTCGTCGCCGCTGCCCCGTCCCCGAGGAAAACAAGATGAGCAACATTCCCGCCGACCTGCGTTACGCCGCCAGCCACGAGTGGGCGCGCCTGGAAGCCGACGGTACCGTCACCGTGGGCATCTCCGACCATGCCCAGGAAGCCCTGGGCGACGTGGTCTTCGTCGAGCTGCCGGAGCTCGGCAAGCAACTCAACGCTGGCCAGGAAGCCGGCGTGGTGGAATCGGTCAAGGCCGCCTCCGACATCTACGCCCCGGTCGGTGGCGAGGTGATCGCCATCAACGAGGTCCTGGCCGACACCCCCGAGGAAGTCAACAACGACCCCTACGGCTCCTGGTTCTTCAAGCTCAAGCCGAGCAACCCGGCCGAGCTGGACAAGCTGCTCGACGCCGCCGGCTACCAGGCCGCCTGCGACGCGGACGCCTGATCGCCGCGCCGAACCCCCAAGGCCCCGCTCAGTCGGGGCCTTGTTCTTCCCGCCTGGCCTATCCTGTCTTGATCGTGCATTCCCGATCGAGGTCCAGGCCATGTCGAAAAGCCCTTCGCTGTCCCAGCTGAACCAGCCCGATGCCTTCCTGCGCCGCCATCTCGGCCCCGACGAGGCGGAGCGACGGAGCATGCTCGAGGCCCTGGGCGTCGCCAGCCTCGACGACCTGATCGTACAGACGGTGCCGCCGGCCATCCGCCTGAACCGCCCGCTGGAGCTGCCGCCGGCGCTGGACGAGCAGAGCGCCCTGGAGAAGCTCAGGGGCTATGCGCAGCAGAACCAGCTGTGGACCAGCCTGATCGGCACCGGCTACTACGGCACCGTCACGCCCACGGTGATCCTCCGCAACGTGCTGGAGAACCCCGGCTGGTACACCGCCTACACCCCCTACCAGCCGGAGATCGCCCAGGGCCGCCTGGAGGCGCTGCTGAACTTCCAGCAGCTGACCATCGACCTCACCGGCCTGGACCTGGCCAGCGCCTCGCTGCTCGACGAGGCCACCGCCGCCGCCGAGGCCATGGCCCTGGCCAAGCGCGTGGCCAAGGCCAAGAGCAACCTGTTCTTCGTCGACGTGAACTGCCACCCGCAGACCATTTCCGTGGTGCGTACCCGCGCCCAGGCCTTCGGCTTCGACCTGGTGGTGGACGAGCTGGACACGTTGGGCCAGCACGCCGTGTTCGGCGCGCTGCTGCAGTACCCGGACAGCCGCGGCGAGGTCCGCGACCTGCGCCCGCTGATCGACGCCCTGCACGCCCGGCAGGCCATCGCCTGCGTCGCCGCCGACCTGCTCAGCCTGCTGCTGCTGACGCCGCCGGGCGAACTGGGCGCCGACGTGGTGCTTGGCAGCGCCCAGCGCTTCGGCGTGCCCATGGGCTACGGCGGGCCCCACGCGGCCTTCTTCGCCACCCGCGACGAGTTCAAGCGGGCCATGCCCGGGCGGATCATCGGCGTGTCCCGCGATGCCCGCGGCAACACCGCGCTGCGCATGGCGCTGCAGACCCGCGAGCAGCACATCCGCCGCGAGAAGGCCAACTCCAACGTCTGCACCTCGCAGGTGCTGCTGGCCAACATCGCCAGCCTCTACGCCGTCTACCACGGCCCCGAGGGCCTCAAGCGCATCGCCCAGCGCGTGCACCGGCTCACCGCCATCCTCGCCGCCGGGCTGTTCGCCAAGGGCCTCAAGCGCGTCAACGCGCACTTCTTCGACACCCTGACCCTGGAAGTGGGCGCGCAACAGGCGGCCATCCTCGAACGCGCCCGCGCGGCGCGCTACAACCTGCGCATCGTCGGCGAGAGCCGCCTGGGCGTCAGCCTGGACGAAACCTGCAACGCCGAAACCGTCGCCACGCTGTTCGACATCTTCCTCGGCGCCGGCCACGGCCTGAGCATCGCCGTGCTGGACGCCGGCGACCTTTCCGACGGCATCCCCGGCACCCTGCAGCGCCGCTCCGGCTACCTGGGCCACCCGGTGTTCAACCGCCACCACAGCGAAACCGAGATGCTGCGCTATCTGCGCAAGCTCGAAGGCAAGGACCTGGCGCTGAACCAGGCGATGATCCCGCTGGGCTCCTGCACCATGAAGCTCAACGCCACCAGCGAGATGATCCCCATCACCTGGCCGGAGTTCGCCAACCTGCACCCCTTCGTGCCGCGCGAGCAGGCCGAGGGCTACCGGCTGATGATCGACGAGCTGGAGAGCTGGCTGCGCGCCATCACCGGCTTCGACGCCATCTGCATGCAGCCCAACTCCGGGGCCCAGGGCGAGTACGCCGGGCTGCTGGCCATCCGCAAGTACCACGAGAGCCGCGGCGAGGGGCACCGCAACGTCTGCCTGATCCCGTCCTCGGCCCACGGCACCAACCCGGCCTCGGCGATCATGGCGAGCATGCGCGTGGTGATAGTCGAGTGCGACAAGGGCGGCAACGTCGACCTGGAGGACCTCAAGCTCAAGGCCGCCGAGGCCGGCGCCCAGCTGGCCTGCCTGATGATCACCTACCCCTCGACCCACGGCGTGTACGAGGAGGGCATCCGCGAGATCTGCGAGGTTATCCACTGCCACGGCGGCCAGGTCTACATGGACGGCGCCAACCTCAACGCCCAGGTCGGCCTGGCGCGGCCGGCGGACATCGGCGCCGACGTGTCGCACATGAACCTGCACAAGACCTTCTGCATCCCCCACGGCGGCGGTGGCCCGGGCATGGGCCCGATCGGCGTGAAGAAGCACCTGGCGCCGTTCGTCGCCAACCACCCGGTGATCCGCGTCGAAGGCCCCAATCCGCTGAACGACGCGGTCAGCGCCGCGCCCTGGGGCAGCGCCAGCATCCTGCCGATCAGCTGGATGTACATCGCCATGATGGGCCCACAGCTGGCCGACGCCACCGAGGTGGCCATCCTCAGCGCCAACTACCTGGCCCAGCGCCTGGACGGCGCCTTCCCGGTGCTCTACCGCGGGCGCAACGAGCGCGTGGCCCACGAATGCATCCTCGACCTGCGGCCGCTCAAGGCGCAGACCGGGATCAGCGAGGAGGACGTGGCCAAGCGCCTGATGGACTACGGCTTCCACGCCCCGACCATGTCCTTCCCGGTGCCCGGCACGTTGATGGTGGAGCCCACCGAGAGCGAGTCGCTGCACGAGCTGGACCGCTTCGTCGAGGCCATGCTGAGCATCCGCGCGGAAATCGCCAAGGTCGAGACCGGCGAATGGCCGGCCGAGGACAACCCGCTCAAGCGCGCCCCGCACACCCTGGCCGACGTCACCGGCCCCTGGGAGCGGCCCTACGGCATAGCCGAAGCGGTGACCCCCAGCGAACACACCCGCGCCTTCAAGTACTGGCCGGCGGTGAACCGGGTGGACAACGTGTTCGGCGACCGCAACCTGTTCTGCGCCTGCGTGCCGGTGGACGAGTACCGGGAGTGAGAAAATCCGCGCCTACGAAATACCGAGCCCCCTGTAGGAGCGGGCCCTGCCCGCGATTCGCGCGCAGGGCGCGCTCCTACAAGGGCACGGTGTGGAGGCAAACTGTAGGATGGCGTTGAGCGCAGCTATACCCATCGCCGCGGCCGCATGGGTTTCGCAGGCTCGATCCATCCTACGGTCTGGATGAGATCCGCTTCTACGAAATGCCGAACCCCCTGTAGCGGGCCCTGCCCGCGATTCGCGCGCAGGGCGCGCTCCTACAAGGGTGCGGTGTAGAGGCAAACCGTAGGATGGCGTTGAGCGCAGCGATACCCATAGCCGCGGCCGCATGGGTTTCGCAGGCTCAACCCATCCTACGAAGCGCCGTCACTGCGCCACGCCCTCCTGGCTCATCAGGATGGCATTGGCCAGCTCCATGTCGCTGCGCTGCTGCAGTTCCGGATGATCGCTGCGCAGGCGCTGCAATGCGGCTTCCAGGTACGGGCCGCGGATGGCGCCGTCGCTGGCCACGTAGCTGCCGGCGTCGTCGCGGGCGGCGAGGATCAGCTTGTGGTCGTGCTTGAAGGTCAGGTAGGTCGAGGCGGTGGTGGCCCCGGAGGAGATGATGTCGCGCCAGAAGCCGTCGGCCATGGCCGGGGCCAGGGGCAGCAGGGTGAAGACAGCGAGGATGCCGGTCAGTTTGAACATGCGCATGGGAGTTTCTCCTCCGTAGGTCCGCATACCTTTCTGAGCGCTCGGCGCTGCCAGGGGTTCCGGTTATCTGGATGACCGGTTCGCGGTTACGTTGGTCCCATCTTGGGACTAGCATGTGCCGATGAAAATCATCGCCATCGGCAACCTGCGCGATTTCTGGCTGGCCCATCCGGACGCGGAGCAACCACTCAAGGCCTGGATCGATGAAGCCAAGGCCGCGACCTGGGGCCAGCCGGGCGACATCAAGGCCAGGTATGCCAGCACGAGCATCCTCAAGAGCCGCCGGGTGATGTTCAACATCAAGGGCAACGACTATCGACTAATCGTCGCGGTTACCTACCGGTTCGGCGCGGTCTACATCAAGTTCATCGGCACGCACGCGCAGTACGATGCCGTCGACGCGAATACCGTCGAGATGGAGTGAGAGAGCATGCACATCCGACCTATCCATACGCACGAGGGCTACAAGGCCAGCCTCAAGGAACTGTCCGCCTACTTCGACGACGAGCCGGAGCCCGGCACTCCCGAGGGGGATCGTTTCGAAGTGCTGTTGACGCTGGTCGAGGCCTACGAGGCCAAGCACTACCCGGTCGAGGCGCCGCACCCCATCGAGGCCATCAAGTTCCGCATGGAGCAGGGCGGCCTGACCGTCAAGGACCTGGTGCCCTCGATTGGCCAGCCCAACCGCGTCTATGAGGTGCTGTCCGGCAAGCGCAGCCTGACGCTGCCGATGATCCGCAAGCTGCACCGCAACTTGGGGATTCCCGCCGAGAGTCTGATCGCCGAGTACGCCTGAGGCGAGCGCATCGAAAAGCCCGCTGCCCCGTGAAGGGCTGCGGGCTTTTGCGTGTCCGGGGAGTGCCGTTCAGCGTTCGCCGGCCAGCAATGCACTGGCCAACTCCATATCGCTGCGCTGCTGCAACTGCGGATAATCGCTGCGCAGCCGCTGCAGCTCGGCTTCCAGCCAGGGGCCGCGGATGGCGCCGGCGCTGGCGACGAAGCTGCCGGCGTCCTCGGCCAGCGGGCCGACCAGTTTGTGGTCGTCGCGGCTGGTGAGGTAGCTGGAGGCGGTGGTGGCGCCGGTGGACAGCACGCCGCGCCAGAAGCCGGCGTCTTCGGTCTGGGCGGCGGCGAAGGGGAGGGTGGACAGGGCGACGGCCAGGGCCGCTCCGGGGATACGCATGGATGCTCCTTGGGTGACTGCGTTCGCGTCCCCTCAGAGTGCGTGCCCGCCGGCGAGTTCCGGAGCGCCTGGTGGAATCAGGTGCTTCCGGGCGGCGCCGTCATTCTCCCTTCAGCGCCGGGTCGTCGGGGTTCTGCTGTTCCAGCTCGGCCAGTTGCATCTGCACCTTCTCCAGCTGGCCGATCTCGCGCAGGTAGGCGATCAGCGCCAGGCGCGCGTCGCGGTTGGCCGGGTGGCGTTGCAGCAGTTGCTCCAGCTGGCGGCAGGCGGCGTCGGCCTGGCCGCTGTCGTGCAGGCCGATGGCCAGGATGTAGCGGAACTGGGCGCTGTCCGGGGCCAGGCGCACCGCTTCCTGCAGCTCCTTGAGCGCTGCCTCGCGCTGGCCTTGGCGGATCAGCGCCAGGCCCTGGGCGTGGTGCAGCAGGCCGGACTGCGGGTGGCGCTTGAGCGCGCCGTCCAGCAGCTGGCGGGCTTCGTCGGGGCGCTGGCGGGCTTCCAGCCACTGGTAGAGGCTGACCAGCGCCGGCAGGAAGTCGGGATCGCGCACCAGGGCCGCGCGCAGCGCCGGTTCCACTTCGGCGTCGCGGCCGGTGACCTGGTAGAGCATGGCGCGGTTGAGGTTGGACTCGGCGCGCTCGGCCAGGCTCAGCTGGACCTCCTCGTATTCCTTCAGGCCCTTGGCCAGCGGCGCCTGCAACCCGGCGCGCACCTCCGGCGGCAGTTGCGCCAGTTGCCAGGTGGCGGAGAGGCGCACGGCGCGCAGCGGGTCGTCCAGCAGCGGGGCCAGCAGCAGTGCCTGGCGCGGCGGGCTGGCCAGGGCGGCGGCCGCGCCTATGGCGGCGTTGCGCACCAGCGGGTCGTTGTCCTTCAGGCCCTGGGCGGCCAGTTCCAGGGAGCGCGGGCTGGGATAGGCGGGCAGTTCGGCGAGCAGGGTGGCGCGGCGGATCGCCGGCAGGTCGCTGCTGGCCAGCAGCAGGTGCAGCGCCCGCGAGGCGCCGGGCTGGCCGTTGCGGGCCTTCCACAGGGTGTCGTCGTAGCGCGGCACGGCGCCGGCCGGCTTGGCGTCGCTGGCGTACCACAGGCGGAACTGCTCGCTGACCTTGGAGGCGCTGTCGCGGTGGCAGCCCATGCAGGCGTCCGGCGCGCCTATCTTCTGCGCGTGCTGCGGGTCGGGAATGCTGAAGCTGTGGTCATGCCGGTAGTGGTTGACCATGTAGTACTTGCCCGGCATGTGGCAGGACGTGCACTGCGCGCCAGGCGTGCCGCTCTGGTGGTGGTGGTGTTCGGGCGAGTCGTAGTTCTTCGCCAGCAGGCCCTTGCCGTCGATGCCCGGGCGCACCGGCTTGCCGGCCGGGTTGTGGCACTGCAGGCAGAGGCCGTTGCCGGCGATCTTCACCTGGCCGCTGTGGGGGTTGTGGCAGTCGGTGCACTTCACGCCCTTCTCGAACATCTTGCTCTGGGTGAAGGAGCCCCACTCGAAGACCTCGTCCTTGATCTTGCCGTCGATCTGGTACAGCTCGCGGGTCAGCAGGCTCGGCAGGTAGTCGTCCATGAACCGGTGGCGGTGCTGGAAGCCGTCGCCCAGCGGCGCGCGGCGGGAATGGCAGCGCGCGCAGTTCTCCACCAGCTCGCTGGCGGCGGTGCTGGCGCCCAGCGGCTTGTCGAACCCGCGGCTGGCGTCGCCGTCGGGTTTCTGCGCCCATTCCAGGTGGCGCGAGGCCGGGCCGTGGCAGGCCTGGCAGCCGACGCCCAGGCTCTGCCAGTGGCTGGCGAAGGCGTTCTTGTCGGCGTCGAAGTTGCGCTTGAACTCGGTGGTGTGGCACTCGATGCACATGAAGTTGGCGTTCTGCGTCGGGCGCGTCCAGTGCAGCTCGTCCTTGAAGTCGATGCGCTGCCCGGGGTTGAGTTCGAACCAGCGCTGCTTCTGGGTATCCCAGGCGACGCCGAGGGCCTGCAGGCGGCCGCCGGGGTATTCCAGCAGGTACTGCTGCAGCGGCGCCACGCCGAAGGTGTAGGCCACCTTGAAGTCCGCCGGCTTGCCGTCGGCGCCCGGGGTGTTCACCCAGAATTCCTCGCCCTTGCGGAAGAAGCGGGTGCTTTCGGCCTCGCCCTTGAACCTGGCGTCGGCGAAGTCGCCCAGCACGTTGGCTTCGTTGGCCACCTGCATCGCCTTGTGGTGGTGCGAGCCCTGCCAGTCCTGGAACTGGCCCTGGTGGCATCCCTGGCATTGCTGCTCGTCGACGAAGCCGGCCTTCGGCGCCTCGGCCGCCACGGGTTTCGCCGGGGGCGCGGGCGGGCTCGCGACGGGCAGCGACGGGGCGCTGTGCTCGACGTACCACCAGGCGCCCGCGCTGGCCAGCAACAGCACGGCCACCAGCGCGGCAGCCAGGCGCCGCGCCAGGCGGGGGGAGGAGGTGGGGCGGGCCGGTGCGGCCCCTTTGCGGTCTTTCTTATGGGCAGGCTTCTGCATGCGACGTCCGTTGTTCGGGCAGCCATGTATCACGGTGGCAGCAGCTTCAGTGACTGCCGGGGGTATGTCAAACCCGGTTCCGCCGCAGTGGCGGCGGCCCCTCGAAAGGATGAGGCGCGTTCAGGGCTGGCGGATGGCGGCGACCCGGGCGCTGTCCACCTTCACCGCCGGGTTGCCGAACTGCGCCGTGAGGTAGTTGACCAGGGTGGCGATCTGCTGGTCGTCGAGCGCGCCGGCGAAGCCGGGCATGAACACCTGCTGCCCGGCGCTTTCGCGGTGCACGCCGGTGAGCACGACCTGCACCAGGTTGTCCGGCTGCTGCGCGCCCACCGTGGTGTTGTGGCTGAGCATGGGGTAGTAGGCGTCCTGCGTGCCCTGGCCGTTCCAGCCGTGGCAACTGGCGCAGTTGCCGAGGAACAGCCGGGCGCCGTCGTCGCGGCTCCGGGCATCGAAGTCCTCGCCGCGCAGCGTCACCACGTCGTCGGCGGGGCCGCCCCAGGCGAAGCGCGGCTTGCGCTCGCCGTCGCCGACCGCCCTGACGCTGCGCAGGTAGCCGGCGATGGCCTGCAGGTCGTCGGGCCGCAGGTACTGGAAGCTGTGCTCCACGGCCTCGGCCATGGGCCCGGCGGCCTGGGCCTTGCCGGGCAGGCGGCCGCTGCGCAGGTACTGCACCAGTTCGGCGTCGCTCCAGCCGCCGATGCCGGCGTGGGTGTCGCTGGTGATGTTGTAGGCGTACCAGCCGCCCAGGGCGGCGCCGGCGAGGTAGCCGCTGCCCTTCTCGTCCAGGGCCTTCTCCTGGAAGGCCAGGCCGCGCGGGGTATGGCAGGTGCCGCAGTGGGCCAGGCCCTGCACCAGGTAGGCGCCGCGGTTCCAGGCCGCGCTCTGTTTCGGGTTGGGCTGGAAGGGCCGGTCGTCATGGAACAGCGCGTTCCAGATGGCCAGCGGCCAGCGCATGTTCAGCGGCCAGGGGATGTCGCTGTCGCGGTTGGCCTGGGCCACGGCCTCGACGCCGCCGCGCAGGAAATAGGCGTATAGGGCCTGCATGTCCGCGTCGCCGATCTTGGCGTAGGCGGTGTAGGGCATCGCCGGGTAGAGGTGCAGGCCGCCCCTGGCCACGCCTTCGCGCAGGGCGCGGGCGAAGTCTTCGTAGCTGTAGCTGCCGATGCCGGTGCGTGGATCGGGGGTGATATTGCTGGAGTAGACCGCGCCCAGCGGGGTGGTCAGCGCCAGGCCGCCGGCGAAGGGCTGGCCGCCGGGCGCGGTGTGGCAGGCGGCGCAGTCGCCGGCGCGGGCCAGGTATTCGCCGCGCTGCAGCAGCTCGGCCGGCGCCGGGTCCAGGGCCGGGGCGGCCTGGGCCAGGCAGGGCAGCAGGAGGAGGGCGGCCAGCAGGCGGATGGACATGCTCAGGCCTCCCCTTTCAGGCGCTCGGCCAGGCGCAGGGCGAGCGCGGCGAGGCTCAGGGTGCAGTTCACCGAGCCCACCGTGGGCATCACCGCGCTGCCGGCGATGAACAGATTGGCGTGGTCGTGGCTGCGGCAGTCGCGGTCCACCACCGAGTCGCCGGGGTCGTCGCCCATCAGCGTGGTGCCGGCGATGTGGTTGTTGTTGGCGAAGCTGTCCTCGAACTGCACCTCGCTGCCGCCGAGCAACCTGGCAGCGTGGGCATAGACTTCTCGGGTGTGCACCGCGCTGCGGCGCACGTAGTCGTCCATGGCGTAGGTGAATTCCGGCTTGGGGATGCCCAGGGCGTCGCGCTCGCTGGCGCTGGGTACGATGCGGTTCTGCGGGCGCGGGAGGATTTCGTGGAAGCTGTCGAAACGCACGAAGCGCGCGGCGCGGTCGCGGATCTGCGCTTCCAGCTCGCGGCCGAGCAGCAGCGGGCCCTGGCGGATCAGCTCGGCGGCCACCTGGTCCACCCGCGAGAGGTTGGACAGGTGGATTTTCTTCGCCGCGTACTGGCTGCGGAAGGCGCCGTCGCGGAAGCCGACCATCGAGGTCATCTCCTGCGGCCCGCGCCCGGGCCAGAGCTTCTCGCTGGCGTAGAAGCGCACCGCGGTGCCGGGGTGGTCCATGAGGTTGCGGCCAACCATGCCGGAGGCGTTGCCGACCTCGGACATCAGCATCAGCTTGGGCGTCTCCACGCCATTGGCAGCGAGCACGAAGACCTTGCCTTCGACTCGCGTCTCCTCGCCCTGCGGGTCCTTGCAGAGGGCGGCGACTATGCGTCCGCCATCGCCCTTTTCCAGCTTGAACGCCACGCTGTTGTCCAGCAGCCGGGCGCCGGCGGCCTCGGCCTTCTCGACGTGGACGATGCCGTTGTACATGGCGCCGACCGGGCAGATCGGCATGCAGTTGTTGTTGCCGCAGCAGGTCGGCCGGCCGTCGAAGGGGCGGCTGTTGCGCGCCACCGGCTCGGTGACCACGCGGTAGCCGTTGGCGTTGAGCACGTCCTTCACACGCTGCTCGTTCCACGACAGCGGCAGCGGCGCCATGGGGTAGGCCTGGCTGCGCGGCGAACCCAGCTCCTCGTCGGCCGGGCCCCAGACGCCGAGGGCCTCTTCGGCGCGCTGGTACCAGGGCTCCAGCTCCGCGTACTCGAACGGCCAGTCGCGGCCGACGCCGTACAGGCTCTGGAGCTTGAAGTCGCTGGGCAGGAAGCGCCAGGCCGAGGCCGCCCAGTGCCAGGTGGTGCCGCCGACCACCCGCAGGTACTGCACGTCGTAGGGATGTTCGCCCTTCTGCACCAGGTAGTGGTTGTCCGGGTGGTACTGCGGGTGCGGCGCGTGGGCCATGGACGGGTAGGGCGCCTGGTTGTCGGACTTGTCGGCCTGGTTGCGGAAGCGCTCGACGATCTCCCAGCGCGACAGCCGCGGGCCGGCTTCGAGGATCAGCACGTCCTTGCCGGCCAGGGCCAACTGGTGGGCGACCAGGGCGCCGGCCACGCCGGAGCCGACCACCACGTAGTCGGCGCTTTGCGTGTCGGCCATGCTCAGGCCCCCCGCTCGACCGGTTGCGCGGCCCAGAAGCCCGGCTGGTTGCTGCAGTAGCTGCGCGGCAGCAGCACGTCGTCCACCGCGCGGAACATCAGCGCGCTTTCATAGGCGACCACGCTGGGGTGGTCGTCCTCGCCCACGTAGCCCAGGTACCAGGCGGCGAGCATCTGCCGCGCCAGCCACTGCTGGCGCTCGCTCCAGCGCTGCGGGCCGTCGCCCAGGCGCGCCTGCAGCTCGCCCAGGCTCTGGGCGAGGGCGGTGTCGCGCTGCGCCAGGGCCAGGTACAGGCGCTGGCCGATGCGTGGGTCGAGGTTGCTGCGCCCGGTCAGGCGCTGCGACAGCGTCATGAAGATCGCCAGTTCCGCCTCGGCCTGGGGCGTCAGCGCGGCCCAGGCCAGGGCCGCCGGGCCCAGCAGCAGGCCGCCGGCCACGGCGCCGCCGCAAGCCATGGCCAGCAGGCGCCGGCGGGACAGGGAAAAGCGTGGCTGGTCTGGCATGCGGACCTCTCGTTCAGCAGGCAGCGGCGGCCCGGGGCCGCGGCGGGATCACGGGGTTATGGGCCGGGTCGTGCCCGGCTTCTGGCTTATCGTCGGCGCGCTCCAACCAAGGGTGGCGATACGCGGGCCTGCCCCTTAGTATTGCGGCATCTCGCGATTCTGCAGGGCGAATGCGCCCGCGCCGAACCTTCGGCGTGCCTCGCGGACCTCTCTACGACACGGGTTTTCCATGAAACAGTACCTCGACCTGATGCGCCACGTGCGCGAGCACGGCACCTTCAAGAGCGACCGTACCGGCACCGGCACCTACAGCGTATTCGGCCACCAGATGCGCTTCGACCTGGGCGAAGGCTTCCCCCTGGTGACCACCAAGAAGTGCCACCTGAAATCGATCGTCCACGAGCTGCTGTGGTTCCTCAAAGGTTCGACCAACATCGCCTACCTGAAGGAAAACGGCGTCTCCATCTGGGACGAATGGGCCGACGAGAACGGCGACCTGGGCCCGGTCTACGGCTACCAGTGGCGCTCCTGGCCGGCGCCGGACGGCCGCCATATCGACCAGATCGCCAATCTGATGGACATGCTCAAGCGCAATCCGGACTCGCGCCGGCTGATCGTCTCGGCCTGGAACCCCGCGCTGATCGACGAGATGGCCCTGCCGCCGTGCCACGCGCTGTTCCAGTTCTACGTCGCCGACGGCAAGCTCAGCTGCCAGCTGTACCAGCGCTCGGCGGACATTTTCCTCGGCGTGCCCTTCAACATCGCCAGCTACGCCCTGCTGACGCTGATGGTGGCCCAGGTCGCCGGCCTGCAGCCGGGCGACTTCATCTGGACCGGCGGCGACTGCCACCTGTACGCCAACCACCTGGAACAGGCCGACCTGCAGCTGAGCCGCGAGCCGCTGCCGCTGCCGACCATGAAGCTCAACCCCGAGGTGAAGGACCTGTTCGACTTCCGCTTCGAGGACTTCGAGCTGGTCGGCTACGAATCCCACCCGCATATCAAGGCGCCTGTCGCCGTCTGACCGCCCGTCTTTTCGCCCCTGCCACGTGGCGGGGGTCTTCCTCCCGTTCCGCCCTTGCCCCAGGAGCGGACTCCGTCCGCGATTTCGCGCGCAGGGCGCGCTCCTACATGGGAATGGCGTGGGGGCGTAGCGTAAGCGGATCTTATCCGCAAACCGCGCCGGGACGTCCGGCTATCGCGGACAAGGTCTGCTCCTACGGTTCCAGAAAGCACGGCTTTTCGTAGGATGGCGTTGAGCGAAGCGATACCCATCAGCGCAACTGCATGGGTTTCGCAAGCTCAACCCATCCTACGAAAAGCACCTCGACACAGACAGTTGCCCCTACGTTATTTTCAATCGCGCCAAGGTGCTGGGCTCTTCGTAAATACTGCCCGCCGCTGCGCTATCCATTCGATTGGTAGTGCTTCATTTCGCATAGCGATACAAGGTTCCGCCTGATCGTGGCGGCTTGCTATGCTGCCCCGATCGCCCGTCGCTGTCCGGACGGCCCCACTGCGCTTGCGCCGAACAACGATAACGACGGGGAAATGTCATGCAGCCTTTCAGCTTCGCCACCACCGCGCAGATCCTTTGCGAGAGCGGTTCCGCCGTCCGCCTCGGCGCGCTTTGCCAGGAGCGCGGCGCCGACCGCGTGCTCATCGTCAGCGACCCCGGCATCACCCGCCTGGGCCTGCTCGATGGGGTGCTGCCGGGCTTCGCCGCCGCCGGGGTGGCGGTGCAGGTGTTCGACCAGGTGCTGGCCGACCCGCCGGAAGCGGTGGTGCTGCAGGCCGCCATGCAGGCGCTGGAGATGGGTGCGCAACTGGTGGTCGGTTTCGGCGGCGGCAGCTCCATGGACGTGGCCAAGCTGGTCGCCCTGCTGGCCCACCCGCAGGCCAGCCAGGCGCTGCCGGAGCTGTTCGGCGTGGGCAATGCCCGCGGCCCGCGGCTGCCGCTGATCCAGGTGCCGACCACCGCCGGCACCGGTTCGGAAGTCACCCCCATCGCCATCGTCACCACCGGCGCCACCACCAAGAGCGGCGTGGTCAGCCCGCACCTGCTGCCGGACCTGGCCCTGCTCGACGCCGACCTGACCCTCGGCCTGCCGCCGGCGGTGACCGCGGCCACCGGCATCGACGCCATGGTCCACGCCATCGAGGCCTATACCAGCAAGCTGAAGAAGAACCCGCTGTCCGACCTGCTGGCCCGCGAGGCCCTGCGCCTGCTGGCGCGGAACCTCGATGCGGTGGTGCACGACGGCGCCAACCGCGAGGCGCGCCAGGCCATGCTGCTGGGCGCCTGCCTGGCCGGCCAGGCCTTCGCCAACGCGCCGGTGGCGGCGGTGCACGCCCTGGCCTACCCGCTGGGCGGGCATTTCCACATTCCCCACGGCCTGTCCAACGCGCTGGTGCTGCCGGAGGTGATGCGCTTCAATGCGCCGGCCGCCGCCGCGCTGTATGCGGAGCTGGCGCCGCTGTTGCTCGGCGAGCGCCTGCGCCCCGGCGACCGCGACGGCCTGGTCGGGCAGTTCATCGACGAGCTGGCGGACCTCAGCCCACGCTGCGGCCTGCCTTCGCGCCTGCGCGACGCCGGGGTGCCGGAGCACATGCTGCGGCTGTTGGCCAGCGACGCCATGCAGCAGCAGCGCCTGCTGGTCAACAACCCGCGCGAGGTCGACGAGGCCGATGCCCTGGCGATCTACCGCGCCGCCTACTGAGGACGACATGAGCGAACACCCCAGCCGCGCCGACTACCGGCACTTCCAGCCGATCACCACGCGCTGGCACGACAACGACATCTACGGCCACGTGAACAACGTGACCTACTACGGCTTCTTCGATACCGCGGTGAACACCTACCTGATCGAGCAGGGCGGACTGGACATCCACGACGGCGAGGTGGTCGGCTTCGTGGTCAGCTCCAGCTGCGACTACTTCGCCCCCGTGGCCTTCCCCGAGCGCATTGAGGTCGGCCTGCGCGTCGGCAAGCTGGGCAACAGCTCGGTGCAGTACGAGCTGGCGGTGTTCCGCCAGGGCGAGGACCTGGCCTGCGCCGCCGGGCGCTTCGTGCACGTCTTCGTCGAACGCGCGGGCAACCGCCCGGTGGCGATCCCCGCCGGCCTGCGCGAGGCGATGCAGGCGTTGCTGGCAGGCTGAGCCCGGTTGAGCGCGCCCTACACCCGGCCCAGCCTTGGCGTAGGGCGAATAACCGTTCGCGGTTATCCGCCGTTACACCGAGCTCATGCCGGTGTCGCGGTCGAGCTTGGAGCGCCCGGAAGCAAGTGCTCCGTGACCGAACCCGAAGCGCGGTTGGGATCAAGGTCAAACGGCGGATAACGCCGTAGGCGTTATGCGCCCTACATCCGGCCCACCCTCGGCGTAGGGCGGATAACCGTTCGCGGTTATCCGCCGTTACACCGAGCTCATGCCGGTGTCGCGGTCGAGCTTGGAGCGCCCGGAAGAGGTGCTCCGTGACCGAACCCGAAGCGCGGTTGGGATTAAGGTCAAACGGCGGATAACGCCGTAGGCGTTATGCGCCCTACATCCGGCCCACCCTCGGCGTAGGGCGAATAACCGTTCGCGGTTATCCGCCGTTACACCCATCTCATGCCCGGCTTCGCGGTCGAGCCCGGAGCGCCCGGAAGAGGTGCTCCGTGACCGAACCCGAAGCGCGGCTGGGAACGAGGTCAAACGGCGGATAACGCTGTGGGCGTTATGCGCCCTACACCCAACCTCCAATCCGCCGTTTCACCTACGGCCAGGGGTTCCAGCCACCATGAAAAACGCCGTTTCCTCTCAGGGAGGAAACGGCGTTTTGCGTGGCCTGTGCGACTGAAGGCTCAGTCGCGGTGTTTGTGCCGGCGCTTGTGCTTATGCTTGTGGCCGCTGTCGTGATGATCCTTGTCATCGGCCAGCGAGCTGCCCACCGCGCCGCCGGCCGCGCCGCCCAGGCCGGCGCCGATGGCCGCGCCGGTGGAGCCGCCGACCTTGTTGCCCAGCACCGAGCCGCCGGCCGCGCCCAGGCCGCCGCCGATGGCGGCCTCGGTCTTCTTGCCGTCCTTGGCGCCCATGGCGCCGCCGGCCGCACCGCCGACGCCGGCGCCGATGGCCGCGCCGGTGCTGCCACCCAGGGCGCCGCCGACGACGTTGCCCAGGGCGCCGCCCAGGCCGCTACCGACCGCCGCGTTGGTGTTGTCGCCGGCCAGGGCGTACTGGCTGGCGACCAGGCCGAGGGCCAGGGCCGAGAGAGTCTTGCGCATGTTCGAACCTTTCAGGAAGGAAGGGGGTGGAAGCATTGTTCCGAACGCAAAACAGCCGGACAAGCGTGTCCGGCTGAGCTGCGGGGTTTATCGCGGGGCGCCTGCCCTGGGTCAATCCCAGTGCTTGTGGTGGCGATGGTGCTTGTACCAGCCGCGATGACGGCCACGGTCGTGCCAGTGGTGGCGGTCGTCGTAGCGGGCGCGGCGGTAGCCGCGGTAGTCGTCGTCATCGTCGTGGCGGTTGCTGTCGGCATAGTGGTTGCCCAGGGCGCCACCGCCGCCGCCGCCCAGGGCCGCGCCGATCAGGCCGCCGGTGCTGCCGCCGATCTTGTTGCCGATGACCTGGCCGCCGGCTGCGCCGAGGCCGCCGCCGATGGCCGCTTCGGTCTTGTTGCCGTGGCGGGCGCCGACCGCACCGCCGGCCGCGCCACCGACACCGGCGCCAATGGCTGCGCCGGTGCTGCCGCCGACCGCCTGGCCGACGACGGTACCCAATACCCCGCCCAGGGCGCCACCGACGCCGGCACGGGTGTCGCCGTCCGCGAAGGCGGAACCACCGACCAGCGCAAGAGACAACAGGAGCATCGAGGAGTACTTCATAGAGAGGTTCTCTGTGTGGATGTTGGCGCCGATGCTGCTGTTGTACGAAGGCGCTTACAAGCCTCTGCCGACGAGTGACGCGACTTTCATCAAAAAACGCAAGTATATGATTTAAGAACAGAACTTTTTCTATTTCGGGCTGTCAGAATGACATTCCGAGGGTACGGAATTCGCGTGTTTTTCTCACAAAATGCTGTTGCAATGATGGCATTTCACGCGATGGAGAAAAAGGCGAAAGCCGATTCCGTAGACCAGCCTCGGCTCTTTCCCGTCGAATTTTCCGGATGAATGACCCGGGCGTACAACCATTCGAGGTCGTACGCCCGAGCAGCCTCAGAAGATGCGGCCGTCGTCCCGGGCGTTTTCCAGGCGCACCGCGACGAACTTCGAGGTGGGGGTGAAGCTGCCTTCGCCATGGCTTTCCAGCGGCACCAGCGGGTTGGTCTCCGGGTAGTAGGCGGCCGCCTGGCCTTCCGGGACGTCGAAGGCCAGCAGGGTGAAGCCGCTGACCCGCCGTTCCACGCCGTCGTCCCACAGCGAAACCATGTCCACCTTCTGCCCGGGCTCGAAGCCCAGCCGGCGGATGTCCGCCTCGTTGGCGAAGACCACCTCGCGCTGGCCGCGCACGCCGCGGTAGCGGTCGTCCAGGCCGTAGATGGTGGTGTTGTACTGGTCGTGGGAGCGCAGCGTCTGGAGGATCAGGTCGGGGCGCTGGCCGGTGCGCCGCACCTGTTCCGGCAGCAGGTCCTCGGGCAGGGGCGCGGCGCTGAAGTTGGCCAGGCCGCTGGCGGTGTTCCAGCGCCGCTCCCGGGCCGCGTTGCCCAGGTAGAAGCCGCCCGGGTGCTTGACCCGCTGGTTGAAGCCGGCGAAGCCGGGGATGGTGTCGGCGATCAGCTCGCGGATGCGGTCGTAGTCGGCGATCAGCGCGTCCCAGTCCACCGGGCGGTTGCCCAGGGTGGCCTTGGCCATGCCGGCGATGATCGCCGGTTCCGAGCGCATCTGCGTCGACAGCGGTTCCAACTGGCCGTAGGAGGCGTGGAGCATGCTGAAGGAATCTTCCACGGTCACCGCCTGCGGGCCGCCGGCCTGGCGGTCGACGTCGGTGCGGCCGAGGCAGGGCAGGATCAGCGCGTCTTCGCCGCAGGTCAGATGGCTGCGGTTGAGCTTGGTGCTGATGTGCACGGTCAGCGCGCAGCTCGCCAGGGCGCGGTGGGTGCGCGGGCTGTCCGGCGTGGCCTGGGCGAAGTTGCCGCCCAGGCCGATGAACACCCGCGCCTTGCCTTCGAGCATGGCGTTGATGGCTTCCACGGTGTTGTGGCCGTTGTGCCGCGGCACCTGGAAGGCGAAGCGTTTCTCCAGGGCATCGAGCAGCGCCGCCGGCGGCCGGTCGTTGATGCCCATGGTGCGGTCGCCCTGCACGTTGCTGTGGCCACGCACCGGGCACAGGCCGGCGCCGGGCCGGCCGATGTTGCCGCGCAGAAGTTGCAGGTTGACCACTTCCTGGAGGGTCGGCACCGAATGGCGGTGCTGCGTCAGGCCCATGGCCCAGCACATGATCACGCGCTCGGCGCGGCGGTACATGGTCGCCGCCGTCTCGATCTCGGCCAGGCTCAGGCCCGACTGGCGCTCGATGGCGTCCCAGGTGGTGGCGTCCAGCTTGGCCAGGTAGGCCTCGATGCCATGGGTGTGTTCGGCGATGAAGGTGTGATCGAACACCGCCGGCTCGCCCTTGGCCTGGGCCTCGCGCTCCCACTGCAGGAGAAATTTGGCCATGCCGCGCACGGCGGCCATGTCGCCGCCCAGGGCGGGGCGGAAGAATGCGGTGTTCAGCGGCTCGGAGCCGTTGGTCAGCATCTCCAGGGCGTGCTGCGGGTGCTGGAAGCGCTCCAGGCCGCGCTCCTTGAGCGGGTTGAAGGCCACCACCTGGGCGCCGCGCTTCACCGCCTCGCGCAGCGGTTCGAGCATGCGCGGGTGGTTGGTGCCGGGGTTCTGGCCGAACACGAAGATGGCGTCGGCGTGCTCGAAGTCGTCGAAGGTGACGGTGCCCTTGCCGACCCCGACGCTTTGCCCCAGGGCCACGCCGCTGGCCTCGTGGCACATGTTCGAGCAGTCCGGGAAGTTGTTGGTGCCGAAGGCGCGGACGAACAGCTGGTAGAGGAAGGCCGCCTCGTTGCTGGCCCGGCCGGAGGTGTAGAACTCGGCCTGGTCGGGGCTTTCCAGGCTGTTCAGGTGCTTGGCCACCAGGGCGAAGGCCTCGTCCCAGCTCACCGGCACGTAGCGGTCGCTGGCGCGGTCGTAGCGCATCGGCTCGGTCAGCCGGCCCTGGTACTCCAGCCAGTAGTCGCTCTGCTCGCGCAGCGCGCTGACGCTGTGGCGGGCGAAGAAGGCGGCGTCCACGCGGCGCTTGGTGGCTTCCCAGTTCACCGCCTTGGCGCCGTTCTCGCAGAACTTCACCCGGCCGTCCTCGGGGGAGTCGCCCCAGGCGCAGCCGGGGCAGTCGAAGCCGCCGTTCTGGTTGGTTTTGAGCAGCGCGCGCAGGTTCTTCAGCGGCTGCTTGCTGTCCAGCCAGAAGCGCGTGACGCTGATCAGCGCGCCCCAGCCGGCTGCCGGGCCCTTGTAGGGTTGGTAACGGGGGTTGATCGGTTGCAGGCTCATCGGGATGTCGGGTGTCGGTGGGAGGCCGGCGCCGGGCTGTAGACCCGCGGCGCGTTGTGGTGGGGGAGGTGGACCAGGTTCAGCCGGTGCCCGCGCGCCCACTCGACGGTGAGCGCGCTGGGCGCGGACAGGCTGACCAGGGTGGCGATGCCGGCGCGCACGGCCTTTTGGATCAGCTCCAGGCTGCAGCGGCTGGTGACCACCGCGAAGCCCTCGCGGCAGTCCAGGCGTTGCTGCTTGAGCGCGCCTATCAGTTTGTCCAGGGCGTTGTGCCGGCCGATGTCCTCGCGGCACAGGACGATGCTGCCGGTGCCGTCGACATACAGCGCCGCGTGCAGCGCGCCGCTGCGCTGCGCCAGGCTCTGCGCCTGGTCGATGCGCTGGCGCAGGCCCTGCAGGTGGGCCGCCGGCGGCAGTGGCGCCGGCTCCAGCGGGCGCAGTTCGGGCAGCGCCTGTTCCAGCGCTTCCACGCCGCACAGGCCGCAACCGCTGGTGCCGGCCAGGCGCCGACGCAGGCGCTTGAGCGCCCAGAAGGCGCGGTTGGTGATCTGCACGTCGACGCTGACGGCGTCGGCGAGGCGCTTCAGGCGGATGTCATAGATGTCGTCGATGGACTCGACCAGGCCGGCGCTCAGGCTGAAGCCGCGGACGAAATCCTCGAGGTCGCCGGGCGAGGCCATCATCACGGCCTGAGCCAGGCCGTTGTAGGCGATGGCCAGGGCCACTTCCTCGGCCAGCACGGCGCTGCCGGAAGCGGGCCCGCTGCCCAGTTCGGCATAGGCGTAGGCGCCCTCGGCTGCGGCATCCGCGGGCACCGGGCGATCTGGCTGGCAAGGCATGGGGTGGGCACTGTATTCGAATAATGGCCCCAGCCTAAGCCTGGGGGCCGAGGGTGTCTAATCGGCAGTGCCTATGCCGTGATCGATGGCATCTATCACCAAGCTGGGCGGGGCGTTCCGTCGGGTGCCGCCGGCTTTCGGACGACTCCTATCGTTGTCTCCCCGGGTGGCGTCTAGACTTCCTGGCGGCGCGGGCGGCCTGGAGCCGGCCGCTGGAACCGTAACCGCAAGGAGAAAGGACATGGGCATTCTGTCATTCGTTAAGGAAGCCGGCGAGAAGCTGCTGGGCGGCCTGCTGGGCGACAAGGCGCAGGCCGCCGAGTCGCTGAAGGAGCACGTGGCCAAGGTCGGCCTGGGCAACCCGAACATCCAGGTCAGCGTCGAGGGCGACAAGGTGATCGTCAGCGGCGAGGCGGCCAGCCAGGAAGAGAAGGAGAAGATTCTCCTGGCCCTGGGCAACGTCGAAGGCGTGGCCGGCGTAGAGGACAGCATCAGCGTGCCCCAGGCGGCGCCGGCGGCGCGCTTCGTGACGGTGAAGAAGGGCGACACCCTGAGCGCCATCGCCAAGGCCGAGTACGGTAACGCCAACGCCTACATGAAGATTTTCGAGGCCAACAAGCCGATGCTCAGCCACCCGGACAAGATCTACCCGGGGCAGGTGCTGCGGATTCCGGAGTAAGGCGGGCAGGCGGGGGATCGATACCCTGTAACGGCGCTCTTCGTAGGATGGGTTGAGCGAAGCGAAACCCATGCGGCGGCGGTGATGGGTATCGCTTCGCTCAACACCATCCTACGACGGTGTTCTTTCTACAGGCCTTCGATCAAGGTGCGGTAATCCTCCACCGCCGCGAACTCCGCCGTGTCCTTCGCCCCCTGGCGGCTGTCCGGCTGGTGTACCGCCAGCAGGTGGCCGACACCGAAGGCGCGGGCGCTGCGCAGGATCGGCAGGCTGTCGTCGATGAACAGGCTGCGCGCCGGCTCGAAGCCGAAGTCGGCGTGCAGGGCCTGCCAGAACTGCTGGTCTTCCTTGGGGAAGCCGTAGTCGTGGGAGCTGATCAGGCGGTCGAACCAGGGCGCCAGCTCCACCCGCTCCAGCTTCAGCGACAGCGAATCGCGGTGCGCGTTGGTGATCAGCGCCACGCGCTTGCCGGCGCCGCGCAGGGCGGCGAGGAAGGTGTCGGCGTCCGGGCGCAGGGCGATCAGGTGCGCCACCTCGCGCTTGAGGTCGCGGATCGACAGCTTCAGCTCGCGGCTCCAGAAGTCCAGGCAATACCAGTTGAGCTGCCCGGCGTTGTCGCGGAACAGCGGCAGCAGCTCGGCGTCGGCCTGCTCGCGGCTGATGCCGTGGTGCTCGGCGTAGCGCTGCGGCAGGTGCTCGAGCCAGAAATGGTTGTCGAAGTGCAGGTCGAGAAGGGTGCCGTCCATGTCCAGCAAGACGCTGTCGATCCCGGCCCAGTCCAGGCGTGGCATGCTCTGCCCTGTCGCGAAGTGCCGCCCTGTCGCCGTCGGGGCGCAAGGATCGGCACGGATTATCGGAAAAGGCGGGTATCATAGCCCACCCGGACCCGCCCCAGGAGTCGTCCCATGCGTCAGAAACCCGAGGTGCTCGCCCGCGAGATCGTCGCCAAGAGCCGCCTGTTCGCAGTCGAAGAGCTGCAGTTGCGCTTCGCCAACGGCGTCGAGCGGACCTACGAGCGCCTGGTGGGCAAAGGCCAGGGTTATGGCGCGGTGATGGTGGTGGCGCTGCTGGACGCCGAGCACGCCGTACTGGTGGAGGAATACTGTGCCGGCGTCGACGAATACCAGCTGTCGCTGCCCAAGGGCCTGGTGGAGCCGGGCGAGGACGTGCTGGCCGCGGCCAACCGCGAGCTGAAGGAAGAAGCCGGCTACGGCGCCGGGCAGCTGGAGTACATCACCGAGCTGTCGCTGTCGCCGGGCTACATGAGCCAGCGCATCCAGGTGGTGCTGGCCCGCGACCTCTACGCCGAAAGCCTGCCGGGCGACGAACCCGAGCCGCTGCGGGTGGACCGCATCAACCTGCGCGAGCTGTCCAGCCTGGCGCAGAACGCCGCCTTCAGCGAAGGCCGCGCCCTGGCCGCGCTGTACCTGGTGCGCGACATCCTGATCCAGCGTGGGGAGCTGCAGCTCTGATGCAAGACCTGATTCCATCCGTCGTGGCGCTGGTGCAGCGCGCCGGCGAAGTCATACTGCCGTTCTGGCGCAGCGAACTGAAAGTGGACGAGAAGGCCGACGCCTCGCCGGTGACCGCCGCCGACCTGGCCGCCCACCGCGTGCTGGAAGAAGGCCTGCGGGCGCTGGCGCCGGAGGTGCCGGTGCTGTCCGAGGAGGATTGCGCCATCGCCCTGGCCGAGCGCAGCCAGTGGTCACGCTGGTGGCTGGTCGACCCGCTGGACGGCACCAAGGAATTCATCGCCGGCAGCGAGGAATTCACCGTCAACGTCGCCCTCATCGAGCACGGCAAGGTGCTGTTCGGCGTGGTCGGCATTCCGGCTACCGGCCGCTGCTACTACGGCGGCGCCGGCCTGGGCGCCTGGCGCCGGGATGCGAGCGGCGCGGTCGAACCGATCAGCGTGCGCACCGCGCCTGCCGAAGCCTTTACCGTGGTGGCCAGCAAGCGCCACTCCAGCCCGGCCCAGGAGCGCCTGCTGGCCGGCCTGGGCGAGCGCTTCGGCGACCTGCAGCTGGCCAACATCGGCAGCTCGCTGAAGTTCTGCCTGCTGGCCGAAGGCTCGGCCGACTGCTACCCGCGCCTGGCGCCCACCTCGCAGTGGGACACCGCGGCGGCCCAGGGCGTGCTGGAGGGCGCCGGCGGCGAAGTGCTGGACCTGCGCGGCGAAGCCTTCACCTACGAGGCCCGCGAGGATTACCTGAACGGCTCCTTCCTGGCCCTGCCGAAGGCGGCGGCCTGGCGCGACGAGCTGATCCAGCTGGCCCGCGCGCTGGATTGATTTCCCGCGCCCTGCGCACGGAATCGCTTCCCGTAGACCTTGTCCGCGATAGCCGGACACACCGGCGCGATTCGCGGATAAGATCCGCTCCTACGCCACGCCTCCGCGCCATTCCCATGTAGGAGCGCGCCCTGCGCGCGAAATCGCGGGCAGGGCCCGCTCCTACAGTTCAACTGAGGCATGGTGCTTCCCGTAGGAGCGGACCTTGTCCGCGATAGCCGGACACACCGGCGCGATTCGCGGATAAGATCCTCCTACGCCACGCCTCCGTGCCATTCCCATGTAGGAGCGCGCCCTGCGCGCGAAATCGCGGGCAGGGCCCGCTCCTACAGTTCAACTGAGGCATGGTGCTTCCCGTAGGAGCGGACCTTGTCCGCGATAGCCGGACACACCGGCGTGGTTCGCGGATAAGATTCGCTCCTACGGGGCTGCAAGGGAAACACCCGTAGGATGGTGTTGAGCGAAGCGATACCCATCAGCGCAACCGCATGGGTTTCGCAGGCTCAACCCATCCTACGAAGAGCATCTCGGCGCAGCCGGCAAGACAGCTGCCCCTGGCAAGCGAAGCGGTTCGCGAGCAAGCTTGCGCCTACAGACAGATCATCATCGCCGTGACTTTCCATGCCTGAATTACCCGAAGTCGAAACCACCCGCCGGGGCATCGCGCCCTATCTCGAAGGCCAGCGCGTCAGCCGCGTGGTGGTCCGTGACCGGCGCCTGCGCTGGCCGGTGCCCGAGGACCTGGACGTGCGCCTGTCCGGGCAGCGCATCCTGCAGGTCACGCGGCGCGCCAAGTACCTGCTGCTGGAGGCCGAGGCGGGCACGCTGATCAGCCACCTGGGCATGTCCGGCAGCCTGCGCCTGGTGGAGTGCGGCCTGGCGCCGGCCAAGCACGAGCACGTGGACATCGAGCTGGAGTCGGGCCTGGCGCTGCGCTACACCGACCCGCGGCGCTTCGGCGCGCTGCTCTGGAGCCAGGCGCCGCTGGAGCACGAGCTGCTGCGCCACCTGGGCCCGGAACCGCTCACCGACGCCTTCGAGGGCGAGCGCCTGTACCAGCTGTCCCGCGGGCGCAGCATGGCGGTCAAGCCGTTCATCATGGACAACGCCGTGGTGGTCGGGGTGGGCAACATCTACGCCACCGAGGCGCTGTTCGCCGCCGGCATCGACCCGCGCCGCGAGGCCGGGAGCATTTCGCGGGCGCGCTACCTGAAGCTCGCCGAGGAGATCAAGCGTATCCTGGCCATCGCCATCGAGCGCGGCGGCACCACCCTGCGCGACTTCGTCGGCGGCGATGGCCAGCCCGGCTACTTCCAGCAGGAGCTGTTCGTCTACGGCCGTGGCGGAGAGTTCTGCAAGGTTTGCGGCAGCACCCTGCGCGAGGTGCGCCTGGGCCAGCGCGCCAGCGTCTACTGTCCGCGCTGCCAACGCTGAGCGGGCGCTTTTCCGCTATTGCTATCGGGTGGTTCGCGAGCAAGAACTAGGCGTCCCCCCTCGCTCCTACGAAGAGCGGCCGCCTGTAGGAGCGAGCTTGCTCGCGAACCCTGCCCTGCACCCATAACAACAAGAAGGTCCATCGATGTCCGGCAACTACCTGCCCCGCAACCCTTTCGCCGAATGGCTCGGCCACGGCATGCTCAAGGCCGCCGGCTGGCGCATCGAAGGCGCCTTGCCGCCTCTCGACAAGTTCGTGGTGATAGGCGCGCACCACACGTCCAACTGGGATTTCATGCTGTTCCTGGCGGCCAAGTTCGTGCTGCGCCTGAACGCCCGCTGGTTCGCCAAGCACACCCTGTTCCGTTGGCCGTTCGGCGGCCTGCTGCGGCGCTGGGGCGGCATCCCGATCCAGCGCCACCTCAAGCTGAACACCGTGGAGCAGGCGGTGCAGGCCTTCCGCGACAGCCGCGAGATGATCCTGATCATCTCCCCCGAGGGCACGCGCAAGAAGGTCGAGCGCTGGAAGATGGGCTTCTACCACATCGCCCGCGGCGCCGGTGTGCCGGTGGTATTGGCGGCGCTGGACTATGGCAACCGCCGCATCGTCATCGGCGAGCCGTTCTGGCCGAGCGGCGACGAGGCGGCCGACCTGCAGCGGATGCTGGCCTTCTACCGCCCCTTCGTGCCGAGGAAGCCGGAGCACGCCTTCCTCGGCGGTTGATGGCCATCACGCTGACAAGCCCTGTCGCGCTGATATAGTTAATGGCAGTCTGCCTGCCAACCCAGCATAAAAAGGATTTACGCCATGAACCTGTTCCGCGCCCTGGCCGTCGTTCTGGCCCTGACCTTCGGTCTGTCGGCCGTTACCGCCCAGGCCTCCGACGCGATCAGCAACACCTCCAGCGGGGACCCGATCTACAGCACCGATTCGCCGCCGTTCTACAAGATGCTCGGCGACCTGATCATCGCCCGCCCGCTGCTGCTGGGCGCCACCGTGATCGGCACCGCGGCCTTCATCGTCAGCCTGCCGTTCACCGCCCTGGGCGGCAACGTCAAGGAAGCCGGCCAGGCGCTGGTGGTGGACCCGGGCAAGGCCACCTTCGTGCGCTGCCTGGGCTGCACCGAAAGCGGCTACAAGCAGGACTGACCCTGCGCGCCGGTACGCCGGCGCGCCCTTTCCGAGGGGGCCATGGCCCGTAGCGAACTGAAGAAGCACCTGCGCCCGCTGCTCCTGCTGCTGGCGGCGGGCGGGCTCGGCTACGCATTCTGGTCCAGCGCCGGGCTGCTGCAGCTGGGCGCGGGCCTGGCGCTGTTCCTGTTCGGCATGCAGTGCCTGGAGGAGGGCCTGCGCGACCTGGCCGGCAGCCAGCTGGAGCTGTGGCTCGAACGCAGCACCTCGACGCCGTCCAAGAGCCTGCTGTTCGGCCTGTGCGGCACCTTCGTGCTGCAGTCCAGCACCCTGGTCTCGCTGCTCACCATCGCCTTCATCAGCACCGGGCTGATCCAGCTGGCCAGCGGCATCGCCATCCTCTTCGGCGCCAACCTCGGCGCCACCAGCGGCATCTGGCTGCTGGCCCTGGCCGGGCAGAACCTCAGCCTGAGCCCGCTGGCCCTGCCGCTGCTGGTGTTCGGCGTGCTGGCCAGCTTCAACGGGCCCAAGAGCAAGGCCGCCGGGCGCATCCTCATGGGCATCGCCTTCATCTTCCTCGGCATCGACCAGATCAAGGAAGGCTTCTCCAGCTTCGGCGACGCCATGGACATGACCGGCCTGCAGGCCGAAGGCGTGCTGGGGGCCCTGCTGTTCGTCGGCATCGGCACCCTGGTCACCGTGGTGCTGCAGTCCAGCCACGCCACCCTGATGCTGACCCTCGCCGCGCTGGCCGGCGGCCAGCTGGAGCTGGGCCAGAGCCTGGCCATCGCCATCGGCTCCAACGTCGGCAGCAGCGTGACCACCGCTTTCGTCGGCTCCCTGGGCGGAAACCGCAACGGCCAGCGCCTGGCCCTGGCCCACGTGCTGTTCAACGTAGTCAGCGGAGTGATCGCCTTCATACTGCTGGCGCCGCTGACCTGGCTGGTGCGCTGGCTGACCGCCCAGGTCGGCCTGGGCGACAACCTGTTGATCCAGCTGGCGGCCTTCCACACCCTGTTCAACGGCATGGGCGTGCTGCTGTTCTGGCCGTTGCAGACGCGCCTGGCGCAGTGGCTGATCCGCTGGCTGCCGGACGTCGAGGAGCCTTCGGTGCTGATCACCGACCTGGCCCCGGCGACCGCGGTGCAACTGCCGGAGCGCACCCATGCGCGCTACCTCAGCGAGCGCGCCCTGGACTCGGCGGACGCCGCCGCCAGCGCGGTGACCCAGGAGCTGCAGCACCTCGGGCGCCTGAGCATCGAGGTGATCTGCCACGCGCTCTACCTGCCGGTGGACCTGCTCAACCAGCCGAAGGTGGACGAGGCCGCCCTGCACGCCGGGCCGGAGCGCTTCGCCATGGACGCCCAGGCGCTCTACCAGCAGCACATCAAGGGCGTGTACGGCGACCTGTTGAGCTTCATGGGGCGCCTGGAGACGCCGCTGGACGAGGCGCACCAGCATTTCTGGATGGCCTGCCAGGTGGCGGCACTGCAACTGGTGGACGCGGTTAAGGATGCCAAGCACCTGCAGAAGAACCTGGGAAGGGCGCTGCAGGGCGAGCCTTCGGTGGCGCGGGAATGCTACCTGGAGCTGCGCCGCCACCTGCTGGGCGCGTTGCGCGAGGTGCGCGCCATCGGCGCCCTCGACCCCCGCCAGCTGCCGGAAGGCGCCTGGGCCGCGCGCCTGGCGCTGTTCGACGAGCAGGCCGCGGAATTCGACGGCGCCTTCCGCAACCGCCTGTTCGCCGCGGTGCGCCGCCACGAGCTGGACGGCGCCCAGACCAGCTCGCTGATGAACGACCTGGGCTACGCCAGCCGTATCGTGCAGAGCCTGCGCAACGTGCTGCAGCTGCGCGCCGAGCAGGGCCTGGACGGCGCCCTGCCCGAGCGCGACGCCGACGGGGCGCCCTCGCTGCTGGTGCCCTGACTCAGTAGTGCACCGTGGTTCCGGCGGCCAGGCCGATGCCGCGCGGGTCGCTGGCGGCATCCACGTTCCCGGTCTTCTTGCGCCACAGCAGCACCTGCTGGTTGCCGTAGGACGGGGCGACTTCCTTGAGGCTGTAGCCACGGCCGTTCAGCTCGGCTTTCTGCGCCTCGGTGAAGGTGCGCGGCTCGTGCTCCAGCACGTCGGGCAGGTACTGGTTGTGGTAGCGCGGCGCGCCCACCCAGCTCTGCACCGAGCGGCCGTCCAGGTACTGCAGCATGGCCAGCAGCACCATGCTGGGGATGCGGCTGCCTCCCGGGGTGCCGAAGGCCGCCAGCTCGTCGGGGCTTTCGATGAAGCTCGGGCTCATGCTCGACAGCGGGCGCTTGCCGGGGGCGATGGCGTTGGCCGCGCTGCCGGCCAGGCCGTAGGCGTTGCTGCCCTGGATGTCGGCGGCGAAGTCGTCCATTTCGTCGTTGAGCAGCACGCCGGTGCCGGGCGGGGTGAAGGTGGAGCCGAACGGCAGGTTCACCGAGAGGGTGGCGGCCACCGCGTTGCCCTGTTCGTCGATCACCACGAAGTGCGTGGTGTGGTCGCCTTCGCGCCAGCTCGGCGCCGGCGGCAGGGACGCGCTGGGCGTGGCGCGGCGCGGGTCGATGCCGGCGGCCAGGCGCTTGAGGTAGTCGGGGGCGAGCAGTTGCTGCACCGGGTTGGCGATGCGGTCCGGGTCGCCGAGCATGCTGCGGTCGTGGTAGGCGCGGCGCAGGACCTCGGCCACGTAGTGCACGCGCTGGATGGGCTCGGCCTTCTGCCAGGGCAGCTGGGCCAGCATGCCCAGGCTCTGGGCGATGGCCACGCCGCCGGCCGAGGGCGGCGGCGCGCTGACCAGCTCGCGGCCGTCGCCCAGCGGGTAGCGCAGCGGCTGGCGCTCCACCACCTGGTAGCTGCGCAGGTCTTCCAGGCTCCAGACGCCGCCGGCGGCGCGCACGCCCTGCACCAGTTTCTCCGCCGTCTCGCCTTCGTAGAAGCCGCTGCGGCCGTAGCGCGCCAGGCGCGACAGGGTGTTGGCCAGCTCCGGCTGGCGCAGCAGGTCCCATTCCTCGGGCAGGTTGCCTTGCTGCAGGAAGATGCGCGAGGTCTCGCGGTCCTTGCGCATGGCTTCCAGGCGGCCGGCGGCGCGGGTGATGTAGATGCGGTCGACGGAGACGCCGTCGGTGGCCAGGCGGATCGCCGGCACCAGGTTGTCGGCCAGCGGCTTGCGGCCGAAGCGGCTGGTGAGCTCCACCAGGGCCGCGGGCAGGCCGGGGATGGCGGCGGCCAGCGGGCCGTTCAGCGACAGTTCCGGCTGCACCTTGCCGTTGCGCACGTACATCTGCGCGCTGGCGGCCAGCGGCGCGCGCTCGCGGGCGTCGATGAAGCGGTAGCTGGGCGTCGGCCCGGCCTGGCGCAGCAGGAAGAAGCCGCCACCGCCCAGGCCCGAGCTGTAGGGTTCGGCCACTGCCAGGGCGGCGGCGATGGCCACCGCGGCGTCGAAGGCGTTGCCGCCGCCGGCGAGGGTTTCCAGGCCGGCCACGGTGGCCGCCGGGTGGGCGCTGGCCACGGTGGCCTGGGCGACCGGCTGGCTGGCGGCATGGACGCTGGCGGCGCCGAGCAACAGCAGGCCGCAGGCGAGGGCGAGGGAACGGAAACTGTGGTTCAGCAGGGACATGGCATCTCACGAATCGTCGGGTGGCCCCGGACTGGCATCCGGGAAAAACCACGGGAGCGAATTGGGAGGATAGACAATCCCGCCGCGTCGCGGTTGCCGAATGCCCTGTGGGATTTCGGCGATCCGCCTGTCAAGCCCGCGCGGTCAGGCCTTGCCGGTGATCTTGAGGTACTTGTGCATCAGCTCGTCCTTGCTCTCGACATGGGCGTCGTCGAGGGGGATGCAGTCCACCGGGCAGACCTGCTGGCACTGCGGTTCGTCGTAGTGGCCGACGCACTCGGTGCACAGGTTGGGGTCGATCACGTAGATCTCCTCGCCCTGGGAGATGGCGCCGTTCGGGCACTCGGGTTCGCAGACGTCGCAGTTGATGCAATCGTCGGTGATTTTCAGGGACATCGAAAAACTCCGGCCTTGGCCCATGGCCAGGCTGTCAGCAACAGGAATGCTGCAATTTTGCCGCATTGGCGTGCGCGTTGCACGCCGGCCGGATCAATTGCCGCCTTCCCTGGCGGCGCCCGGTCAGCGCTTGAAGCGCTCGGCCAGGGCGCTGGACACCGCGGGATGGACGAACTTGGTGATGTCGCCACCCAGGGCGGCGATCTCGCGCACCAGGGTCGAGGAGATGTACGAATACTTCTCCGACGGGGTGAGGAACATGCTCTCCACGTCCGGGGCGAGCTGGCGGTTCATGTTGGCCAGCTGGAATTCGTATTCGAAGTCCGACACCGCGCGCAGGCCGCGCAGCAGGATGTTGGCGTTCTGTTCCTTGACGAAGTGCGCGAGCAGGGTGGAGAAGCCGACGACTTCGACGTTGGGCAGGTGCGAGGTGACCTGGCGCGCCAGCTCGACCCGTTGTTCCAGGGGGAACAGGGGGTTCTTCTTGGGGCTGGCGGCAACGGCGATGATCACCTGGTCGAACAGCCGCGAGGCCCGCTCGACCAGATCGGCATGGCCTTTGGTGATGGGGTCGAAGGTACCCGGGTACAGCACTCGGTTCATCGCAGCGTCCTGGTGGTTCAAGGGGCAGGCGTGGGCATTGGCGGGGCTGGATGGTAACGCAGCAGCCCGGATGGGCCAAGCGACCTTGGTAGTGCCCGCCGGCGCGGACTACCGGATTTTCCCGGGAGGAAACCGCCGGCCGGCGCGCAAGGCCCGTGGCAGAGCCTTCGCGCCGGGATCGGGGCTCAGGCCTTGCCCAGGCGCTCGGCGAGGCCGCTGGCCAGCTGCGCGGTCAGGCCGTAGACCGACAGCTGCGGGTTGGCGCCGATGCTGGTGGGGAACAGCGAGCCGTCGTGGATCGACAGGTTCTCCAGCTGGTGGTGGCGGCCGAGGCTGTCGCACACCGATTGCCGCGGGTCCTCGCCCATGGCGCAGCCGCCCATCACGTGGGCGCTGCCCAGGCGGGTGCGGTACAGCTCAAGGCTCAGGCCGTCGATCAGCGCGCGGGCTTCGGCGAGCGTCTTCACGTAGCCGGCGTCGGCATGCAGCGGCAGCACTGTCTTGGCGCCGGCGGCGAACTGTACCTCGGCCATGGTGTGGAAGGCGCGGCGGATGCCGTCCCAGGTGTAGTCGGTCATGCGGTAGTCGAGCACCGGGGTGTCGTCGCCGCGCAGGCTCACCGTGCCCACTGCGCTATCCGGGTGGAAGCCGTCGCGCATCAGGGCGAGGATCATGTTGGTGTGCGGCAACTGCTCCATGCGCAGGGCGTTGTCGACGCCGAAGCGGCCGAGCAGGGTGGCCGCCAGGGCCGGTTGCAGCGGCGGCACTTCCAGCTTGTAGGACATGTGCCCGGCGGTGCCGTCGTCCCACTGGAAGTGGTCGGAGTAGATTGACTGCGGCGCGCCGTAGAAGGGGTTGACCACCTCGTCGAACTGCGCGGCGCTGAAGTTCACCACGTGCAGGAAGGTGCGCTGGCCGACGCGGCCGTTGGGGTCCGGCGCCTTGGAGCGCAGCAGCACCGCCGGGCTGTTGATGCCGCCGCCGGCGAGCACGTAGTGGCGCGCCTTGACGGTGATCTTGCGGCCGCTGGGCGCCACGCAGCGCGCGTCCATGGCCAGGCATTCCAGGCCGCTGACCTTGCCGCCGTCGTGCAGCAGGCGATTGGCGCGGGCCAGGAACAGCAGCTCGCCGCCCTTGTCCAGGCTGGCCGGGATGGTGGTGACCAGCATCGACTGCTTGGCGTTGGTCGGGCAGCCCATGCCGCAGTAGCCGAGGTTCCAGCAGCCGCGCACGTTGCGCGGGATGACCTTCCAGTGGTAGCCGAGCTTCTCGCAGCCGCGGCGGATCACGTCGTTGTTGAAGTTCGGCGGCATGATCCAGGGCGCCACGCCCAGGCGTTCTTCCATCTTCGCGAACCAGGGGGCCATTTCCGCCGGGCTGTGGCCCTTCACCCCGTGTTCCCTGGCCCAGTGCTCCAGGGTGGCGTCGGGGGTGCGGAAGCTGGAGGTCCAGTTGACCAGGGTGGTGCCGCCCACGGCGCGGCCCTGGAGGATGGTGATGGCGCCGTCCTTGCTCATCCGCCCGATGCCTTCCTGGTACAGGCTGGAGTAGGCCTCCGGCTCCTGCATCTTGAAGTCGGAGCTGGTCTTGAGCGGGCCTTCCTCCACCAGCAGCACCTTGTAGCCGGCGCCGCTGAGGATTTCCGCGGTGGTGCCGCCACCGGCGCCGGAGCCGATGACGACCACGTCGGCTTCCAGGGTCAGGTCGTTGTCCAGGCGCGAGCCGTCGTGGACTTTCCAGCCGCGGGCCAGGCCCTCGGCGAACAGATCGGGTACGGGCATCAGGGGTACTCTCGGGAATTCTTGTTATGGGAGTGGCGGGGCTCAGACCTTCGGCGGCCCGGGGTAGCCGCAGTGCACCCAGGACTCCGGGCGCCCGTACCAGGCCATCATCACCAGTTGCAGCAGCGAGCTGTGGCCCATCTTCAGCAGGCCGATGGAGCTGTTCTGCCAGCGTTCCAGGAAATGCTTCACGTCGTCCGCGCTGGCCTTCTCCCAGCTGCCCCAGATGCCGGTGAGCGGGCCGCGGGTGACCGGCAGCGCCAGCACGTCGAACAACTGCACGGTGAGCTTGAGCATTTCCGGCGAGAGGTGGTCGAGGGTGTGGTCGAGGCCGGCGAGGCTGGCCTGCACCGCCTCGGCCATGCGCTCGGCCGGCACGGCACCGGCCAGCATCACCGGGATCAGGGCGCGCAGGAAGGGCAGGTCGGACTCGCGGATGACCTTCATGCCGCTGGCCGGGGTGCTGGCCGAGCAGCCGCTGAGGGTGGCGGTGACGCCGGCGGTGGCCAGGAAGGCGCCGCCGAGCAGGCCGATCTTGAGCACGCCGCGCCGGGAGAGTCCCGGCGCGCTCAGGGAGGTGTCTGTCATTGTTGTTGTTTCACCTGGGTGGAATACGCGGTTTCAGCGGACGAACAGCTTATAGACCAGTTTCTGCAGCGCCTTGCCGTAGGGCGGGTAGATCACCCGGGCGGCGTTGAAGCGCGGCTTGCTGAACACCGCCTTGGCCTTGCTGAAGGTGAGGAAGCCTTCGTGGCCGTGGTAGTGGCCCATGCCGGAGGGGCCGACGCCGCCGAAGGGCATGTCGTCCTGGGCGACGTGCAGCAGGGTGTCGTTCAGGCACACGCCGCCGGAGTGGGTCTGCGCCAGCACCTGCTCCTGCTCGCGCTTGTCGTAGCCGAAGTAGTACAGCGCCAGTGGTCGCGGCCGGTCGTTGATGTAGGCCAGGGCCTCGTCCAGGCGCTGGTAGGGGACGACCGGCAGCAGCGGGCCGAAGATCTCGTCCTGCATCACCTTCATGTCGTCGTCGACGTTCAGCAGCAGCGCCTGGGGCAGGCGCCGCCCGCTGGCTTCCGGCAGCAGGCGGACGACCTGCGCGCCCTTGGCCTGGGCATCGCTCAGGTAGCCGTTGAGGCGGGCCAGCTGGCGTTCGTTGACGATGGCGGTGTAGTCGGGGTTGTTCTCCACCGTCGGGAAGAAGCCCTGCACCACGTCGCGGTAGGCGCTGACGAACTCCTCGACGCGCTGCTGCGGCACCAGCACGTAGTCCGGCGCCACGCAGGTCTGCCCGGCGTTGAGCGACTTGCCGAAGGCGATGCGCTCGGCGGCGTCCTTCATCGGCACGTTCTCCGAGATCAGCGCCGGCGATTTGCCGCCCAGTTCCAGGGTGACCGGCGTGAGGTTCTCCGCCGCGGCGCGCATCACGTGCTTGCCGACGCTGGTGGCGCCGGTGAACAGCAGGTGGTCGAAGGGCAGCTTGGAGAAGGCCACGCCGACGTCCACCTCGCCCTGGACCACGGCCACCAGGTCCTCGGGGAAGACCTTGGCCAGCAGTTCCTTGAGCGCCTGGGCGGTGGCCGGGGTGGATTCGCTCATCTTGATCATCACCCGGTTGCCGGCGGCCAGCGCGGCGGTCAGCGGGCCGATGGCAAGGAACAGCGGGTAGTTCCACGGCACTATCACCCCGGCCACGCCCAGCGGCTGGTACACCACCTTGGCCGAGGCCGGCATGAACTGGATGCCGACGCTGCGCCGCGAGGGCTTCATCCAGCGCGCCACGCGTTTGCGCGCGTAGTGCACGCCGTGCAGGCTGGGCATGATCTCGGCGAGCAGGGTCTCGTCGGCGGAGCGATGGCTGAAGTCGCGGGAAATGGCCTCGATGATCGGCTGCTGCTCGCGCACCAGCAGGTCGGCCAGGCTCTTGAGCCATTGCTGGCGCTGGCCGGCGCTGGGCTGCGGGTTGGCGCGGTAGGCCTGGCGCTGGCGCTCGAACAGGCTCTGAAGCTGGTTGATGTCCTGCTGCGTCTGCTGCAGGTAGGCGATGTCGGCGACCATGGCGGGCTCCTCGGCGGACCGGCTGGGGGAAGCGCTCCGAGTGGGTGGGGCGCTTCGCGTTGTGCTTGTCGCTGGATTTTTAGAGCAATTACTCTAAAGTGTCAAATAGCATGCCGCGTCAGCGCCGCGCGGCCCACCCAACGAAAAGCTGGGCGGCCGCCTGGAGTGTTACGCCGGCTGCATCGCACGTAGCAATCCGTGTACCTTTGCCCCTTGCCGTAGAAGAGTGATTCCGAGTCCGCGCATGGCCCCACGCATCAAGACCCGCGACCGCATCGTCCAGGAGAGCCTGGCGCTGTTCAACGCCCAGGGCGAGCGCAGCGTCACCACCAACCACATCGCCGCGCACCTGGGCATGTCCCCGGGCAACCTCTACTACCACTTCCGCAACAAGCAGGCGATCATCGCCGAGCTGTTCGCCGAGTACGAGGCGCGTGTCGACGACTTCCTGCGCCTGCCCGAAGGCCGCGGGCTGACCATCGAGGACAAGACCTTCTACCTGGAGGCGCTGCTGGCGGCCATGTGGCGCTACCGCTTCCTGCACCGCGACCTGGAGCACCTGCTGGAAAGCGACGCGGAGCTGGCCGCGGCCTACCGCGCCTTCGCCCGCCGCGCGCTGGTGAACGCCAAGGCCATCTACCGCGGCTTCGTCGAGGCAGGGATATTGCGGATGGACGAAATCCAGCTGGAGGCCCTGACCCTCAACGCCTGGATCATCCTCACCTCCTGGGTGCGCTTCCTCTGCACCACCCAGGAAGTCACCGGCGACCTCAGCGAGGAACTGCTGCGGCGCGGCATCTACCAGGTGCTGGCGCTGGAGAGCGGGCACATCGCCGAGGATTCGCAGGCGGCGGTGGAGCGGATCGCCGAACGGCTGTATGTGCCGTTGACGGAAAGTTCTTCGCAGGGCGGGTGAGTTATCCACAGGGATGATCACGGATGGCGTCCTACGTTCGGCTTTTCGTAGGAGCGAGCAAGCTCGCGAACAGGCGTCTGCCGGTTGCTTCGGTGCGAAGTTGAATTCCTTTCCCTCTCCCCAGCCCTCTCCCTGAAGGGAGAGGGGGCTTGTCCGTGCCGAGACAAGGCAAGGTTTCAGCCGGAAACCTTCGGTGTTGCCGGCTGACTGCGGGACCTCCAACCCTGCCCAACGGTCCCCTCTCCCTTCAGGGAGAGGGTTAGGGAGAGGGCGCTCTTGGACGAACACCAAGCTCCCACCGGCAAACACCGTTCGCGAGCAAGCTCGCTCCTACATGGCAAGAAGGAGCACCGCCGTAGGATGGTGTTGAGCGAAGCGATACCCATCACCACGACCGCATGGGTTTCGCTTCGCTCAACCCATCCTACGAAAAGCCGTATCGCCCCCCCGCCGATATCACCCCTTGCGCGGCCCCGGCACCAGCGGCTGGCGCAGTTCCAGGCCATGCCGGAGGAAGAACCCCTCCACCCCATCGGTGGCATCGGTGTACAGGCGCGCGCCGGGATGGTCGGCGATGAAGCGCTGCATCAGCGAAGTGCCTATACCTCGCCCTTGGCGGCCAGGCAGCACCGCCAGCTCCGCCAACCAGGTGGTCTGGGCGTTCTCCGGCTCGGCGCGGAGCAGGCCGACCACCTGCCCAGCCTCGCTGGCCAGCAGCACGTAGCCGGAAGATTCGCAGAGATCGCGCAACTCGTCCGCGTCGTTCGGGTGGCCCCAGCCGACGGCGCGGTAGAGCGTGGCTATGCCGGCGCACTGGGTATCGTCCAGCGACGTGGCGCGGTGGATGCGGATGGTCGCTTCGCTCATGGCTTCCCCTCCTTGCCCTTTGGCGCTTCCAGCCTGGACCATCGCTGGCCGGCAGATGCTGATCCCGGTCAAGCTCGCGTCAGCCGGCGCTGCCATGCAGGGCCAGCAGCCAGTCGGGGATGCGCCTTTCCAGATAGTAGTCCGGCCGCCCCGGCGTGCCGCCGATGAAGCCCACGTGGCCGCCGTGCTCGTGCAGCTCCAGCTCGGTGCTGGCGGAGAGCTCGTCCGCCGGCGGGATGCTGCCGGCGTCGATGAAGGGATCGTCGCTGGAATGGATGATCAGCGTCGGGGTGCGGATGCCGCCCAGGTAGAAGCGGCTGGAGGCGCGCTTGTAGTAGTCGTGGGCGTCGGCGAAGCCGTGCAGCGGCGCGGTGACGCGGCCGTCGAAGTCCCAGAAGGTGCGCATGCCGTCCAGCGGCCCCAGGCGTTCCAGCGCCGCCAGGTGCTCCTGGGCGCCGCGCCGGGCGAAGCTCTGCTGCTTGTTGCGCACGTAGGCCACCAGTTCGCGCATGAAGTGCGCCTGGTAGATGCGCGAGAAGCCGATGCCGATGCGGTCGGCGCAGCGGTCCAGGCGGAACGGCACCGACACCGCCGCGGCGCCGCGCAGGGGGCAGTCCTGGCCCTGTTCGCCGAGGTACTTGAGCAGCACGTTGCCGCCCAGCGAATAACCCACCGCATACAGCGGCGCCAGGGGACGCATGCGCCGCAGGTGTTCGATGACCGCCGCCAGGTCCTCGCTGATGCCCGAGTGGTAGCCGCGCGGCAGCAGGTTGGGTTCGCCCGAGCAGCCGCGCCAGTTCAGCGCCACGCTGGCCCAGCCGCGGGCTTGCACGGCGAACTGCAGGCCGCGGATGTAGTGCGAGTCGGAAGAGCCGGTCAGCCCATGGACGGCCAGCACCAGTGGCGTGCGCGCACTGTGCGGGCCGTGCCAGTCGAGGTCGAGGAAGTCGCCGTCCTCCAGCCACAGCCGCTCGCGCTCGCGGCGCAGCACCGGCGCCTTGCGCAGCAGCGAGCCGTAGAGCGTCTGCAGATGCGGGCCGGGGAGCCACCAGGCGGGTTGGAAGGGCGGTGTCATGCGGGCACGGCTCAGTTGCGGATGAGGTTCATGATCAGGTGGATCATCAGTTCTTTCTGTCGCGGATCGCTTTGCGCCACCAGCAGGGCGATGGCGGCCAGGGCGTTGTCGTTGATCTTCAGCTCGCCGTCGTGCTTGAGGTGATGCTGGTTGCGCTGCAGGAACCAGATGAACAGGAAGGCGCCGATACGCTTGTTGCCGTCGGTGAACGGATGGTTCTTGATGATGAAGTAAAGCAGGTGCGCAGCCTGCTCCTCGATGCTGGGGTAGAGGAACTGGCCGGCGAAGGACTGCGTGACGTTGCCGAGAATGCCGAGGAAGCTGTCGTCCTTGGGGCGGCCGAACAACTCGCTTGCCTCGCCCCTGGCCAGCAGGTCGGTCTTCAGGGCCGTGATCGCAGCTTGGGCATCGGCGGGTTCGATGGCGTAGCGGATGCTTTCATCGAAACCTTCCGCGGGCAGGCGCTCGCTGTCGAACTGGTTGAGCAGCACGAAGGTGCGCGCATAGCCGGCGATGACGCTCACCAGGCCCCGGGCCTCGGGCAGGCTGGCCTGGTCGATGAGGTTCTGCTGGAACAGCGTCAGCGTCCGTTCCAGTTCGCGAACCCGTGCCTGCTGGGCTTTCAGGCGTTGCTCGTTGAGTGCGTAACCCTGGACCAGGTAGTCCTTGAGTACCTGGTTCGCCCAGATGCGGAAGCGCGTGCCTTGCCGGGAGTTGACGCGGTAGCCGACGGAGATGATGGCGTCGAGGTGATAATGCTTGAGCCGGCGCTGCACCTTTCGCCGGCCTTCCTCGCGAACTACTAAGAAATCCTTAGTAGTTGCCTCTTCCTGCAACTCGCCTTCCCGGTAGATGTTCCTCAGGTGCATCAGCACGTTTTCCGGCGTCGTGGCGAACAGCTCTGCCATCTGCCTCTGAGTCAGCCAGGCGCTTTCGCCTTCCAGACGAACTTCGGTGGTCTGGCCGCCGTCATCCGCCTGGTAAATGGCGATGGGGCTCTGCGTCGGTTCGTCCATTGGCTGCTCCTTGCGCCTGGTGGTTTGGCTTATTGGCTGCTGCGCCGCCACAGCGCGTAATGCACATTCCCCGCCTGCTTTTCCCGGTGCAGCCGCCAGTTGGCCGGCAGGCCGAGGCTGGAAGGGGCGCTTTCGCTCTCGGTGTAGATCCAGGCGTCGGCCGCCAGCCAGCCGTTTTCCTCCAACAGGCGGCAGGCGTTCTGCAGCAGGTCCTGATGGAAGGGCGGGTCGAGGAATACCAGGTCCACCGGCGCCGGGGCAGGCTTGGCCAGGTAGGCGAGGGCATCCTGCAACTGCACTTCGCCGTTCTCGCACTTGAGGGTGGCCAGATGGCCGCGCAGGGCGGCCACGGCTTCGCGGTTCAGGTCCAGGGCCAGGCCGCTGCTGGCGCCGCGGGACAGGGCTTCGAGAAACAGCGCGCCGCTGCCGGCGAAGGGGTCGAGCAGGCGGGCGCCGGGGACGTAGGCGGCCAGCCAGTTGAACAGCGTCTCGCGCACCCGGTCGGGGGTCGGGCGCAGGCCCGGGCCGTCGGGGAAGGCGAAGCGCCGGCTGCGCCACTCCCCGCCGATGATGCGCAGCTGGCCCTGGCCGCCGTGCTGGCGGGCGTTGGCGGGGGCGGGCGCCTTGGGTCTTCTGTTCATCAGTGCTCCGGAACGCCGAGGGGCTGTTCGGCCGGTTTGTCGGTGGGCGGCGGCAGCGGTTTCTGCGGCACAGTGGGGCCGGCGGTGACGATGACGAAGGTGTCCGGGTCAATGTGGCGCTGCATGGCCGCCTTGACCTTGTCCACGTCCAGCGCCTGGACCTGGGCCAGGAAGGTCTCCAGGTAGTCCGAGGGCAGGCCGTAGAAGCCGATGGCGCCGAGCTGGCCGACGATGTCGGCGTTGCTCGCGGTGGACAGCGGGAAACTGCCGGCCAGTTCGCGCTTGGCGTCGTCCAGTTCCTTCTGCGTCGGGCCGTTCTTCACGTAGTCGCGGACGATGTCCTGGACCAGCTTGAGGGTGCCTTCGCTGAGTTCGGCGCGGGTCTGCAGGCCGATGGTGAAAGGCCCGCGCGCCTGCATGCCGGTGAAGCCGGAGGACACGCCGTAGGTCAGCCCGCGCTTCTCGCGCACCTGGTCCATCAGGCGGGTGCCGAAGCCGCCGCCGCCGAGGATCTGGTTGCCCAGGTACAGCGCCGGGTAGTCCGGGTCGTTGCGGGTGATGCCCAGCTGGGCCAGCAGCAGGTGGGTCTGCTTGGAGGGGAACTCGATGTGGCTGGGGCCCGGCTTGGGCACGGCCGGCTGGGCCACCGGCGGCAGCGCCGGGCCCTTGGGCAGCGCGGCGGAGACCTTGGCGGCGATGGCCTCGGCCTCGGCGCGGCTGAGGTCGCCGACCAGCGCGATCACCGTGTTGCCGGCGGCGTAGCCCTTCTGATGGAAGGCGCGCAGCTGGGCGACGCCGATCTTCGGCACCGACTGCTCGTTGCCGTCGCTGGAATGGGCGTAGGGGTGGTCGCCGTAGAGGCGCTTGAACAGTTCCAGGCCGGCCAGCTTGCCGGGGTTCTGCTTCTGGTATTCGAATCCGGCCAGCACCTGGTTCTTGATGCGTGCCAGGGCTTCCTCGGGGAAGGTCGGCTGGCCCACTACCTGGTCGAACAGGGCGACGGCGGCCTCGCGCTTGTCCTTCTCGCTCAGGCTGCGCAGGCCGGCTACCGCCATGTCGCGGTAGGAGCCGTTCATGAAGTCGGCGCCCAGGTCCTCGAAACCGGCGGCGATGGCGCTGGTGTCCTTGCCCGGCACGCCTTCGTTGAGCATGGCGTTGGTCAGCATGGCCAGGCCCGGGGCGTCGCCATCCTGGCTGCTGCCGGCGGCGAAGGTCAGGCGCAGGTCGAACATCGGCAACTCGTGGGCTTCGACGAAGAGCACGCGGGCGCCTTCGGCGGTGGTCCAGCGCTGGATGTCCAGCTGGCGGTGGCCGGGCTTCTTGCCGGCGGCCTCGGCCAGCGACTGCAGGCCGCTGGGCGCTGCTGTGGCCGGCGCCTGCGGGGCGGGGTTGCTGCCGCCGGCGGGGCGGCTGACGCAGAACGCCAGGCCGGCGATCAGCAGGAGGACGACCAGGCCGAGCAGGCCGTAGCGCAGGCCATTTCGTTCACTCATTTGCTCGGCTCCTTGTCGGTATCGGCTTGCGGCAGCACCTGGGCGAGGGTCAGGCGCGAACGGACGAAATAAGTGCGGGCGGCTTTCTGGATATCTTCGGCCGAGACCTGGCGGATGGCCTCCAGGTCCTGGTCGGCGAGGCGCCAGGACAGGCCGACGCTCTCCAGCTGGCCGATGCTGCTGGCCTGGGCGGCGATGGAATCGCGCTCGAAGACCAGCCCGGCGATCAGTTGGGCGCGCACGCGCTCCAGTTCTTCCTGGCTGGGCGGGGCGGTCTTGAGTTCGTCGAGCTGCTGCCAGAGGGTCTTCTCCACCTGCTCCAGGGTCTTGCCCTTCTGCACGTTGGGGGTGGCGCTCAGGGTGAACAGGGTGTCGCCGCGGGCGAAGGCGTCGTAGGAGGCGGAGGCGCCGGCCACCAGTTCCTGGCCGCGCTCCAGGCGCGAGGACAGGCGAGCGCTGTAGCCGCCGTCGAGCAGCGCGGAGATCAGCCGCAGGGCATGCACCTCGCGGGGGTTCTCGCTGCTGCCCAGGCTGGGCACGTTGAAGCCCATGATCAGGCTGGGCAGCTGGGTACGCACCTCAAGGGTCAGGCGGCGCTCACCCGGGTCGGGCACTTCCAGCGGTTTGCGCGCCGGTGGCAGTTCGCGCCGCGGGATGTCGCCGAACCAGCGCTGGGCCAGGGCCTTGACCTCCTCGGGCTGGACGTCGCCGACCACCACCAGGGTGGCGTTGTTCGGCGCGTACCAGGCCTTGTACCAGGCGCGCAGGTCGTCGATGGTCATGCGCTGCAGGTCGGCCATCCAGCCGATGGTCGGCGAGTGGTAGCCGCTGGACAGGTAGGCCGCGGCCTTGAAGCGCTCGTAGGCGAGGGCGTAGGGCTTGTCCTCGGTGCGCAGGCGGCGTTCTTCCTTGATCACCTCGATCTCGCTCTTGAACTGGTCGGCCGGCAGCGTCAGGTGCGCCATGCGGTCGGCTTCCAGTTCGAAGGCCACCGGCAGGCGGTCCTTGGCCAGCACCTGGTAGTAGGCGGTGTAGTCGTCGGTGGTGAAGGCGTTCTCCTCGGCGCCGAGGTCGCGCAGCACGCGCGAGGCCTCGCCCGGGCCCATCTTGCTGCTGCCCTTGAACATCATGTGCTCCAGGGCGTGGGACAGGCCGGTGAGGCCGGGCGTCTCGTAGCTGGAGCCGATCCTGTACCAGAGCTGGGAGACTACCACGGGGGCGCGGTGGTCTTCGCGAACCACCAGCTTCAATCCGTTGTCCAGTACGTATTCGTGGGTCGGCTGGGGTTCGGCGGCGACGGCGAACAGCGGCAGGCAGAGAACGCCGCAGAGCAGGCCGAGCGCGCGGCGGGGAGGATTCTTCATGGTCGAACAGGTCCTTGCTGGTGGCCCGAAGGGCGGTGGCATGGCTGTCGGGCAGCCGCCTAACCCCGGCAGGCGAGGAGATGCTAGGATACCCATCCGTTTTCCGGGCGGCCACGTCCCGTGCCGCTCCCTTGAGATGCAAGCCATTCATGTTTGGTTCCAACGACGACAAGAAGGCCCCGCAGGGCGGGGAGAAGAAAGGCCTGTTCAGCTGGTTCCGCAAGAAACCCCAGGCCGAAGAAACCGTAGCGCCAGCCCCCGAGGCCGAGGCGGCTGCCGCGCAGCCGGCGGAAAGTACGGCGCAGCCTGAACAACCCGCGGCGGCCCCGGCGGCCGACGCGCCCCGTCCGGCCCCTGTCGACGAGCTGAGCACGCCGCTGCCCGTGGCCCCTGCCGAGCCGTTGGCGCCGGCGCCGCAGGCCGAAAGCGTGCCGGCCGAGCCGCTGGAGCCTGTTCGCCCGGCCGAGCCGCAAGCGCCCGTCGAGCCGCAGCCCCCGGTGGAAGCGGCCGCGCCAGTCGCCCCCGCCGCGCCTGTGATCGAGCCTGTCCCGGCTCCGGTCGCGGAGCAGCCGGCAGCCGCCGAGCCCGCGCCCGTCGCCATCGAGAAGCCCGCCGCTCCGACCGAAGCAGCCAAGCTCGGCTTCTTCGCCCGCCTCAAGCAGGGCCTGTCGAAGACCAGCGCCAGCCTCGGCGAGGGCATGGCCAGCCTGTTCCTGGGCAAGAAGGCCATCGACGACGACCTGCTCGACGAGATCGAGACGCGCCTGCTGACCGCCGACGTCGGCGTCGAGGCCACCACCGCCATCGTGCAGAACCTGACCCGGCGCGTGGCGCGCAAGGAACTGGCCGACAGCGAGGCGCTGTACAAGGCCCTGCAGGAAGAACTGGCCGGCCTGCTGCGCCCGGTGGAACAGCCGTTGGCCATCGCGGCCGGCAAGCAGCCCTACGTGATCCTCGTGGTCGGGGTGAACGGCGTGGGCAAGACCACCACCATCGGCAAGCTGGCGAAGAAGCTGCAGCAGGACGGCAAGAAGGTCATGCTGGCTGCCGGCGACACCTTCCGCGCCGCTGCCGTTGAACAGCTGCAGGTCTGGGGCGAGCGCAACAACATCGCGGTGATCGCCCAGCACACCGGCGCCGACTCGGCCTCGGTGATCTTCGACGCCGTGCAGGCCGCCAAGGCCCGTGGCGTCGACGTGCTGATCGCCGACACCGCCGGGCGCCTGCACACCAAGGACAACCTGATGGAAGAGCTGAAGAAGGTGCGCCGGGTCATCGGCAAGCTGGACGACACGGCTCCCCACGAAGTCCTGCTGGTGCTGGATGCCGGCACCGGGCAGAACGCCATCAACCAGGCCAAGCAGTTCAACAACGCCGTGGAACTCACCGGCCTGGCCCTGACCAAACTGGACGGCACCGCCAAGGGCGGGGTGATCTTCGCCCTGGCCAAGCAGTTCGGCCTGCCGATCCGCTACATCGGCGTCGGCGAAGGGATCGACGATCTGCGCACCTTCGAGGCCGACGCTTTCGTCCGTGCATTGTTCGAGACCCGGGAGACCGCATGATCCGCTTCGAGCAGGTCGGCAAACGCTATCCCAACGGCCATGTCGGCCTGCATGACGCCTCGTTCCGCATCCACCGCGGCGAGATCCTCTTCGTCACCGGCCACTCCGGCGCCGGCAAGAGCACCCTGCTGCGGCTGATCCTGGCGATGGAGCGGCCGACCTCCGGCAAGCTGCTGCTCGGCGGCCAGGACCTGGCGCGCATCACCACCGCGCAGATTCCTTTCCTGCGCCGGCAGATCGGCGTGGTGTTCCAGAACCACCAACTGCTCAACGACCGCACGGTGTTCGACAACGTCGCCCTGCCGCTGCAGATTCTCGGCCTGCCCAAGGCGGAGATCGCCCAGCGGGTGGAAGCGGCGCTCGACCGCGTAAGCCTCAAGGAAAAGGCCGAGGACCTGCCGTCGGACCTCTCCACCGGCCAGCAGCAGCGCGTCGGCATCGCCCGCGCGGTGGTGCACCGCCCGGCCCTGCTGCTAGCCGACGAGCCCACCGGCAACCTCGACCCGCGCCTGGCCTCGGAGATCATGGGCGTGTTCGAGGACATCAACCGCCTCGGCACCACCGTGCTGATCGCCAGCCACGACCTGGCGCTGATCGCGCGCATGCGCCATCGGATGATCACCCTGCAGCGCGGGCGGATCATCGCGGACCGCGAGGAGGAGGCCTGATGAACGATCAGCAACTGCCGCACGCTCCGGAAGAGGGCACGCAGCCGAAGAAGAGCCGCGAGCGCGTGGAGAAGGAATCCACCGACTGGGGCCAGCTGTTCAGCGCCTACGGCGAAAGCCATCGCGCCAGCCTGGTGGACAGCCTCAAGCGGATGTTCGGCCACCCCTTCGGCAGCTTCTTCACCTGCCTGGTGATGGGCATCACCCTGAGCCTGCCCATGGGCCTGTCGCTGCTGCTGGGCAACGTCGAGCGCCTGGGCGGCTCCTGGCAGCGCGCGGCGCAGATTTCCCTGTACCTGGACCTGAAGACCAGCGAGAGCCAGGGCCAGGACCTGCGCGAACAGATCGAGCGCATGCCCGACGTGATCGAGGCGCAGCTGATCAGCCGCGAGGATGCGCTGAAAGAGCTGCAGGAACAGTCCGGCCTGGGCGAGGCGCTCAAGGAGCTGCCGGAGAACCCGCTGCCGGCGGTGATCTCGGTGACGCCCAAGCAGGTCGACCGCAACCAGCTCGATGCCCTGCGTCAACGCCTGGCCGAGCTGCCGGGTGTACAACAAGCGCAACTGGACCTGGTGTGGGTCGAGCGGCTGTCGGCCATCCTCAAGCTGGGCGACCGCTTCGTCTTCGGCCTGACCGTGGTGCTGGTGCTGACCCTGCTGCTGGTGATCGGCAATACCATTCGTCTGCATATCGAAAACCGTCGTAACGAAATCGAAGTGATCAAGCTGGTCGGCGGGACCGACGGCTACGTGCGTCGGCCCTTCCTTTATATGGGCGCGCTCTACGGCCTGGGCGCCGGCATCCTGTCCTGGGCCCTGCTGGAGTTCGGGCTGAACTGGCTGAATGCCTCGGTGGTCAACCTGGCTGGCCTCTACGGCAGCGATTTCACCCTGGCCGGCGTGCCCTTGAACGACGGCCTGTCGCTGACCATAGGCGCGGTGCTGCTGGGCTGGATCGGCGCCTGGCTGGCCGTGGCGCGGCACTTGCGGGAGCTGGCGCCGCGCTGACAAACGACTGATTTGCCGGTTTTCTTCAAGGCTGTAAAGGAACTTTTACACCCGCTTGCAGTCAGATCGCTCAGTGCTACACTGCGCGAGTTTCGTGAATCGGAGGATTCGCATGACCACTTCTTTGCAACCTGTCTATGCCCTGGCTCCCGGCGCGAACCTGGAAGCCTACGTGCACTCGGTGAACAGCATCCCGCTGTTGACGCCGGAGCAGGAGCGCGAACTGGCCGAACGCCTCTTCTATCAGCAAGATCTGGAAGCGGCACGGCAAATGGTGCTGGCGCACCTGCGCTTCGTCGTGCACATCGCCCGGAGTTATTCCGGGTACGGCCTGGCCCAGGCCGATCTGATCCAGGAGGGCAACGTCGGCCTGATGAAGGCCGTGAAACGCTTCAACCCGGAAATGGGTGTGCGTCTGGTGTCCTTCGCCGTGCATTGGATCAAGGCGGAAATCCACGAGTTTATCCTGCGCAACTGGCGGATCGTCAAGGTCGCCACCACCAAGGCGCAGCGCAAGCTGTTCTTCAACCTGCGCAGCCAGAAGAAGCGTCTGGCCTGGCTGAGCAACGACGAAGTCGAACGCGTCGCCGAGAGCCTGGGCGTGGAAGCCCGGGAAGTGCGCGAGATGGAAAGCCGCCTGAGCGGCCAGGACATGGCCTTCGACCCGGCGGCCGACGCCGACGACGACAGCGCCTACCAGTCGCCGGCGCACTACCTGGAAGACCATCGCTACGACCCGGCGCGCCAGTTGGAGGAAGCGGACTGGAGCGACAGCTCCACCGCCAGCCTGCACGAGGCGCTGGAAGGCCTGGACGAGCGCAGCCGCGACATCCTCCACCAGCGCTGGCTGGCCGAGGAGAAGGCGACGCTGCACGACCTGGCGGCCAAGTACAACGTGTCCGCCGAGCGCATCCGTCAGCTGGAAAAGAACGCGATGAACAAGCTCAAGGGGCGCATCGAGGCATAAGCGCCCGCTGCACCGCTAGACTGAAGACCGCACCCCTCGGGGTGCGGTTTTTTTCTGCCCGCGAATGCCCGGAGACCCGATGCCCCGACTACGCCCGGCCCATGGCCTGCTGATCCTCGCCTTCGCCCTGCTGGCCTTCGCCGCCGGCCTGTGGGTGGCGCGCTCCACGGCGCCGCTGCCGCCCCCGGCCTGGCTGGAGGACTGGCAGCGCGAGGTGTTCGGCCCCCTGGCCGACGGCACCCTGGACCTCGGCCAGTTACACAGCTGGCAGGAGGGCGCGCTGTGGCTGACCCGCGACCAGCAGGGCGCCCAGCTGAGCTACCGCGGCACTCTGGGCACGCCCGACGGGCCCTGGCGCATGGAGGCCGAGCTGGTGCTGAGCGACGAAGAACGCAGCAGCCTGCAGAAGGCCACGGGCATAGCGCCGGGTGCGCCCGACCAGCCGCTCAGCGACGCCATGTTGGAACAGCTGCGCCGGCAGACGGTGGCCTCGGTGCTGCTGGCGCCCAGCCAGACGCTGAGCGTCGGCCGCCTGGTGGCCAGCTTCGGCCCGCCGCGCCTGCGTTTGCAGACCGACGGCGGCGAGGCGTGGATCTACCCCGAGCGCGGTCTGACGCTGCTGCACCGCAATGGCGAACTGGTCTGGCTGCAGGTGGTGCCGCGGGAGAGCCTGGCGCACTGAGCGTGGCTCAGCGCAGGCGCTCCAAGTAATCGGGGCCGCCGAGCTGCCACATCTGCTGGCGAATCCAGGCGGCGCGCTGGCGCACGTAGCCGCTGGGGCGCGCGGCGCTCCACTGGCGCGGGTTGGGCAGCACCGCAGCGAGCTGCGCGGCCTGCTGCGCCGACAGGCGGCTGGCGTCGACGCCGAAGTGATGGCGTGCGGCGGCCTGGGCGCCGAACACGCCGTCGTCCCACTCGGCGCTGTTCAGGTAGACCTCGAGGATGCGCTGCTTCGGCCAGAGAGTTTCCAGCAGCACCGTGAACCAGGCTTCCAGGCCTTTGCGCAGCCAACTGCGGCCGGACCAGAGGAACAGGTTCTTGGCGGTCTGCTGGCTGATGGTGCTGGCGCCGCGGAGGCTCTTGCCGCGGCCGTTGTGGGCCAGGGCCTGCTCGATGGCCGGCAGGTCGAAGCCGTGGTGCTCGGCGAACTTCTGGTCCTCGCCGGCGATGACCGCCACCTTGAGGTTGTCGGAAATCGCGTCCCAGCTGCGCCAGTCGCGCTGCAGGTCGATGGGCTGGCCATTGAACCAGGACTGCACTTTGCGCTCGACCATCAGCATGCTGCCCGGCGGCGGCACCCAGCGCAGGACGACGACCACGGCCACGCTGCCCAGGGCGAAATAGACGAGGAACTTGAACAGGCGGCGGAGTAGGTTGCGCATGCTGGGGTTTGCCCGGGCGATAGTGCGCGTCATTATAACGGGCTTGACCCTCCAGGGAGTTTTCCCATGTTGCGTACCTTCCTGCTGTTCGCTGCCTTCTTCGGCTTCACCGGCGTGGCCCTCGGCGCCTTCGCCGCCCACGGCCTGAAGAGCCGCCTGAGCGCCGACTACCTGGCGATCTTCCAGACCGGCGTGCACTACCAGATGCTCCACGCCCTGGCCCTGTTCGGCGTGGCGCTGCTCTCGGCGCACCTGGGCGGCCGCCTGGTGGGCATGGCCGGCGGGTTCTTCGTCGCCGGCATCCTGATCTTCTCCGGCAGCCTCTACCTGCTGACGTTGACTTCCACCCCGGTGCTCGGCGCCATCACGCCCATCGGCGGCGTCTGCTTCCTCGCCGGCTGGCTGTGCCTGGGCCTGGCGGCCTGGAGGCTGGCGGGCTGACCCGGACGTCAGAATCGCCGGCCGATGGCCCGCTTGCGCCTTGGTCATCGCCGGCTCTCGGGCTAGAATGCCCACCCCCTCCAATCGCGACGGTGCTGCCCATGCGTATCCAGTTGAACGGCGAACCCTACGAGCTGCCCGACGGCCAGAGCGTGGCCTACCTGCTCGAACGCCTGGAACTGGGCGGGCGCCGCGTCGCGGTCGAACTGAACCTGGACATAGTGCCGCGCAGCCAGCACGCCGCCACCGCCCTCAAGGAGGGCGACCAGGTGGAGGTGGTGCACGCCATCGGCGGCGGCTAGGCCGTCGCTTCCCCGATTCAGGCCCCGCCCCACCCGCTTTTGCTGAGGAAAGATCCGATGAGCCAAGCCTCTTCCACCCTGCCGGTCGACAAGCCTTTCACCCTCGCCGGGCGCACCTATGAATCGCGCCTGCTGGTCGGCACCGGCAAGTACCAGGATCTCGACGAGACGCGCCGCGCCATCGAGGCCTCCGGCGCGCAGATCGTCACCGTGGCGGTGCGCCGCACCAACATCGGCCAGAACCCCGACGAGCCCAACCTGCTCGACGTGATCCCGCCGGACCGCTACACCATCCTGCCGAACACCGCCGGCTGCTACGACGCCGTGGAAGCGGTGCGCACCTGCCGCCTGGCCCGCGAGCTGCTGGACGGCCACAACCTGGTCAAGCTGGAAGTGCTGGCCGACCAGAAGACGCTGTTCCCCAACGTCGTGGAAACCCTCAAGGCCGCCGAAGTGCTGGTCAAGGACGGCTTCGACGTGATGGTGTACACCAGCGACGATCCCATCATCGCCCGCCAGCTGGCCGAGATGGGCTGCATCGCGGTGATGCCGCTGGCCGGCCTGATCGGTTCCGGCCTGGGCATCTGCAACCCCTACAACCTGCGCATCATCCTCGAAGAGGCCACGGTGCCGGTGCTGGTCGACGCCGGCGTAGGCACCGCTTCCGACGCCACCATCGCCATGGAACTGGGCTGCGAGGCGGTGCTGATGAACACCGCCATCGCCCACGCGCAGAACCCGGTGATGATGGCCGAGGCCATGAAGCACGCCATCGTCGCCGGTCGCCTGGCCTACCTGGCCGGGCGCATGCCGCGCAAACTGTACGCTAGCGCCTCCTCGCCGATGAGTGGCCTGATCGGCTGACCCCGGCGCGGCGCCCCGAGCGGGCCGGTTCGCCAAGCGCGGGCCGGCCCGTCGTCACTTTCACTGCCCCGTTTTTTCCAAGGTCCGAACATGAGCGATACCCAGCAGCCCCAGGCCGAGCAGGCCACCGACCGGCCGATGCGTACCATCAAGAGCTTCGTGATGCGCGCCGGGCGCATGACCGAAGGCCAACAGCGCGGCCTCGACCAGGGCTGGCCGCGCTTCGGCCTGGAACTGGTCGACGGCCTGCGCGACTTCGACCAGGTGTTCGGGCGCAAGGCCCCGCGCACCTTCGAGATCGGCTTCGGCATGGGCCACGCCACCCTGGAGATGGCCGCCGCGGCGCCGGACCAGGACTTCATCGGCGTCGAAGTGCACCGCCCGGGCGTGGGCGCGCTGCTCAACGGCATGCTGACGCAGAACCTGACCAACATCCGCGTCTACAGCTGCGATGCCCTGGAAGTGCTGCGCGACTGTGTGGCCGACGCCAGCCTGGACCGCGTGCTGCTGTTCTTCCCCGACCCCTGGCACAAGGCGCGCCACCACAAGCGCCGCATCGTCCAGCCGGCCTGGGCGGAGCTGGTGCGCAGCAAGCTGAAGGTCGGCGGCGTCCTGCACATGGCCACCGACTGGGAACAGTACGCCGAGCACATGCTGGAAGTGATGAACGCCGCGCCCGGCTACCGCAACCTGTCCCCGGACAACACCTACGTGCCGCGCCCGGAAGAGCGCCCGGTGACCAAGTTCGAACGCCGCGGCGAGCGCCTGGGCCATGGCGTCTGGGACCTGAAGTTCCAGCGCGTCGACTGAGCCATCGAAACGTCCTGCATGGGAATGGTGCATGTGGGCGGCGTAGGAGCGGATCTCATCCGCGAATCGCGCCGGCACCTCCGGCATCGCGGACAAGGTCCGCTCCTACGGGCGGGGCGGCGGCGTGTCGACCGCGCCGCGGTGATGGGTATCGCTTCGCTCAATCCATCCTACGAGGGCGTTCCCCTGCACCTGTAGGAGCGGGCCCTGCCCGCGATCGCGCGCAGGGCGCGCTCCTACATGGGAACGGCGTGGGTGGGGCGGCGGCGTGTCGACTGCGCCGAGGTGCTCTTCGTAGGATGGGTTGAGCCTGCGAAACCCATGCGGTTGCGGTGAACGCGCTCAGTCGATCAGCTCCGCGCCGACCACCGTGATGTCCGGCAGGCTCAGCGGCGCCGGGGTGATCTGCAGGTACTTGATGCTGCTGCGCGGGATCAGCAGCAGGTCGCCGTCCACCTCGATGCTCAGGCAGGGCGATTCGAGCTGCTTGCGGATGCCCTGCGCCACCTCCACCGGGTCCTCGCTCTGTTGCGGGAAGCGCAGCGCCAGGCGCTGGCCGTCGACGAAGTGCAGGTACAGGTGCTTGATCGGTTTCATGGCGTTTCCCCAGCTGCGCGTTGGCTACTGGGGAAACACTAGCAGGCCTGTCAGCTGCGGTCGGCGATCATGCCGATGATGAAGAACAGCAACAGCAGCACCGGCGCCAGGGTGTAGTTGTTGAAGTAGTTCAGGCCGTGGGCCACCCAGGGGGTGACGAAGACCATGGCCAGGCCGTAGCCCACGGCGCAGATGAGCACGAACAGCAGGGTGCGGAAGACGAAGTTGAGGCTGCCGATGCGCTGCTGCACCCAGGCGTTGATCGCCGGGCCGAACAGCACCAGCAGGGTGGCCATGATCGCCAGGGCGATATCGGACAGATGGCTGCGGCTCCAGCGGGAGGCGCTGGCGATCAGGTCGAGGGCGAAGTCCATGCAGGCTCCTTGGTCGGGGGCGGTCGACGGGGAAGTTTACACGTCCCCCGGCGGGCTTGGTTAAGGCAGGAACTGCTGCAGCAGGTCGTTGAGGAACAGTTGGCCGCGCTCGGACGGTCGCAGGCGCTCTTCGTCTTCGGCCAGCAAGCCCTGGGCGCGGGCTTCGCGGCAGGCTTCGGCGATGGCTTGCAGCGGCAGGCCGGTGCGCTGCTCGAACAGCTCTGCCGGGACGCCGTCCACCAGGCGCAGGGCGTTCATCATGAACTCGAAGGGCAGGTCTGCCGCTTCCAGCAGCCGTTCGCCGGCCTGGAAGGCCTTGGCCGGGTTCAGGTAGTCCTTCGGCAGGCGCGTCTTCCAGGTGCGCAGGATGCGGCCTTCGGGGCTGCTGAGCTTGGCGTGGGCGCCGGCGCCGATGCCGAGGAAGTCGCCGAAGGTCCAGTAGTTGAGGTTGTGCCGGGCGCGCAGGCCGTCGCGGGCGTAGGCCGAAGTCTCGTACTGGACGTAGCCGGCCTGCGCTAGCCGGGCCTGGCCGGCTTCCTGGATTTCCCAGAGGGCGTCGTCTTCCGGCAGTTCCGGCGGCTGGCTCCAGAACACCGTGTTCGGCTCCATGGTCAGCTGGTACCAGGACAGGTGCGTCGGGGCCAGGGCGATGGCCTGCTCCAGGTCGGCCAGGGCGTCGGCCACGCTCTGGTCGGGCAGGCCGTGCATCAGGTCGAGGTTGAAGTTGTCGAAGCCGGCGCGGCGCGCCATGTCCGCCGCGCGCACCGCCTCGTCGCCATCGTGGATACGCCCCAGGGCCTTGAGCTTGTCGGCCTGGAAGCTCTGCACGCCGATGGACAGGCGGTTGATGCCCAGGGCCCGGTAGTCGGCGAACTTGGCCTGTTCGAAGGTGCCGGGGTTGGCCTCCAGGGTGATTTCGATGTCGTTTTCGAAGCCGACTTCGCGCTCCAGGCCTTCGAGGATGCGCCCCAGGGCACTGGCGGAGAACAGGCTGGGCGTACCGCCGCCGAAGAAGATTGAGGTCAGCTTGCGGCCGTGGACGTGCTGCCGGTCAGCCGCCAGGTCGGCCAGCAGCGCCTGGACGTAGGCGTCCTCGGGCAGCTCCGGGCCGGCGGCGTGGGAATTGAAGTCGCAGTACGGGCATTTGCGCACGCACCAGGGGATATGGATGTAGGCCGACAGGGGCGGGAGCTGAAAGCCGGAAGCTGGAAGCTGGTGGCTTTCAGCTTCGAGCTTCGAGCTTTCAGCTGCTTTCATAACCCCAACCGCTGCTTCAGCAGGGCCATGGCGCGGGCGCGGTGGCTCAGGCGGTTCTTCTGCTCGGGGGGTAGTTCGGCGCTGGAGCAGCCGCTTTCCGGCACCCAGAACAACGGGTCGTAGCCGAAGCCGTGCTCGCCGCGGGCCTCGTGGAGGATGCTGCCTTCCCAGATGCCTTCGCAGAGGATCGGCAGCGGGTCGTCAGCATGCCGCACCAGGGCCAGGACGCTGACGAACTGCGCGCCACGCTGCTCGTCCGGCACTTCGCGCAGGGCGTCCAGCAGCTTGGCGTTGTTCGCCGCATCACCCTTGCCGTCGGCGTAGCGCGCGGAGTAGATGCCCGGCGCGCCGCCGAGGTAGTCCACCGCCAGGCCCGAGTCGTCGGCCAGCGCCGGCAGCCCGGAGATGCGCGCGGCGTTGCGCGCCTTGAGGATGGCGTTCTCGACGAAGGACAGGCCGGTTTCCTCCGGCTCCACGTCGCTGAACTCGCCGATCGAGCGCACCTTCACGTGGGCGCCCAGCATGGCCTGGAGTTCCTTGAGTTTGCCGGCGTTGTGACTGGCCAGCACCAGTTGTTCGAGCTTGATCATTCGTCTGGGTAGATTTCCTGGAGGAACTCGAAGCTTTGCGGGGCTTCGGAGCCTTTCTGTACCTGGATGTCGAAGGTCAGGGTGTCACGGCCTTCGATGGGGAACTGGGCGATGTGGTAGACCGCGCCTTCTTCCACCACGCGCTTGAAGGTCAGCGGGATCGGCTGGCCCATGAGGTTCTTGGCGGTGCCGGAAACGGTGACCTGGGCCGGCTTGCCGCTGGCGTCCAGCGGCACGATGTTGACCACGCCCTGGGCCTTGCTGCGCACTACGCCGACGGCCGCGGCGACCTTGGGCTGGAGGAAGCTGGAGTTGTAGACGCTGTAGTGGACCTTGAGGTCCCCCAGCGTGGTGGCCTGCTCGGCGAAGGCCGGCAGTGCCAGGAACAGGCAGAACAGCAGGGAGGCTAGGCGGCGCATGGTTTTCTTCTCCTGGGTTCGGGGCCCCGGGCGGTTCAGACGGCGATGCGGTGGTCCGGCAGACTTGGACCGCTGACCCGGTAGATGCCGATTTCACCCAACAGATTAGGCCAAACTCGGCACGACCAGCGATGACGGTGGTCACGATCCACCGCCAGGCGGTCGAGCACCCGCAGGCGCTTCTCGCGGCACAGCGCCTCGAAGTCCTTGAAGGTGCAGAAGTGGATGTTCGGCGTGTTGTACCAGGTGTAGGGGAGGAATTCCGACACCGGCATGCGGCCGTTGCGCGCCAGGTACCAGCGGCAGCGCCAGTGGCCGAAGTTGGGGAAGGTAATGATGCAGGTGCGGCCGACGCGGAGCATCTCTTCGAGGATTCTGTCCGGGTAGTGCACGGCCTGCAGGGCCTGGGTCATGACCACCACGTCGAAGCTGTTGCTGGCGAAGCTGCCGAGGCCCTTGTCCAGGTCCTGCTCGATGACGTTAACGCCACGTTCGACGCATCTGGCGATGTTTTCGCCATCGATTTCCAGGCCGTAGCCGGTGACCTGCTTGTGCTCGGCCAGCCAGGCGAGCAGTTCGCCGTCGCCGCAGCCCAGGTCGAGCACCCGGCTGCCGGCGGGGATCCAGTCTTGGATGATGTCCAGGTCGGCGCGCATGGGGCTTCCTTATACGCTGATGCGGTTCATGTAGGCGCTGAAGGCCTGCAGGTAGCGGGGGATCGGCATGAGGAAGGCGTCGTGGCCCTGGGGTGCGTCGATCTCCAGGTAGCAGACGTTCTTCTTCGCCGCGATCAGGGCGTCGACGATCTCCCGCGAGCGCGCCGGGGAGAAGCGCCAGTCGGTGGTGAAGGACATCAGGCAGAAGTCCGCCTTCACCCCGGCCAGGGTGCGCACCAGGTCGCCGTCGTGGGCGGAGGCCGGGTCGAAATAGTCCAGCGCCTTGGTCATCAGCAGGTAGGTGTTGGCGTCGAAGCGGGTGGAGAATTCCTCGCCCTGGTAGCGCAGGTAGCTCTCGACCTGGAATTCGACGTTGTAGAGGTCGTAGTTGAGCTTCTCGGCCTTGCGGTCGCGGCCGAATTTCTCGCCCATGGCGTCATCGGACAGGTAGGTGATGTGCCCGACCATGCGCGCCAGGCGTAGGCCGTGGCGCGGGATCACGCCCTGTTCCTGGAAGTGGCCGCCGAGGAACTCCGGGTCCGAGAGGATGGCCTGGCGTGCCACTTCGTTGAAGGCGATGTTCTGCGCAGAGAGCTTGGGCGCGCTGGCGATGCACAGGCAGTGGCGCACGCGCTCGGGGTAGCTGATGGTCCACTGCAGCGCCTGCATGCCACCCAGGCTGCCGCCGACCACCGCGGCCCACTGATTGATGCCCAGGCGATCGGCCAGGCGAGCCTGGCTGTTGACCCAGTCTTCCACGGTGACCACCGGGAAATCGGAGCCGTAGATGCGCCCGGTCTCCGGGTCGAGGCTGGTGGGGCCGGTGGAGCCGTTGCAGCCGCCGAGGTTGTTCAGCGCGACCACGAAGAACTTGCGGGTGTCGATGGCCTTGCCCGGGCCGATGCAGCTGTCCCACCAGCCCGGCTTGCGCTCGTCGGGGCTGTTGTAGCCGGCGGCGTGGTGGTGGCCGGAAAGCGCATGGCAGATCAGCACGGCGTTGCTCGCCGTGGCGTTCAGCTCGCCGTAGGTCTCGATCACCAGCTGATATTCGGGCAGCGTCCTGCCGCTGGCCAGGGCCAGGGGTTCGCTGAAGTGCAGCGTCTGGGGAGAGACCAGACCGACGGAATCTTCGGGGAAGACTGTTGGCATCGACCCAGCTCATGAATAAAAGGAGGGCGCCAGTCTAAAGAGGGTGGCCAGAGAGGGCAAGGTTGCTCAGCCAGGCAGGTTCTGGCGGATTTTCAGCGCCCATTCCGGGGTTTCGGATTCATCGCAGTAGCATTTGGAAAGTCGCCCGTCGCGGGTTCTGAATAGCAGGCGAGGTTCCTGTCGATCCACGGAGTTGTCGAACAGGTAGCGTCGGTCCACCCGAAGACGATCAGCCTGGGTTTTTCCATGCTTCAGGTTTTGGGCTGGGGGCGCTGGTCACGACGCTTGCGGCTGTCTTCGAAAGCGGCGTTCAACGATGCCCTGAGCTGCTGGTCGACGCGGGATATCCGCTGCCGGGCGGCCTGACGAACCTCGCTCAGCAGGTCGGACAACTGCTCCTCGCTGGGTTCGTTGGGGTTGGAGATCAGGTTGTAGTTCGACATGGGCGGTACTCCCCATCGATAGGACTTTCCGAGCATAGGGAGTCTGCCTGGAAAAACCAAGTTCAGGCGCGCTGCGAGCCGGGCAGGGCGACCACGCGGGCCTGGCGCTGCAGCGGCGAGGGGCGGCGCAGCAGGCGGAGGATTTCCGAGGCTTCGGCCAGCTGTTTTTCCAGCTCTTCCTGGTAGCGCGCCATGAGCAGGGCGCGCTGGCGCACCTGCTGGGTTTCCTGGGCCAGGGCCTTCAGGCGCAGCATGTGGGTTTCCAGTAGCTGCTTGTTCTCCAGGGTGTACTGCATCAGCGGCATCAGGGCGTCGCTGGCCCAGCGCTCGACTTCCTCGCGCACGCGCTGGTGCAGGAGGATGACTTCCTGGGCCAGGGTGGCGATGAAGCGCCGCGTCAGCAGGCGCTGCTCGGTGAGCAGGGTCTTGAGCTGCAGGCGGAAGCGGTCGGCCTGCTCGCGCAGCCGGGCCAGTTCGCGCTGGTAGCCGGCGACGTCGAAGCGCGGGGCGTCCAGGGCGTTCAGCGGGTTTTCCTGGTTGTGCCGCTGGTAGATGGCCTCGACCATGCGGTTACCCAGCTCGGCCTCGTGCTGCAGGCTGTGCAGGTCGCCCTCCACGGCCTGGAAGAAGTTCAGGATGGCCTGGTTGATGCCCAGGGTGGTCCAGCTGCCGCGCAGTTTCTCGTGGACTTTGGCCAGGTGCCGCTCCAGGCGTTCGGCGCGCACGGTCTGGCCGAGCAGCTCGCCCTGGCGGCGCAGCAGGCGCTGGTTGGTCTTCAGGTTGAGCAGGCGGCGGTGGTGCAGGCCGTGGTCTTCCTTGGTCCGCGCGGTCAGCTCGAACAGCAGCTGGCCGCTGTCCTGCTGCTGGCCTTCGAGCTGCGCCTGCTGTTCGCGCAGGCGCTCCAGGCGGGCGCGCAGGCTGTGCTGGCTGTTGTTCAGCAGGGCCAGCACCTGGCCGAGCACCGCGCCCTCCAGCAGGCGCTCCTTGTCCGCCACTATGCGCTCGCAGAGCAGGTGCTCCAGGTTTTCCAGCTGGCTGCGGGCGAGCAGCTCGGCGTCCTTGCGCACCTTGGCCAGCAGCGCCTGCTTGGCCGACAGCGGCAGCACGCTGTCGCGGGGGATGCCCAATTGCCGAGCGGTGGCGTCGCGGATGCGCTGGATGGCGTTGTGCACGAAGGCGTCGCCGGCCAGGTCGTCCCAGAGCACGTCGACCTTGTTCAGTACCGCGTACAGGGTGCACTGGCCGTCTTCCACCAGGTGCCGCACGTGGTCCTGCCAGACCGCCAGGTCCGAGGCGGTGACGCCGGTGTCGGCGGCCAGCAGGAAGATCACCGCCTGGGCGCTGGGCAGCATCGACAGGGTCAGTTCCGGCTCGCTGCCCAGGGCGTTCAGCCCGGGGGTATCGAGGATGCGCAGGCCCTGGCGCAGCAGCGGGTGGTCGAAGTTGACCAGGGCGTGGCGCCAGGCCGGCACGCGCACATGGCCGGGGCGTTCGGCGGCTTCCAGCATGTCCGGGAGGAAGCCCAGCTGGATCGCCTGCTCCACCGGCAGGCTCTTGGTCCGGGCGGTCTGCGCGAAGGCCTGGGCCATGTTGGCCGGGTCGGAGGTGTCCAGGGGGATGTTCACCCAGTGCCGCGGCACCTGCTTGAAGCGGGCGATGCTGGCGTCGGCCACCCGCGTCTCGATGGGCAGCAGGCGGATGTAGGGGCGTTCGGAGCGCGGGTCGAAGAAGATCTCGGTGGGGCACATGGTGGTGCGCCCGGCCTGGGAGGGCAGCATGCGCTGGCCGTACTCGGAGAAGAACAGGCTGTTGATCAGCTCGGTCTTGCCGCGGGAGAACTCGCCGACGAAGGCCAGGGTGATGTGGTCCAGGCGCAGCAGGCGCAGGGCGCGCTCCAGGCGCGCGTCTATGTCGGCGCTGTTCAGCCGGCTCTGCTCCAGCCAGCTGCGATAGCGGATGATGTCCCGGACCAGTTCCCGCTTCCAGGTGACGTAGGCGTCGATCTGCTGACTGAGTCGCTCCATGCTCATCCAGGCGGTCCTGTGGCTTGCGCGTCCTGCGCGGGAGAAGAATGCCTGGATTATGAAGCGCGGCGAGGTGGCGTCAATTGGCCTGTATCACATTCCTATCCGTAAGGTCGGTCAAGGCGACCGAGCGGTTATCCCCAGCTCGGCCGGCAGCCGCGCCGGCCGGGGGATGCGCACGCGTTTCTGGCGGTTCAGTTCGCCGCTCTCGAGTATTACCGCGCTTTTCGGCACGCCGAAGGCCTTGCCGAGGAACGCCAGCAGGTGGGCGTTGGCCTTGCCCTCCACCGGCGGGGCGGTGAGGCGGATCTTCAGGCGCTCGCCGTGCAGCCCGGCGAACTCATCGCGGCTCGCCTTGGGCTGCAGGTGGCAATCGAGGATCAGGTCCTCGCCGTCCCAGCGGTAGAAGCTCATTGGCGTGTCGAACTCCCGGAGCGCGCGAGCTAGAGCGAGACGAGGCGGAAACAGCCGGGGATGCGCAGTTTACGTTCTGTAAATGAGCAATCACCGGCTGTTTCCAACGCTGTATCGCCGACGCGCAGCCGCTCCCTGTTTACATGAACGGGCTGAGGATCTGCGGCATCCCGGTCATGGCCGCCAGGTTGCCGATCACCAGCATGTCGAGCAGCTTCAGCGCGATGAAGGCGAAGATCGGCGAGATGTCCAGCCCGCCGAGGTTCGGCAGCAGCTTGCGGAAGGGCGCCAGCAGCGGCTCGCAGATCTGGTTCACCAGCTGCGCGCCGGGGTTGTAGCTGCCCGGGGCGACCCAGGAGAGGATCACGCTGATGATCAGGGCGAAGAAGAACACCTTGAGGAACAGCGAGGTCACGGCGATCACCGACCACACCAGCAGTTGCAGGACGTAGCCGCCGACGCCGTAGCCCATCAGCGTCAGGGTGACGATCATCAGTACCAGCTGGACCAGGATGGCCAGCACCAGGGATGCCAGGTCGATGCCGCCGAAGCCGGGGATCACCCGGCGCAGCGGGTTCAGCAGCGGCTTGGTGGCGCGCACGATGAACTGGCTCAGCGGGTTGTAGAAGTCGGCGCGCACCAGCTGCAGGATGAAGCGCAGCAGGACGATCAGCAGGTAGAGGCTGCCGAGGGTCTGGATGACATAGATGGCAGCGGTGGAAAGTCCGGTCATGTAAGGCTCCTCATTGCCCCAGTTGTTCGGCCAGTTCGGCGGAACGGTGGTCGGCGGCGGCCAGGGCGCGCTCGACCAGTGCTTCGAATCCATTGCCCTGGAAGGAAGTGATGGCGGCTTCGGTGGTGCCCTTGGGCGAAGTCACGCGGCGGCGCAGCTCGGCCGGGCCGACGTCGCTGGCCAGCGCCATGCGCGCGGCGCCCAAGGCGGTCTGCAGGGTCAGGCGGGCGGCGACCTCGGGGCTCAGGCCGAGCTTCTCGCCGGCGGCGGTCATGGCTTCCATCAGCAGGAAGAAGTAGGCCGGGCCGCTGCCGGAGACGGCGGTGACGGCGTCGATCTGCTTCTCCTCGTCCAGCCACAGGGCGATGCCCACGGCGCCCAGCAGCTGTTCGGCCTGCTGGCGCTGGGCCGGGCTGACCTGGGCGGTGGCGTACAGGCCGCTGGCGCCTTCGCCCAGCAGCGCCGGGGTGTTGGGCATGCAGCGTACCAGCAGCTCGGTGCCCAGCCAGCGCGACAGGCTGGCGCAGGGAATGCCGGCGGCGATGGAGACGATCAGCTGGCCCGGTTCGAGCAGCGCGGCCAGGGGCTCGCAGACCTGCTTCATGACCTGCGGCTTGACCGCCAGCACCACCACGTCGGCGCCGGCGATGGCGCTGGCGTTGTCCTCGAACACCTCGATGCCGTGCTCGGCGGCGATCTTCGCGCGCTGTTCGGCGCCCGGGTCGCTGGCGCGGATGTGACTGGCGGGCACGCCCTGGGCGCGCAGGCCACCGATCAGGCTGGCGGCCATGTTGCCGGCGCCGATGAAAGCGATGCGGGTGCTGCTCATGGGTTGTGTTCCTTGATCAAGAATGGGGACCGTAGTCGCGCGCGCCGAACAGCGCGGTGCCGATGCGCACCCAGGTGGCGCCTTCGGCGACGGCGGCTTCGAGGTCGTGGCTCATGCCCATGGACAGGGTGTCCAGGCCGAGGTTCAGGGCAGTCAGGAGTTCCCGCAGGCGGGCGAAGGCGGCGCGCTGGGCGGCGACGTCCTCGGTGGGTTCGGGGATGGCCATCAGCCCGCGCAGCTTCAGGTTGGGCAGGGCGGCCACGGCGCGGGCCAGGGCCGGCAGCTCCTCGGGGGCGCAGCCGGACTTGCTGGCCTCGCCGCTGACGTTCACCTGCAGGCAGACGTTGAGCGGCGGCAGGTGCGCCGGGCGCTGTGCGGACAGGCGCTCGGCGACCTTCAGGCGGTCCACCGAGTGCACCCAGTGGAAGTGCTCGGCGATGGGCCGCGTCTTGTTCGACTGGATGGGGCCGATAAAGTGCCAGGTGAGCGCCAGGTCGGCCAGTTCCACCTGCTTGCCGAGGGCTTCCTGCAGGTAGTTCTCGCCGAAATCGTCGAGGCCGGCGGCATGGGCTTCGCGGATGTCGGCGGCGGGCTTGGTCTTGCTCACCGCCAGCAGCGCAACGCTGCCCGAAGCCCGCCCGCAAGCTTGCTCCGCCTCACGGATACGCTCGCGAACCTTTGCAATATTCTCTGCTATCGTGGACATTACCTGCGCTCTGAGGCCCGGCTGCTGCAAGTTCAGCGGCATTCTACCTGCTTGCATTGGATTGGGGAGTCCCATGGATATTACCGAGTTGCTCGCCTTCAGCGCCAAGCAAGGCGCTTCGGACCTGCACCTCTCGGCCGGCCTGCCGCCGATGATCCGCGTCGACGGCGACGTGCGCCGCATCAACCTGCCGCCGCTGGAGCACAAGCAGGTGCACGCGCTGATCTACGACATCATGAACGACAAGCAGCGCAAGGATTTCGAGGAATTCCTGGAAACCGACTTCTCCTTCGAAGTGCCGGGCGTGGCGCGTTTCCGCGTCAACGCCTTCAACCAGAACCGCGGCGCCGGCGCCGTGTTCCGGACCATTCCCTCCAAGGTGCTGACCATGGAGGACCTGGGCATGGGCGAAGTGTTCAAGCGGGTTTCCGACGTGCCGCGCGGGCTGGTGCTGGTGACCGGGCCGACCGGTTCGGGCAAGTCCACCTCGCTCGCGGCGATGCTCGACTACCTGAACAACACCAAGTACAGCCACATCCTCACCGTCGAGGACCCGATCGAATTCGTCCACGAATCGAAGAAGTGCCTGGTCAACCAGCGCGAGGTGCACCGCGACACCCTTGGCTTCAACGAGGCGCTGCGCTCGGCCCTGCGTGAGGACCCGGACATCATCCTGGTCGGCGAGATGCGCGACCTGGAGACCATCCGCCTGGCGCTGACCGCCGCGGAAACCGGCCACCTGGTGTTCGGCACCCTGCACACCACCTCCGCGGCCAAGACCATCGACCGTATCGTCGACGTGTTCCCCGCCGAGGAGAAGGCCATGGTCCGTTCCATGCTCTCCGAATCGCTGCAGGCGGTGATCTCCCAGACGCTGCTGAAGAAGATCGGCGGCGGCCGGGTGGCGGCCCACGAGATCATGATCGGCACCCCGGCGATCCGCAACCTGATCCGCGAGGACAAGGTGGCGCAGATGTACTCGGCCATCCAGACCGGCGGCGCGCTGGGCATGCAGACCCTCGACATGTGCCTCAAGGGCCTGGTCGCCAAGGGCCTGGTGACCCGCGACGCGGCCAAGGAAAAGGCGAAGATCCCGGAAAACTTCTGATTCTCCCCGGGCCCGGTGCCCGGCCAGGCGGCGCGGCACACGCACGGGCGGCCTGGATGACAGTCGAATCGCACAGTGCGTGAACGAATCAGGTTGGATCGATCATGGAATTCGAGAAGCTTCTGCGGCTGATGGTGGAGAAGGGTGCCTCGGACCTCTTCGTCACCGCCGGCGTGCCCCCGTCGATGAAGGTCAACGGCAAGGTGCTGCCGGTGACCAAGACCCCGCTGTCGCCCGAGCAGACCCGCGAGACGGTGCTGGCGGTGATGAACGAGCAGCAGCGCCGCGACTTCGCCGAGCACCACGAGTGCAACTTCGCCATCAGCGCCCGCGGCATCGGCCGTTTCCGCGTCAGCGCCTTCTACCAGCGCAACCTGGTGGGCATGGTGCTGCGCCGCATCGAGACCAACATCCCGACCATCGAGGACCTCAAGCTGCCGGAGATCCTCAAGAAGCTGGCCATGACCAAGCGCGGGCTGGTGATCTTCGTCGGCGCCACCGGCACCGGCAAGTCCACCTCGCTGGCGGCGATGATCGGCTACCGCAACAAGAATTCCACCGGGCACATCATCTCCATCGAGGACCCGATCGAGTACATCCATCAGCACCAGGGCTGCATCGTCACCCAGCGCGAGGTGGGGCTGGACACCGACACCTTCGAGGTGGCGCTGAAGAACACCCTGCGCCAGGCGCCGGACGTGATCATGATCGGCGAGGTGCGCTCGCGCGAGACCATGGAGCACGCTGTGGCCTTCGCCGAGACCGGCCACCTGTGCCTGGCCACCCTGCACGCCAACAACGCCAACCAGGCGCTGGAGCGGATCATCCACTTCTTCCCGGCCGACCGGCACCAGCAGATCTGGATGGACCTGTCGCTGAACCTCAAGGCCATCGTCGCCCAGCAACTGGTGCCGACCCCGGACGGCAAGGGCCGCCGCGCGGTGATCGAGGTGCTGCTGAATACCCCGCTGGCCGCCGACCTGATCCGCAAGGGTGAGGTGCATGAGCTGAAGCCGTTGATGAAGCGCTCCACCGAGCAGGGCATGCAGACCTTCGATCAGGCGCTGTACCAGCTCTATTCCCAGGGTGAGATCACCTATGAGGATGCGCTGGCCTATGCCGACTCGGCCAACGATCTGCGGTTGATGATCAAGCTTGGGTCGGAGACCGATGCGGATCATCTGTCGAGCATGACTCAGGGGTTGACCCTGGAGCTGAGCGAAGACGATCCGAATCGCCGCTTCCGCTGAGCAGCTCCCTCGTCGCAACCCGCAATTATCGTGAACGCCGGAGCGTAGGGCGAATAACCGTTCGCGGTTATCCGCCGATACACGGAGGCCTCGGCCCGCGCCCAGGTCAACCCTGGAGTCGCCGGGGGCCAAGGCCAAACGGCGGATAACGCCATAGGCGTTATGCGCCCTACGGTCCTTTGCCCGAAAAGCCTGTCCGCGGCTTTGTATTCCCCGCGACTTTTCTTACAGTGGCGGTAAACCCGCCGCGATCGCGCCGGTCGAATCCAGGAATCCCTGCCAAGGAGCGCTCCATGCCCAATACCCCCGACACCCACAGCAAGGTCATCGGCTACCTGCTGTGGATCTTCGGCTTCACCGGTTCCCACCGCTTCTACTATGGCAAGCCGGTCAGCGGGACCATCTGGTTCTTCACCCTCGGGCTGTTCTTCATCGGCTGGATCATAGACCTGTTCCTGATCCCCTCGATGGACGACGAGGCCGACCTGCGCTACCGCAGCGGCGCCCTGGACTACAACGTGGCCTGGATACTGCTGACCTTCCTTGGTGTGTTCGGCGTGCACCGCATGTACATGGGCAAGTGGCTGACCGGCATCCTCTACCTGTGCACTGGCGGCCTGTTCTTCCTCGGCGTGCTCTACGACTTCTGGACGCTCAACGCCCAGGTCTCCGAGCGCAACGGCCCGCAGCGGCTGTAAGCGTTCCTTGCCGGAAAGCCCGCCCACCCAGACTGTCCTGACCGCGCGCCTCTCCCTGGATGTAGCCCATAAACGACAATGCCCGTATCGATCGATACGGGCATTGTCTTCGGCCTCCACTCAGACGGCTAGGTTTTCACACAGTCTGCACCGGCGGGCTTTTTCGTCAGCCGGCATGGCGACGGGCGCGTCGCCGGCCTATGGTCAGGAAGACCATAAAGGCGCGCCGCCGGGCGATCCCCGCGGCGCCGACAAGGAGTGGATGCCATGAGCAACGAACTTCGTCCTGCCGTACTCGACCTGATCGGCAACACGCCGCTGGTGCAGGTCAGCCGCTTCGATACCGGCCCCTGCACGCTGTTCCTCAAGCTGGAATCGCAGAACCCCGGCGGCTCGATCAAGGACCGCATCGGCGTGGCCATGATCGAGACCGCCGAGCGCGACGGCCGCCTGCAGCCCGGCGGGACCATAGTCGAGGCCACCGCCGGCAACACCGGCCTGGGCCTGGCCCTGGTGGGCCGCGCCAAGGGCTACCGGGTGGTGCTGGTGGTGCCGGACAAGATGTCCAGCGAGAAGGTCCTGCACCTCAAGGCCATGGGCGCCGAGGTGCACATCACCCGCTCCGACGTCGGCAAGGGCCACCCGGAGTACTACCAGGACGTGGCCGCGCGCCTGGCCGCGGAAATCCCCGGGGCCTTCTTCGCCGACCAGTTCAACAACCCGGCCAACCCCCTGGCCCACGAGACCAGCACCGCCCCGGAAATCTGGCAGCAGACCGGCCATGACCTGGACGCCATCGTCGTCGGCGTCGGCTCCGCCGGCACCCTCACCGGGCTGACGCGCTTCTTCCGCCAGGTGCAGCCGAACCTGGAAATGGTCCTGGCCGACCCGGTGGGCTCGGTGATGGCCGGCTACGTGCGCGACGGCAGCCTCGGCGAGGTCGGTTCCTGGGCGGTGGAAGGCATAGGCGAGGACTTCATTCCCTCCATCGCCGACCTCTCCAGCGTGCGCCACGCCTATTCCATCAGCGACGAGGAAAGCTTCGCCCACGCCCGCGAACTGCTGCGCGCCGAGGGCATTCCCGGCGGTTCCTCCACCGGTACCCTGCTGGCCGCCGCCTTGCGCTACTGCCGCGAGCAGACGCAGCCCAAGCGCGTGCTCAGCTTCGTCTGCGACACCGGCACGCGCTACCTGTCCAAGGTCTACAACGACCAGTGGATGACCGACCAGGGCCTGCTGCAGCGCAAGCGCTACGGCGATCTGCGCGACATCATCGCGCGGCGCTTCGAGGAGGGCCGGGTGATCAGCGTGGGGCCGGACGACACCCTGCTCACCGCCTTCCAGCGCATGCGCCTGGCCGACGTCTCGCAGCTGCCGGTGCTGGCCAACGGCAAGCTGGTCGGGGTCATCGATGAATCCGACATCCTGCTGGGCGTGCACGCCGACGCCAGCCACTTCCGCCAGCCGGTGGCCAGCGCCATGACCACCCGCCTGGAAACCCTGGCCCCGGACGCCAGCCTGGCCGAACTGCAGGCCGAGCTGGACCGCGGCCTGGTCGCCATCATCGCCGACGCCTCGGGCTTCCATGGCCTGATCACTCGTTTCGACTTGCTCAACCACCTCCGGAGAACGCTCCCATGAGCCAGGATTCCCAAGCGCCCCGCGGTTTCGCCACGCGGGTCATCCACGCCGGCCAGGCGCCCGACCCTTCCACCGGCGCGCTGATGCCGCCGATCTACGCCAACTCCACCTACCTGCAGGACAGCCCCGGGGTGCACAAGGGCCTGGACTACGGGCGCTCGCACAACCCCACGCGCTGGGCCCTGGAGCGCTGCGTGGCGGACCTGGAGGGCGGCAGCAAGGCGTTCGCCTTCGCCTCCGGGCTGGCGGCCATCTCGGCGACCCTGGAATTGCTCGATGCCGGCTCGCACATCGTGTCCGGCAACGACATCTACGGCGGCACCTTCCGCCTGTTCGAGCGCGTGCGCCGGCGCAGCGCCGGGCACGAATTCAGCTTCGTCGACCTCACCGACATCGGCGCCATCGAAGCCGCGCTGCGCCCCGAGACGCGCATGGTGTGGATCGAGACGCCGAGCAACCCGCTGCTGCGCCTGGCCGACCTGGAGGCCATCGCCCGCCTGTGCCGCAGCCGCGGCATTCTCTGCGTGGCCGACAACACCTTCGCCAGCCCGCGCATCCAGCGCCCGCTGGAGCTGGGCTTCGACGTGGTGGTGCACTCGACGACCAAATACCTGAACGGCCATTCCGACGTCATCGGCGGCATCGCCGTGGTCGGCGACAACCCGGAACTGGCCGAGCGCCTGGGCTTCCTGCAGAACGCTGTGGGCGCCATCGCCGGCCCCTTCGACGCCTTCCTCACCCTGCGCGGGGTGAAGACCCTGGCCCTGCGCATGGAACGGCACTGCGCCAACGCCCTGGAACTGGCCCAGTGGCTGGAGCACCAGCCGCAGGTGGCGCGGGTGCACTACCCGGGCCTGCCCTCGCACCCGCAGCACGAGCTGGCCAAGCGGCAGATGAACGGCTTCGGCGGGATGATCTCCATGGACCTGGCCACCGACCTGGCCGGTTCGAAGCGCTTCCTGGAGAACGTGCGCATCTTCGCCCTGGCCGAGAGCCTGGGCGGAGTGGAGAGCCTGATCGAGCACCCGGCGATCATGACCCACGCCACTATTCCGCCGGCTACCCGGGCCGAGCTGGGGATAGGCGATGCGCTGGTGCGCTTGTCGGTGGGGGTGGAGGATGTCGAGGATCTGCGTGCGGATTTGGCGCAGGCCTTGGCGAAGATCTGACGGTGGTTTTTTGTAGGAGCGAGCTTGCTCGCGAAGGGTGTCTACCGGCCATGCATGGTGCATGAGGTCGCCTCCCTCCCTCTCCCCAGCCCTCGGCTGCGCGCCCCGCCCTGAAGGGAGAGGGGCTTGTTCGTGCCGAGAGAAGGCCTGGTTTCAGCCGGCAGTCTCTGTGCTAGCCGGCTGACGCCAGCACATCCAACTCTGCCCAACGGTCCCCTCTCCCTTCAGGGAGAGGGTTAGGGAGAGGGTGCTCTATAGCCCAGCCCCGAAAGCTCCCGGCAAGCCCCGTTCGCGAGCAAGCTCGCTCCTACAGGAAACGAATAAGCCCGCCGGATGGCGGGCTTCTTCTTCATGCCTGGGCAACTCAGATGGCATGCACGATATGCCCATCCACCAATGTGCAACGCACCGCGCCCGGCAGGCAGTGGCCGATGAACGGGCTGTTCTGCCCGCGGGAGTACCAGGTCTCGCCGGCCAGGGTCTGGCCCTCGGCTTCGAACAGCACCAGGTCTGCCGCCTCGCCCACGGCTATGCGGCCGGCCGGCAGGCGCAGCGCGGCGGCCGGGCCGGTGGTCAGGCGCGCCAGCAGGGTCGGCAGGTCGAGCAGGCCGTCCTGCACCAGGGTCATGGCCAGCGGCAGCAGTAGTTCGACGCTGCTGATGCCCGGCTCGGTGTCGGCGAAGGGGGCGTTCTTGGCGTCCGCCTCGTGGGGCTGGTGGTGGCTGGCGATGGCTTGTATCACGCCGCTCTTCACCGCCTCGCGCAGGGCGTCGCGGTCCTTGCGCGAGCGCAGCGGCGGCTGCACGTGGTAGAGGCTGGAGAAGTCGGCCAGGGCTTCGTCGGTGAGGATCAGCTGGTACAGCGCCACGTCGGCGGTCACCGGCAGGCCGCGGGCCTGGGCCTGGGCGATCATCTCCACGCCGCGGGCGCTGGTCAGCTGGCTGAAGTGCGCGCGCACGCCGCTCTGCTCCACCAGCAGCAGGTTGCGGGCCAGGGCCACGGTCTCGGCGCTCTCGGGGATGCCGGCCAGGCCGCGGAAGCTGGCGGTGGGGCCGTCGTGGGCCAGGCCGCCCTGGGCCAGTTCGGCGTCCTGGGAGGTGAAGATCACCGTCAGGTCGAAGGTTGCCGCGTACTCCAGCGAGCGCAGCAGCACGCGGTTGCTGGCCAGTGGCGCCAGGCCGTTGCTGAAGGCCACGCAGCCGGCGTCGCGCAGGGCGGCCAGCTCGGACAGTTGCTCGCCGGCCAGGCCGCGGGTCAGCGCGCCTATGGGGAAGACCTTGGCGTTGCCGGCCTCGCGGGCGCGGTCGAGGATCAGCTCGGCCACCGCCGGGGTGTCCAGCACCGGCTTGGTCTGCGGCGGGCAGCACAGGCTGGTGACGCCGCCGGCGCTGGCGGCGCGGGTTTCGCTCTCGATGTTGCCCTTGCGGCTGTAGCCCGGCTCGCGCAGGGCCACGTTCAGGTCCACCAGGCCGGGCGCGGCGATCAGGCCGGCGGCGTCCAGCTCCTGGGCGGCGTGGAAATCGGCCGGGGCCTGGCCCAGGGCGATGATCCTGCCGGCTTCTATATGGACGTCGCAGACCTGGTCCAGGCCGCTGGCCGGGTCGATGACGCGGGCGCCGTGAATGCTGACGGTCATTGCGCGTCCTCCTGTTCCAGCTGGCGTTGGGCGTTCTGCCCGCTCATGGCCATGGACAGCACGGCCATGCGGATGGCGATCCCGTAGGTCACCTGGTTGAGGATCACCGACTGCTCGCCGTCGGCCACCGCGGATTCGATCTCCACGCCGCGGTTGATCGGCCCCGGGTGCATGACGATGGCATCGGGCTTGGCCAGCTTCAGGCGCTTCTGCGTCAGGCCGTAGAGCTTGAAGAACTCGCCTTCGCTGGGCAGCAGGCCGCCCTGCATGCGCTCGCGCTGCAGGCGCAGCATGATGACCACGTCGACGTCCTTGAGGCCTTCGTTGGCGTCGGTGAACACCTTCACCCCGTAGACCTCCTCCAGGCCGATCGGCAGCAGGGTGCGCGGGGCGATGACGCGGATGTCCGGGCAGCCGAGGGTCTTCAGCGCCAGCATGTTCGAGCGCGCCACCCGCGAGTGCAGGACGTCGCCGACGATGGCCACCGAGAGGTTCTCGAAGCTGCCCTTGTGGCGGCGGATGGTGAGCATGTCGAGCATGCCCTGGGTCGGGTGGCCGTGGCGGCCGTCGCCGCCGTTGATCACCGCCACCCTGGGGCTGACGTGCTCGGCGATGAAGTGCGCGGCGCCCGAGTCGCTGTGGCGCACGACGAACATGTCGGCGGCCATGGCCTCGAGGTTGCGCAGGGTGTCGGTGAGGGTCTCGCCCTTGCTGGTCGAGGAGGTCGACACGTTCAGCGTGATGACGTCGGCGGACAGGCGCTGGGCGGCCAGTTCGAAGGTGGTGCGGGTGCGCGTGGAGTTCTCGAAGAACACGTTGCACACGGTCTTGCCGCGCAGCAGCGGGACCTTCTTCACCGCGCGCGCGCCGACTTCGAGGAAGGAGTCGGCGGTGTCGAGGATTTCGGTCAGCAGCTCGCGGGGCAGGCCGTCGAGCGAGAGGAAGTGGCGCAGCTGGCCCTGGTCGTTGAGCTGCAGCGGGCGCTTGGCGTCTGTCGGCATGGGGCAGGCCCTGAATGGTGGAAAGGGTGGCGCGCGCGTTCAGAGCGCGCTGATGAGAGTGCGCTCGAGGACGAGTGGTGCGGGACCGCGCAATTTTACCCTTTCATTGGGGGCCAGCGACAGGGTCTGGCCGACCACGTCGGGGCGGATCGGCAGCTCGCGGGCGTTCAGGTCCAGCAGGCAGACCAGGGTCACGCTGGCCGGGCGGCCGTAGTCGAACAGCTCGTTGAGCGCGGCGCGGATGGTGCGGCCGCTCATCAGCACGTCGTCAACCAGGACCAGGTGCTGGCCGTCGATCTCGAACGGCAGTTCCGACGGACGGACCTGCGGGTGCAGGCCGCTGCGGGTGAAGTCGTCGCGGTAGAAGGAGACGTCGAGGATGCCGAGGATCTCCTCGCTGTGCAGTTCCTTGAGCAGGGCCTGGGCGACCCAGATGCCGCCGGTGTGGATGCCGACGAAGCGCGGCGTGTCTATGCCGCGCTCGGCGAGGTGGTTGCGCAGGTCGGTGGCCATGCGCGGCAGGAGTTCGGCGGGACTGGGCAGGTTCATGACATCTCCTGGATGACTCGTGGCGGTCCAGGCTGGGCCGCCGTGGATTCCTCGGGCGCCCGTGTGCGGCGGGTACCCGCTCAAGATTAGCGCGTGTGCCGCGGCCGGCACTGCCGCAGGTCAAGCGCCGCCGTGGGCCTCCAGCCAGCCCTCGAGCAGCAGGGCCGCGGCCAGGGCATCCACCGGGCGTTCGCGGTAGCCGTCGCGCTGGCCCTGGGCCAGGCGCTCGCCCTTGGCGGCGTAGGTGGTCAGGCGCTCGTCGTGGGTGTGCACCGGCAGGTTGTAGCGGCCGTGCAGGCGGCGGGCGAACTTCTCGGCGCGCTCGCTCATCTCGCTGGGCGTGCCGTCCATGTTCAGCGGCAGGCCGACGACGATGGCGTCCGGCTGCCATTCCTTGATCAGCGCCTCGACGCGGTTCCAGTCCGGCACGCCGTTCTGCGCCTTGAGCACGCAGAGTTCGCGGGCCTGGCCGGTGACCGCCTGGCCGACGGCGACGCCGATCTGCTTGGTGCCGTAGTCGAAGCCCAGCAGCAGGCGCGGCGCGCCCATCAGGCGTGCCCGGCCTGGGCGGTGAGCAGGCTGAGGTTGATCCCCAGGCGCTGTGCGGCGGCGGCCAGGCGCTGCTCGGCGGGCACGTCGAAGAGCACCTCCAGGTCCGCCGGGCAGGTCAGCCAGGCGTTGTCGGCCAGCTCGGCCTCCAGCTGGCCGGCTTCCCAGCCGGCGTAGCCGAGGGCGATGACGCTCTGCGCGGGACCGCTGCCGTCGGCGATGGAGAAGAGCACGTCCTGGGAAGTGGAAAGGTTCAGCTCGCCCAGCTCCAGGGTGGCCTGGAACAGTTGCCCAGCCGGGTGCAGGACGAAGCCGCGGTCGGTCTGCACCGGGCCGCCGCTGTAGACGGTGATGCCCTGGCAACGCGCCGGCGGCAGGGGCTCGGGGCGCAGTTGCTCGAGCACGTCGCTGAGGTTCAGGCCGCTGGGGCGGTTGATCACCAGGCCCATGGCGCCCTGCTCGTTGTGCTCGACCAGGTAGGTCAGGGTCTGGGCGAAATTGGGATCGGCCATGTGCGGCATGGCGATCAGGAAATGGTGCTTGAGATAGGTGGGCGCTGTATTCATGGCGCTAGTTTCAGGCTTGGGCGCGCGGCCTGCAAGCCGCCCGGAGGGGCTATCGACTCGACAGGCGGTCGCCGCGCTCGAAGCGCCAGGTGCGGATGATTTCCAGGCGGTCGATGTCCGCCAGGTCGCCGCTGAACGGGGCGAAGGGCGCGGCCAGGCGGACGATGCGCTGGGCGGCCTGGTCGAGCAGCGGCTGCCCGGAGGATTCCAGCACCTGCACCTCGTACAGCGAGCCGTCGCGGTTGATCGACACCAGCAGCCGCAGGCTGCCGTAGATGCGCTGACGGCGGGCCTCGTCGGGGTAGTTGAGGTTGCCGATGCGCTCGATCTTCTTGCGCCACTCCTCCTTGTACCAGGCGCCCTTGTCGCGCATGGTCGAGGCGGCGGTCAGGCGGTGGATGCGCGGGCGCTTGGCGTAGGCCTGGCGCTCCTTGGCAAGGTCCGCCTCGAGGCTGGAAATTTCCGCCGACAGCTGGCTGGAGTCGAACTGCGGCGCCGGCTGGGCGACCTGCTCGGCCTTGGGCTTCTGCGGCTTGGCCTGGACCTTCTGCGGCTTCGGCGCCCTGGTGGCCACGGCGGTCTTCGGCGATTCCGCCTCCTTGGCCTGCTTCGGCGTCGGCGGCGGGGCGACCTTCTTCGCCTCGCTGTCCTGGAACGGCGCCTGCTCGGTGGTCTTGGGGATGGCCTTGTGCTCGAGGGTGCCGCTGCCTTCCTGGTTCATTTGCGCCAGGTAGTCGGCCTTCTCCGGCTTCTTCTCGCTCTTGAAGGTGGCCAGGGTGATTTCCAGCGTCTTGCTCAGCTGGCTCGGGTGGGGCATGGAGAAGCCCACGCCGAGGATCAGCGCCACATGCAGCACCGCCGCCACGAACAGGGTGAAGCCCAGGCGGTCCGCCGGGCGGACGCCGGAGGACGGGAAGGCTTGGGGGGAGGTTGCAGCGTTCATTGCATATAGGGTTGGCCGGGGTGGGCGAAGTCTGCTTTCCCCGGCCGCCGCCTGCAAGCGGCAAGCGTCAAGTTGTCGGCTGCGTCAAACTTGCGCCGCCGCCGCGCGGGCCTTGAGCTTGCCCTCGATGGCGTCCATCAGGCGCTCGCCGATGCGGGTGTCGTAGGCCTTGTCGATCTCGCGGATGCAGGTCGGGCTGGTGACGTTGATCTCGGTGAGGTAGTCGCCGATCACGTCCAGGCCGACGAACAGCAGGCCGCGCTCGCGCAGCTGCGGGCCGACCTGGGCGGCGATCCAGCGGTCGCGCTCGGTCAGCGGCTGGGCCACGCCGCGGCCGCCGGCGGCGAGGTTGCCGCGCGTCTCGCCCTGGGCCGGGATGCGCGCCAGGCAGTATTCCACCGGCTCGCCGTCGATCATCAGGATGCGCTTGTCGCCATCCTTGATCTCCGGGATGTAGCGCTGCGCCATGATCTGCTGGTGGCCGTGCAGGGTCAGGGTCTCGAGGATCACCGAGAGGTTCGGGTCGCCCTCGCGGTGGCGGAAGATCATGGTGCCGCCCATGCCTTCGAGGGGTTTGAGAATGATGTCACGATGTTCGGCGGCGAACTCGCGCAGAATGTCGGCGCGCCGTGTGACCAGAGTCGGCGGCGTGCACTGCGGGAACAGCGTGGCGAAGAACTTCTCGTTGCAGTCGCGCAGGCTCTGCGGGCGGTTCACCACCAGGGTGCCGGCGCGCTCGGCCTGTTCCAGCAGGTAGGTGGAATAGATGTACTCGTTGTTGAAGGGCGGGTCCTTGCGCATCAGGATCACGTCCAGCTCGGCGAGCGGCAGGTCGATCTCCTGGTCCAGCTCGTACCAGCGCTCGGCGTCGTCGAAGACCTTCAGGGGGCGGATCTTGGCCCGTGCGGCGTTCGCTTTCTGGTAAAGATCCTGTTGTTCCATGTAGAACAGCGTCCAGCCACGGGCCTGGGCCGCCAGCAGCATCGCCAGGGAGCTGTCCTTCTTGAAGTTGATGCTCGCGATGGGGTCCATCACGATGCCCAGGCGTACGCTCATGGGGAGTCCTCCGAAAGGGGGTGGTGCGGCGACGAACCGCGCCGAAAAGGGCGGAAAAGGATGCTCAGGGTGGCGCCGGATATGTGCCCGGTCAAGGAAAAAGCCAGCGCATCCGGGGTGTTATGGATGGATGCGGGAGAGTGTGCTAAAAGACTCCGACGATTGGGTCGCAGCCCGAACGGTGGCAGGGCGTCAGCGCACTGAATATAAGACAGTAACGATTCACCGAGATGGTAAAAGGGCGAACATGGAACAGCATTCCGATGGTTTGAAGGTGATGGTCATCGACGATTCCAAGACGATCCGTCGTACCGCCGAAACCCTGCTCAAGAAAGTCGGCTGCGATGTCATCACGGCCATCGATGGCTTCGACGCGCTGGCGAAGATCGCCGACACCCATCCGAACATCATCTTCGTCGACATCATGATGCCTCGGCTCGACGGCTATCAGACCTGCGCCCTGATCAAGAACAACAGCGCCTTCAAATCCACCCCGGTGATCATGCTGTCCTCCAAGGACGGCCTGTTCGACAAGGCCAAGGGTCGTATCGTCGGCTCCGATCAGTACCTCACCAAGCCCTTCAGCAAGGAAGAGCTGCTCGGCGCCATCAAGACCCACGTGCCCGACTTCACCCCGGTGGAGCAAGCTTCCTGATGTCCGGCCCTGCGTGCCGGTGATGCCTTTTCCTGGGGGACCCCATGGCTCGAATCCTCATTGTTGATGACTCTCCGACCGAGATGTACAAGCTGACCGCGATGCTGGAGAAGCACTCGCACCAGGTGCTCAAGGCGGAGAACGGCGCCGACGGCGTCGCCCTGGCCCGGCAGGAGAAGCCGGACGTGGTCCTGATGGACATCGTCATGCCCGGGCTGAACGGCTTCCAGGCCACCCGGCAGCTGTCCAAGGACCCGGAGACCAGCGCCATCCCGGTCATCATCGTCACCACCAAGGACCAGGAGACCGACAAGGTCTGGGGCAAGCGCCAGGGCGCTCGCGACTACCTGACCAAGCCGGTCGACGAAGAAACGCTGCTCAAGACCATCAATGCGGTACTCGCCGGCTGACGCCGGGCGGGGCCCGAATAACTATTAGAAAAGGCCAGGGCCGGCATGTCTGAAGTCCAGAGTCCCTTCCAGCTTCTCGTCGAGATCGACCAGCGCTGCCGTCGCCTGGCTGCCGGCCTGCCGGCGCAGCGCGAGGTCGTGCAGAGCTGGAACGGCATCGGCTTCCGCATGGCCGGCCGCCTGTTCGTGGCGCCCATGGGGGAGGTCGGCGAAGTGCTCCACGAGCCGCGCTACACCCTGTTGCCCGGCGTGCGCGAGTGGGTCCGGGGCGTGGCCAACGTCCGCGGTCGGCTGCTGCCGATCATGGACCTGTGCGGATTTCTCGGCGCGGAGCTGTCGCCGTTGCGCAAGCAGCGCCGCGTGCTGGTGGTGGAACACGGGGAGGTGTTCGCCGGGCTCATCGTCGATGAGGTCCTGGGCATGCAGCACTTCCCGGTGGACGCCTTCAGCGAGCAGTTGCCACCCCTGGAGGCGGCGCTGCAACCCTTTGTTCATGGCGTATTCCATCGAGAGCAGCCCTGGCTGGTATTCAGCCCGCATGCCCTGGCGCAGCACCCGGGCTTTCTCGACGTCGCCAGCTAGTTGAAACCGGTTGGGTCGGGAACTTCCGGCCCGTGTCGTGACATGGAAACCGAAATCGTGGTGGGTCCAGGCGGGGGCCGTATATGAAGAAAATCAAGACAGGCAATCTCTTTGCGGGAGCGCGCAGCAGTTCACTGATCGCGGGGCTGTTCATCGTCCTGATCGTCTCGATCGTGCTGCTGTTCGCCAACTTCGCCTACCTCAACACCCAGTCGAACCACGACAAGCAGTACATCGGCCATGCCGGCGAACTGCGCGTGCTGTCGCAGCGGATCGCCAAGAACGCCACGGAAGCCGCGGCGGGCAAGAGCGAGGCGTTCAAGTCGCTGAAGGACGCCCGCAACGACTTCGAGAAGCGCTGGAACGTGCTGCTCAAGGGTGACGAGAGCACCGGCCTGCCGCCGAGCCCGGCCGCCGTGCAGACGCAGATGGCCGACGTGCAGAAGGACTGGGACCTGCTGCGCAAGAACACCGACTCCATCCTCGCCAGCGAGCAGACCGTACTGTCGCTGCACCAGGTGGCCGCGACCCTCGCCGAGACCATCCCGCAGCTGCAGGTGACCTACGAGGAAGTGGTGGACATCCTCCTGGAAAGCGGCGCGCCGGCCGACCAGGTCGCCGTGGCCCAGCGCCAGTCGCTGCTCGCCGAACGTATCCTCGGCTCGGTGAACAAGGTGCTCGCCGGCGACGAGAACTCGGTGCAGGCCGCCGACAGCTTCGGCCGCGACGCCAGCCTGTTCGGCCGGGTGCTCAAGGGCATGAAGGAAGGCAACGCGGCGATGAGCATCTCCAAGGTGACCAACGCCGAGGCGGTGGACCGCCTCAACGAGGTTTCCGAGCTGTTCGAGTTCGTTTCCGGCTCGGTGGACGAAATCCTCGAGACCTCGCCGGAACTGTTCCAGGTCCGCGAGTCCGCCAACACCATCTTCAGCAGCTCGCAGACCCTGCTGGACAAGGCCTCCAAGCTGGCCGACGGCTTCGAGAACCTGGCCGGCGGCCGGCACCTGAACCAGGTGGCGAGCGTCGCCCTGGGCATCCTCGCCCTCGGCTCGATCATCCTCATCGGCCTGGTGATGGTGCGCGAGACCAACCGCCGCCTCGCCGAGACTGCCGAGAAGAACGAACGCAACCAGGCGGCGATCCTGCGGCTGCTCGACGAGATCGCCGACCTCGCCGACGGTGACCTGACCGTGGCCGCGACCGTGACCGAGGACTTCACCGGCGCCATCGCGGACTCCATCAACTACTCCATCGACCAGCTCCGCGAGCTGGTGGAAACCATCAACCTCACCGCCGTGCAGGTGGCCGCCGCCGCCCAGGAAACCCAGGCCACGGCGATGCACCTGGCCGAGGCTTCCGAGCACCAGGCGCAGGAAATCGCCGGCGCCTCCGCGGCGATCAACGAAATGGCCGTGTCCATCGACCAGGTATCGGCGAACGCCAGCGAGTCCTCCGCGGTGGCGGAACGTTCGGTAGCCATCGCCAACAAGGGCAACGAGGTGGTGCACAACACCATCACCGGCATGGACAACATCCGCGAACAGATCCAGGACACCTCCAAGCGGATCAAGCGCCTGGGCGAATCGTCCCAGGAGATCGGCGACATCGTCAGCCTGATCAACGACATCGCCGACCAGACCAACATCCTCGCCCTGAACGCCGCGATCCAGGCGTCCATGGCCGGTGACGCGGGCCGCGGCTTCGCCGTGGTGGCGGACGAGGTACAGCGCCTGGCGGAACGTTCCTCCGCCGCGACCAAGCAGATCGAGGCGCTGGTGAAGACCATTCAGACCGACACCAACGAAGCGGTGATCTCCATGGAGCAGACCACCTCCGAAGTGGTGCGCGGCGCCCGCCTGGCGCAGGACGCCGGTGTGGCCCTGGAAGAGATCGAGAAGGTATCCAAGACCCTGGCGGCGCTGATCCAGAACATCTCCAACGCCGCCCGTCAGCAGGCGTCGTCCGCCGGCCACATTTCCAACACCATGAACGTGATCCAGGAGATCACCTCGCAGACCTCCGCCGGTACCACCGCCACTGCGCGCAGCATCGGCAACCTGGCGAAGATGGCGAGCGAGATGCGCAACTCGGTATCCGGCTTCAAACTGCCGGACCTGGCAGAACGGGCCTGAGCGGAGGTGCGCGGGGCTGAAGGGCGCCGCGCACGACAGTCTTGAGCGAGAGGCGCGACATGCAGGCAACTGGCGTCTGGTCGTTGCAGCCGTTGGCCGACATGTCGGCGGCGGAGTTCCGCGACTGGCAGGCTCTGCTGGAAGAACGCACCGGCGTTGTAGTCAACGAACAACGCCGGACCTTCCTGCAGACCAGCCTGGGCGCGCGCATGCGCGAGCTGGGCATCGGCGACTACGCCAGCTACTACCGCCAGGTCACCGACGGCCCGCGGGGCGCGGTGGAGTGGTCGAACCTGCTGGACCGCCTGACCGTCCAGGAAACCCGCTTCTTCCGCCACCTCGCGTCCTTCGAGCTGCTCGCCGGCTACGTCCGCGAGCGCCTGCCGGCGCTGGGGTGGCCGCTGGCGTTGTGGAGCGTGGGCTGTTCCAGCGGCGAGGAGCCGTATTCGCTGGCCATGGTGGTCGCCGAGGCGCTGCGCGAGCTGGAACTGCCGTCGCTGTATGGGGTGAGCGGCACCGACATCAGCCTCAGCGCCCTGGGCAAGGCCCGCGAGGCGCTGTACCCGGCGCGCAAGCTGGCGGATGTCGAGGACGAACTGCGGCAACGCTATTTCCGGGAAGAGGCCGACGGCCGCTACCGGGTTCGACCCGAGCTGGCCGAGCGGGTGTGCTGTACGCGATTGAACGTGCTGGACCTGGGGCAGGCGCCCATGTCCGGCCTGGACGTGATCTTCTGTCAGAACCTGTTGATCTACTTCCGCCGCTGGCGGCGCCGGGACATCCTCAACCGCCTGGCCGAGCGCCTGGCGCCGGGTGGGCTGCTGGTGATAGGCGTTGGCGAGGTTGCCGAATGGCAGCACCCGGACCTGGTGCCGGTGGCCGACGAGCGGGTTCTGGCCTTTACCCGGAAGGGATGACACAGACACATGAGTGGAGTGGCTATGGGTGATCGGCACGATTATGTCGCCCTGGAATGGGTGAAAGGCGAGATCGCCGAAACCCTCAAGCAGGCGCGGCAGGCCCTGGAGGCGTTCGTCGAGAACCCGCAGGACCCCACGCGCATGGGTTTCTGCCTGGCCCACGTCCACCAGGTGCGGGGCACCCTGCAGATGGTGGAGTTCTATGGCGCCGCCCTGCTCGCCGAGGAAATGGAGCAGCTCACCCAGGCGCTGATCGACCAGCGCGTGCCCAGCCAGGGCGAGGCCCTGGAAGTGCTGATGCAGGCCATCCTGCAGTTGCCGGTGTACCTGGACCGTATCCAGAGCGCGCGCCGCGACCTGCCGATGGTGGTGCTGCCGCTGCTCAACGACCTGCGCGCCGCCCGCGGCGAGAAGCTGCTCTCGGAAACCAGCCTGTTCGCCCCCGACCTGTCCGGCGGCAAGCCGCTGCTGCCCCACGACGCCCTGGCGCGCCTGCGCACCTCCGAGCTGCCGACGCTGCTGCGCAAGCTGCGGCAGATGCTGCAGGTGGCGCTGGTCGGGGTGATCCGCAACCAGGACCTGCCGACCAACCTGGGCTACATGGCGCGGGTCTTCGCCCGCCTCGAATCGCTGTGCCGGGAGGCCCCGCTGGGCCGCCTGTGGACCATCGCCTCGGCCATGGTCGAGGGCCTGGCCAACGGCAGCATCGCCAACGGCACCACGGTGCGCAACCTGCTGCGCCAGGTCGACCGCGAGTTCAAGCGCCTGGTCGAGGAGGGCGCCGACGGGATGAACCAGGCGGCGCCCGACGAGTTGGTGAAGAACCTGCTGTTCTATGTGGCCAAGGCGTCCGACCAGTCGCCCAAGGTGCGCGAGGTCAAGGACGAGTACCGTCTCGACGAGGCGCTGCCCGGCGCCGCCGTGGTGGACGAGGAGCGCGCCCGCCTGGCCGGCCCGGACCGCGACGCCATGCGCTCGGTGGTCGGCGCCCTGTGCGAGGAACTGGTGCGGGTCAAGGACAGCCTCGACCTCTTCGTGCGCAGCGACCGCTCCGCGGTGGCGGACCTCCAGGCCCTGGTGACGCCGCTCAAGCAGATCGCCGACACCCTGGCGGTGCTCGGCTTCGGCCAGCCGCGCCGGGTGATCCTCGACCAGCTCGAAGTGGTCGGCGCCCTGGCCGACCGGCGTCGCGAACCCAGCGACGCCACCCTGATGGACGTCGCCGGCGCGCTGCTCTACGTCGAGGCCACCCTGGCCGGCATGGCCGGGCCCAGCGAGGAACACGGCGACGAGGAGAGCCGCCTGCCGACCACCGACGTGGCGCAGATCCACCAGGTGGTGATCAAGGAGGCGCGCAACGGCCTGGAGCTGGCCAAGGACGCCATCATCGAGTTCATCGCCTCGCAGTGGAACCACGAGCACCTGGCGCGGGTGCCGGAACTGCTGACCCAGGTCCGCGGTGGCCTGGAAATGATCGACCAGGGGCGCGCGGCCCGGCTGCTGGAGGCCTGCAACCGCTACATCCAGGAACAACTGCTGGCGCGCCAGGCGGTGCCGGACTGGCACAGCCTGGACACCCTGGCCGACGCCATCACCGGCGTCGAGTACTACCTCGAACGCCTCTCCGAGGACCAGGGCAGCTCCGGCGAGCTGATCCTCGACGTCGCCGAGGAGAGCCTGGAGCAGTTGGGCTATCCGCTCAAGCCGCGGCCTTCCATCCTCGACATGCCGACGCCTGACGCCCCGGCGGACGAGGCGCTGGCGGAAATCGACCTGCTGGCGACCAGCGCCGCCGCCGACGTGCTGGCGGAACAGGGCGTCGTCGACGAGCTGCAGGCGCCGGACGACATAGTGCCCGAGGCCGCCCAGGCCTTCGCCGCCGAGCCCGGCTGGGAACCGGCCAATGCCGGCGATCTCGCCCAGCCCGGCGACGAGCTGGCGTGGGACCTGCCGGCCACCGAGGAAGCGGCGCCGATCCGCGAGGACGTCGAGGCGCCGTTGCTGGTCTCCGACGACAACTGGACCCTGGCCGAGCCCGAGACGCCGGCGCTCGACGATGCCGGCGTCGACTTCAGCCTGGACGCGCCGCTGGAATCGCCCGCCGAGCCGGTGGAGCCGAGCTGGTCGCTGGACGAGAGCCTGTCCCTGGACGGCCTGGAGCCGCTGCCCGGCTCCGAAGTGGCGCCCGCAGCCCCGGGCCTGGCGGCCGCAGGCGATTCCTGGACCCTTGACGACTTGCCGGCCCTGGATGCCGCCGCGAGCCCCGCAACCGCGGAAGGCGAAATCCAGTGGACGCTGGACGAAGAAACCCCCTCCACCTCCGACACCTCGTGGAGCCTGGACGACCTGCCGGCACTGGATGCCGGGGCCGAGCCGCAAACCAACCCGTCGGTACCGGCCAGCGAACTCGAATGGGACCTGGCGTTCGACGCGCCGCAACCTGGCGATAGCGCACCGGCCCTGGGCGAATGGAGCCTGGAACCCCTCGCCGACGAGCCGCCGGCGAGCGACGAACTGCCCGCGCTGGAGCTGGATGCCCCGTTCGATGCGCCTGGGTCATCTCTGGAAGAACTGCCCGAGCTAGCGGCCCCGGACCTCGACGAGGCCCCGGCCAGCGAGCAGCCCAGCGCCGCGGACCAGGCCTGGGAAGACCTGGACATGGCCGCGCTGGACCTGCCCGAGGTCGAGCTGCCGTCACCGCCGGCCGAGCCCGAGGCCGAGCCGGAGGAGGCGAAACCGCTGTCCCTGGCCGAGGTGATGGCCACCCCGGCCCAGGCGATCAACCCGCCGGCCCGCGAGGTGCCGCCCAGCCTGCTGCCGCCGCCGGCCGACGAGGAACCGGTGGACGAGGAGCTGCGCGAGGTCTTCATCGAAGAGGCCGGCGAGGTCCTGGAAACCATCAACGAATACCTGCCGCGCTGGCAGGCCGACGTCGACGATCGCGAAGCGCTGACCGAGATCCGCCGCGCCTTCCACACCCTCAAGGGCAGCGGGCGCATGGTCCGGGCGCTGGTGGTCGGCGAACTGGCCTGGTCCATCGAGAACCTGCTCAACCGCGTGCTCGACCGCAGCATCGCGGCCAGCGCGCCGGTGCTGCAAGTGGTCGGCGACGTGGTGGCGCTGATGCCGTCGCTGGTGGACGAGTTCGCCGCCAGCGCGCAGCGCCAGCGCGACGACGTCGACCAGCTCGCCGCCACCGCCCACGCCCTGGCCAAGGGCGAACCGGTGCCGCCGCCGGAAGGCGGGGAAACACCGGAGGTCGAAGAAGTGGCGCTGGAGCCGGCGGTCGAAGCCGCGGCCCTGGACGAAGGCCTCGACCCGCAATTGCTGGAAATCTTCCGCAACGAGGCCGAAGCCCACCTGGAAACCCTCGGCGGCTTCCTCGCCGACTGCGACCGCGAGCTGCCCCAGCCGGTCACCGACGACCTGCAACGCGCCCTGCATACCCTCAAGGGCAGCGCGCACATGGCCGGCATCCTGCCGATCGCGGAAATCGCCACGCCGCTGGAGCGGCTGGTGAAGGAGTTCAAGACCAACCTGCTGCAGGTCGACCTGCGCGAGGCCGAGCTGCTGCGCGAGGCCGAGCGCCTGCTCAGGGTAGGCCTGCAACAACTGGACGCCGGCCGTCCGCTGGCGCACATCGACGGCGGCGACGAGTTGCTGCAGCGCATCGCCCAGGTCCAGCAGGAGCGCCTGGAGGCCGCGGAGGCCAAGCGTCGCGGCGAAAGCGGCGAGAGTGGCGGCGATCCGCAGATGCTCAGCCTGTTCCTCGCCGAGGGCATGAACATCCTGCTGGACGCCGAGGACCTGCTCGGCCGCTGGCGCGAACACCCCCACGAAGGCCAGGAGCTGGGCGCCCTGCACGAGGAGCTGGCGACACTGGCCAAGGGCGCGCAGCAGGCCGAGCTGCCGCAGATGGCCGAACTCTGCGAGGCGCTGCTGGCCGTCTACGGCGCGGTGCAACAGGGCCGGCTGGCGGTGAGCGACGACTTCTTCGGCGCCGCCGAAGACGCCCACGAGGCGCTGATCGGCATGATGGACCAGGTGGCCGCGGCGTTGCAGGTCAGCGCCTGCCCGCAACAGGTCGAGGCCCTGCAGCGCCTGCTCCAGGCGCCCGCCGTGGAGGCCGATGAGGCACCCGAGCCGGTGCAGGCGGAGGCCGACGGCGAGCGCGATCTCATCGACCTCGACCAGCTCACCGCCGACGATTTCCCGCTGGAGGACGAAGAGCTGCTGCTCGACCGTCCCACCGCGCCGGAAGACCTGCCCGAAGACTTGCAGTGGCAGGCGCCTTCGCCCGCAGAGGCGCAGGAGCCCACGCCGGTCGAGCCGGAAGACGTTCGCGCGGCCAACCCCGTGCAGACGCTGGACGAGGAAATGGTGGCGATCTTCCTCGAAGAGGCCGTGGACATCCTCGACAGCGCCGGCCAGGCCCTGGCGCAGTGGAGCCAGGCCCCGGAGACGCCGGCGCCGCTGTCCACCCTGCAGCGCGACCTGCACACCCTCAAGGGTGGCGCGCGCATGGCCGAGATCCGCGAGATCGGCGACCTGTCCCATGAACTGGAATCGCTCTACGAAGGCCTGCTCGACCAGCGCTTCCAGGCCGGCCCCGGCCTGGCCGGGCTGCTCCAGGCCTGCCACGACTGCCTGGCGCAGCAGCTCGACCAGTTGCAGGCCGGGCAGCCGCTGACCGACCCGGACGCCCTGATCCAGCGCATCCGCGCCTTCCGCCAGAACCCCGAGTCGGCCTTGACCGCCGCGCCGGCCGAGCCGCAGCCTGAAGCCGAAGCCGAAGCCGAAGCCGAAGCCGAAGCCGAAGCCGAAGCCGAAGCCGAAGCCGAAGCCGAAGCCGAAGCCGAAGCCGAAGCCGAAGCCGAAGCCGAAGCCGAAGCCGAAGCCGAAGCCGAAGCCGAGCCGCTGGCGGACGAGCCGCCGCTGCCGATCGTCGACGAGAGCGAATCCGAGCCCGAGCCCGAGCCCGAAAGCACGGCGCCCGAGGCGGTCGACCCGGTGCTGGAGGAAATCGACCTCGCCACCTTCCTCCATGAGGCGGAAAGCGATCCCAGCGCCCAGGCCCTGGAGCAGTCCGACGACGTCGAGCCCGCGGCGGAACCGGCGTTCGAACCGCTGGAAGTGCACGACCAGGAATTGGTGGACATCTTCCTCGAAGAAGGCTTCGACATCCTGGAAAGCGCGGCCGGCGCGCTGCAGCGCTGGATGGGCAACGTCGACAACGGCGTCGAGCTCGAAGCCCTGCAGCGCGACCTGCATACCCTCAAGGGCGGCGCGCGCATGGCCGAGATCCGCCCCATCGGCGACCTCGCCCACGAACTGGAATACCTCTACGAAGGCCTCTGCGGCGGGCGCCTGCGCGCCAGCGACGGGCTCTTCGCCCTGCTCCAGCGCTGCCACGACCGCCTGGCGGAAATGCTCGAGGCGGTGCAGGGCCGGCGGCCGGTTCCCGAGGGCGAGTCGCTGATCGCGGCGATCCGCGACTTCCGCGCCAACCCCGACGAACAGCTGAGCATGCCCAGCAGCGTCAGCCTGCAGCCGCTGGTGCCGTCGCTGCTGGCCGGCGACGAGCCGGCGGCGGACATCATCGACATCTTCCTGGAAGAGGCCGACGACCTGCTCGAAGGCATGGAGCACGCCCTGGGCCGCTGGGACGCCGATGGCGACCACGGCGCCCTCGACGAGCTGCTGCGCATCCTCCACACCCTCAAGGGCGGTGCGCGGCTGGCCGGGCAGAACGCCCTCGGCGACCTCGCCCACGACCTCGAGGAGCACCTCACCGAAGCCCAGCGCCAGGGCGCGCCCTGGCCGGACAGCCTGCTGCTCGACGTGCAGTCGGGCTTCGACGGCCTGCAGAACGAAGTGGACCACCTGCGCCAGCAGGTCGGCGAGGCCGATGCCGCCGCGGAAAGCGCCGCGGCCGTCACGCCGCCACCCGCCAGCGAGCCGGAGCCGGTCGAGCCGCCGCTGCCGGTCCTGGCCGCCGGCGCCATCATGGCCGTCGCCGAGCTGCCGCGCAGCGAGGCGCCCAAGGTCCTGCCCTTCGTCCAGCGCGCCCAGGAGGCCGCGCAGCAGGCCGCCGCGCGGCGCGCCCCGCAGGAGCTGGTGAAGGTCCCGGCGCCGCTGCTGGAAAACCTGGTCAACCTGGCCGGCGAAACCTCCATCTTCCGTGGCCGCGTCGAGCAACAGGTGAGCGACGTCGGCTCCACCCTCACGGAGATGGATGCCACCATCGAGCGGGTGCGCGACCAGTTGCGCCGCCTCGACACCGAGACCCAGGCGCAGATCCTCTCGCGCCACCAGGCCGACGCCGAGCGCGCCGGCTACGAGGACTTCGACCCGCTGGAGATGGACCGCTACTCGCAGCTGCAGCAGCTGTCCCGCGCGCTATTCGAGTCCGCCTCCGACCTGTTCGACCTCAAGGAAACCCTGGCCGCGAAGAACCGCGACGCCGAGACCCTGCTGCTGCAGCAGGCGCGGGTCAACACCGAGCTGCAGGAAGGCCTGATGCGCACCCGCATGGTGCCCTTCGACCGCCTGGTGCCGCGCCTGCGGCGCATCGTCCGGCAGGTCGCCGGCGAACTGGGCAAGCAGGTGGAATTCATCGTCGGCAACGCCGAAGGGGAAATGGACCGCACCGTGCTGGAGCGCATAGTCGCGCCCCTGGAGCACATGCTGCGCAACGCCGTCGACCATGGCATCGAATCCGCCGACGCGCGCCGCGCCGCCGGCAAGCCGGAGGCCGGCAGCATCCGCCTGGAGCTGGGCCGCGAGGGGGGCGACATCCTCCTCAGCCTGGCCGACGACGGCGGCGGCATCCGCCTCGACGCGGTGCGCCGCAAGGCCGTCGAACGCGGCCTGATGGCGGCCGATGCCGAGCTTTCCGACCACGAGGTGCTGCAGTTCATCCTCGAGGCCGGCTTCAGCACCGCCGAGAAGCTCACGCAGATTTCCGGGCGTGGCGTCGGCCTGGACGTGGTCAACGCCGAGGTCAAGCAGCTCGGCGGTTCCATGAGCATCCACTCGGAGACGGGGCAGGGCACCCGCTTCGCCATCCGCCTGCCCTTCACCGTATCGGTGAACCGCGCGCTCATGGTGCTTTCCGGCGAGGACCTGTACGCCGTGCCGCTGAACACCATCGAGGGCATCGTGCGCGTCTCGCCCTACGAGCTGGAGGCCCTCTACGAGGAGGGCGGCAGGCAGGGCCATGCGCCGCACTTCGAATATGCCGGGCAGGACTACGAGCTGAAATACCTGGGCGACCTGCTGAACAACGGCCAGCAGCCCAAGCTGGTGGGCCAGTCGCTGCCGTTACCGGTGATCCTGGTGCGCTCCGCGGAACACGCGGTGGCGGTGCAGGTGGACGCCCTGGCCGGCTCCCGCGAGATCGTGGTGAAGAGCCTGGGCGCGCAGTTCGCCGGGGTCAGCGGCATCTCCGGGGCGACCATCCTCGGCGACGGCCGCGTGGTGGTGATCCTCGACCTGCTGGCGACCATCCGCGCCCGCCTGGCCAGCCTCGCCCTGCATGCCCAGCCGCGCCGCGCGCTGCCCAATGCGCCGCAGGCGGACAGCGAGCAGCAGCGCCCGACCCTGGTCATGGTGGTGGACGACTCGGTCACCGTGCGCAAGGTCACCAGCCGCCTGCTGGAACGCAACGGCATGAACGTGCTGACCGCCAAGGACGGGGTGGATGCCATCGCCCAACTGCAGGAACACAAGCCCGACATCATGCTGCTGGACATCGAGATGCCGCGCATGGACGGCTTCGAGGTGGCCACCCTGGTGCGCCACGACGAACGCCTGAAGGACCTGCCGATCATCATGATCACCTCGCGCACCGGCGAGAAGCACCGCGAGCGGGCCCTGGCCATCGGCGTCAACCGCTACCTGGGCAAGCCCTACCAGGAGTCCGAGCTGCTCGACAGCATCCAGGCGCTGGTGACCGCCCATGCCTGAGCAGAGCGGCGCAAGGATCGCGATCATCGCCGACACCTCGCTGCAGCGCCACGTGCTGCAGCAGGCGCTGGCCGGGCATGGCTACCAGGTGGTGCTCAACGCCGACCCCGGGCGCCTGGACGAGGCTCAGCTGGCCGCCTGCGAGACCGACCTGTGGCTGGTCGACCTGGCCCAGCAGGAGGACACGCCGCTGCTCGACAACCTGCTGGAGCAGGCCCAGGTGCCGGTGCTGTTCGGCGAGGGCCATGCCCCCGAGCGGCTTTCCGAGCATTACCCGCGCTGGGAACGGCGCCTGGTGGGCAAGCTGCGGCGCCTGGTGGGCGACCCCAGCGCCAATGTCGGCCAGAGCCTGGAGGCGCTGCTGAGTGAGGCCCAGCGGCCCAACCGCATCGCCTTGCCCGACGACCTGGCGGCCTCGCCGCTGCAGGTGGGCGAGCCGGCGCGCCAGGTCTGGCTGCTGGCCGCATCCCTGGGCGGCCCGGCGGCGGTCAAGGCGTTCCTCGATGCGCTGCCGGGCGGCCTGCCGCTGGCCTTCCTCTATGCCCAGCACATCGCCCCGTCGTTCGAGCAGAGCCTGCCGCAGGCGGTGGGGCGGCATAGCCAGTGGCGCGTCAACCTCGCCCGCGACGCCGACTGGCTGCGCTGCGGCGAAGTGGTGGTGGTGCCGGTGCAGCACGAGCTGGGCTTCGCCGAGGATGGCCGCATGCGCCTGGGCCAGCGGGCCTGGCCGGAGCCCTACAGCCCGTCCATCGATCAGATGATGCTCAACCTCGCCCAGCAGTTCGGCAGCCGCTGCGGGGTGATAGTCTTCAGCGGCATGTGCAGCGACGGCAGCGCCGCGGCCGCCTACGTGCGCCGCCAGGGCGCCGAGATCTGGACGCAGCGCGCGGACGGCTGCGCCTGCTCGAGCATGCCCGACAGCCTGCGCGAGGGCGGCTACAGTACCTTCTCGGCCGATCCGCGCGAGCTCGCCGCGGCGCTGGTCGAACACCTGGCCGCGCAGTGTGCGGCCACTGGAGTGGAGTCATGAGTGATCTTTCCCTGCCGCAGGAAGCCCCTGTGAACGGCACCCCTGCCAACCTCGGCGCCGACGAGGCGCCCGCCAGCCTGACCGGGCTGCTGGTGCCCCTGGCCGACCGCACCCTGCTGCTGCCCAACGTGGCCGTGGCCGAACTGATCGCCTACCGCGCGCCCCAGGCGCAACCGGGCCTGCCGGCCTGGTACCTGGGCCAGGTGGCCTGGCGCGACCTGCGCCTGCCGCTGCTGTCCTTCGAGGCGGCTTCCGGCGGCGCGGCCCAGGTCGGCCCGGGGGCGCGGGTCATCGTCCTCAACGCCCTGGGCGGGCGGCCCCACGTGAAGTTCCTGGCGCTGCTGGCCCAGGGCATCCCGCGTTCGCTCAAGGTCGGTCCCGAGCTGCCTCGCGCCGAGGCCGAGCTGGCGCCGCTGGAACTGGCGGCGGTGAGCGTCGGCGACGACCTGGTGCGCATCCCCGACCTGGTGGCGCTGGAGCAGAAGCTCGCCGACGCCGGGCTGATCTGAGTCCCCGGCCATGGCGCTGCGTCACGCTTGGCTGGGCGATGGCTGCGAAGTGGCCAGCGCGGCGCTGAGCGGGCACCGCTTCGACAAGCACAGCCACGACGAATTCGTCATCAGCGCCAACCTCTGCGGCAGCGAGGACATCTGGCTGGACGGCCGCAGCTTCCAGGCCGGCGCCGGCGACATCACTCTCTACAACCCGGGGCAGATCCAGGGTGGCGGCGCCGCCGACGGCCAGCCCTGGCGCTTCGTCAGCCTCTACCTGCCGGAAGCCGTGCTGGCCGAGAGCCTGGGCCTGCGGCGCCTGGCCTTCGAACGGCCGCTGCTGACGCATCCACAACTGGCTGGGGAACTGGCCCGGGCGGTGGAGCTGGCCCTTTCCGGCGATACCTTCCTGCGCGAGCGCGGCGAGGAGCGCCTGACCCTGGTGCTGGCCGAGCTGGCGCGGCACGCGGGCACCCGGCCGCCGCAGACGGCGGCCTTGGGCCGGCGTCCGGTGGAGCGCCTGCAGGAACTGCTCGCCGCCAACCTCGCCGAACCGCTGAGCCTGGAGGCCATGGCGCAGCAGGTGCAGGTCTCCAGGTTCCACCTGCTGCGGGCCTTCAAGCAGCACACCGGGATGAGCCCGCGGCAGTGGGCCATGCAACTGCGCACCCGGCGCGCACTGGCGCTGCTGCGGGCAGGCGTCGCCGTGGGCGATGCCGCCCATGCCCTGGGTTTTGCCGACCAGAGCCACCTGACCCGTCACTTCCGCAGCGCCTACGGCATCAGCCCCGGCCGTTACCAGCGCACGCTGCGCGGCTGAAGCGGCGCAATCCGGTTCAAGTTTTTCCGCCATCGCCTGGGGAGAATGGGCGCATTCCCGCTTTCCGGAGTTCCGCCCCATGCTCGCCATCTTCCTTGCCGCCCTGCTGTTCGGCTTCGCCTTCAACATCTCGCCGGGGGCTGTGTTCAGCGAAACCCTGCGCCGTGGCCTGACCGGCGGTTTCCGTCCGGCGCTGCTGGTGCAGTTGGGTTCGTTGATAGGCGATGCGGTCTGGGCGCTGCTGGGGCTGACCGGCCTGGCCCTGCTGCTGGCCCACGAGCAGGTGCGCGTGCCCCTGACCCTGGCCTGCGCCGGCTACCTGGCCTGGCTCGGCATCCAGGGCCTGCGCGACGCCTGGCGCCCGCCGCTGGACGACCTGGAGGCGGCCACCAGCGCCGGCAACGCCTTCGCCTCCGGGGCGGCCATCTCGCTGTCCAACCCGAAGAACGTGGTCTACTGGGGCGCGCTGGGCAGCGCCCTGGCCGGCATCGTCGAAGGCGCCCCGAGCCAGGCGCAGTCGCTGGTGTTCTTCGCCGGTTTCATGCTCTCGTCGCTGATCTGGTGCTTCCTCTGCGCCGGCCTGGTGGACTGGCTGCGGCGCAACACCTCGCTGTTCTGGCACCGCGTCAGCTACGCCGGCTGCGGCCTGCTGCTGCTCGGCCTGGCCGGATTGGCGCTGCGCGGGCTTTGAGGGCGCGCGTCTGGCGCGCCAATCGCTACGGCGATGGGTATCGCTTCGCTCAACCCATCCTACGGGGCTTCGAACCCACCTGTAGGAGCGGATTCATCCGTGATCCGGCCGACAGGCCGGTTCCGGGATATCGCGGACGGAGTCCGCTCCTACGCTGCGCCAACCGCGGCGTTCCCCTGTAGGAGCGCGCCCTGCGCGCGAACCGCGGGCATGGCCCGCCACGATGGGGTCGGGGAGGCACGGTCGCAGGACCTTGTCCGCGATAGCCGAGGGTTCCGGCGGCTACCTCAGAAATCGCCCCACAGCTGCTGCGCCACGCTCAGCGCCACCACCGGAGCGGTCTCGGTACGCAGCACCCGCGGGCCCAGGCGGGCGGCGTGGAAGCCGGCGGCCCTGGCCTGGTCCACCTCGGTGTCGCTCAGGCCGCCCTCCGGGCCGATGAGGAAGGCCAGGCTGCCCGGGCGGGCGTGGCTGGCCAGGGGCTCGGCCACCGGGTGCAGGACCAGCTTGAGGTCCGCTTCGGTGGCCTGCAGCCATTCGGCGAGGCTGACGGGCGCGTCTATCTGCGGCAGCACCGAGCGGCCGCATTGTTCGCAGGCGCTGATGGCGATCTGGCGCCAGTGGGCGGTGCGCTTGTCGGCGCGTTCGTCCTTCAGGCGCACTTCGCAGCGTTCGCTGACGATCGGGGTGATCCGCGCGGCGCCCAGTTCGGTGGCCTTCTGGATCGCCCAGTCCATGCGCTCGCCGCGCGACAGGCCCTGGCCCAGGTGCAGGCGCAGCGGCGACTCGGCCAGGCCGGCGAAGCTTTCGCGCAGCTCCACGCGCACGTTCTTCTTGCCCACCTCCACCAGCTCGCCGAGGAACTCCTGGCCGGAGCCGTCGAACAACTGCACGGCATCGCCGGCGGCATGCCGCAGCACGCGGCCGATGTAATGGGCCTGGGCCTCGGGCAGCTCGTGCTGGCCGAGGGAGAGGGGGGCGTCGATGAAGAAGCGGGAAAGGCGCATAGGGGCTGGAAGCTGGAGGCTGGAAGCCGGAAGTCTACCCGCGGTGCGCTTCCGGCTTCCAGCTTCAGGCTTCCAGCTTTTTGGGCTAGCCCGGATCCCGATGATCCGGGTACAACCCGCTGACCGCCACGCTCACCGAGTCCCGGCAGGCGATGTCGATGCCTTCGCTGGCCACTTCGGCGAGGAAGTCGATTTCCTCCGGGGTGATCACGTAGGGCGGCAGGAAGTACACCACGTTGCCCAGCGGGCGCAGCATGGCGCCGCGTTCCAGGGCGTGCTGGTAGACCTTCAGGCCGCGGCGTTCCTGCCAGGGGTAGGCCGCGCGGCTGGTCTTGTCCTGGACCATCTCGATGGCCAGGGCCATGCCGGTCTGGCGGACTTCGGCCACGTGGGGATGGTCGGCCAGGTGCGCGGTGGCCGAGGCCATGCGCGCGGCCAGGGCCTTGTTGGCCTCGATCACGTTGTCCTGCTCGAAGATGTCGAGGGTCGCCAGGGCCGCGGTGCAGGCCAGCGGGTTGCCGGTGTAGGTGTGCGAATGCAGGAAGGCGCGCAGGGTGGCGTAGTCGTCGTAGAAGGCCTGGTAGACCTTGTCGGTGGTCAGCACCGCGGCCATCGGCAGGTAGCCGCCGGTCAGGGCCTTGGACAGCACCAGGAAGTCCGGGGTGATGCCGGCCTGCTCGCAGGCGAACATGCTGCCGGTGCGGCCGAAGCCGACGGCGATCTCGTCGTGGATCAGGTGCACGCCGTAGCGGTCGCAGGCTTCGCGCAGCAGCTTGAGGTACACCGGGTGGTACATGCGCATGCCGCCGGCCCCCTGGATCAGCGGCTCGACGATGACAGCGGCGACTTCCCGGTGATGCTGTTCCAGAGTGCGCTCCATGTGCTCGAACATGGCCCGCGAATGGGCTTCCCAGCTCTCGCCCTCGGCGCGCAGGTAGCAGTCCGGGCTGGGCACCTTGAGGGTGTCGAGCAGCAGCGACTTGTAGGTTTCGGTGAACAGTGCCACGTCGCCCACCGACATCGCCGCCACGGTCTCGCCGTGGTAGCTGTTGGTCAGGGTGACGAAGCGCTTCTTCGCCGGCTGGCCGCAGTTCTGCCAGTAGTGGTAGCTCATCTTCAGCGCCACCTCGATGCCCGAGGAGCCGTTGTCGGCGTAGAACACCCGCGACAGGCCCTCGGGCGTGAGGCGCACCAGGCGCTCGGACAGCTCGACCACAGGCGCATGGGTGAAGCCGGCGAGGATCACGTGCTCCAGCTGGTCGACCTGGTCCTTGATGCGCTGGTTGATGCGCGGGTTGGCGTGGCCGAAGACGTTCACCCACCAGGAGCTGACCGCGTCCAGGTAGCGCTTGCCCTCGAAGTCCTCCAGCCACACACCCTTGCCGCGGCGGATGGGGATGACCGGCAGGCGCTCGTGGTCTTTCATCTGGGTGCAGGGGTGCCAGAGCACCTCCAGGTCGCGCTGCATCCACTCGGCGTTCAGGCCCATGGAAGGTCTCCTCTTGAAGTCGTCGGGCAAGCCTATGCAATGGGACATGGACGGACAAGGCGCGCGCCGCGACACACGGCAGAGGGTGGCATCTGGCCGGCCACTGGGCGCTGGCGTATGCTGCGCGCCTTCGCACCATGTTGGGGGATGCACGATGAAGATTCGATGGCTGCGCGCGGCCTCGCTGCTGGCGCTGGCGGCGTTCAGCGCGTTCGCGCTGGGCAAGGACAAACAGCCGACCGCGATCGTGGTCGGCGGCGGGCTGGCGGGCCTCAGCGCCGCCTATGAACTGCAACAGTCGGGCTGGCAGGTCACCCTGCTGGAGGCCAAGCCGCAGATCGGCGGGCGCTCGGGCCTGGCCACCAGCGAATGGCTGGGCAACGCCAAGGCCCAGCCGACCCTCAACGGCTACCTGGACACCCTCAAGCTGAAAGCGGTGCCGGCGCCGGAATTCGTGCGTACCCCCAGCTACCTGATCGACGGCGTCTACTACAGCTCCGCCGACCTGAAGCAGAAGATGCCCGCGGTGGCCGCCGACCTGGAGCGCTTCGAGAAGTCGCTGAACGATCTCTCGGCGTCCATCGACGACCCGCTCGACCCGCTGGCCAACAAGACCCTCTTCGCCCTCGACCAGCTCAACGTCGCCCGCTGGCTGGACAAGCTGAACCTGTCGCCGACCGCGCGCCTGCTGGTCAACCAGCGCATCCGCTCGCACTACGACGAGCCCTCGCGCCTGTCGCTGCTGTACCTCGCCCAGCAGGGCCGGGTGTACCGCAACGTCGATGACCGCGACCTGCGCGCCGCGCGCCTGCCGGGCGGCAGCCAGGTACTGGCCCAGGCCTTCGTCAAGCAGTTGAAGACCATCAAGACCAACGCCCGCGTCAGCGCCATCGTGCAGGACAAGGACGGCGTCACCGTCAAGGCCGGCAGCACCGGCTACAGCGCCGACTACGTGGTGCTCGCCGTGCCGCTGCGCGCCCTGGCCCAGATCCAGCTGACCCCGGGGCTCAACGCCAGGCAGCAGGAAGCGCTGAAGAACACCAACTACGGCTGGCGCGACCAGATCCTGCTGAAGTTCAAGCGCCCGGTGTGGGACGACAAGTCGCGCCTGTCCGGCGAGATCTACAGCGACCAGGGCCTGGGCATGATCTGGGTCGAGCCCGCGCTCAAGGGCGGCGCCAACGTGCTGATCAACCTCTCCGGCGACAACGCCCGCGTGCTGCAGGCCTTCGGCGACCGGCAGATGGTCGACCAGGTGCTGATCCGCATGAACAAGTACTACCCGAAGATGCGCGGCGCCTATTCCGGCTACGAAATGCGCCGCTACAGCACCGATGTCAGCACCGGCGGCTCCTACCTGGCCTACGGTCCGGGGCAGATCAGCCGCTTCTGGCGCGCCTGGGAACAGCCGCTGCCGCGCGTCGCCTTCGCCGGCGAGCACACCGACGCGCTCTACCCGGGCACCATCGAGGGCGCCCTGCGCAGCGGCAAGCGCGCCGCCGCGCAACTGCGCGACCTGGCCGACGGCAAGAACGTCAGCATCCCCGCGCCGGCCAAGGCCAGCGAAGCGCCGGCGGCGCCGGCCGCGGGCGAGGGCAAGAAGAAGGGCGCGTTCTCCTGGTTCACCGACATGTTCTGAGCCGCGGTTCCCGCCACTGCCTGTGAAAAAGGGGCGCCTTCCAGCGCCCCTTTTTCTTTGGCGGCGAATAATTCCCGCGCCCGGGGTGTTATCTCGAACGAGGCACAGAAGGCTCTGGAATGCTCGTTAGCCAGCGAAGCTATCTTGTGAATCGATGTTTCAAAGCAGTAATTTCCACTTTTATCCGATCGTTTTGCCGCTAGTCTTGATGCTCCGGCTTTATCAGGAAACCTTTCGATGCAATGGCGTAATTCGCCCTCCCGTTACGGTCTGGTCAGTCTCTTCCTGCACTGGGGCAGCGCCCTGGTGGTCTTCGGCCTGTTCGGCCTGGGCCTGTGGATGCGCGAGCTGGACTACTACGACACCTGGTATCACCGCGCCCCGGAAATCCACAAGAGCATCGGCATCCTGCTGGCCATCGCCCTGATCGTGCGCATCGCCTGGCGCTTCCTCAGCCCGCCGCCGCCGGCCCCGGCCAACCATGGCGCGCTGACGCGCAAGGCCAGCAAGCTCGGCCACCTGGCGCTGTACGGGCTGCTGATCGCGGTGATAGTCGCCGGTTACCTGATTTCCACCGCCGAGGGCAAACCCATCAGCGTGTTCGGCTGGTTCGACGTGCCGGCGACCTTGAGCGGGCTGCCCGAGCAGGCCGACACCGCCGGCGCCATCCACCTGTACCTGGCCTGGGCCCTGGTGGTCTTCGCCGTACTGCACGCCCTGGCGGCGCTCAAACACCATTTCCTCGACCGCGATGCGACCCTCACGCGCATGCTCGGCCGTTCCACGGATTGACCCCACCTAGCACCATATGGAGATCACCATGCTGAAGAAGACCTTCGCCGCCCTGGCCCTGGGTACCGCCCTGTTCAGCGCCGGCCAGGCCATGGCCGCCGACTACAAGATCGACAAGGAAGGCCAGCACGCCTTCATCGAGTTCCGCATCAAGCACCTGGGCTACAGCTGGCTGTACGGCCGCTTCGACGACTTCGACGGCGCCTTCACCTTCGACGAGAAGAACCCGGCCGCCGACAAGGTCAAGGTGACCATCAACACCAACAGCGTGAACACCAACCACGCCGAACGTGACAAGCACCTGCGCAGCGGCGACTTCCTCAACGTCTCGAAGAACCCCACCGCGACCTTCGAGTCCACCGGCGTCAAGGTCGACGGCAAGAACGCCGAGATCACCGGCAACCTGACCCTCAACGGCGTGACCAAGCCGGTCACCATCAAGGCCGAGCTGGTCGGCCAGGGCGACGATCCGTGGGGCGGCTACCGCGCCGGCTTCCTCGGCACCACCACCCTGAAGCTGAAGGACTTCAACATCCAGCGCGACCTCGGCCCGGCTTCCCAGGAAGTCGAGCTGACGCTGTCGGTAGAGGGTGTGCGTCAATAAGACGCGGTTGCAGCGAAACGCCGGCGCAAGCCGGCGTTTTCGTTACTGCGGCAGCTCTTCCTGGGCGTCCAGGCAGCGTTGCAGCAGGTGCGCCATGCAGCGCTGCTCCTCGGCATCCAGCGGTGCAAAGAGCCTGTCATGGGTGCATGCGAGAATTGCCTGGGCCTGGGCATGGACGACCTTGCCGGCCTCGGTGAGGAACAGCTGGAAGCTGCGCTGGTCCCCCGGGTTGCGCTCGCGGCGGACCAGGCCGCGGCTCTCCATCTCGCGGACCTTGCGGGTGATCAGCGCCTTGTCGCGGCACATCTGCCGGCCGACGTCCTGCAGGTTGATGAGGCCCTCGGCCTCGGCGATCAGCTCCAGCAGACGGATGTCCGGCGGCGCCAGGTCGATGCCCTGGGCGAGCAGGCCCATCTGCAGCTGGTTGCGCAGATGCTCGAAGAGCGCCATCAGGTTCTCTGGCAGGTCGGGATTCACGGGACGGGTCATGGCCTGGACGGGGTAAACGGAATGTAAAGCCGATTGATCGGCCGATTCATTTTCCTTATTTTAGTTGACGCTATCAACTTTATGACAAGCCGCTCACGCCGAATGGGAATCGTCTGAAGCGCCCGCCATGGGCTAAAACGTTTCAGGTGGTTACCGACAAGGCTTTCGGTCGTTTACAAACAAACCTGAATGTAAGTATTTTGCCAGCCTTTCCGGCCCGGCTGCCGCCGTGGTGCCGGATGCTTTCGCTTACGAGGACAACGATATGCAACGAACGCCAGCCAAGCGCGCCCTGGTTCCGGCCCTGCTCGTCGCCATGGCTACCCTTGCCGGTTGCGGCAAGAACGAGGCCCCGCAGCAGGCGCAGACCCCCGAGGTCGGCGTGGTGACCCTGCAGGCCCAGACGGTGCCGCTGAGCACCGAGCTGCCCGGCCGCACCACGGCGTTCCGGGTGGCCGAAGTCCGGCCGCAGGTCAACGGCATCATTCTCAAGCGCCTGTTCAAGGAAGGCAGCGACGTCAAGGAAGGCCAGCAGCTGTACCAGATCGACCCGGCCACCTACGAAGCCACCTACCAGAGCGCCAAGGCCAACCTGATGTCCACCCAGCAGCAGGCCGAGCGCTACAAGCTGCTGGTGGCCGACGAGGCGGTGAGCAAGCAGCAGTACGCCGATGCCCAGGCCGCCGCGCTGCAGGCCAAGGCCGCCGTCGACCAGGCGCAGATCAACCTGCGCTACACCAAGGTGCTGTCGCCCATCTCCGGGCGCATCGGCCGCTCGGCGGTGACCGAGGGCGCGCTGGTGACCAACGGCCAAACCACCGCCATGGCCACGGTGCAGCAACTGGACCCCATCTACGTCGACGTCACCCAGCCCTCCACTTCGCTGCTGCGCATGCGCCGCGAGCTGGCCGCCGGCAACCTGCAGAAGGCCGGCGACAACGCGGCCAAGGTCAAGCTGTTCCTCGAGGACGGTTCGGCCTACCCGCTGGAAGGCAGGCTGGAGTTCTCCGAGGTCTCGGTGGACCAGGGCACCGGCTCGGTGACCATCCGCGCGGTGTTCCCCAACCCCAGGCATGAGCTGCTGCCGGGCATGTTCGTGCATGCCGTGCTGCAGGAAGGGGTGAAGGACAAGGCCATCCTCGCGCCCCAGCAGGGCGTCACCCGCGACCTGCGCGGCCAGCCCACCGCCCTGGTGCTGGGCGCCGACGACAAGGTCGAGCTGCGCAACATCAAGACCGACCGCACCGTCGGCGCCTACTGGCTGGTCACCGAGGGCCTGAAGCCCGGCGACCGCCTGATCACCGAAGGCCTGCAGTACGTCCAGCCCGGCGCCAAGGCCAAGGCCGTGCCGGCGAAGAACGTCGCCCCCGCGCCTGAGGCCGGCAAGCCCGCCGCCTCGGACAGCCAGGGTTAACCAAGGGGTTTCGCAATGTCGAAGTTTTTCATTGACCGGCCTATCTTCGCCTGGGTTATAGCCCTGGTGATCATGCTGGCGGGCGGGTTGTCGATCCTCTCGCTGCCGGTGAACCAGTACCCGGCCATCGCCCCGCCGGCGATCGCCATCCAGGTCAGCTACCCGGGCGCCTCCGCGGAAACCGTGCAGGACACGGTGGTCCAGGTGATCGAGCAGCAGATGAACGGTCTCGACCATCTGCGCTACATCTCCTCGGAGAGCAACGCCGACGGCAGCATGACCATCACCGTGACCTTCGACCAGGGCACCAGCCCGGACATCGCCCAGGTCCAGGTGCAGAACAAGCTGCAGCTGGCCACGCCGCTGCTGCCGCAGGAAGTGCAGCAGCAGGGCATCCGCGTGACCAAGGCGGTGAAGAACTTCCTGATGGTCGTCGGCATCGTCTCCGAAGACGGCAGCCTGACCAAGGAAGACCTGTCGAACTACATCGTCTCCAACATCCAGGACCCGCTGTCGCGTACCGCTGGCGTGGGCGACTTCCAGGTGTTCGGTTCGCAGTACGCCATGCGCATCTGGCTGGACCCGGCCAAGCTCAACAGCTACCAGCTGACGCCCAACGACATCGTCACCGCGGTGCAGGCGCAGAACGTGCAGATCTCCTCCGGCCAGCTGGGCGGCCTGCCCGCCTTGCCGGGGCAGCAGCTCAACGCGACCATCATCGGCAAGACCCGCCTGCAGACCGCCGAGCAGTTCGGCGACATCCTGCTCAAGGTCAACACCGACGGCTCCCAGGTGCGCCTGAAGGACGTCGCCCAGGTGGGCCTCGGCGGCCAGGACTACAGCATCAACGCGCAGTTCAACGGCAAGCCAGCCTCGGGTATCGCCATCAAGCTGGCCACCGGCGCCAACGCGCTGGACACCGCCAAGGCGATCCGCGCCACCATCGGCCGCCTGCAGGAGTTCATGCCCGAGGGCATGAAGGTGGTCTACCCGTACGACACCACCCCGGTGGTCTCCGCTTCCATCCATGAAGTGGTCAAGACCCTCGGCGAGGCGATCCTCCTCGTGTTCCTGGTGATGTACCTGTTCCTGCAGAACTTCCGCGCCACCCTGATCCCGACCATCGCCGTGCCGGTGGTGCTGCTGGGCACCTTCGGCGTGCTGGCGGCGTTCGGCTTCTCGATCAACACCCTGACCATGTTCGGCATGGTGCTGGCCATCGGCCTGTTGGTGGACGACGCCATCGTGGTGGTGGAGAACGTCGAGCGGGTGATGGCCGAGGAAGGCCTGCCGCCCAAGGAAGCGGCGCGCAAGTCCATGGGCCAGATCCAGGGCGCGCTGGTGGGCATCGCCATGGTGCTCTCGGCGGTGTTCCTGCCGATGGCCTTCTTCGGCGGTTCCACCGGGGTGATCTACCGGCAGTTCTCCATCACCATCGTCTCGGCCATGGCCCTGTCGGTGCTGGTGGCGCTGATCCTCACCCCGGCGCTGTGCGCCACCATGCTCAAGCCCATCGAGAAGGGCGACCACGGCGAGCACAAGCGCGGCTTCTTCGGCTGGTTCAACCGCAAGTTCATCGACACCACCCACGGCTACGAGCGTGGCGTGACCTCGATCCTCAAGCACCGCTCGCCGTACCTGCTGCTGTACGTGGTCATCGTCATCGGCATGGCCTGGCTGTTCACCCGCATCCCCACCTCCTTCCTCCCCGACGAGGACCAGGGCGTGCTCTTCGCCCAGGTGCAGACGCCGCCGGGCTCCACCGCCGAGCGCACGCAAAAGGTGGTCGACCACATGCGCGAGTACCTGCTGGACAAGGAAGGCCAGGCGGTCAGCTCGGTGTTCACCGTGACCGGCTTCAACTTCGCCGGCCGCGGCCAGAGCTCGGGCATGGCCTTCATCATGATGAAACCCTGGGAAGAGCGCCCCGGCTCGGAGAACAGCGTGTTCGCCGTGGCCCAGCGCGCCCAGCAGTACTTCTTCAGCATCAAGGACGCGATGGTCTTCGCCTTCGCCCCGCCGGCGGTGCTGGAGCTGGGCAACGCCACCGGCTTCGACATCTACCTGCAGGACCAGGCGGGCGTCGGCCACGACGCGCTGATGCAGGCGCGCAACCAGTTCCTCCAGCTCGCCGCGCAGAACCCCGTGCTGCAGCGCGTGCGCCCCAACGGCCTGAACGACGAGCCGCAGTACCAACTGCTGATCGACGACGAGAAGGCCAGTGCGCTGGGCATTTCGCTGGCGGACATCAACAGCACCATCTCCATCGCCTGGGGTTCGAAGTACATCAACGACTTCATCGACCGCGGCCGGGTGAAGAAGGTGTACGCCCAGGGCGAACCCGGTGCGCGCATGAGCCCGGAAGACCTGGCCAAGTGGTACGTGCGCAACAGCAGCGGCGAGATGGTGCCCTTCACCGCCTTCGCCACCGGCAAGTGGGCCTACGGCTCGCCGAAGCTGGCGCGCTACAACGGCGTGCCGGCCATGGAAATCCTCGGTGAGCCGGCCCCGGGCCGCAGTACCGGCGAGGCCATGGCGGCGGTGGAAGAGATCGTCCAGCAACTGCCCAAGGGCATCGGCTACTCCTGGACCGGCCTGTCCTACGAGGAACGCCTGGCCGGCTCGCAGACCACCTCGCTGTTCGTGCTCTCGGCCATCGTGGTGTTCCTCTGCCTGGCGGCGCTGTACGAGAGCTGGTCGATCCCGTTCTCGGTGATGCTGGTGGTGCCCCTGGGGATCATCGGTGCGCTGCTGGCCACCTCGATGCGCGGGCTGTCCAACGACGTGTTCTTCAAGGTCGGCCTGCTCACCACCATCGGCCTGTCGGCGAAGAACGCCATCCTTATCGTGGAGTTCGCCAAGGAACTGCACGAACGCGAGGGCAAGCACATCGTCGACGCGGCCATCGAGGCCTGCCGCATGCGTCTGCGCCCGATCGTCATGACCTCGCTGGCGTTCATCCTCGGCGTGGTGCCGCTGGCGATTTCCAGCGGCGCCGGCTCCGGCAGCCAGCACGCCATCGGTACCGGCGTGATCGGCGGCATGGTCACCGCGACCGTGCTGGCGATCTTCTGGGTGCCGTTGTTCTACGTGGTGGTCAGCACCCTGTTCAAGGACAAGGCGTCCAAGGAACAGGCGACCACCGAGAAGGGGCATTGATATGAGAAAGTCCTTACTCAGCCTGGCCCTGGCGACCGCCGCGCTGTCCGGCTGTTCGCTGATCCCGGACTACCAGCGCCCCGAGGCGCCGGTAGCCCAGGCCTACCCCCAGGGCCCGGCCTATGCCGGCGCCCAGGGCGGCGGCGCGACTGCCGCCGCGGACCTCGACTGGCAGAGCTTCTTCAGCGACCCGCAGCTGCGCCGCCTGGTCGAAGTGGCCCTGGACAACAACCGCGACCTGCGCGTCGCCGCGCTGAACGTCGAGGCCTACCAGGCGCAGTACCGCATCCAGCGCGCCGAGCTGTTCCCGGCGGTGAGCGCCGACGTGAGCGGCTCGCGCCAGCGCCTGCCGGAGCGGGTGTCGACCACCGGCAACGACATGATCAGCAGCCAGTACGGCGCCACCCTGGGCGTCACCGCCTGGGAAGTGGACCTGTTCGGCCGCCTGCGCAGCCTGCGCGATGAGGCCCTCGAGCAGTACCTGGCGACCGAAGAGGCGCGCCGCAGCACCCAGACCGCGCTGGTGGCCAACGTCGCCAACGCCTACCTGACGCTGCGCGCCGACCAGGCCCAGCTGCAGCTGACCCGCGACACCCTGGCCACCTACCAGAAGACCTACGACCTGACCAAGCGCAGCAACGAGGTCGGCGTCGCGTCGGCCCTGGACCTGCGCCAGGCTCAGACCTCGGTGGAAAGCGCGCGGGCGACCCTGGCGCAGTACACCCGCCTGGTGGCCCAGGACCAGAACGCCCTGACCCTGCTGCTGGGCAGCGGCGTGCCGTCCGACCTGCCGCAAGGCATGGACCTGGAGCAGCAGGTGCTGGCCCAGGTGCCGGCGGGCCTGCCCTCGGACCTGCTGCAGCGGCGCCCGGACGTGCTGGAAGCCGAGCACCAGCTCAAGGCGGCCAACGCCAACATAGGCGCGGCGCGCGCGGCCTTCTTCCCGAGCATCAGCCTGACCGCCAACGCCGGCAGCCTGAGCCCGGACCTGTCCGGCCTGTTCGACGCGGGTTCCGGCACCTGGCTGTTCAAGCCGTCCATCAGCCTGCCGATCTTCAACGCCGGCAGCCTGAAGGCCAGCCTGGACCTGGCCAAGGTGCAGAAGAACATCTACGTCGCGCAGTACGAGAAGGCCATCCAGACCGCCTTCTCGGAAGTCGCCGACGGCCTGGCCGCACGGGGCACCTACGGCGAGCAGCTGACCGCCCAGCGCGCCCTGGTCAAGGCCAGCGAAGACTACTACCGCCTGGCCGAGAAGCGCTACCGCACCGGCGTGGACAACTACCTGACCCTGCTCGACGCCCAGCGCTCGCTGTTCAGCGCCCAGCAGCAGCTGATCACCGACCGCCTGAACCAGCTCACCAGCGAGGTGAACCTGTACAAGGCGCTCGGCGGCGGCTGGCAGGAAAGCACCGCGCAGAAGCAGTCGCAGCCACAGCCCAAGGGCTGAGGCCCATGCCCACGAAAACGCCGCCCCCCGGGGCGGCGTTCTCGTTTGTGGAGCCTGGCGAACTGTCTCGCAGGTCGTGCCGAGGTGCTCTTCGTAGGAGCGGGCCCTGCCCGCGATTCGCGCGCAGGGCGCGCTCCTACAGGGGAATGGCGTGGGTGGGGTGGCGTAGGAGATCTCATCCGCGAATCACGCCGGGACGTCCGGCTATCGCGGACAAGGTCCGCTCCTACGACCGTGCCTCCCTGAAATTGTAGGAGCGGGCCCTGCCCGCGATTCGCGCGCAGGGCGCGCTCCTACAGGGGAATGGCGCGGGTGGGGTTGTGTAGAAGCGGATCTCATCCGCGAATCGCGCCGGGACGTCCGGCTATCGCGGACAAGGTCTCCTACGATCGTGCCTCCCGGGAATTGTAGGCGGGCCCTGCCCGCGATTCGCGCACAGGGCGCGCTCCTACAGGGGAATGGCGTGGGTGGGGTTGCGTAGGAGCGGATCTCATCCGCGAATCACGCTGGGACGTCCGGCTATCGCGGACAAGGTCCGCTCCTACGACCGTGCCTCCCTGAAATTGTAGGAGCGGGCCCTGCCCGCGATTCGCGCGCAGGGCGCGCTCCTACAGGGGAATGGCGCGGGTGGGGTTGCGGATCTCATCCGCGAATCGCGCCGGGACGTCCGGCTATCGCGGACAAGGTCCGCTCCTACGACCGTGCCTCCCTGGAATTGTAGGAGCGGGCCCTGCCCGCGATTCGCGCGCAGGGCGCGCTCCTACAGGGGGAGTGGCGTGGGTTGGGGTTGCGTCGACATCGTAGGATGGGTTGAGCGGAGCGATACCCATCGCCATGGTCCGATGGGGATCGCAAGCTCAATCCATCCTGCGAAGAGCGTCTTGGCACGGTTGTCGTACAACCGCGAACGGTTGTACGCCCTACAACGCGGCGCCTTGCCCCGCCGGGCGGATGTCGTGGTCGGCCAGCCAGTCCAGGGCGCATTCGCGTAGGCGTTCGGCCTGGTAGTCGTACCAGGCCTGGAGCAGGTCGGGGTAGCCCATGAGCACGTGGCGGAAGGCCTTGAACGGCTTGCGGCCTTCCAGGGCCGAGGCCATGGCGGCGTAGGCGTGGGGTTCGCCGACTTCGCGGAGGAAGTCGCGCATCAGTTCCAGGGATTCGCGGCTGCTCAGCGGCTCGATCGGCAGCAGGCGCTCCGGGTCCTGCTCCAGCAGGAGCAGCAGGTCCGGGTCGGGGGAGTCGCTCAGCAGCGGCACCACCTGGCCGCTGCCCAGGTCCAGGTAGTGCTCTATGTCGCCGGTGTCGAGGGCGACGGCGAGTTCGTCGAGGTCGATGGTCAGCGGGCGCATGGTCACTCTCCGGTTGGGCGAGAGCCCAGCCTATCCCATGCGCGGCCTTCCTGTCCGCTGCAATCCTGTTACAGGCGGAAGCGCCCGACCTGGCCCTGCAGGTCGCTGCCCAGGCGCGCCAGTTCGTTGCTCGAGGCGGCGGTCTGCTGGCTGGCGGCGGCCGACTGCTCGGCGATGTCGCGGACCTGGCCGACGCTGCGGCTGATCTCGGCGGCGACGCTGCTCTGCTGTTCGGCGGCGGAGGCGATCTGCAGGTTCATGTCCTGGATCTGCGCCACGCTGCGGGCGATGGCGGCCAGCGAGTCGCCGGCGCGGCGCGTCAGCTCGACCGAGTCGCCGGTCAACTCGCGGCTGTCGTCCATGCACTGCGCGGCATCCTCGGCGCCGCGCTGCAGGGCGGCGATCAGCGCCTCGATCTCGGCGGTGGATTGCTGGGTGCGCTGGGCCAGCGCGCGCACCTCGTCGGCGACCACGGCGAAGCCGCGCCCGGCCTCGCCGGCGCGGGCGGCCTCGATGGCGGCGTTGAGGGCCAGCAGGTTGGTCTGCTCGGCCACCGACTTGATCACGTCGAGCACGCTGCCGATCTTCCCGCTGTCGCCGCGCAGGCGCGCCATGGCCTGGGTGGAGCGTTCCACCTCGGCGGCCAGCTGGTCGATGCGGGCGATGGCCTGGCCGACCACCTGCTCGCCGTCGCGGGCCTGGGCGTCGGCCTGGCGGGCGGCGCCGGAAGCCTGCTCGGCGTTGCGCGCCACTTCCTGCACGGTGGCGGCCATTTCCTCGATGGCGCTGGCCACCTGCTCGGTTTCCAGGCGCTGGCTGTCGACGCCGGCGCGGGTCTGCTCGGTGACCGCCGACAGCTCGTCGGCGGCGGTGGCCAACTGGCCGACGCTGCCGCCGATGTGGCCGATCAGCTCGCCCAGGCTGTCGCGCATGCGCAGCATGGTGCGCTGCAACTGGCCCAACTCGTCGCGGCGCTGCAGGTGCAGGTCGCCGCCCAGGTCGCGGGACAGGTCGCCCTGGGCGATGTGCTCGGCCAGTTCGAGGGATTCGTGCAGCGGGCGGACGATCTGGCGGTTGATCGCCCACACCGAGAGGGCGCCGAAGAACAGCGCGAACAGGGCGGTCAGCGCTTGGTGCCATTGCGCCTGGCTGGCCGCCGCGTCGCGCTGCTGCAGCCCTTCTTCGAACAGGGCGCCGCTGGCGCGGAACAGGGCTTCGGCACGGCTGTCGAGGCCGGGGTTGGCTTGGGCGCGCTGCTGCTGGTCGGCGCGCAGCAGGTCGTCGGCGGCCTGGGCGTAGTCGGCAAGGGCCTGGCGCAGGGCGTCGAGGCGGGGCCCGGCGAGGCCGTCGCGGGCCAGGCGCTCACTGCCGGCCTGCAGTTCGCCCAGTTCCGAGCGCAGGCGCTGGGCCTGTTCCGCGCTGCCTTCGAGCTGGTAGCGCAGGCGCGCCAGTTCCGCCTGGCGGGCGCCGCCGTCGAGCTGACCGATGTGCGTCAGGCGTTCGCTGTAGGCGCCCTGTTCGTTCAGGCCCTGGATGCCGCCGAGCAACACCAGCAGGGTCAGCAGCAGGCAGATGCCGAAGCCCACGGCGAGCTTGAGGCTGACGTTCATGCGGCCGAGCTGAAGGACCAGCCAATCGTACATGTCGAATACTCCAGGCAGACGAGGCCGCGGGACGGGCCCGAAGCCGGAAATGCAGGCTGTTTTGTCGTTCTTCTTGTCGTGCAGGCGAGGGACTTTTTCGGGACGCATCTGTGTGCGTCACAGCTTATCGGCGATGCTGTCTGAAACTTCAGTGCCAGATTGGTAATTTTTCTTACGTCGGCAAAGGCCCGCCAGGACGGCGGGCCGGAGGGGAGGGCTCAGAGGCGGAAGCGGCCGACCAGGCCCTGCAGCTCGGTGCCCAGGCGCGCCAGCTCGACGCTGGAGGCGGCGGTCTCCTCGCTGGCGGCGGCGGTCTGCTCGGAGATGTCGCGCACGCTGAGCACGCTGCGGTTGATCTCCTCGGCCACCGCGCTCTGCTGTTCGGCGGCGGCGGCGATCTGCTGATTCATCGACTGGATGCCGGAGACGGTGCGGGTGATGGCCTCCAGCCGCTCGCCGGCGCGGCGCGCCAGTTCCAGGGTGTTGTCGGTGAGCGCGCGGCTGCTCTCCATGCGCTGCACGGCCTGCTGGGTGCCGCTGTGCAGGCCGGCGATCAGTTCCTCGATCTCCTCGGTGGACTGCTGGGTGCGCCGGGCCAGGGCGCGCACTTCGTCGGCGACCACGGCGAAGCCGCGCCCGGCGTCGCCGGCGCGGGCCGCCTCGATGGCGGCGTTGAGGGCCAGCAGGTTGGTCTGCTCGGCCACCGCCTTGATCACGTCGAGCACGCTGCCGATCTTCTCGCTCTCGCGCTTGAGCTGCTGCACCGCTTCGTTGGAACGGCCCACCTCGCCGGCCAGGCGGTCCATCTGCCCGACCGCCTCGCTGACCGCCTGGGCGCCGGCGCCGGCCTCGCGGTCCGCGGCGCTGGCGGCTTCCGAGGCTTCCTCGGCGTTGCGCGCCACTTCCAGCACGGTAGTGGCCATCTCGGTCATGGCCGTGGCCACCTGGTCGGTCTCGCTTTTCTGGTTGTTCACCCCGGCGCTGGTCTGCTCGGTGACCGCCGAGAGTTCCTCGGCGGCGCTGGCGATCTGGGTGACGCCGTCGTGGATACGGCCGATCAGCTCGCGCAGCGACTGGTTCATGCGCTGCATGCTGGCCTGCAGCTGGCCCAGCTCGTCGCGGCGCTCGACGCGCAGTTCCTGGCTGAGGTCGCCGTCGGCGATGCGCGCGGCGGCGGCCAGCGACTGGCGCAGCGGCAGGACGATCTGCCGGGTGATCAGCCAGGCCGCCAGCACGCCCAGCACCAGGACCAGCAGCGAGGCCAGGGCCAGCAACTGCTTGGCGTGGCTGGCGTCTTCATTGCGCTTGGCGGTCTGGCCGTCGCTCAGTTCAACGCTGAGTTTCTCGATCAGCAGGCCGCTGTCGCGCATCTGGTCGCGCGCCTGCTGGCTGTTGTTGACTTCGTTGCGGTAGCGGTCCAGCGCCTTGCGGTAGTCGCGCAGGGCGTTCACCACGGCCTGGTAGTTGGCCTGCTGCTCCGGCACGGCGGCCTGGGCGCGTTGTTCCACTGTGGCGGTGACCTGCTCCAGGGCGCTGAACGCGCCCTGTTCGAGGCTGGGGTCTTCGTTGGCGGTGTAGCTGAGCACCTGGAAGCGGGCGTCCATCAACTGGCGGCCCAGCTCGGAGACGTCGGCGATGGCCTTGAGGGAGTCGACGCTGCCGCTCTCCACCAGGTGCTGCTCCACCAGCTCCAGCCCCTGGGTGACCACCGAGGCCTTGCGGATCAGCGTCTTGCGCGCGCTGTCGCGGCTGTCGAAGGACTTCCGCAGGCCCTTGAACAGGGTGCGGTACTGGCTGGTGAGCTGGCGTTGCTGCTCGACCTTCTCCAGGTCCGAGGGCACGACGAGCAACTGGCCGACGCGCTGTTGCTGCCGGTCCAGCTCGTTGATGCTCTGTTCCACCAGCTTGGCGTCTTCCGCGGTGCGGCTGGACTGGTATTTCAGGCGGGTGGTGCGCAGGTCCTTGGTCATGGCGAGCAGCTTGGAGATTTCGCCGATCTTGTCGCCCCGGGATATCAGGCTGTTCAGGTTGAGCGCGCCGGTCAGCGCGATGAGCAGGGTGAGCAGCAGCACCAGGCCGAAGCCGATGGCGAGTTTCCAGTTGACCGTGAGATTGCTGAACCAGCGGGACATGAACGCGGCGCTCCAGGGGACGATGGGGCTGCGGCTGCCGCGGGGGCGGCCGCCGATTGACCAATGCCTGTCATATCGGCGAGGCGACACGAATCTGAAATTTCTTTAGTAAATTTCTGACCGACGATTCCCGGTGGGGGCTGCCGAGAGGGTTCGGGTCAGAACAGCCGGGCCAGCAGGGCGGTGACCGCGGTTTCCACGCGCAGGATGCGCTCGCCGAGTTGTACCGGGGCCAGCCCGGCCTCGCGCAGCTTCTCGACTTCGTAGGGAATCCAGCCGCCTTCGGGGCCGATGGCCAGAGTCACGGCCTGCTCGACCGCGCGCGGGCAGTCCGGCCAGGGCCCGGGGTGGCCGATCAGGCCCAGGCTGCCGGCGGCCAGGGCCGGCAGGCGGTCTTCGACGAAGGGCTTGAAGCGCTTTTCGATGGTCACTTCCGGCAGCACGGTGTCGCGGGCCTGCTCCAGGCCCAGGACGAGCTGTTCGCGGATGGCCGCGGGCTCCAGGAAGGGCGTCTGCCAGAAGCTCTTCTCCACCCGGTAGCTGTTCAGCAGCACCAGGCGCGGCACGCCCATGGCGGCCACGGTCTGCAGCACGCGGCGGAGCATCTTCGGCCGCGGCAGGGCCAGCAGCAGGGTCAGCGGCAGCTTGGCCGGCGGCGCCTGGGTGAAGCTCACCTGCAGCTGCGCCTCGTCGCGGGAAAGGCTCAGCAGGCGGCCTTCGCCCATCAGCCCGCCCAGGCGGCCGACGCGCAGGCTGTCGCCGCTTTCGGCGCGGTGCACTTCGTGCAGGTGGGTGAGGCGGCGGTCGCGCAGCAATACGCGGTCCGCCGCGACGAAGTCGGCGTCGTCCAGCAGCAGCAGGTTCACGGGCGCGTCGCTGGCGGCTGGTCGCCTTTCTCTTCGGGCTGCTCGTCCTCGTCGCGGTTGCGCTTGCGGATCAGCCGGCTGAACAGCACGCCGGCCTCGAACAGCATCCACATGGGCACCGCCAGCAGCGTCTGCGACATCGGGTCCGGCGGGGTGAGGACCATGCCGACCACGAAGCAGCCGATGATGACGTAGGGGCGGATTTTCTTCAGGTAGGCCACGTCGACCACCCCGATCCACACCAGCAGCACCGTGGCCACGGGGATTTCGAAGGCCACGCCGAAGGCGAACAGCAGGGTGAGGAAGTCCAGGTAGCTGTTGATGTCGGTCATCGGCGTCACCCCTTCCGGGGCCTGGCCGAGGAAGAAGTGGAACATCAACGGGAACACCAGGAAGTAGGCGAAGGCCATGCCGGTGTAGAACAGCACCACGCTGGAGGCCAGCAGCGGCAGGGCCACGCGCTTCTCGTGCTTGTACAGGCCGGGGGCGATGAAGCCCCAGATCTGCGCCAGGATCACCGGCATGGCCAGCAGCACGGCGACGATCATGGTCAGCTTCAGCGGCGCGAGGAAGGCCGAGGCCGGGTCGATGGCGATCATGGTTGCGCCTTCCGGGAGGAAGCGGCGCAGCGGCGCGGAGGCCAGGGCGTAGATCTTCTGCGAGAAGTACAGCAGGCCGATGAAGATCACGAAGATCGCCACCACGCAGCGCAGCAGGCGCGTGCGCAGCTCGGTCAGGTGCGAGACCAGGGGCATTTCCTGGTCGTTTTCGGGCTGTTCGGGTTTTTCGTCGCTCATGGGGTACGCGGCGTCTCGGACGGAGGGGCGGCGGTCGGCGCGGCCGGGGCCTCGGGCGCTGCTGGCGCGGCGGGTGCCTCGGGTGCCTCGGGTGCGGCCGGGATACCGACGCCGGGCATGTTGGCCAGGCGGCTGTTCGGGGCGATGGTCGGCGGCGCGGGCGGCGCCGTGGGCTCGGCCGGCGGCTGCTGGCCGGTGAGCGGCGCCATCAGCTTCTGCGCTTCACGCTCCATCTGCAGGATGTGCTCGTTGTGCAGTTGCCGGCGGATTTCGTCGGCGCCCAGCTCGCGCTCCACTTCCTGCTTGATGGCGTTGAAGCTGCGTTTCAGCCGGCCGATCCACAGGCCCGCGGTGCGCGCGGCGCCGGGCAGGCGCTCGGGGCCGAGCACCAGCAGGGCGACCAGGCCTACCAGCAGCAGTTCGCTGAAGCTGATTCCGAACATGGCGTTCTTCCCATCAGTCCTTGCGCTGCGGCTCTTCGACCTTCTGCGCCTGGGCGTCGATGGTGTGCGGCTGGTTCAGCGGCGGGTTGGCCGGCGGCTGCTGCTGGGGCTTCTCGTCCTCTTCGGTGTTCATCGCCTTGCGGAAGCCCTTGACCGCCTCGCCGACGTCCGAGCCCAGGGTCTTCAGGCGCTTGGTGCCGAACACCAGCACCACCACGATCAGGATGACGACCCAGTGTTTCCAGTCAAAGATGCCCATCTTGTTCTCCTCGAAGTAATCGGGTTCAGGCCGACGGCTGGCGCGCAGCTTTCTCGTCGTGGCCGGAGAGGCCGAAACGGCGCTCCAGCTCGTCCAGCACCGCCTGGGGATGCTGGCCGAGGGCGGCGAGCATGACCAGGGAATGGAACCAGAGGTCGGCGGTTTCGTAGATCAGGTCCGTGCAGTCGCCGCTCTGCGCGGCGTCCTTGGCGGCGAGGATGGTTTCCACCGATTCCTCTCCGACCTTTTCCAGGATCTTGTTCAGTCCCTTGTGGTACAGGCTGGCCACGTAGGAGCTTTCGGGGGCGGCGTTCTTGCGCCCCTCCAGCACCTCGGCCAGGCGCGCGAGGGTGTTGTCACTCATGGCTGTGCCCCGGCTTGTCGTAGATGGCGTGCGGGTCCTTGAGCACCGCGTCGACGACCTTCCAGCCGCCGTCCTGGTAGACCCGGTAGAAGCAGCTTTCGCGGCCGGTGTGGCAGGCGATGCCGCCGACCTGCTCGACCATCAGGATGACGACGTCGGCGTCGCAGTCCAGGCGCAGCTCGTGCAGCTTCTGCACGTGGCCGGATTCCTCGCCCTTGCGCCAGAGCTTGCCGCGCGAGCGCGACCAGTAGATGGCGCGGCCCTCGGCGGCGGTCAGGGCCAGGGCCTCGCGGTTCATCCAGGCCATCATCAGCACGCGGCCCGTCTTGTGGTCCTGGGCGATCGCCGGCACCAGGCCGTCGGCGTTCCAGTGAATTTCGTCCAGCCAGTCTTTCATCTTCGCTTCCGTACAGCGGGCGCTCTCGCGCCCCGCGGCAGTTTCGGTGATTCCCAAGTGTGCCAGCAGTGGCGACGACTGGCTATCGGCGCAGAATCAGATACAGACCGCCGGCCAGCATGGCCCAGGCCGGCCAGGCCTCGATACTGTGGGTGGCCAGGCCGATCTGGGTGGCGCCGGCCACCAGCACTGCGCCGATCAGTCGCGGCACCCAGGCCCCGGCCAGGGGCTGGGCGCCGGTCGCTTGCGGCTCCCGGGGCTGCGCCAGGCGCTCCAGGGTGTCGCGGGTCATCTGCGCCAGGTGCGGCAGTTGCTCGACGTGCTGCTGGGCGTTGCGCAGCAGCTGGGCGGGGCTCATGCGCTCGCGCATCCAGCGTTCCAGGTAGGGCTGGGCGGTGCTCCACAGGTCCAGCTCGGGGTAGAGCTGGCGGCCCAGGCCCTCGATGTTCAGCAGGGTCTTCTGCAGCAGCACCAGCTGCGGCTGCACTTCCATGTTGAAGCGCCGCGCGGTCTGGAACAGGCGCAGCAGCACCTGGCCGAAGGAGATGTCCTTGAGCGGCTTCTCGAAGATCGGCTCGCACACCGTGCGGATCGCCGCCTCGAAGTCGTTGACGCGGGTTTCCGCCGGCACCCAGCCGGAGTCGATGTGCAGCTGGGCGACCTTGCGGTAGTCGCGCTTGAAGAAGGCGATCAGGTTGCGCGCCAGGTAGTCCTGGTCCTCGTCGGTGAGGCTGCCGACGATGCCGCAGTCCACCGCGATGTACTGCGGGCTCCAGGGCGTGCGGGTGCTGACGAAGATGTTGCCCGGGTGCATGTCGGCGTGGAAGAAGCTGTCGCGGAACACTTGGGTGAAGAAGATTTCCACGCCGCGCTCGGCCAGTGCCTTGAAGTCGGTGCGCTGGTCGCGCAGGGTGTCCAGGTCGGTGACCGGGATGCCGTAGATGCGCTCCATCACCAGCACCTTGGGCCGGCACCAGTCCCAGTACACCTGGGGCACGTAGAGCAGCGGCGAGCCGTCGAAGTTGCGCCGCAGCTGGCTGGAGTTGGCCGCCTCGCGCAGCAGGTCGAGTTCGTCGTAGATGGTCTTCTCGTAGTCGCTGACCACCTCCACCGGGTGCAGGCGGCGGGCGTCGGCGGAGACGCGCTCGGCCAGGCGGGCGAGGATGAACAGCCAGGACATGTCGGCGCGGATCACGGGCTTGAGGCCCGGGCGGATCACCTTGACCACCACTTCCTCGCCGCTTTTCAGCTGTGCGGCATGCACCTGGGCCACCGAGGCCGAGGCCAGCGGCTCGCGCTCGAAGCGGGCAAAGACCTGCTCGACCTTCGCCCCCAGCTGTTCCTCGATCAGCGCCACCGAGGCTTCCGGCGGGAACGGCGGGACCTTGTCCTGCAGGCGCGCCAGCTCATTGGCGATGTCGTCGGGCAAGAGGTCGCGGCGGGTGGAGAGGATCTGCCCGAACTTGATGAAGATCGGCCCCAGGCCTTCCAGGGCCAGGCGGATGCGCTCGCCGCGGCTCAGTTCCAGCTTGCGCCGCGGCAGCCAGCGCCAGGGCAGCAGGCCGCCGAGCAGGCGCAGGTACCAGGGCAGCATCGGCAGTTCGAGGATGAGGTCGTCGAGGCGGTAGCGGATCACCACGCTCTGGATGCGCAGCAGGCGGCGGAAGGCGAGCAGCTTCATGCGTCGGGTTTCAGCTTCTTGGACAGGCGCGCCAGGCGCGCGTCGAGGCGATCGAGGGCGATCTTCAACTGGTCGAGTTCGGCGAAGCGCGCTTCGGCCTCGTTGCGCCCGACCAGGGTGCGGCTTTCCTCGGCGAGGTAGTCGGCCAGGCTCAGGCGCAGGCTTTCCAGGCTGTCGCCGGCCCAGCGCGCGCCGCCGCGCAGGCGGCTGCCGAGCAGTTGCGCGGGCAACGGGCCGAGCCAGCGCTGCACTTCGTATTCCCAGTCCAGCTCCAGGCTCTGGAGGATGTCGGCCAGCTCCAGGAGCAGGGCGCTATCGCCGCCCATCTCCACTTCCGGGCTGTGCAGCACGCTGGTCTTGTCCGCCGCCAGGGCCAGCTGCAGCAGGCGCCCGGCCGGGGCGCGCAGGGTGCAGTCGACCGCGGCCTCGTGGTGCGCGGCCAGGTGCAGGCCATCGGCGTCGGGGAGGATGAACAGGCGCAGCGGCGGCGCCTGGCAATCCACTTCCAGGACCCGCCCGGCGAGCCGGGCGAGACGCTGCAGGGCCACGCCGTCCAGGCGCAGCACGCGGTTCACGCCGGCTTCGGCGCTGGCCAGCAGCGCCTGGGTCAGGAGCGCCATCTCAGGGCTTGATGCCGCGGTGCAGGGCGACCACGCCGCCGGTCATGTTGTGGTAGGTGACGCGGTCGAAACCGGCCTCGACCATCATCGACTTCAGGGTTTCCTGGTCCGGGTGCATGCGGATCGACTCGGCCAGGTAGCGGTAGCTGTCGGCGTCGTTGGTGACCAGCTTGCCCATCAGCGGCAGCAGGGTGAAGGAATAGGCGTCGTAGGCCTTGGACAGCAGGCTGCTGGTGGGCTTGGAGAATTCCAGCACCAGCAGGCGCCCGCCCGGCTTGAGCACCCGCAGCATGGAGCGGATGGCGGCGTCCTTGTGGGTGACGTTGCGCAGGCCGAAGGCGATGCTCACGCAGTCGAAGTGGTTGTCCGGGAAGGGCAGCTTCTCGGCATCGGCCTGGACGAACTGGACGTTGCCGGCCACGCCGCTGTCCAGCAGCTTGTCGCGGCCGACCTTGAGCATGGAGGCGTTGATGTCCGCCAGTACCACCTCGCCGGTGGGGCCGACCAGGCGCGAGAACTGGCGGGTCAGGTCGCCCGTGCCGCCGGCGATGTCGAGCACGCGGTTGCCGGCGCGCACGCCGGACAGCTCGATGGTGAAGCGCTTCCACAGGCGGTGGATGCCACCGGACATCAGGTCGTTCATCAGGTCGTACTTGGCGGCGACCGAGTGGAACACCTCGGCGACCTTCTCGGCCTTCTCGCTCTCGCGCACGGTCTTGTAGCCGAAGTGCGTGGTGGGGTCGGCGGGGCCCTGGTCCCCGGCGGGTTTGCGCGGCTCGCTCATGGCGTTTCTACCCTGGAAGTCAGTGGCGGGCATTCTAACAGGATGTGGGAAAAACGCCGCCCCGTGGCGCGGGGTGCGGCGAAACGTCGTGCGGCGTATCATCCACCGGTCTGTCATTCCGGAGTCGCCCATGTCCCGCATCCACGTCGAACGTCCCCATTGCCTCGGCCGCGAAGCCGCCCGCGAGAAGGCCCAGAAGCTGGCCGAGAAGCTCGCCCGCGAGCACGGCGTGAGCTACGAGTGGCAGGGCGACGTGCTGACCTTCAAGCGCAGTGGCGTGGACGGGCGCATCGAGGTGGGCGAGGACCGCGTGGCGGTGGAGGTCAAGCTGGGCCTGCTGCTGTCGGCCATGGGCGGGATGCTCAAGGGCGAGATCGAGCGCGCGCTGGACAAGGCGCTGGCCTGAGGCCGAGCACCTTGTCCGGCGCTCCGCGCCGGCTGGTATGTGTTTTCTAATTTTCCCCGATACCTTGCACTCAAGCTCGCAACGCTGCGGGCCTCTACGGACCCCCGAGAACAGTGTGAGGAAACCATCATGGCCAAGGTCGCCAGCAAGAAGAAAGTCGAGAAAGCCGTCAGCGAATCGTCCCTGATTACCGACGTCAAGCACTACGCCCGCCAGATCTGGCTGGCTGGCCTGGGTGCCTATGCGCGCGTCGGCGCCGAAGGCACCGAGTACTTCAAGTCGCTGGTGAAGGAAGGCGAAGGCCTGGAAACCAAGGGCCGCCAGCTGGTGACCGAGCAGGTCGAGTCGGCCAACGACAGCGTCAAGAGCAGCGTCTGGCTGGTGAAGGACAAATTCGAGGTGCAGCTGGACAAGGTCGAGAAGGCTTTCGACAGCCGCGTGGCCTCCGCGCTGAACCGCATGGGCATTCCGTCGCGGCAGGATGTCGAGGCGCTCTCTGCTAAGCTTGACGAGCTGAGCGCGGTGCTCGAGCGTGTCGCGAAAACTCATTGAGGAGAGCGGGATGGCTGGCAAGAAAACTACCGATAAAAAAGAGTCCAGTTGGGTCGGCGAGATCGAGAAATACTCGCGGCAAATCTGGTTGGCTGGTCTGGGGGCCTACTCGAAGGTCAGCAAGGACGGCAGCAAGCTGTTCGAGACCCTGGTCAAGGATGGCGAAAAGGCCGAGAAGCAGGCCCGGACCGAAGTCGATAAATCCGTCGGCGCGGTGAAGTCCACCGCCCGTTCGGCGCGTTCCAAGGTCGACGAAGTGAAGGACCGCGCCCTGGGCAAGTGGGGTGAGCTGGAAGAGGCGTTCGACAAGCGCCTGAACAGCGCCATCTCGCGCCTGGGCGTGCCGAGCCGCAACGAGGTGAAGGACCTGCATGCGAAGGTCGAGACCCTGACCAGGCAGATCGAGAAACTCACCGGCGTCAGCGTCAAGTCGGTGGCCAAGCCCGCCGCCAAGGCCGCTGCGAAACCTGCGGCCAAGGCTGCAGCGAAGCCCGCAGCCAAGCCGGCCGCCAAGACCGCGGCGGCCAAGCCCGCTGCCAAGGCTGCTGCGAAACCGGCTGCGGCCAAGGCCGCGGCGAAGCCTGCAGCCAAGCCGGCCGCCAAGCCTGCTGCTGCGAAGGCCGCGGCGAAACCGGCTGCCAAACCGGCTGCCGCCAAGCCTGCGGCGAAACCGGCTGCTGCGAAACCGGCTGCCAAGCCTGCCGCTGCCAAGCCTGCCGCAGCGAAGAAGCCGGCGGTGAAGAAGCCTGCGGCGCCCAAGGCGGCCAAGCCTGCTGCAGCGGCCACGCCGGCCGCGGCTCCGGCTCCGGCGGCCACCCCGGCGCCGGCTGCGGCAGCTCCGGTCGCTCCGGTAGCGGCTCCGGCCACGCCGCCGACCCAGGCCTGACGCGTTACCCGTGGTACCCGACGCCCGGCCTCGTGCCGGGCGTCTTCATTTCAGGCGTTCAGGTAGCGCTGCGCCAGGCGCTCGGCGGCCAGCCGCGAGTCGCCGCGCAGGTGCGGCGCCACCAGCATCATCACCTGGTAGACCACCAGGCGTATCTCGCCTTCGCGGCCGAGGATGCGCTGGTAGTCCAGGGAGAACAGCAGAGTCAGGGTGATCTGCTCCACCAGTTGGCCGAGGGCGTCGGTGTCGCTGGTCAGCTCGCCGTCGGCCTTGAGCCGGGCGAGCAGGGCGGCCAGGGTGCGCTTGAGCGCATTGAGCCAGCTGCGCATGCCGCGGGCCAGCTTGGGCAGGCGCCCGGCCAGGTTGGAGAGGTCCTGGAAGAGGAAGCGGTAGTGCGCCAGGCGCTCGACGATCAGGTGCAGGAACAGCCAGTAGTCCTCGGCGCCCAGGCGCGCGTCGGCGGGCGGGTCGAGCAGCGGCTGCAACTCCTCCTCGAAACGGGCGAACAGGCCCAGCACCAGCGGCTCCTTGCCGTGGAAGTGGTAGTACAGGTTGCCGGGGCTGATACCCAGCTCGGTGGCGATCTCCAGGGTGGAGACGTTGGGTTCGCCCTGCTCGTTGAACAACAGCAGGGCGCATTCGAGGATGCGGTCGCGGGTTTTCATCCGTGTGCTGGTTCCGGCTTCGGGAGGCTCGACGATAGCCGGGGCGGGGCGCGCCGGCCAGTCCCTCGAAAGCGTGAGGGGGTGGGTTTTCTGCGACCGTGCTGCCCTGAAGTCGTAGGGCGCATAACCGTTCGCGGTTATCCGCCGATGCGCCGGGGCCACAGCCAACGCCCAGGTCAACCCCGGAGCCGCCGGAAACCAAGGCCAAACGGCGGATAACGCCGTAGGCGTTATGCGCCCTACGTCAGACCTGTCCGGTACAGCTCCGTCGAGACTCACCGCTCGTGCACGTAAGTCCCCGGCGCCGCTTCCATTGGCGGGTGCTCGGCGTTGCCCAGTTCGAAGCTCACCGGCCGGCGTTCGCCCGAGCGCTCCTGGATCCACGCCAGCCACACCGGCCACCAGCTGCCTTCCTGGCGCTGGGTGTCGTAGTACCAGGCGCGCGGGTCGGAGGCGAGCTTGCCGTTCTCGAAGTAGCAGGCCTTGGGGTTGCCCGGGGGGTTGAGGATGCTCTGGATGTGCCCGCTGTTGGACAGCACGAAGCGGCTGTCGCCGCCCAGCAGCAGGGCCGAGCGGTAGACCGCGTCCCAGGGGGTGATGTGGTCGGTGATGCCGGCGACGTGGAAGTTGTCCACCGCCACCTTCTTCAGGTCGATGGGCGTGCCGCAGATTTCCATGGCGCCGGGCCGGGCCAGCGGGTTGTGCTTGAAGAAGTCGAGGAAGTCGCCGTGCAGCGCCGCCGGCAGGCGGGTGTTGTCGTTGTTCCAGTAGAGGATGTCGAAGGCCGGCGGCAGCTTGCCCAGCAGGTAGTTGTTGACCCAGTAGTTCCACACCAGGTCGTTGGGGCGCATCCAGGCGAACACCTTGGCCATGTCCTTGCCCTCCAGCACGCCGTGCTGGTAGGAGCGGCGCTTGGTGCTTTCCAGCGTCTGCTCGTCGGCGAACAGCGCCGCCGGGGTTTCCACCTGGCTGTCCAGCAGGCTCACCAGGTAGGTGGCGCTGGCGATCTTGCGCAGTTGCCGGCGCGCCTGCAGGTGGCCCTGCAGCGCGGCGATGGTCAGGCCGCCGGAGCAGGCGCCCATCAGGTTGACGCTGCGGCTGCCGCTGATCGAGCGGACCACCTCGATGGCCTCGTCCAGGGCCTTCACGTAGGTCGACAGGCCCCATTCGCGGTGGCGCGCATCGGGGTTGCGCCAGCTGACCATGAACAGCTGCAGGTTGTTCTTCAGGGCGTACTGGACGAAGCTCTTTTCCGGGCTCAGGTCGAAGATGTAGTACTTGTTGATCTGCGGCGGGACGATCAGCAGCGGCTTGGCGTGCAGGTGCTCGCCCAGGGGCTTGTACTGGATGAGTTCGAGCATCTCGCTGCGGAACACCACCGCGCCCGGGGTGGTGGCCAGGTTGCGGCCGACCTCGAAGGCGTGCTTGTTGACCTGGCTGGGCATGCCGCCGTTGTGCAGCAGGTCGTCGAGCATCTGGCGGCCGCCCTTGAGCAGGCTCTGCCCGCCGGTGTTGAACAGCTCCTTGACCGCCAGCGGGTTGATCAGGCTGTTGGTCGGCGCCATGGCGTCGGCGAACAGCGACAGCAGGAAGCGCGCGCGGGCGCGGTCGTCGCCGTCCAGGTCGCTCTCGTCGATCCAGGCCAGCAGTTGCTGCTGCCAGGCCAGGTAGGCCTGCAGGGTGCGCCGGTAGAAGGGGTTGAGGCGCCAGGACGGGTCCTGGAAGCGGGCGTCCTGGGGGTTGGGCTGCAACGGCGAGTCACCCAGCAGCACGTGGCCCATCTGCTTGCCGAAGGCCGCCAGGTGGCGGGCGCTGTGCAGCGGCCGGCGCACGCCCTGGACGGCGAGCTGGCGCAGGGTGGACAGCATGTCCTTGCCGCGCAGGCCGACCATGGCGCTCTGGGCGTTCATGAAGTCGGCGGGGGCCGGCAGCCTGCCGGTGCTGGAGTTCTCTCGCATGTGCAGCTCTCCCTGGGAAAAGAACCGTCGTCAGTCGGGCGCAGCAAGGCCCGTACCAGAATCGGCGCAGGTGCATTCCTGACGCACGCAAGGGCTGAAGCATAGGCACGAATCGGCGCGCCTGCCGGTCACCGACGATGAACGTGCACTGTTACGAGGCGATGATCGAGGCCGGGGGTCAGCCGGCCTTGGGGGCGAACGGGCGCGGGTGCATGACCGCGCGCTGCCGTTCCTCGGCGAGGAACTTCATGATGATCGGCGCCACCGTCTCGGCGCGGGTCACCAGGAACAGGTGGCCATCGTCGATCACGTGCAGCTCCGCGTTGGGGATGCGCCAGGCCAGCAGGCGCATGTTCACCAGCGGGATGATCGGGTCGTCGTCGCCGGCCAGCACCAGGGTCGGCTGCTGGATGCGGTGCAGCCAGTGGATGCTGGTCCAGCCCAGGCCGGCGAACAGCTGCCAGTAGTAGCCCAGCTTGCCCGAGGAGCGCACCTTGGCGGCGAAGGCCATGGCCAGCCGGGGATCGCGGCGGAAGGCCCCGCCGTAGATGTCCGGGGCGATGTGCGCGCCGTAGGACGGCTGGATGTAGCGCCGTGGGCTGGCCATGCGCCAGAGCACCTTGGGCTTGCCAGGGACCATCACCGCCCCGGCGGCGGTGGCCGCCAGGATCAGCTTCTTGCAGCGCTCGGGGTAGTCGTGGGCGAACTGCTGGGCCAGGGCCCCGCCCCAGGACACGCCGATGGCGGTGACCTGCCCGTAGTCGAGGTAGTCGAGCATGCGCGCGGCCAGCTTGGCCAGGCCGGGGAAGCGGTAGGGCGTGCTCGGCGTGGACGAGCCGCCGACGCCGGGCACGTCGAAGGCGATCACCTCCAGGTCCGGGTCCAGCGCGGCGACGAAGGGGAACACCAGCTCCAGGTTGGCGCCGATGCCGTTGAAGATCAGCAGCGGCGTCATGTGCCCCTTGCCCGGGCGCACGGCGGTGCGGATGGTCTGCCCGTCGAGGTCGATGGTGCGGAACACGAAGGGCTGCGGCGCGAGCACGCGCGCCCGCGTCTCGGCCGGCTGCTGCGGCTCGGCCGCCTTGGCGGCGGGGCGCGCCTTGCGCTGGCGCGTGGCCTGCGGCGCCGGCTCGGGCTGGGCCGGCGCGTCCTGCTGCGCGGTGGCGTCGGGTAGGTTTTCTGTCTTCATCGTTCGTGTACGTAGGTGCCGGGGGATGCTTCGCCAGCCGGGTGGGCCTTGTTGCCCAGGGCGGTCGGCGCCTTTTTCAGCTTGCCCGCGCGCTCGGCCAGCCACTGTTGCCAGTGCAGCCACCAGGAGTCGGCGTGCTTGCTCGAGTTTTCCTGCCAGGTCTTCGGATCGACGGTCAGGTCCGGGCCGGTCATGAAGCGGGCCTTGGGGTTGCCCGGCGGGTTGAGGATGCTCTGGATGTGCCCGCTGTTGGAAAGGATGAACTCGCACTTGCCGCCGAGCAGGCGCGCCGAGCGGTAGCAGGCTTCCCAGGGGGTGATGTGGTCGCTGAGGCCGGCCACGCAGTAGAAGTCGCAGGTGACCTGCTTGAGGTCGATGGGCGTGCCGCCCACTTCCAGGGCGCCGGGGCGCGTCAGCGGGTTGCTCTTGAACATCTCCACCAGCTCGCCGTGCAGCGCGGCCGGCAGGCGCGTGGTGTCGTTGTTCCAGAACAGGATGTCGAAGGCCGGCGGCTCGTTGCCCAGCAGGTAGTTGTTGACCCAGTAGTTCCAGATCAGGTCGTTGGGGCGCATCCAGGCGAACACCTTGGCCATGTCCTTGCCCTCCAGCACGCCGGACTGGTAGGAGCGGCGCTTGGCGGCCTCGAGGGTCTTCTCGTCGGCGAACAGGGCGACGGTGGTGTCCAGCTCGAAGTCCAGCACGCTGACCATCTGGGTGAAGGCGTGCACCTTCTCCTCGCCCAGGGCCGCGTAGTGGCCGAGCAGGGTGACGGTGGTGATGCCGCCGGAGCAGGCGCCGAGCATGTTCAGGTCCTTGCTGCCGGTGATGGCCAGGACCACGTCGATGGCTTCCTTGAGCGCCTCGATGTAGGTGGTCAGGCCCCATTCGCGCTGGGCCTTGGTCGGGTTGCGCCAACTGACGATGAAGGTCTGCACCTGGTTGCGCAGGCAGAAGCGCGCCAGGCTCTTCTCCGGCGACAGGTCGAAGACGTAGAACTTGTTGATCTGCGGCGGCACCACCAGCAGCGGGCGCTCGTGCACGCTCTCGGTGATGGGCCGGTACTGGATCAGCTCCAGCACGTCGTTGCGGAACACCACCGCGCCCTCGGTCAGGGCCAGGTTCTTGCCCACCTCGAAGGCGTCCATGTTGACCTGGCTGGGCATGCCGCCGTTGTTCACCAGGTCCTTGGCCAGGTGGCTGAGGCCGTCGAGCAGGCTCTTGCCGCCGGTCTCGAAGAAGCGCTTGACCGCGGCCGGGTTGCTCAGGGTGTTGGTCGGCGCCATGGCTTCGGTCATGAGGTTGATGACGAACTGGCCGCGGTTGATGTCCTGGGGCGACAGGTCGCTGTTGCCGATCCACTGCTGCAACTCCTTGCGCCAGGCCAGGTAGGTCTGCAGATAGCGGCGGTACAGCGGGTTCTGGCTCCAGGCCGGGTCGTTGAAGCGGCGGTCGTCGTCGGCCGGGCGCAGCTGCGAGGTACCGAGCAGGACATTCTTCAGCTCCAGGCCGAAATGGCCGACGTGCTTGACGCTGTGGAAGGGCTGCCGCAGGGCCTGCAGCAGCACCATGCGGGCAGTGGACAACAAATCCTTGCCGCGAATGCCTATCACCGGGTTGAGGTTCAGGGTGTTTTCCGCGGCTTGCTGGGGCAGATCGTTGTTCTTCTTTTCGGTCATCGGCGACGCTCCATTGTCCTGAGACGAATACTGGCGGGGCTGCACCTAGGTGACGGGCCAAGTACTGCTCGGGTTAGCGGAACGTGGAGCAGGCTCCACGCAGGTCAACACTTGGCGGCATCGCTGGGGTTCCGGGGCCCGCGTCTGCAACGGCGTTGCACTGACTTGGTTACCCGAGATTCCCCCGCCGCGCAAGCTGGTGCAGCGTGGTTCCCTGCGCCCGAGTATGTCGCGAAAGATTAGAAAACGCGCCCTAGAGCGCTCGCTCGTCCGCGACTCGAACACGGGAAACACGCCGCTTCCAGTGTGCAGGGCGAATGTTGCAAATGACGTGCCCTGATCGGGGGCAGGAGGATGGCGAGGCGCCGGCGCCGGGTAAACCGGCGCAAAGGTGGGTTCAGAGCATCAGCCGGACCACCGACTCGTCGGGGTCGCGGGACTTGCCGGCGGCGGCCAGCTCGGCGAGGTATTCGGCCCACAGCTGGTCCTTGCGGGTGCACAGCTGGTAGAGGTAGTCCCAGCTGTACAGGCCGCTGTCGTGGCCGTCGTCGAAGGTCAGCTTGAGCGCATACTGCCCGGCCGGCTCCAGGCCGATGAGGGCGACGTTCAGCTTGCCGACCTGCAGCACCGGGTTGCCATGGCCCTGCACCTCGGCCGAGGGCGAGTGCACGCGCAGGAACTCGGCGGAGAGGTCGTAGGACTGCTCGCCGTACTTCAGCGTGAGGGTGCGCGAGGCCTTGTGCAGCTGGATGGCGGTGGGGATGTGCATGGGAAACTCCGGCTAAAGGCTGCTCTTCGTAGGATGGGTTGAGCTTGCGAAACCCATGCGGTTGCGGCGATGGGTATCGCTGCGCTCAACGCCATCCTACGACGGTGAGGGGCATCGGCTTTTCGCTCTTGCCTATAGCTTCCAGCCTATAGCCTCCAGCGGCTGTTAGAGAATATACCGCGACAGGTCCTCGTCCTGCGCCAGCTCGCCCAGGTGGCCGTTGACGTAGGCGGCGTCGATCACGATCGGCTTGTCGCTGTGCTCGCTGGCCAGGTCGGCTGCGTCGAAGGAGACTTCCTCCAGCAGGCGTTCCAGCAGCGTGTGCAGGCGGCGGGCGCCGATGTTCTCGGTCTTCTCGTTGACCTGCCAGGCGATCTCCGCCAGGCGCTGGATGCCGTCGTCGGCGAAGGCGATGTCCAGGCCCTCGGTCTTGAGTAGCGCGGTGTACTGCTCGGTGAGCGAGGCGTGCGGCTCGCGCAGGATGCGCTTGAAGTCGTCCGGGCTCAGGGCCTTGAGCTCGACGCGGATCGGCAGGCGGCCCTGCAGCTCCGGCACCAGGTCGCTGGGCTTGGACAGGTGGAAGGCGCCCGAGGCGATGAACAGGATGTGGTCGGTCTTGATCATGCCCAGCTTGGTGTTGACGGTGCAGCCCTCGATCAGCGGCAGCAGGTCGCGCTGCACGCCCTCGCGGGAGACGTCGGCGCCGCCGACGTTGCCGCGCTTGGCGATCTTGTCGATCTCGTCGATGAAGACGATCCCGTTCTGCTCCACGGCTTCCAGGGCGCGGGCCTTGAGGTCTTCCTCGTTGACCAGGCGCTGGGCCTCCTCGTCGCGGATCAGCTTCATGGCCTCGGCGACCTTCAGCTTGCGCGTCTTGCGCTTGCCCTTGCCCATGTTGGAGAACAGGTTCTGCAACTGGTTGGTCATCTCCTCCATGCCGGGCGGCGCCATGATTTCCACGCCGGCCGGGACGTCGGCCACTTCGATGTCGATCTCCTTGTCGTCCAACTGGCCTTCGCGCAGGCGCTTGCGGAACAGCTGGCGGGTGTTGGAGTCCTCGCGGGCCGGCTCGTCGCCGAAGCCGCCGGTGCGCGCCGGCGGCAGCAGGGCGTCGAGAATGCGTTCCTCGGCGGCGTCCTCGGCGCGGTACTTGACCTTCTGCACTTCCTGCTCGCGGAGCATCTTGATGGCGGCGTCGGCCAGGTCGCGGATGATCGACTCGACGTCGCGGCCGACGTAGCCCACCTCGGTGAACTTGGTCGCTTCCACCTTGATGAACGGGGCGTTGGCCAGCTTGGCCAGGCGCCGGGCAATCTCGGTCTTGCCCACGCCGGTGGGGCCGATCATCAGGATGTTCTTCGGCGTCACTTCGGCGCGCAGCTCGGCCGGCAGCTGCATGCGCCGCCAGCGGTTGCGCAGGGCGATGGCCACGGCGCGCTTGGCGTCGTCCTGGCCGATGATGTGGCGGTTGAGTTCGTGGACGATCTCGCGGGGAGTCATGGACATTTGTTCGGCTACTCCGGAGCGACAGGGCCTCAGACGGCGCTGTCGAGCTCCTCGATGGTGAGGTTCTGGTTGGTGAACACGCAAATGGAGCCGGCGATGTTCAGCGCCGTTTCGGCGATCTCGCGGGCGGACATGGCGTCATCGGCCTTCTGCAGCAGGGCCATGGCCGCGGCCTGGGCGAAGCCGCCGCCGGAGCCCATGGCGATCAGGCCGTGCTCGGGTTCGACCACGTCGCCGTTGCCGGTGATGATCAGCGAGGCGTCCTTGTTGGCCACCGCCAGCATGGCTTCCAGGCGGCTCAGGGAGCGGTCGGTGCGCCAGTCCTTGGCCAGCTCGACGGCGGCGCGGACCAGGTGGCCCTGGTGCTTTTCAAGCTGCTGCTCGAAGCGTTCGAAGAGAGTGAAGGCGTCGGCGGTGGCGCCGGCGAAACCGGCCAGCACCTGGCCGTGGTAGAGGCGGCGGACCTTCTTCGCGTTGCCTTTCATGACGGTGTTGCCAAGGGAAACCTGGCCGTCGCCGCCCATGACGACTTTGCCGTTGCGGCGGACAGAAACGATAGTGGTCAAGGGGGAGTTCTCCACACAGCGGGGCATTGGTGCCCGAATGCGGAGTCATATGGGGATGAAGGACGCGGCCTTCAAGGCAGGGCGACGGACGCGCCTTGAAGGCGGTGTCCTGCGGGCGCCGCGCGAGCCCGCCCAAGGCGGGCCCGCGCGGGGCTTCAGCGGGTCTGGCGCTGCTGTAACAGCAGGTTGCTGAAGCCGTTGGCCGACAGTTGTTTCTGCGCCGCGGAAACCTGCGAGCGGTCGCTGAACGGGCCGACCATCACCCGGTACCAGGTCTCGTCGCGCACCGCGCCGGATTCCACCCGCGCGCTCTGGCCGAGGAGGATCACCTGGGCGCGCACGCGGTCGGCGTCGGCCTGCTTGCGGAACGAACCGGCCTGCAGGAAGAACTGGGTGGCGGCCACCGCCGGCGGGGCGATCGGCTTGCTCGCCGGGGCCGTGGCCGGCGGCGTGGCCTTGGCCTGGGCGGCCGGCTGCTGCGCCGTCGCCGGTTGCTGCGGTGGCGTGGCCGGCTTGACCACCGCCGGCGGCGGCGGAACCTGGCCGTTGAGCGCGGCCTGGGCGCGGGCGGCGTCGATCTTCGCCGCTTCCTCCGGGGTGCTGACCACCGTCGGCGTCTGCGGCTTCTCTGGCACGGCTTCCGGCGGCACCACCACTTCCGAACCGGGCAGCAGGGTGTAGAAGTCGTACTTGGGCTTCACCGCGATGGCCGCCGGCGGCTGCGCTGGCGTGGCCGGCTTGGCGCCCTGGGCGATGCCCGGCTTCTGCTGCTCGGGCTTCTCCCGGCGCACGTCGTTGCGGCCCGGTTCCAGCTTCGTCAGGAACATGATGAAGCCGCCGATGGCAAGGCCTGCGACCAGCCACACCCAGCCGGGGACCGAGGTCTTCTTGGCCGGGGCCTGGTAGCGGCTGGCGCCGCGCTTGGGAGCGGGTTTCTTCTTGGCCATGGAGGGTTACATGCGTTCCAGGGTTTCCAGGCCCAGCAGTTCCAGGCCCTGCTTGAGGGTGCGGCCCGTCAGTGCGGCCAGTTTCAGGCGGCTTTCCTGCTGCTCCGGGGTCTGCGCGGCGAGGATCGGGCAGTGCTCGTAGAAGCTGGAGAACAGCCCGGCCAGTTCGTACAGGTAGGCGCAGAGGATGTGCGGCACACCCTTGAGCGCGACATTGTTGAGCAGGTCGCCGAACTGCGCCAGCTGGGCGGCCAGGGCCTGCTCCTGCGGGGCTTCCAGGACGATCTTGCCGCCGACTTCGTCATAGCCCTTGCCCAGCTTGCGGAAGATGCTGGCCACGCGGGTGTAGGCATAGAGCAGGTAGGGCGCGGTGTTGCCCTCGAAGCTGAGCATCTGCTCGAAGTTGAAGCTGTAGTCGCTGGTACGGTGCTTCGACAGGTCGGCGTACTTCACCGCGCCGATGCCCACGGCATGGGCGATGTGGCGCAGTTCGTCCTCGCCCAGCTCGGGGTTCTTGGCCTTCACCAGGGTGTAGGCGCGTTCCTCGGCCTCGTCGAGCAGGTCGATCAGCTTCACGGTGCCGCCGTCGCGGGTCTTGAACGGCTTGCCGTCGGCGCCGTTCATGGTGCCGAAGCCCATGTGCTCCAGGTCCATGCCGGCTGGGACGAAGCCGGCACGGCGCGCCACTTCGAACACCTGCTGGAAGTGCAGGGCCTGGCGCTGGTCGACGAAGTACAGCACGCGGTCGCAGTGCAGCACCTTGTTGCGGTAGCGCATCGCCGCCAGGTCGGTGGTGGCGTACAGGTAGCCGCCGCCGGCCTTCTGTACGATCACCGGCAGCGGGTTGCCCTCGGCGTTCTTGAACTCGTCGAGGAACACGCACAGGGCGCCGTCGTCCTCGGTCAGCAGGCCCTTGGCCTTGAGTTCGTCGACCACGTTGGCGAGGTCGTCGTTGTAGGCGCTCTCGCCCTTGACGTCGGCCATGGTCAGCTTCACGCCCAACTGGTCGTAGACCTTCTGGCAGTGCGACAGGGAGATTTCGTTGAAGCGCGTCCACAGGCGCAGGCACTCGGCATCGCCGGCCTGCAGCTTGACCACCAGTTCGCGGGCGCGGTCGGCGAACTCGGCGGACTCGTCGAAGCGCTTCTTGGCGGCGCGGTAGAAGACTTCCAGGTCGTGCAGCTCGGCCTGGGCGTCCACCGGCTGCTCTTCCAGGTAGGCCAGCAGCATGCCGAACTGGGTGCCCCAGTCGCCCACGTGGTTCTGGCGGATCACGGTGTCGCCGAGGAACTCCAGCACCCGGGCCACGGCGTCGCCGATGATGGTCGAGCGCAGGTGGCCGACGTGCATCTCCTTGGCCAGGTTCGGCGAGGACAGGTCCACCGCCACGCGCTGCGCCGGGCCGGCCTTGCGCACGCCCAGGTGGTCGTCGCGCAGGGCGGCGTCGAGGCTGGCGGCCAGCCAGGCCTGGTCCTGGAAGAAGTTGAGGAAGCCGGGGCCGGCGATCTCCACCTTGGCCACCTGCGGGTTGGCCGGCAGCGCGGCGACCAGCTTGGTCGCCAGGTCGCGCGGCTTCATGCCGGCGGGCTTGGCCAGCATCATGGCGATGTTGCTGGCGTAGTCGCCGTGGCTGCGGTCCTTGGTGGTCTCGACCTGGATGTCCGGGCTCAGCCCGGCCGGCAGGGTGCCGTCCTCGACGAGGCTGGCGAGGGCGTGCTGGATCAGCTGGCGGATGGTGTCTTTCATGGCGTTTCTCCGTGCTCGCGCGCGACTCGGGGCGCTCGACCGCATATCTGGCTCAGAGCCGCGCATTATCGGTGCCTGAAGGGCGCAGCAGCAAGCCGTAAGCTTAAAGCTACAAGCAAAAGCCCATCTGGACCTTGATTTCTGCCAGGGTGGGAGAGGGCGGTGGGGCGTATACCCTACTGCGGCTATGGCGTATCGGGTCGTGATTGCCACTTAAAGAGCGCGCTGCAGTGTCTTTGCGAGCTGTCTTGTCAGGAGCGCCGGTGCTTCTTGGTATGAGCGGGCTTTCATTGAGGCTCTGAATATAACGGCCTCTTTCTTATATTGATGGCACCGTAAATCACTATCTTCCTCTTCCTAATCCAGATATTCGACATGCCGAGCCATCAGGTTGGGGCGCGAGAAGGTATCGATGGCGTCTATTTTTACTGCCATCTCACGGCAACGGGCTTTGAAGGTCTCATCGTCCATATCGGTCCAATAGCGAGGGTTACGGCCGGTCTTGCGGTCATGTTCGGCAGTGATCGGGTCGTTGGCGCGGTACTCTTCCAGCGCTGGCGTGTCGGGCAGAGGGCGGCTGGTATCCATGTAGTTCTGAAGCAGATCCCAGAGCGCACAAACTTCCTGTGGAGTCTGTTCGGCTCCGAGCAATGCGCCGACCTTGACCCTGATATCGCGGTAGCGATGCATCAGGAACAGCACATTGAGCGGGGAGCCTTGGCGATCCGGGCTGGTATGGATATAGGCATCGAATTCATAGAATGGCGCGCTGATTTCACCGATTACACCGGTCTTTTTGAAGGCTTTGTAGTCATACAGCGTGACGAGACCTGTTCGGCGATTGAAGTTCCAGAGTGGGCCTTTGGGAGGGCGAAACCAAAAGCCAGGAAAATAATTAACAACGATATGTCCTACTGCCCAACACACTAGAATTGGGATGAGTATGGGCAGATATCCTGATAGCAATTTGTACCACTCTCCAGCTTCCCACTGGTAAGCACTTAGCTTTGATAAAATTAATAAGTAGCTGATTGGAAATGCCACCATAAAAAAGATGGTTGATATTTTTCCGAAAAACTCCAGTATCAACCAAAATTGGGAGCTGCCTGGCAATCTGGCCATTCTAAAATTCTGGTGATCATGTTTTTGATGTAGCTCTACATCGTCGAAAGGAGTTTTCTTATAGGTTCCATTCTTCAGCTGCTCAGATTTTTCCTGATGTATCTGCTCATGCCTGCGTATAGCTTGGGGCGTTAAGAAGCCCAAAAGATTGGAGGGGATAACATCCTGCGTGTTTCCCCAGGGCAGACGAGTGCAGGAAAATTTCTGGTACAAACCTCGCGCTTGCGAGGCTGGTTGATCCGGAATCCGATCCGGACGATAGCTGGTAGGCGAGTAGTAGTCCTGGCTTGTCATCAAGTTCCTTGCATCCCCCTAACCTGTGTATTCGACATGCTTAGCCATCAGGTTGGGGCGCGAGAAGGTATCGATGGCGTCTATTTTTACTGCCATCTCATGGCAACGGGCTTTGAAGGTCTCATCGTCCATGTCGATCCAATAGCGAGGGTTACGGCCGGTTTTGCGGTCATGCTCGGCAGTGACCGGATCGTTGGCGCGGTACTCTTCCAGCGCTGGTGTGTCGGGCAGAGGACGGCTGGTATCCATGTAGTTCTGAAGCAGATCCCAGAGTGCGCAAACCTCTTGGGGGGGCTGATCCGCGCCGAGTAGCGCACCGACCTTTACGCGAATGTCGCGATAGCGATGCATCAGGAATAGCACATTGAGCGGTGCGCCCTGGCGGTCTGGACTGGTGTGAATATAGGCGTCGAATTCATAGAAGGGAGCGCTGATTTCGCCAATCACACCGGTCTTTTTGAAGGACGTATAGTCATACAGCGTGACGAAGCCTGTACGTCGGTTCAAATCCCAGTATGGGCCTTTGGGAGGGCGGAACCAAAGTCTAGGGAAGAAATTAGAAACTATATTGCCAATTATCCAGAATAGAGCGGGTGGGGCGACAAATATCAAGATGATATTTTGGTATGATAGTAGCAGGTCAACCCAGTTCTGTTTTCCTGAAATTAATTCAATGAAATAAATTAATGCAATTAAGGGAAGTAATATGAAGAAGCTAAATCTGCCTATGGGGCCAATAAAAAGCCAAAATTGAGAGTTAAATGGAAGTCTGGACATTCTGAGGTTTTCATGGTCATACCGTTGATGTAATTCCATTCCGTCAAAGGATGTTGCTTGGTAGGTACCGTTGGCCAGTTGCTCAGACTTTTCCTGAGCATTCTGTTCATGCATGCGCATAGTGCTGGGCGATAAAAATCCCAGAAGGTTGGAAGGGATGACGTCCTGCGTACTTCCCCAAGGCAGGCGTGTGCATGAAAATCTCTGGTACAAACCTCGCGCTTGCGAGGCTGGTTGATCCGGAATCCGATCCGGACGATAGCTGGTAGGCGAGTAGTAGTCCTGGCTTGTCATCAAGTTCCTTGCATCCCCCTAGCCTGTGTATTCGACATGCTTAGCCATCAGGTTGGGGCGCGAGAAGGTATCGATGGCGTCTATTTTTACTGCCATCTCATGGCAACGGGCTTTGAAGGTCTCATCGTCCATGTCGATCCAATAGCGAGGGTT